>Ga0209050_1002007_pt1 | contig 19010 bp, 17 predicted proteins | sample Araplavi_mTSA_r2_FD_184276 | JGI IMG/M metagenome (GOLD analysis project Ga0209050, IMG submission 184276) | Arabidopsis root microbial communities from North Carolina, USA - plate scrape MF_Cvi_mTSA_r2 (SPAdes) (version 2) | ecosystem: Host-associated > Plants > Roots > Endosphere | place: USA... | reverse complement strand
CGTTGAACGAGTAGTTCACGCTCAAGTCCCACTGCTGGTATTCCTCGACGTAGTACGGATTGCGGTTGGAGCCGTTCTCGTTCGCGGCGATGAGGTACTCGTCGCGCCAGTTCCAGGCCAGTCGTGCCGACCAGCCGTACTTCTCGTACATGAACATCACATTGGCCGTGTCGCTCAGGCCGAGCAGCGCGAACTGGTCGCGTTCGATCACGGTGTTGTCGAACGCGACATCGCCGTCCACCAGCGTGTAGTTGGCGAAGATGCCGAAGCCCGTGTCACCGAAGAAGTACTGGCCACCCATTTCCCAACCGTGCAGGTTGGCGTTGTTCTGGTTGACCGGACGCTGCACGTCGAACTCGTACAACGGATCGTCCGCTTCGCCGACGAGGTCGTAGTTGTTCTCCATCTGCAGCGACTGCGCGGACGTGCCGTTGTACGCCGCAAGGCCGCCGGTTTCCGGATTGCGCAGCATCGCCAGCGCGGCGAACAACGCGGTGTCGTTGGCCGAACACGCCTGTGCCAGGTCCGCACCCGCCGCCGTGGCCTGCGCGGCGCACTGAGGACTGTTGAGGAACGCGAGCGCCGCCTGAGCATCCGGACCGGAGGTCGGGTCGCGCAGGTCGTACAACGATTCACGCACCACCGAGTTGCCGATAAAGTTCTTCACGTCCTTGTTCCAGAACGTGATGGACACGAAGCTCGCATCGGCGAAGTACCACTCCACCGCCAGGTCGAGGTTGTCCGATTCCAGCGGGTCCAGCGCCGGGTTCTGGGCATCGCCGTCGGCTCGCGCGGACGGGTTGATCAGGATCGAACCGGTGGGCTGGTTCGGCGTGGGACCGGCGTAGAGGTTGCCGTACGGCGCACGCGCGATGGTCTTGCTGAACGATGCACGGCCCTTGATCTCATCGGTGAAATCCAGGCTGAAATCGAGGTTCGGCAGGACGTAGTCGTAGCTGTGCGTTTCGTTGAAGGGCTGCGTGTCCTCGCCGCGCAGGATGCGGAAGTCGTTGTTCGCCTGCCACTGGATCGCAGTGGGGATGGCGACCTGCGAGGTCGAGGTGACGTAGGTCTTCTCGTAGCGGACGCCGATGCGCGTATGCGTCGGGAAGCCGCCCAGCGTGCCGTCCAGTTCGATCTGGCCGTACACCGAGTCGGTGTCTTCCTCGACCTTGTTGTCGGCGGCCAGCTGATCGTTGCGACGCGTCTGCGCGTCGTAGAACCCGCCCGCCCACAACGCACCGGCCGTGGCGTCGCCGCGCCATGCGCCCGGAGCGGCACCGTTGGTGTTCCAGTCGTTGAACATGCCGATGATGCTGACCGGCGTGAGCAACTCCTGCAGGCCCGGTTCGTTGCCGGTGTTGGCCACGCCCCAGTCGCCCAGCGTCGAGTACGCTTCGGTCGCCTGCATGCGCTTCATGGTGACGTTGGACGAATCCACGCCGAACAGGAAGCGGCCGTCGTCGAAGTTGTATTCGCCGTCGATGCGGCCCTGCTTGACCTCGGTTTCCTGGCGCTGGTAGTTGATGCGCAGCACCTGCGAACCGATCTGCTCGGGCGGGAAGTCCGGATTGAGCGTGCCGTTGACGCCGGCCGCGGCCGAGGTCGGATCCGGATACCAGGTACGCGCGCCGATCGGCAGGCCGGTGTTGAAGTACAGCTCCTGCGCCCAGTTGCCGCCGCAGTACGGACCCACGGTGCAGTTGTTGGTGCCTGCGATGGAGAAGAACGTCGAACCGCCGCCGGTGACCGGATCGTTCGGCAGGCTCTTGGACGTGGTGTTGTGCGCGTCGAAGGCGAGGCGGAAGCGGTCGGTGACGTCCCACTTCACGTTCAGGCCGAGCGAATCGAGCTTGTATTCCTGTTCCTGGCGCTGCTGCTCGTAACCGAAGTCCTTGGTGCCGACGATGTCGCGCAGATAGATCGGCGTCGCGACCTGCTCGTTGGTATCGAAGGTCAGGTGACTGAAGCTGTTGGCGCGCTGCAGCCAGATGGTCTGCTCGCCGCGGTTCTCGGTGATCTCGTTGCTGGAATAGGTGTAGTCCAGCGTGAAGGTCAGCGCGTCGGTCGGGGCGAACTGCAGCACCGCCTGGCCGTTGATGCGCTCGCGTTCGAAATCGGCGAAGGCATAACGCAGGTCGTTCGGCATGCCGTACAGCTGGCCGATCGCCGGCGCGTTCACCACCACCGCATCGGGACGCAGGGCCGGATCGGTGCCGGTCCAACGCTGCATGTTCCAGGCGTTCTCGGTCGACTGCACCGAACCGCCGTGGCGCTTCTGGTAGCTCGCCGACAGGCCCACGCCCCAGGTCTTGTCCGGGTTGGCGTAGGAGAAGATGCCCGAGACTTCCGGCGTGATGTCGGTATCGAACGGCTGCGACTCGTCGTAGACCGCCTTGGCGCCGAGGTTGGCGACGACGTTGCCGCCCTGGTGGTTGAACGGACGGTCGGTCTGGATGTCGATCGTCGCGCCGATACCGCCGCTGGGCACGGTCGCCTGGCCGGTCTTGTAGACCACCAGCGTGTCGATCGCTTCCGATGCCAGCTGCGCGAAGTTGAACGCACGCGTGCCGCCGTCGACGCCGCCGATCGGAATCTGGCCGGGCGCGCCGAACGCGTCAGCGCCCGGGATCTGGCGACCGTTGAGGGTCACCATGTTGAACTGCGGACCGAAGCCACGTGCGGTGATCTGCGCGCCTTCGCCGTCGCGACGTTCGATCGAGATGCCGGTGATGCGCTGCAGCGATTCGGCGAGGTTGGTATCGGGGAACTTGCCGATGTCCTCGGAGCTGATCGCATCGACGACGCCCGCCGCTTCGCGCTTGAGCTCCATCGACTGGTTGAGCGAGTTGCGAAGGCCGGTGACGACGACCGAGTCGAGCGTGGTGGCGTCTTCGGCCGGACGCTGCGATTGCAGCACCTGCCCCTGCGTGGCCTGCGTGGCGTCCTGCGCGAACGCCGGATTGATGACCAGCATGCCGCCGACGAAGGTGAACATCGCCGTGCGCTTGATGGTCTTGCTGGTGAACTTGCGCGTACTGAACATCCGGTTGCGCGGGCTCATGACTGCGCCCCCGGTTGGATGAACGATTGGATGAGTGATGCGTCGGACGACTGCGGCACGATGGTGGCCGCTTGCGTGGACGCGCTTGCTGCGTGGGACCGGAACCAGATCATGTGGTCTGCCCTCTACTTCGATCGATGGATGTTTCGCCCCTCCCCAGGGCACCCGCGGGCGTGGCCCGCACACTTCCAAACGCGGGCGTTCGAATCGCCCGTTTCCCGCACCTCTGATGCCGACTTCCTTGCGGTTCCAGTGACCCGTGCAGTCGCAGTAATCGCCTCTTCCCGGCCGGCAGGCAGCGCACCCCCTGTGATAGCGCTACCACCAAGCCTTAACCAAAACTAAGCAAACTGTGCCGAGTTTGTCATCGTGCAGTGCAACAACGGGTTGATTGTTCCATCGGTTTCGTTTGAAACCTTGTGGAACGGATGAAATGCGGGGAGCACGCTGAATGGGATTGGGACGCGGCGGCGAGTTGTCAGTGTTTCGTTAACGCATCGTTTGGTGCGCGTCTGCGGCGTGCATGCGGGTGTTTGGGGTGATTCGCCGTTCGTCGTGACTTTTCCCCCTCTTCCATCGGGAGAGGGGGCTTGGGCCATTCGCGGAGGTAGCGCGGAAAGGCACCGTCATTCCAGCAAAAGCTGGAATGACGATGATGACGATTGCCGACATGAGAGCGCCCGCGCGTTTGCGGGCCTGGTCCCGGCCTTCGCCTGGATGACCGGTGATGTGCCGAAGCGAATATCGGGACGAACGCGCCTTACTTCACGCGCGGCCGCGACAACACCGGCTGCGAAATCGGCAACACCACGCGGAACGAACTGCCTTCGCCCGGATGGCTGTGCACTTCGATGCGGCCGTGGTGCTTGGCGACGATGCGGTACGCGATCGCCAACCCGAGTCCGGTGCCGCGGCCGATCGGCTTGGTCGTGTAGAACGGATCGAAGATGCGCTGCAACGCCTCTTCCGGAATGCCCACGCCATCGTCGGCCACGCTCACCCACACCTCGTCGCATTCCACGCCCATCGCCAGCGTGATCAGGCCGCGGTCGTTGATCGCCTGGCCTGCGTTGATCAACAAGTTCATGAAGACCTGGTTGATCTCCGACAGATAGCACTCCACCAGCGGCACGTCGTGGTAGTGCTTGTCGATCTTGGCCTTGTACTTGAGGTCGTTCCACACGATGTTGAGCGTGGATTCCAGGCCTTTGCGCAAGTCCGACGGACGCATCGGCTCGTCGCGTTCGACGTGCGAGAACTCCTTGAGGTCCTGCACGATCTTGGTCACGCGCTCGATGCCTTCGCGCGATTCCTCCAGCAGTTTCGGCAGATCTCCGACGATGAAATCCACGTCGAGCCGCTCGCGCAGCTGCTTCATCTGCGGGCCGCTTGCAGCGGGATCGCCCGATTGCAGAGCGTCGGCGTAACCGTCCACGAGTGCGAGCAGCGCGCTGGTGTATTCCTGCAACGTGCCCAGGTTGGAATGCACGTAGCCGATGGGATTGTTGATCTCGTGCGCGACGCCTGCGGCGAGCTGGCCGATGGAGGCCATCTTCTCCGATTGCAGCAGTTGTTCCTGCGCACTGGCGAGGCGGTCGTAGGTGGATTGCAGTTCGTCGTGGCGACGGCGCAGTTCGCCTTCGCGCGCCGAACGCACGGAGATGTCGGTCATCACCGTGTAGCGACGGCAACGGCCGCGATCGCGTCCGGCGAAGGCCTTGATCTCCAGCACCAGGCCCGGCAATGCGGTGGGCACTTCACCGATCCAGCGGCCGTCGCGCTGCGCGATCTGCCAGCCCTGTTCGGGGATGTACGACAGCAGCATCGCCGGATCCGGATGCGGATCGTCCGGATGCAGGCGCATCGCAAGCACGCGTCCTGCGTCGTTGGTGTGCAGCAGGCGGCCCTGTTCATCGAGCAGGAAGACCGCGAGGTCCGACATCGCGACGGCCCAGAGCATGTCTTCGCTCCAGGACTCGGTGTCGTTGGTGTTGCGTTGTTCGCTCATTGGCGTCCGAGCATGCGTGGGGCGTTGCCAAGGTAGCGCATGCTTCAAAAGCCGTCATGCCCGCGAAGCGGCCATTACAACCATCGGACGAGGATGCGATTCACCGAATGCCCGCGTTGCGGGCCGGACCCCGACCTTCGCCGGGATTACGGTGTCGGAACGAACCCGGCGCTTCAGGCCGAAACGTTCAACCGGCTGTGCGGACGCGCGTCGGCCTGGCCGTTGGCGTCGTAGACGGCGTCGGAATCCAGGCGGCCCAGATGCCGCAGCGCCCAGTTCACTTCGCGGCGACGACGCGCGAGCAACGCGCCGTTGGCCTGGTTCAGTTCGCTCAGCGCGAGCACGCGCGGTGCGTCGTTGGCGCTCGCGCCGGACTGTTCGGCCGCGCGCAGCGCTTCGAGCTTGACCTGCGTGGAACGCAGCAACGCCTCGACGTCGTGATCGAGCAGCGCGCGGCGCTCCTCGTTCAGGGCGTGCTCGAGCACGTCGAGCGGATGCGCTTGCGCGTTCATCGCCAGGCTCACTTGGACAGCGCGTTCTCGAGCGACAGCATGCGATCGGCGATCGCCTGCGGGTCGACCTTGTAGCTGCCGTCGGCGAGCGAGGTGCGGATGGCGTTGACCTTCGCGACGTCGATGCCGGCCGGGGCCGCGCCGAGCTCGCGCTCCAGGGCCTGGAGGTTGGTGGCATCGCCGGTCAGGCGCATCTGGTCGGCCGGCGCGGTGGCGCCGACAGGCTGGCCGCGGTCGGCGCCGGAGCGGGACTGCACGGAAGTGCTGGCCGCGGCTTCGACCTGGCGCAGGGCGGGCGACATGGCGCCGTCGATCTTGTGGGTCATGGCTGACTCCTTGAGAACGTGTTCGAACTGGATAACGGCCGCCCGCGGCCGGACTTGAGGGGAAAACCTGACAGCTTTGTAAGGGCCGTCACAAATTGACCTCGACGAGCCCGGGTCCGACCACGCGGCCCCGGATGATACGGCGCGAAGCGGTGTTCTCGACCGAGATGGTCGACCCCACCTTCCCCACGCCCATCGCACGGCCGCCCATGCGCACTTCCATGCCGCCGGCCCGCGAGACGAGGGTGACGGGGTCGCCGCGCTTGAGCGCGTCCTCCCCACCGACATCGTCTGCCGCGAGCATCGCCCCGGCCGGCATGGCCCGCCGCAGGCGCCTGCCGACGACGGCGGCCGGATCGGTGACGACCGGGCCCGTGCCGGCGCCGAGTTCGCGCCGCTGCACCGCCAGGTGCTCCGGCCCGATCGGCTCGTCGCCGCGCACGGGTTTGGCCAGGACCACCACATCGGCCTCGCGCCGCACTCGCACCGGCACGTAGAGCTGCCAGCCCGGGGTATCGGCGCAGCGCACGGCGACTGAAGTCGGACCGGCGACTGTCGCCGCCAGCGGCAGCGTGCATGCCGGCATGCGCAGGTTGGAATCGACGGCGGCTTCGGCCTGCCCGTTCGCGCCCATCGCGGCGATCGCGGCATCGCGGATCGAGTCCACCGACTGGAACGCGCCGGCCGTCGCCAGCAGGGGCGACAGCGCGAAGACGGTCAGCAGGGCGTTCGACAGGGCGCGCACGGCGGGCTCCGGAGGAGATTCGGAAGGGGCGTGCAGGATTTGTGCCGGAGTCGCCTCATACCGTCATTCCAGCGAAAGCTGGAAGGCGGTGAGGTTGGAACGGGCGCGGGGTTCGCAGGATGGGTTTGAAACCCATCCCACGAACCTCAAGTCCCGCCCGACCCGGCCGACAACCCGGCCATGAGTCAGGACCTGCTCGACCGCATCGACCAACGTACCCGCCTGGCCGGCCACAACCGGCTGGCGCTGCTGCTGTTCCGCCTGGGTACGCGTCAGCTTTTTGGCGTGAACGTATTCAAGGTGCAGGAAGTGCTCCCGCGCCCGCCGCTGTTCACCCTGCCCCAGCTGCCGCCGGCCTTCAGCGGTGCGGCCGACGTGCGCGGCCGCTCGATCCCGGTGCTGGACCTGGCGCGCGCCATTGGCCACGGCGATGCCGAGTCGGTCGAGCCCAGGTACCTGGTGGTCACCGAATTCAACCGCTCCGTGCAGGGCTTCCTGGTGTCGGCGGTGGATCGCATCGTCAACATCGCCGTGCAGGACATCCACCCGCCGCCGGAACACGGCGCCGAGCAGCACTACCTCACCGGCGTGACGCGCCACCACGGCGAGCTGATCCAGCTGATCGACGTGGAAAGCGTGCTGGCCGAATCCGCACCGCGTGCCAGCGACGCAGACCGCATCGCACCGCTGGCCGCCACCAGCCCGACCGCCCCGCGCGAAGTGCTGGTGGTCGACGACTCGCGCGTGGCGCGCAACCAGATCCGCTTCGTGCTGGAACAGCTGGGCCTGGGCGCGACGCTGCTCTCGGACGGCCGCCAGGCGCTGGACCACCTGCAAGCCCTGGTCCTGAGCGGCATCGACCCGCACGAACGCTACGCCATGGTCATTTCCGACATCGAGATGCCGGCCATGGACGGGTACACCCTCACGACGGAAATCCGACGCGACCCGGCCCTGCGCGACATGTTCGTCCTGCTGCACACCTCGCTGTCGGGCGTGTTCAACATGGCGATGGTCGAGCGCGTGGGCGCCGACGATTTCGTGCCGAAGTACTCCGAACACGAGCTGGCGCAGCGCGTCGCGGCGCGGGTGAACTCGCTGGGATGAACTCCCTCCCCTACTTGTAGGGGAGGGTTGGGGAGGGGTCGCGACGGCGCGGCAGCGCCGGAGCGCTACGCGGTGCGCCGAACCATACGGCGCTGTGCACTTCACCCCTCCCCAGCCCTCCCCTGCACGCAGGGGAGGGAGCAGAACACGCTCTGGCACGCCGCTTGCCTCTGTCTCCGGTGAACCCACGCCCGGAGGCGTCATGTCCGATTTCCTAGGCATCCATGGCACTGCGCTGGCCCTGCGCGAGCAGCGGCTGCAGCTGCTGTCGGCCAATCTCGCCAACGCCGATACGCCCGGCTTCAAGGCGCAGGACCTGGACTTCACCTCGGCCCTGCAATCGGCGCTCCAGCCCAATGCGGCCAACGGCGATGCCATCGAGGCAGCATCGACGGGCGCGCGTTTCGCACGGCCCAGCAGCCAGCCCAGCGTCGACGGCAACACCGTCGATGGCGAGCGCGAGCACGCGCTGTTCGCGCAGGCGGCACTGGAATACCGCGCGTCGCTGACGTTCGTCGAATCCAAGGTGCGCGGGATGCTCACCGCGATTACCGGGCAATAAGCCGAGGCACGCGCATGAGCAACCTGCCCATCTTCGACGTCGCCGGTTCGGCGATGAACGCACAGTCGGTACGACTGTCGACGATCGCATCCAACCTCGCCAACGCCGATTCCGTCGCCGGAAATCCCGACGAGGTCTATCGCGCCAAGCAGCCCGTGTTCCGCGCCGAAGGCGTGCCGGGCGATGCGTCGCTGGCCGGCGTGAACGTGGTGGAGGTGCGCGAAAGCACCGACGCGCCGCTCAAGCGCTACGAACCCGGCCACCCGCTCGCCGACGCGCAGGGCTACGTGTACGCGCCGGCGGTGGACCCGGTGGCGCAGATGGTCGACCTGATCTCCGCCTCGCGCAGCTACCAGGCCAACGTCGAAGTGTTCAACAACGCCAAGGAACTGGCGTTGTCGACGTTGCAGATGGGCCGCTGAGCGCAACCGCACCTGGGAACCCCATGACCTCCATCGCCTCAGACATCTACTCAAGCCTCGGCGCCACCTCGACCGGCACCGACACGAAGAAGAAGACCGAATCGCTCGGCCAGGCCGATTTCCTGCGCCTCATGACCGAGCAGCTGCAGCACCAGGATCCGCTCAATCCGATGGAGAACAGCGAGTTCCTCGGACAGCTCGCGCAGTTCTCCACCGTGCAGGGCATCCAGGGCCTGCAGACCTCGATGGACAGCTTCAACGGCTCGCTCGCGACCGACCAGATGCTGCGCGGCGCCGCGCTCGTCGGCCGCAGCGTGCTGGTGCCGTCGGCGAAGATGTCGCTGGGCAGCGAAGGCAACGTCAACGGCGTCGTCGCCGCGCCCGATGCGGGCACCGTCACCTTCGACATCACCGACGTGAACGGCCAGAGCGTCCGCAAGATCACCGTGCAGGCCGAGAAGGCCGGCGAAGTCGCTTTCGAATGGGACGGCAAGGACGCGAGCGGCAATCGCCTCGCCGCCGGCACGTACGGAATCAGCGCTTCGATCGGCACCGGCGAAACGAAAAAGGACCTCAGCACCTACGTCGAATCGCGCGTGGACAGCGTGACCGTGGGCAGCGACGGCGTGTTCCTGGACCTCGCGGGACTGGGCACGGCGCCGCTGGATTACGTGCTCCGGATTCGCTGAGCCCCCCGCTCTCAATCCTCAACACTCAACCCTCAAGCAAGCAGACCTGAAGAACTCCCTGCGGAGAACACGATCATGGGCTTCAACACCTCGCTGTCCGGCATCAACGCCGCCAACGCCGACCTCAACGTCACCGCGAACAACATCGCCAACGTCAACACGACCGGCTTCAAGGAGTCGCGTGCGGAATTCGCCGATCTGTTCTCCTCCACCGCCTACGGCCTGTCGCGCAACGCGATCGGTTCGGGCGTGAAGCTGAGCAACGTCGCGCAGCAGTTCTCGCAGGGCAACATCGATCCGACCGGCCGCGGGCTCGATGTCGCGATCGACGGCGAAGGCTTCTTCGTGCTCAACGACAACGGCGCGCGCGTGTACTCCCGTGCCGGCAATTTCCAGCCCGATCCGAACGGCTTCATCGGCACGCCCGACGGCAAGCGCCTGCAGGTGTTCGCGCCGAATGCGAACGGCAACGGCTTCGACGTCGGCCGCCTGACCGACCTGCAGCTGCTCACCACCACCAGCCCGCCACAGGCATCCACGAACGTGGCGATGCAGGTGACGCTGCCGGGCAACGCGAGCGCGCCGACCGTCACGCCGTTCGATCCGACCGACACCAACACCTACAACCATTCCACCGGTGGCGCGACGGTGTACGACTCGCTCGGCGTCGGCCATGTGCAGACCTCGTACTTCGTGAAGACCGGCGTCGCGAACGAGTGGGAAGTCCACAACTTCATCGACGGCACCGCCGTGGGCGCGCCGACGCCGTTGCAGTTCAGCCCGTCGGGCGCGCTGCTGTCGCCGGCCAACGGCCAGATCGCGATGGATCCGTTCACGCCGGCCACCGGCGCGGGCGTCATGAACCTGACGCTGAACGTGTCCGGTTCGGCGCAGTACGGTTCGGCCTTCGCGCTGCGCGAGATCAACCCCGACGGTTACGCCGCCGGCAAGCTCAACGAGATCGACATCGATCCCACCGGCGTGGTGTACGCGCGCTTCTCCAACGGCGCCGACCAGGCACTGGGCCAGGTCGCGCTGAGCACGTTCACCAATCCGCAGGGCCTGCAGCCGCAGGGCAACAACGTGTGGGCCGAGACCTACGCGTCGGGCGATCCGCGCATCGGTGCGCCGGACACGGCGGACTTCGGCGTGCTGCAGTCCGGCGCGCTGGAAGCCTCCACGGTCGATCTCACCGAACAGCTGGTCAACATGATCACCGCGCAGCGCAACTTCCAGGCGAACGCGCAGATGATCTCGACGCAGGACCAGGTCACCCAGACGATCATCAACATCCGCTAAGCGCGGATGAGATGACATAGGAGGTCCGTGCCATGACCGACCGCGCGCTCTATATCGCGATGACCGGCGCCAGCACGTCGCTGAAGACGCAGGCGTCGGTCTCGCACAACCTCGCCAACGCGAACACGGTGGGATTCCAGGCGACGCTCGCCGGTTCCGCCGCCACGCCGGTCAAGGGCAACGGCCACGCCTCGCGCGTGGCCGCCGCCGCGCAGACCTATGGCGTGAGCGATACGCACGGCGCGATCCTCAACACCGGCAACACGCTGGATGTCGCGCTGAACCAGGATCGCTGGCTCACCGTGCAGGACGCGCAGGGCAACGCCGCCTACACGCGCGCCGGAAACCTGGCGATGAACGCCAACGGCCTGCTGACCAGCAACGGTCGTCCGGTGCTCGGCGCCGATGGCGCGCCGGTGACGGTGCCGCCGTTCCAGTCGATGGACATCGCCAGCGACGGCACGATCTCGATCGTTCCACAGGGCCAGCCCGCCAACACCATCGCCGAAGCAGGACGCCTGGGCGTCGTGCAGGCGCGCACCTCGGAACTGGTACGCGGCGACGACGGCCTGATGCGCCCCGCCAACGGCCAGCCGCCCGCACCTGCTGCCGGCGAATCGCTGACGCCCGGCGCGGTGGAGAACAGCAACGTCGAGGCGACCTCGATGCTGGTGCAGATGATCCAGACCGCCCGCACCTACGAAATGCAGGTACGCGTCTTGCAGAGCGTGGATGAGAACGCACGCAGCGCGAATTCGCTGCTTGGTTCGAGGTAACACCGCTTAGCCCCTCCCCCTGCGAATGCAGGGGGAGGTTGGGAGGGGGTGACGTGGGCGCCATCAAGCGCGATCGCAACGCGCTTCACCCCTCCCCAACCCTCCCCTGCATTCGCAGGGGAGGGAGAAAAACCTTCAAGAGGAAACACGCCATGACCCAGGCTCTATGGATCGCCAAGACCGGCCTCGACGCGCAGCAGACGCGCATGGCGGTGATTTCCAACAACCTGTCGAACGTCAACACGACCGGCTTCAAGCGCGATCGCGCCGAGTTCCAGGACCTGCTGTACCAGACCGTCCGCCAGCCGGGCGGCGCGACGTCGGAACAGACGCAGTCGCCCACCGGCCTGTCGACCGGCACCGGCGTGCGCGTGGCGGCGACGGCGAAGGAGTTCTCGCAGGGCAACCTCAACGTCACCAATGGCGCGCTGGACGTGGGCATCGACGGCCGCGGCTTCTTCGAAGTGCTGATGCCCGACGGCAGCAGCGCCTACACGCGCGACGGCAGCTTCAAGCGCAATTCGCAGGGCGAACTGGTGACCAGCGCGGGCTATCCCGTGCAGCCGGGCATCCAGTTCCCCGAAGGCACGCAGAGCGTGACCATCGGCGCCGACGGCACCGTGTCGGTGAAGGTGCAGGGCCAGGCCGACGACGTGCAGGTCGGCGCGCTGACGCTGGCCGACTTCGTCAATCCGTCGGGCCTGCAGGCCATCGGCGGGAATCTTTTCGTCGAGACCGGCGCCAGCGGTCCGGCGCAGCAGGGCGCGCCGGGCACCAACGGCATCGGCCAGCTCGCGCAGGGACAGCTGGAAGGCTCCAACGTCAACGTCGTGGAAGAGCTGGTGTCGATGATCGAAACCCAGCGCGCGTACGAGACCAACGCCAAGGCGATCTCGACCACGGACTCGATGCTCGGCTTCCTCAACAACAATCTCTGAGGCTCGCAGTGAACGCGCTCTTCCGTCTTTCCGCCGCCGCCAGCGTGCTCGCGCTGTCGGGCTGCGCCGCCGTCGTCGGCGACGTGCGCCCGTTCGCGCCGATGGCCGCTCCGCCCGCCGCGATCGTCGCGCCCGCCGCGCCGGCCAGCGAAGGTTCCATCTATGCCGGCCGCAGCCTTCGTCTTTTCGAAGACAACAAGGCGCGCGACGTCGGCGACCTGGTCACCATCGTGCTGGTGGAGAACACCAGCGCGCGTGCCCAGGCGAACACGTCGGTGAGCAAGGAATCGTCCATCGACATGGCCGCGCCGACCATCGCCGGCGTGCCGATCACCTACAAGGGCAATCCGATCCTGGAGGCTTCGGCCACCGGTTCGCGCGACTTCAAGGGCGCCGGCAACAGCACGCAGAGCAACCGCCTCAACGGTTCGGTGACGGCGACCGTCGTGCAGAACCTGGGCAACGGCAACCTGCTGGTGCGCGGCGAGAAGCAGGTGCGCCTGAACCAGGGCGACGAGCTGATCCAGGTTCAAGGAATCGTCCGCACGGCCGATATCGGTCCCGACAACCGTATCTCGTCCGATCGCGTGGGCGATGCGCAGATCGTCTATGGCGGCCGCGGCACGCTCGCGCGTTCCAACGCGATGGGCTGGCTGGGCCGGTTCTTCAATTCCGCGGTTTATCCGTACTGAGGAGGGCGCATGAACATCCGTTTCCGACGTCTCCTCCCCAAGGGCACCGGCGTCATCGCCTACGCCCTCGCCTGCACCCTCGCCGGCCTGGCGCTCACGCTCGCCATCGTTCCGTCCGCGCGTGCCGAACGCATCAAGGACCTCGCGCAGGTCGCCGGCGTCCGCGGCAATCCGCTGATCGGCTACGGCCTGGTCGTGGGCCTGGACGGCAGCGGCGACCGCACCAGCCAGACGCCCTTCACCGTGCAGAGCCTGAAGACGATGCTCGACCAGCTCGGCGTCAGCATTCCGCCGGGCGTGAATCCGCAGCTGAAGAACGTCGCCGCCGTCGCGATCCACGCCGAACTTCCGCCCTTCGCCAAGCCGGGCCAGCCGATCGACGTCACCGTGTCGTCCATCGGCAACGCCGGTTCGCTGCGCGGCGGCAGCCTGCTGATGGCGCCGCTGCGCGGCGCAGACGGCGAGGTCTACGCCATCGCGCAGGGCAGCCTGGTCGTGTCGGGTTTCGGCGCGTCGGGCAAGGACGGCTCGCGCATCTCGGTCAACGCGCCCAACGGCGGCCGCATTCCCAATGGCGCCATCGTCGAGCGTGCGGTCGCCGGCGCACCGCCGTCGGGCAACGTCACGCTGAACCTGCACGAAGCCGACTTCACCACCGCCGCGCACATCGTCGAGGCGGTCAACCGCGAGTTCGGCAACGGCCGCGCCCGCGCCGTGGACGCAGTCACCATCGAGGTGGCCCCGCCGGCCGACGGCGACCGCGTCGGTTTTCTGGCGAAGCTCGAATCGCTGGACGTGAGCCCCGGCGCCGCGGCGTCGAAGGTCATCGTCAATTCGCGCACCGGCACGGTCGTGATGGGCGGCCAGGTCACCGTGCTGCCGGCGGCGGTGTCGCACGGCTCGCTGACGGTCTCGATCTCCGAGAACACGCAGGTCAACCAACCCAACGAATTCAGCCGCGGCCAGACCGTGGTCACGCCGCAGTCCAGCGTCGAAGCCAGTCAGGACGGTGGTCGCATGTTCCTGTTCCAGGGCGGCACGTCGCTGGAGCAGATCGTCCGCGCGGTGAACGCCGTGGGCGCCGCGCCCGGCGACATCGTGGCGATCCTGGAAGCGCTCAAGCAGGCCGGGGCGTTGCGGGCGGAGTTGGAGGTGATCTGATGCGCGCAGCGCTCCATAGCCCCTCCCCCTGCGCGCAGGGGGAGGTTGGGAGGGGGTGTGAGGCGCGACAGCGCCGAACGCTTCTGCAACTGACTTCACCCCTCCCCAACCCTCCCCTGCATTCGCAGGGGAGGGAGCAAAGCGTCACGGCACAACTCTTGCCTTGACCCCACCATGCACCTGCGCCCCGCCCTTTCCCAGCCGCTTTCGACGCCGAGCACCGACGGTGCCCCGCGCGCCGACCGCTCGCGCGTGGAATACGCGGCGCAGCAGCTGGAAGCGCAGTTCGCGCAGATGCTGGTGAAGTCGATGCGCAGCGCGTCCTTCGGCGATTCGCTGATGGGCGACAACTCGACCTACCGCGACATGTACGACCAGCAGCTCTCGCGCGAAATAGCGAAGGGCCGCGGCCTCGGCCTTGCGCCGATCATCGTGCAGCAGCTCACGCGCAACGGAGGCGGCGCCAGCGACACCATCGCGCCCCAATCCCTTGTACCGACGGGCGGCTTCCCGATGACGCCGGCCGCGTCTCCCATGTCGCTCTCGCTCACGCCCAGCAGCGATGGCGTCTCGCTTTCCGCGCTCGCCGCGCCCGCGTTGCCGAAGATCGATGGCGCTCCGGTCGAATGCGATCCGAACGCGAAGCTCGACTGCTCCAGCCCCGAAGCCTTCGTGCGCTCGGTATGGCCGCATGCGCAGCGCACCGCGCAGGAACTGGGCGTGGATCCGAAGGCACTGGTCGCGCAGGCGGCGCTGGAAACCGGCTGGGGCCGGCGCCTGGCGAAAGACGGCGGCGACGTCACCTCGCACAACCTGTTCGGCATCAAGGCCGGTTCGAAGTGGAACGGTTCCCGCGTCAATGCCGGCACGCACGAATACATCGGCGGCACGCGCGTGAGCGAGCGCGCCGACTTCCGCGCCTACGGTTCCATCGGCGAAAGCTTCGACGACTACGCAAAGCTGCTGAACAACCCGCGCTACGCACAGGCGCGCGCGGCCGGCGGCGACACGCGCCAGTTCGCGCAGGCGCTGCAGAAGGCCGGCTACGCCACCGACCCCGCCTACGCCGCGAAGATCAACGCGATCGCCGAAGGCGCCACGCTCAACCGCGCGCTCGCCGCGCTCGACGGCAACACGAGAGGCTGACGATGGCCAACGTCCTGTCCACCGGCACCGGCGCCCTGATCGCGTTCCAGCGCGCACTGGCGACCGTGAGCCACAACGTCGCGAACGTCGCGACCGAAGGGTATTCGCGCCAGCGCGTGGAGTTGTCCACGCGCTCGCCCACCGACATGGGCTACGGCTACGTCGGCAACGGCGTGCAGGTGGCCGACGTGCGCCGCATCGCCGACCAGCTCGCCAACACGCGCCTGCTGGAAAGCGGCGGCGAACTCGCCCGCGCGCAGCAGCTGTCCGGCCTCGCCTCGCGCGTGGACAGCCTGTTCTCCGACAAGGCCACCGGCCTTGCCGGCGTGTGGTCGAACTTCTTCGACGCCACCACCGGCCTGACCAGCAACGCGGCCTCCGCCGCCGCGCGCGAGGACGTGCTGGCCGATGCGAACTCGCTTACCGCGCGCTTCAAGCAGCTCAACAACCAGCTCGACTCGCTCAACAACGAAGTCAACAGCGGCCTGCGCAGCAGCGCCGAGGAAGTGAACCGCATCGGTGCCGAGATCGCGCGCCTCAACGGCGAGATCTCCAGCAATCCGAACAACGTCTCCAACGACCTGCTCGACCAGCGCGACCGCCTGGTCTCGCAGATGGTCGAATTCACCGGCGGCACCGCCGTGCAACAGGGCGACGGTTCGCTCAACGTGTTCACCTCCGGCGGCCAGGCGCTGGTGGTGGGCAACACGTCCAGCAAGCTCACCGTGGCGACCGATCCGTACCGCCCGGAACGCGTGCGCCTCGCACTCGACGGCAACGGCCAGCAGATCCAGCTCAACGATTCCTCGCTGGGCGGCAAGATCGGCGGCCTGATGGATTTCCGCAGCAAGGTGCTCGATCCGGCGCAATCGGAGCTTGGGCGCATCGCGGTTGGCCTGGCCGATGCGTACAACCAGCAGCACCGCGCCGGCATGGACCTCAACGGCCAGATGGGCACGGATTTCTTCAACATCCCCGCCCCGCGTGTCAGCGGCAACGCGAACAACACCGGCAGCGGCACGCTGACGGCGAGCGTTGGCGATCTTTCCAAGCTCGACGGCCAGAACGTCGTGCTGAAGTTCGACGGCACCGCCTGGAGCGCCACCCGCGCCGACACCGGCGCGAACGTGCCGCTCACCGGCACGGGCACGGCGGCCGATCCGCTGGTGATCAACGGCGTCGAACTCGTCGTCGGCGGTGCGCCGGCCGCGAACGACCGCTTCCTGCTGCAGCCCGCCGCGGGCGCGGCGGGCGGCATCAGCGTCGCCATCGACGATCCCAACCGCATTGCGGCCGCCACGCCGGTGAAGGCGAAGGCGGAACTGGACAACGTCGGCACCGGCAAGATCGGTTCGGTGAAGGTCACCGACTCGACCAACGCCAACCTGCTCACGCCGGCCGACATCGAATTCATCGACGGCACGCAGTACACCGTCAACGGCGCCGGCCCGTATACCTATACCGCCGGCCAGCCGATCACCGCCAACGGCTGGAGCCTCAGCCTCGACGGCGTGCCCGCCGCAGGCGACAAGTTCAGCGTCGGCAGCACGGGCGCCGGTTCCAGCGATAACGGCAACGCGATCGCGCTGGGCAACATCGACGATGCGAAGGCGTTGAACGGCGGCACGGTGTCGCTCAACGGCGCGCTCGGCGGCCTCACCACGACGATCGGTTCGGCCGCACGACAGGCCGACTACGCGGCCGAAGCGCAGCAGGTGCTGTACGACCAGGCGCAGAGCGCGCGCGATTCGGTTTCCGGCGTGAACCTCGACGAGGAGGCAGCGAACATGCTGCGTTTCCAGCAGGCCTACCAGGCCGCCGCGCAGGTGATTTCCACCGCCGACACGATGTTCCAGTCCCTGCTCAGCGCGGTGCGCGGATGAACAATCGCATTTCCACCAGCGGCGCCTACCAGATGCAGCTGGGCACGATGCTGCGCAAGCAGGCGGGCCTGTCGCACACGCAGCAGCAGCTCGCCTCGGGCCAGCGCCTGGTCACGGCGAAGGACGATCCGGTCGCGGCCGGCACGGCGGTGTCGCTGGATCGCGCCACGGCCGAGCTCGAACGCTTCGGCGAGAACGCCAACCTGCTGGGCAATCGCCTGAACCTGCAGGAAAGCGTGCTCGCGCAGGCCGGCGACCGTCTTGCGCGCGTGCGCGAGCTCACCATCCAGGCCAACAACGCCGCGATGTCGAGCGAGGACAAGAAGGCGATCACCGCCGAGTTGAAGGTGATCCGCGACGAGATGATCGGACTGGCCAACAGCCAGGACGGCAGCGGCCGCTACCTGTTCGGCGGCACCGCCGACGACCACGCACCGTTCGTGGTCAGCGGCGGCAACGTCAGCTATACCGGCGACCAGCGCCAGCGGCAGGTGGAGATCGCGCCGGACCAGTTCGTGTCCGACACGCTTCCGGGCAGCGAGCTTTTCATGCGCGTGAAGGCCGGCGACGGCCGCATCAATGGCGCCGCCGCCACGACCAACACCGGCAGCGGCGTGCTGATGGAATTCGGCCTGGACGCATCGGGCAGCTGGAGCGGTGGAAGCTACTCCGTCGCCTTCACCGCGCCGGACACGTACGAACTTCGCGACGCCTCAGGCACCGTCATCAGCACCGGCACCTATGTCAGCGGCGAAGGCATCAGCGTCGGCGGCCTGAACCTGCGCATCGACGGCGCACCGGCCGCGGGCGACAGCTTCTCGATCGGTCCGGCGAAGACCAACGACGTCTTCGGCATGATCGACGACCTCGTCACGGCGCTGGAAATGCCCGACGACTCCCCGACCCAACGGGCTGCGCAGCAGAACGCGCTGCAGGCCTCGCTGCGCGACGCGGCGACGGCGCAGGAGCATTTCATCGATGGTCGCGCCACCGGCGGCGCCCAGCTGGCGGCGATGGACAGCGCCTCCGAACTGCGCGAGGCGCAGTCGGTGACGCTGGAAACCACGCTGTCGGGCATCCGCGACCTGGACTACGCCGAGGCCATCAGCCGCTTCCAGCTGGAAAGCACGGCGCTGCAGGCGGCGCAGAAGGCCTTCATGAAGCTGCAGTCGAGTTCGTTGTTCGATTTGATGTAAGCGCGGCTGTTGTAGCCCGGGTAAGGCCGACGGCCGCACCCGGGTTTGCGTCTCCGGAGACGTGAGCCCCGGGCGCGCTCCGCTTACCCGGGCTACCAGAGCCGCAGAAGGCGAACGTCCATCCCACTTCAGATGACTTGTCAACCAGGAGCTAAAGGTTTCGAAACCCGGGCCGCTACCTAGATCAGCAGCGGCAAGGGCCGGCAACACCGACCAACCACTGCGGTCTTGCCGGCCGGCGAAGTGCTTCGCCGGTGCCCTAACCGAAACCTACGGAGAATCACCATGGCACAAGTCATCAACAGCAACGTGATGTCGCTCAACGCCCAGCGCAACCTGGGCACCAGCAGCGCCAGCCTCGGCACCACCATCCAGCGCCTGTCGTCGGGCCTGCGCATCAACAGCGCGAAGGACGACGCCGCCGGCCTGGCCATCTCCGAGCGCTTCAGCACGCAGATCCGCGGCCTCGACGTCGCCGTGCGCA
>Ga0209050_1002006_pt1 | contig 19018 bp, 15 predicted proteins | sample Araplavi_mTSA_r2_FD_184276 | JGI IMG/M metagenome (GOLD analysis project Ga0209050, IMG submission 184276) | Arabidopsis root microbial communities from North Carolina, USA - plate scrape MF_Cvi_mTSA_r2 (SPAdes) (version 2) | ecosystem: Host-associated > Plants > Roots > Endosphere | place: USA... | reverse complement strand
TGACTACAGCGTGACGCTGGTGACCACTACCGGTCCATCGACAACCACAACCTTTGCCGGTTTAGGATTGATCAACGTAGCCGCAAACTTCGCCTATCACCCCGGCACCAACCGCATCGCCGTGTCGCCGCAGGAAGGCACACGCGACGCCGAGATCCTTACGTTCGATCCCGTCACCGGTGCACTGACATTTCAACAACGCATTCTCAACTCCGGACTGCCCACCACCACCAACCAATCCATCTACGACATCGAGTTCAGCCCCAACGGGGACCTGGTATACTTGTCGCGTTCTGGCGAGACCGGCGTGCAAGCCGATGTGTTGCAATACAACCTGAACGGTGGCACCACGGTATCGCTGGCGTCCGTATTGCCCGATCCCAATACGATCGCCAGAAGCTACGGCCTGCAGATCGGACCGGATAGCGCGATCTATCATCTTTACCAGGCTACCGCAGCGGGACCTTACCTGCTGGGCAAGATCACGGATGCCGACTCCGTTGCACCGAAAGCCCTCTACACCGCACAAGCCTTTCCGGGCAACATCGATTTCAAAGGCACGCAGTTCCCCTCTTTCGCACCGCGCGATACGGTTGACCTGAAGGTGACCTTCACGGCCGATGGCCTTTGCGCCAACTCGCCTACGTCATTCTTCCCAACGGTAACGCCGAGCGCAGATAGCCTGCATTGGGACTTCGGCGATGGCGCAGGCGCCAGCAGCGACTGGAGCCCGGTGTATACGTATGCCCAAGATGGCTCCTACCCGGTCACGGTCACCGCCTACCTGAACGGTCAGACAGCGACCTATACCGCCCCCGTTGTCATCACACCGTTCGATACCCAGATCACACTCGTGCAGGACACTACAGCGTGTAGCTGCGAGCTTCCTTTTCCGCGGGCAAAGAATCCTCCACCCAAGTGCGGATCTTTTAGCGTCACCGCTAAAGTAGCCGGCACGGGCACGCCGCAATTGCAATGGTACGGCCCCGCCGGCCTTATGGCAGGCGCCACCTCAGCCACCCTCACTCCGGATTCGGCCGGATATTACTATCTGGTGGCTACCGTGGGAGGGTGCTCAACCTATGCCGGTGTGAACATCAAAGAATATTCCGTACAGGATCAGCGCGCCAACATCTGGTTCTTTGGCAAGAACGCGGGACTCGATTTCAACCCGCTTCCTGAAAAACCCGTGGCCCCCATCAAGAACGGCGTCATGGATGCTCCAGAAGGAACGTCCACCATTAGTGATCGCAACGGCCAGGTGGTGTTCTTCACAGACGGCGACAAGGTCTGGAACAGACAAGAACAGTTGCTGGGCTCCGGCATTGGCGGCGATCCGAATTCCGCCCAGGCAGCCCTCATCATTCCCGTGCCCAACGATGAAACCTTGTATTACATCTTCACCACGCAGGCCGTCTATGGCAGCTATGGATTTGAACTTCGCTATACGCTTTTCGATCTAAAGCTGAACAATGGCACCGGCGGCCTGGTCGATCCGGATGGAAACCCCGCCACGACTTCGTTCAGTACGTTGCTGTTCACGAAAAGCACCGAACGCATCACGGGTAATGCCAATTGGCTTATCGCGCACGAATACGGAAACAATTCTTTCCGGGCATATAAGATCTCCCAACAAGGCATCGGCAACCCGGTGATCTCCAGCATCGGTTCCGATCATAATTATTCGTCGGCAGAGAACGGTCAGGGCTACATGAAATTGGGCGCTAAAGATCGCCTGGCGGTGGCGCTGTCCACGCCCGGTGTATCGAATGTGGTAGAGGTATTTGATTTTACGGATTCTACCGGAACGGTCTCCAATTTCCGGACGGCAGATCTCAAAAATGCCAACGGCCAGGTTTACGGTGTAGAACTCTCTCCCGGGGGAAATAAATTGTTCGCTACGTTACAAGGTTCAGGCACATCGCAGATCGTTGAATTTGCATTCGACTCGCTGTCGGTTCCCTATCTGAAGAAACCTCCCATCGCTCCCGTCAATCAAAAGCTTGGGGCCATTCAATTGGGTCCCGATGGTTCGGTGTATGTGGCGGTCGACGGGCAAACAAGCCTCGGTGTGATCACCGTCGCGGAAGATACCGCGGTCGTATCCACGTTCAACGTGAATCAACAACCCCTGCTGGCGGGAACCAACAGCCGGCTGGGATTACCAAACTTTATCCAACACCTGGCCGATCCCGCGCAAGGCCCCGGCATCTCCATTGCGGGTTCGTGCGTACAAGATTCGATCACCTTCAACGGAACGCCTACCGATCCCATCGATAAATTTGCCTGGCAAATCCTGCAGGCGGGAACGGTCATCAAAACATCGACCGATCAAAGTTTTAAATATTTGTTTTCCGCTCCCGGGTTGTATGATGTCACCCTCCGCCTGACCAACCGTTGCGGACTCGATACCCTCATGCGGCAGCAACTGCAGATCAATGGCGCACCACCGGACCCCACCACTTCCGTGGTCCTTTGTAAAGGACCTGTAGTCATTGATGCCAACCCCAATGATTTGACGGGCCTCACGTATGCCTGGTCGACAGGCGCTGTAACCGAAACGATTACCGTGAACCGGAAAGCCTTGTATAAAGTGACCGTTACCAACGCCTCCGGTTGTACGACGGATGGTGAGATCTTGGCGACCGATAATCGCCCGATCATCGAGCTAGGACCAAACACGACGATTTGTCAAGGCGTAGCCATCGGCAGCCTGGACGCTCAGAACCCGGGCATGACTTACGCATGGACCATCAACAATGTTCCTTCCGGAACGGCACGCCAGCAGGCCGTGAGCACGTCTGTGCCTAGCCCGCCGACGTATGAATATGAAGTGACCGTTACCGACCCGCTCACGACGTGCTTTGCAAAAGATTCAGTGATCTATACGATCAATGCGATCCCGACGATCAATACACCGACCATTATACCTCCTTCCAGCTGTGGTGTAGCGGATGGTCAGATCACCAACCTTAGCTTTAGCGTTACCCCGGCTTCCAGCAACCTGTTCTCCTACTTCATTGTCGGGCCGTCTACGTCGGTCTCCGATACCGATTTGAGCGTTGGACCTATACCCAACGTTACCGGTCTTGCAGCAGGAACGTATGGCATAACCGTAGCCGATCAGGTGACCGGATGTGCGGCGACTACGACGGCGAGTGTTAACGACCAAGCCTATACGGTTGCCGCTACGCAGCACGGAACGTGTGATCCCATAACGCTGGATGTGCTCTTAACCCCGGTGAGCGGGCCGATCACATTCCCGGTTCAATATACCGTCACGAACCGGTCGACGCTGGTCATTGCTGAGGGACCTCAGGCGGCCAATGCAGCTGCATTCCAAACGGTGAATGCCTTGGCTTCCAACAATCAGCAATATGTGGTGGAAGTAAAATCCGGCACCTGTACCGCCAGCGGAAATGTGACGGTGGACGAAGGCCCTACCGTGCCCGCAACGCTCTCTTCCGATGTATGTGCCACGCCAAATATTTCCCTGACGGCTACCGGCCCGGGTGGCGCGACCTATGCCTGGACGGGGCCTAACATCGTAGGGTCCGCCGCAGCGAGTCAGATTTTTGCCAATCCTCCCGTGGGCAATCAAACCTATAATGTGCTCGTGAAGCAAGCCGGCCTGTGCGATCTGGATACTGCGCTTACGGTTTTTGTCGACAAACCCTTGCTCGCCGCCTATACACAAACCGACCCTTGTGCAAACCAGGTCACACTGAATGCTACTCCGAACGGATCGTTTCTCTACCGTTGGTTTGTGAATGGCGCCGCAACACCCGATCCTAACCTGGCCGGACCACAGATCATGGTTGGCCTGGCCAATGACAACATGCCTTACGCATTGACCATCTATAGCCCGGTAACAGGCTGCACCAGCTCTTTCTCTAATGTCGTGCAAGTAGATGGCACGTTGACCGTAACGCTAACCGGCACGCCTGCGTGCGAAGGAACGCCTTTTACCTTGACCGCCGTGCCGAGTCGCTCATCCGTGGTGTCCTGGGCCTTTGATGGCACCACCATTCCAAACCAGACCAGCGCCACCTTACAAGATACACGCAGCGGAAATTATACCGCCACCGCCACAGCAGCCACCTGCGTGGCCACGGCCGACATGGATGTGACCGTTAATCCCGTAACGCCCGGCTTTATGAAAGACGAGGCCCTGATCTGTCCCGACCCGGCCAACCCCGACCCCAACACCCGCGAAGTGGTGCTGGATCCGGGGGAATTCACATCGTATGATTGGTTTAAAAACGGTGTGACCTTGAACGTCACAACGCCTACGCTGACGGCTGATGAGGTGGGATTGTATTCCGTGAACCTCGTGAATGGCTTTGGTTGTGCCAGCAGCGACAAAACATTGGTGAAGGAACAATGCGACCCGGTCATTGTCGGCCCGAATGCTTTCCGCCCCACCAGCGTGGTACAAGGACAAGGCGGTGATTATGTGAACCAGAGCTTCATGCTGTTTACCTTCTTCATCGACGATCAGAACTTCCAGGTCTTCATCTTCAACCGCTGGGGCGAAATGATCTATCAGTCCGATCAGCGCGACTTCAAGTGGAACGGTGGCTACAACAACAACGCCGGACAGCAGGCCCCGCCCGGTACCTACACCTACCTGGTGCGCTATCAGAGCTCCTACCGCCCCGAAAAAGGTGTCCAGGAAAAACGCGGTGGAGTGGTGCTGCTTCGTTAACTTTACTACCGGAGCCTTGTTAATAACAGGGCTCCGGATTTTTTATTGTAAAGCTCAAAACGTCTGATCTTATGAAAGCATCGCTCAAAATCTTTTCCGTATTCTTTTTCGCGCTGGGGTTCCTGGTGGTCTCCTCGGGCTTCCAGATCATTAAAACCCAACTGTCGGTCACGGTGCGCGACGAACTGGGCAATACCGTTGAAGGCGCCTCTGTTCAGCTTTATGAAAACGAAGACGACTATGCCGCCGAAAAGAATGTGGCTGCCCAGGGTGTTACCGATGCAAAGGGCGTTTTAAAAATGAAAGAGCTGAAAGCCATTTCCTATTACGTGATCGTTCGCAAAGACGATAAAGACAATGTGGGCGGCGGCGAACAAACGGGGAAGCTGGATGCCAATCGAATCAACAAAGTGACCATCGTTATTCAATAGACGCGCGTTCGCTGAAGATATCCTTGCTATCCCGGCGGAGTTCCCGCCGGGATTTTTTATTGTACGATGTAGTGATAGACAAATGCTCCAAAGTACCAGGCCATCACGAAGCAGGCGATGAGCTTGGACAGGGTTCCAAATAAAAATCCCGCAAAGGAACCCCATGCTGATTTGAAGGCGCGGTGTGCATTGTTGCTCGCCATCATCTCCCCGATAAATGCCCCCACAAAAGGGCCGATGATGATCCCCAACGGTCCGAACCAAAGACCGGCAATTAACCCGATCGTGCAGCCCCACATGCCCCATTTGCTCCCGCCAAAGGTCTTTGCACCGTATATCGGGATAAAATAGTCCAGCACGGTTACCACCACGGTAATGCCCGCCCAAATCCATAGAAAGCTCGCGGAAAAGGGCGGGTCTGCATTCAGTTGCTGCAAAAGTAAGCCGACAAAACACAACGGCGGGCCGGGCAGGAACGGCAAAACACAACCGGCGATGCCGACCAGCATCAACAGCGCTCCCAAAATTATCCAGAGTATATCCACATGAATTGGTTTTCAACGAAAATACATAATTTCGAACATGCTTACCCTTCGCGCTGTTCACCACGTGGCCATCATCTGTTCTAACTATGAGGCCTCTAAAAAGTTTTACACCGACGTACTGGGCTTTCGCGTCATGGCCGAGCACTATCGCGCAGAACGCCGTTCCTACAAGCTGGACCTCGCCCTGGCCGACCGCTATTGCATCGAGTTGTTCTCGTTTCCCGATCCCCCGGCACGCGTCTCGCGACCGGAAGCCTGCGGCCTGCGGCACCTCGCTTTCGAGGTGGCCAACCTCGACGAAGCAACGGCATGGCTACAGCAAAAAAACATTGGGTTTGAGCCCATTCGAATCGACGAATACACGGGCAAGCGGTTCACATTCTTTGCGGATCCCGACAACCTGCCGCTCGAATTTTACGAACAATAAAATCACCCTCTATGATCTCCTTACCGCACTATCTCCAGCACTTTGCCGCGCTTTTTCCCCAGCACATAAACGACGATCCCTGGACATTTTGCGCCAACATTCAAGCCCTTTTGACAGAACGCCTCAAAAGCCTGTCCGCTGACTATGTAGTGAAAGGCAACATCGCCATTCACAAGCACGCGCGGATGGAAGAACACGTGGTGTTGAAAGGCCCGTGCATCATCAGCGACGGTTGCTTTATCGGGGCGCATGCCTATTTGCGCGGGGGCGTTTTCCTGGGAGAGCAGGTCTCGGTTGGGCCAGGATGCGAGATCAAATCGAGTTGCATTTTGCCGGGCAGTGCGCTGGCCCACTTCAATTTCGCAGGCGATTCGCTATTGGGTTCGGGGGTGAACATGGAAGCGGGAAGCATCATCTGCAATCACTTCAACGAACGAACAGACAAGGCCATTCACGTGATGGTGGACCATCGGAAGCTGGCTACGGGTGTCACCAAATTTGGGGCGCTGGTGGGCGACCACGTGAAGATCGGTGCCAATGCCGTGTTGTCGCCGGGAACGATCCTGGAGCCGGCGAGCGTGGTGAAGCGCCTAGCGTTGGTGGAGCAGGTGCCCTAGCGAATTAGAGTCCCTTGAGTTTGCCGGCAGTGTCGTTGCGAAAACGCTCCATGCCTTTGCGGTCTTGTAACGTCACAAATACAAGTTTGCCATTGAGGCCGCCAAACACGAGGTTGCTGCAGTTCTTTCCCTTCAATTTTATCTCACGGATCACATCCCCGGCAGGCGATAACACCGCCACGGCGCCTTTGCCATAACGTGTCACATACAAGTTGCCTTGTTCGTCGCACTTCATGCCGTCGAAACCGAAGTCAGGGAATTCGGCGAAGAGTTTTTTATTGGAGATGTTTCCTTTTCCGTCCACATCGAACTTCCAGATCTTGCGTTGCACGCTTTCATTCACATAGAGCGTGCGTTCGTCGGGACTCAGCTCGATGCCGTTGGTAGTGCCCATCTGGTCGGTGAGCAATACCGCCTTGCCACCGCGGTCGATACGCCACAATTGGCCTGTGCTTTCCTTCCAATTCGGGTCCGACACAAAAAGCTGGTCGCGCGAATTGATGCAAAAATCGTTGGGCTGGTTAAATTTATCGTTGTGCACGTAGACGCTTATCTTCTTGGTTTTCATGTTCACCTGCAACACATTGTGGCCTTTGAAATCGGCCAGCAACATTTTGCCTTTGCTGGTGAACTGGATGCTGTTGGCCACACTGCCTTCCGGCAAGGTCAGAAAGAGCGTGACGGTGCCATTGGGTTTCACTAATCCGATGGTACCATCTTTTTGATAGTTCACTACAAAGAGGTTTCCCTGGGCATCGAACGCCGGGCCTTCGATGTTGTTGGTGAAGAGGTTTTCCTGGGTGAAGTCCTCGGCTTGATAAAGGCCATAATAATCCTGGGCCACAAGCCCGGTGGCGACGATCAGCAGTAGGAAGGTGAGCAAGAGTGTCCGTTGCATCGATTCATTCATTTGAGACCGTTAAAGATACGCAGGCCCTTCAAATAATGAAACCGGCTGGATCAGGCGGTAAGTCCCAGGCGATGTTGGAACAAGGTGGCAATGCTGGCAGCGCGGGTCTTGGCTTCTTCGGCCGTGGCGCCGGAAAAGTGCTCGTCCACGGTGGCATAAAAAAGCCGGAGCCATTGCTCAAAGTGCTCCCGGCCGATGGGCAAATGAATGTGTTTTTGAAAAGGGTTGCCGCGATACGATTGGTCGCCCAGCAACATGGACGACCAGAAGTTGACCATGATGGGCAAATGGTGTGGCCAGTCAACGTGACCAAATATGGGTGCCAGCAAGACATCCTCCGAAACCCGCGCATAAAAAGCGCTGATCAGCTTCTCTACTTGCTCTCGTGAACTCAGATCCGGTTTCATGTGCAGCTTCTTTAAGTCTCAACGGATACAAAGGTAGCCCATTTCTTAACTATTTATTTTACGGGGTCTCCCTTAAACGACAAAAAGCCGTCGCGCGCACGCGAAGGCTTTTTGTTTCTCGAAGAACCTGAGGTCTTAGAAACGTACGGTCTTAGTGTTACCGGCGTTGTCCGATACTTCGAACGTATAAGAACCAGAAGCTTTGATGGTATACAGTTGAGCAAAGTCACCGGTTACGGTTCTGCTTTCGCTGTGCACCAGGTTGTTGGCTTCGTCATAGATCTTCACGCTAACTTCAGAACCAGCAGTCTTAGAAACGGCCAGGAGGAATTTACCTTCTTCGTTGGCAAGCTTCGATACGTGGATTGCGCTGGATACTTTTGCAGGCTGGAAGTTGATCTTCTCTGTTTTCTTGCCAGCAGCGTCGATTACTTCTACAGTATATTCGCCGAAAGGCAGGCCAGAGAAATTCAGGGGACGGATAAATCCTTCTGCGTTGCTCAGGGTTTCGGTGAAGATCACTTTCGAAGCAGCATTGTAGATGTTGAGTTTTACTTTGCTTGCTGTTTCAGATTTATAGATCAGCTTGAATACTTCAGATCCTTTAACAGGTACGATGGCGACACCAGCAGTACGGGGTTCATCTTTTCCGACCGCGGCTACAGCTGCACTGATAACGATAAGTGCTGCGAGGTAAAGAGACTTTGTTTTCATAATTCGTGTTTGTTTGTTTTTGTTTTGTGATACAAATGTAACGGGACGTTGCGCAACAAAGCCGGGAGTTGTAAGGAAACCTGTTTTAAAACTTGAAACAACGTTTGCGGAAAAAATTATGAGGGAATCACAGAAAACCTCTTGCCGAAAGTGCCCGCAAACGCAATCGGTAAAAAAAAATTTAAGACAACGTTTGCAATAGGGGTCAATTCCCCCTAAACCAGCCCTAACCCGACCCCTAAACAAACAAAAAAGCAACCCGGACGAAGGGTTGCTTTTTTGTGTTTCTTCTGCGCCCCGGGCGCATCACAAAATATTATTATCCTTATTAGTAGCGTAGCGTCTTCGTTACACCTTTGTCATCGCTGATCTCGAATGAAACTTTGCCGGTGATCTTTTCCAGGTTATAGATCTTGGCAAAATCGCCTTTGATCCTTTCGTTGCCGGAATAAATCAGGGTTTGGTCTTCCGTGTAGATCTTGATCTGCAGGTTTTCGGAGTCTTTGTTAGACACGGTGAGGATGAAGCGATCGGTATCGCCATTGAGGCGTGACAAATGCGCCAACTTTTGAACGGTGCTCGTGTGATGGCTCACGTTTTCGATGCGGGTGCCGCTTTCATCGTTCACTTCGATGGTATAGTCGCCTTCGGGCAGATTCGCGAAATTATAGGGGCGTGCAAAACCTGCGGTGTTTTTCACGGTCTCTTTATATATAATCTCTTTGTCGCTGTTCAGGATCGTCACCTTTACTGTATTTTCTTTGGGTCCTTTATAATAGACCTTAAAGATAGAACCGGTCTTCATTACCGCCATGCCGGATGCTGCTGCTGCAGCGGGCGTATCGAGTCTTCGCGCAAAAATCATCGTGCTCATCACCATCAGCACAGCTAAAAGAGATACTGTTTTTTTCATAAGGATGTTGTTTTGATATATGTACCTAAGACGTCTGCTTTCGATTGAATGTTGCAGCGCAAACGTTAATTTTTGTTAACATCCCCTTCATGAAACAAAAATGTGACACCAACGGCATGGCTATAGGACCCTGTTTCTTCAAGGGCGCATGAAACGGGAAGAAGCGAAAAGTGGGTGCAAAAAGCTCAATAAATCTTCACCCAACGATTTTGTGTGAATAGGGTTTCACAAAAGCAGGTATATTTAATTCAGATGAAAATTATCTTTGCTTCGCTCCTCTTGCTCCAGAATGTGGACCTGGAATTTCATCCGGTTCAATAAAAAAGCCTCCCGGCGGTCTTCGGGGGTGGTCAGAAATTTATAGCGGTCACCCAAATCCAGGCTCAATTCATTGGCCACCTGAAAAAGATTGAAAACATTAAAGTGCTGGGTGATGTTTCGCAGCTTTAAATAGTGAAGAAAAAGGTCGTAGAGTTCGTGATCGGGGAATGCGTTTACCTCCACGTTCCAAAACCGGACATGGCCGCCGGGGTACAGCTTGGTTTTATAGGTCCGCAACAGCATGTCGAGGCTAAAAATATCCTCACACCGCACGATGATATCCGTTTCACCTCCCGGATATCGCTTGATGATGCTTTCCAGCTTCATGAGCGACCCGATCTTTTGTTCATTGCTTTCGTGGCTGAAATAGATGCCGAAAGAGACGTCATTCACTTCCGCATCGTGCAAAAGCTGCCGGTATCGAGGCTCGAAAATATGGAGGGGCACCAATTCTCCCGGCAAGGGCAAGATGGACAAGGGAAACACGGGGATGTGTGCAACGTCGGACATACTATGCTTTAACAGGAATGATTACCGTATGGTTAATAGCTGGCCAAATAATGTGGCGCCAGACCAAAACGCTCCCTTAGATTTTTTTCACCCGGCAAAAAACTGAGGTTGATAATAAAAGAGAACCCTACCACCACGCCGCCGAGCGCCTGGACGAGGTCGGCCGTTGCACCGGCCGTGCCGCCCGTGGCCAACAGGTCGTCGTGCACCAACACGCGCCAGCCGGGCTGTATGGCATCGGTATGCATTTCGATGCTGGCGGTGCCATATTCCAGCGCGTAGCTTTGCGACCGGGTTTTGTAGGGCAGCTTGCCGCTTTTGCGGACCGGCACAAACGGGCAACCCAACTCATAGGCGAGGACGGATCCGAAAATAAAACCCCGCGCCTCCGTGGAAGCAATGGCGTCGATCTTTTGGTCCGCGTAATCCGTGATGAGTTGCTGCACCATTTCCCTCACCAACACGGGGTTGGCCAGCAATGGCGTGATGTCCCTGAACAGCACACCCGGCTTGGGATAATCCTGGATGTCGCGGATGGAATTTTTGATTTTTTCGGAAAGCTGCATACGGTTAAGGGAAATGGCTCGGCCAAAAATAGAAGAGTGGCCCCGGTAATCAAATATATTGTAAGTTTAATACCGAATTTAGGACGATTTGAAAATTCACCCCATCACCGGCCACTCGTCACCCCATCGCCATCCCATGGCGCATCATTCCGGGGAGACTTCACGTTTCCATCTGCTATGCTGACCCTCCAAAATTTTTCGAAGCACTACGGCGATGCGCTCGCGCTGACCATCCCAAGCCTGCAGTTGGAACCGGGCATCTACTGGATCAAGGGTGAAAATGGTTCGGGGAAAACCACCCTGTTCCGTTCCCTCACCGGCCTGCTCCCTTGCGAGGGTCAAGTCACTTTCCACGACAACATTTCGCTAAAAGAGACACCCCTGCCCTACCGGCGCCTGGTGAACTACAGCGAAGCCGAGCCGTTGTATCCCGATTTTCTTACGCCCAAAGAGTTGGTGCGCTTTATCGGCCAGGCAAAAGGCGCCAGCCGTGAACAGCAAGACCGGTTGTCGGCACAGTTTGGCATCGACCGGTTTTTTGACAAACCCTGTGGCGCTTGTTCCAGCGGCATGTTGAAAAAGGTATCGCTCACGTTGGCGTTCATGGGCGCACCAAAAGTGATCATCCTCGATGAACCCCTCATCACATTGGATGAAGCGGCACGCCAGATCTTGTTTGGCCTTATCCAACAATACAACGAAAAACAAGACGTCATATTTTTGTTGTCGTCGCATCAATTGTTGGAAGACACGCAACTGTTGTTAAAGGGAATATTTACCATACGCGATAAAACCATTCACGTGGGTTGAAACCTGTCACGACCATATTGAATAAGGTCCTGGTGAGGGAATTCTATCTCGCCAACGCCACGTTCTTCCTGGTGGTCGTGGGGTTGGCCGGTGGGTTCATGCGTTCCATAGACCACATCATCCTGGCGGAGCTTTTGGTGAGTTCTCCCATCCTGCTGCTGATTCCCATCGGTGTGTGGGCGGCATACAGCTTTAAAGTGACGCGTTTCAATCGCGCCCTGCTGAAGCGCGGAGAGAATGAGTTTCTCTACTATGTTTCCACGCTCCCTATAAAATTTCAGGTGACGGCATTGACAAAAGCGTTGTTGCTGCAGTTGCTTCCTATCTTTCTATATGCATCGTTCCTGATCGCCACGGCGGCGAAACACCGTTTGTATGTCACGCTGCTGTTGATTCCCCTGGCGTGCATTATACTTTTGGGCCTGACCGTAGCCGATATATTCAGGGCCTTGTTGAAAGGGCACCGCGAACAAAAGCTCTCCGCACTGGCGCGGTGGATCCACGAACGCTTCACCAAACCTTATCCGCTCTTCTTTCCGGAATGGATCGTGCGTCGTTCTCCCTGGATGGCGATCGGCACAAAGCTCGCAGCGGGACTATTGCTTTTTGCCGTCGCGCAGGTCTACAAAACCGATACTTACGACGCGCGGCTGTTGGGCATGGGAGTTATCTTTGCCTTCGCTGCCAACGTGAACATGATTTGGGAAATGCACCGGTTTGACAATCATCACTTCGACATCAACCGCAATCTGCCCATTCCCTTTGCCCGGCGGTTTCTGTATTTTATCATCACGCTGGCCATCCTAACCCTGCCGGAAGCCGGCTTGCTCATCAGTCATTTCGCCACTGCGGTTTCCTCGATCGATCTGTTGGGTGCACTGTTGTTCGGATGGAGTATCACGCTTTTTCTATACGGATGGCTTTTCAAACACCCTTACGGGCCAGACCAATTGCATTCCATCGTTTTTTTTACGTGTATCCTGTTGGTTGTCTTGATACTTTTCAAAATCCCGTTTTTGATACTGGCATCCATCAACACCGCCGGCGGACTTTATTTCTGGCGAAAGCATTTCTATACGTTCGAAATTCCCATAAACGAGGAGAAGGCCTAGCATTCGCTGTGTGCATTCCCGGTCTGATGAACAGCGATCAGATCGCGGTCACCATTTTTCCCTGAAGGATTACCTGGTCAACAAACGGACTTCCAAAAGCATATGGCAAATGGGCCACCGAGGGAACGGGTTTGGAGATGAACACATTGGCGACCTTGCCCCGGGTGATAGAGCCGTGCGTGTTTTGAAGTTCCAGGGCCGCGGCGGTGTTGATCGTAGCGGCATTGATGGCTTCTTCCGGAGTGAGTTTCATGCGAATACAAGCCAACGCGATCATGAGGGGCATGTTTCCGCTGGGTGCGCTGCCGGGATTGTAGTCGCTGGCAATCGCCAACGGCAGGCCCGCTTGCAACATGGCCCGCGCCGGGGGGAACGGCAGGTTCAGAAAGAATGCTGCGCCGGGCAGCGCCGTGGGCATCACGCCGCTGTTCTGCAACAGGGCAATTTCTTCATCGCCGATGTTCTCGAGGTGATCAACACTGACGGCACGTGTCTTTACCCCCACCTGCACGCCCCCAGAGCGGTGCAATTGATTGGCGTGGATGCGGGGCCGCATGCCCAGGCGTTTACCGGCCTCCACGATCATCTCCGTGTCGTCCATGGTGAAGAAGCCTTCTTCACAAAACACGTCGATGTAGTCGGCCAGTTTCTCTTCGGCCACGGCGGGGATCATTTCGCGGATCACGAGCGACACATAGGCTTCGTGCGTGTATTCTTTGGGAATGGCATGCGCGCCGAGAAATGTAGTCTTTACGGTGAGCGGCGTTTCCCTTCCGATGCGGCGGGCCACGCGCAGCATTTTCAATTCATCGTTTACCGTGAGGCCATAGCCGCTTTTGATTTCCACGGCGCCGGTTCCCGTGGCCATGATCTCTTCGGCGCGTTTACGCGTGCGTTCAAACAATTCATCTTCCGACATCTGTTGCAACTTGCGCGCGGAATTGAGAATGCCACCACCTTTGGCGGCAATGTCGGCGTAGGACGCGCCCTTTATTTTCATGACAAATTCTTCTTCACGCGGCGCCGCAAAGACCAGGTGGGTGTGAGAGTCGACAAAGCTGGGGAAGACAAAACGACCCGAAGCATCCAAGGTGTGTTGGGCGTGATGGACAAGAAGCGTATCCATATTGCCATAGTCGGCGATGACGCCGTCTTTGATGGCGAGATAAGCGTTGGAAACAATGGGCAAGGTTGCCATGGCTTCGCCCGCGACAACTTCTGTTCCGGGTTCGCGCGCCTGGACGAGTCCTTTGATATTGGTGATGAGAATGTCCCAGGACATGGGTTCGCTTGTTTTATCGTTTGAGGTAAAGATAGACATTTTGGTTTAGGTTGATGTCGAATAAAATACGGGAAGCCCCAGGGTTATCTGCAGAAAAGCACGGGGTGGAGTGGTTAAAAAATATTATCTTGATCCGCTCACAGTCCCTTTCTCATACGCGTATGCGATATAGTTTCATCCTGATCTTTTGCTGCTGTGCCATCGCGATGCTGGCCCAGAAGCCGCCGCGCGTGGGGCTCACGCTAAGTGGCGGGGGAGCAAAGGGGCTTGCACACATCGGGATATTGGAGGCCATCGACAGCGCGGGATTGAAAATCGATTATGTTACGGGCACCAGCATGGGCAGCATCATGGGTTCCCTGTATGCGGCCGGATATTCGGGGAAGGACATCGAGCGCATCGCGCGAAGCATCGACTGGGCCGCACTGTTCTCGGGGAGGCCTTCGCTGCGCAACGTGAACATCGACGAAAAGGATGAGGTGGAGAACTATGCGCTGGAGCTGCCCCTGGAGAAAGGCAAGATCAAAATATATTCCGGCATCATCGAAGGACAGGAGATCTGGCTGAAGTTCCAGGAATTGCTGTTGCCCGTGTATGACGTGAAGGACTTCTCTAAACTGAGCATTCCCTTCAAATGCGTCGCCACCGATGTAGCCACGGGCAAGGCCGTGGTGCTCGACCAAGGCGAGATCGTATCCGCCATCCGCGCCAGCATGGCCATCCCCTCTGTGTTCACGGCGGTCGACTACAAAGACACCAAGCTCGTCGATGGCGGGCTGGTACGCAATTTCCCGGTGAAAGACGTGGTCGAAATGGGTGCCACCAAAGTGATCGGTGTGAATCTGTCGCAGGGTCTGTTGCAGGCCAAAGACCTGAACTCCGCCATCGATGTGTTATACCAGATCGGGTTCTATAAAGACGCCGACGATTTTGAAAATCAGCGCAAACTCTGCGATGTGTATATAGAGCCCCCGTTGAAGGGCTACTCCGCTGCCAGCTTTGGCAGTAGTGACAGCCTGATCCACATCGGCAAAGTTGCCGGCGACAAATACTATCCCATCTTCAAAAGAATGGCCGACTCGCTAAAACAATTGTATCCCGACTACGCCGTGACCAAAGCGCGCCTGCCCAAACCAACCTATGTCATCCTGGACGACATCCACATCAACGGCTTGGAGCGGACCACGCGCACCAGCTTCACCAACCGCTTGAACCTCGAGAAGGGACAAGCGTACAACGGCGTGGATGTGGCCGAGGCGATTCGAAAGGTATACGGCTCCCGCAACTATAAGCGCATCACCTACGCGTGGCAACCCACCACGCCGGGTCATGCCATCCTGGTGTTCAATGTCACGGAGAGTCCGCTCACCTACCTGAAAGCGGCTTTGCATTACAATACTTACAGCAATGTGGCGCTCATTGCCACGGCCGAGTCCAAGAATATTTTGTTCGACCGCTCCAAGTCCACCGCCAAATTCAACATCAGCGAAAACTTCCGCATGCTGCTGGAACAAAATCAGACCTTTGGCAAAAGGGAGAACAACAACCTGATCCTTTCCTTTTATCATGAGCGGATGCAGTTTCCGGTGTACCAGGATTTTAAAAACGCATTTCTCTACCGCACGTCGTTCACGAAGTTTGATGCACGTCTTCAGCACAGCATAAAATTCAATGCTTCGTTCGGGTTGGGCACGTCGGTACAGAATATAAACCTAAAGCCCAAGATCGCCGCCGACGCCACGGTGAAGGCTGGCAACACCTTTGCCAACTCCTATGTGTTTTATCAATTCAACACGCTAGACAAGAAAAATTTCACCACGGCGGGTTGGAACATTTACACCGAAGGCGGGTGGGTGTATCACCAACGCCCTTCTGACTTGTATTTTGAAAATGGCACGATCGAGAAATCGACGGATACGTTATCGTTTGGTGCTTATGGCCAGGCGAAGCTGAGGGTCGAAAATTATAAGCCTTTATCGTCGCGTCTTACGTTGCTGTCACAATTGCACGCGGGGATCAACTTTCATGCGGACGAGGCGTATCTCAATTTTTATAACGTTGGCGGGATCACCGATTTTGTGCGCAACCAGTTTACATTCTCCGGGTTAAATGAATTCCAGGTGACTTCCAACAGCATTACTACCTTGTCGCTCGGGGTTCAGTATGCGGCGTTCAAAAATATTTATGGGATCTTGCGGGCGAATGCCGGTGTCTATGATTTTGTGGGGTCGCGTTGGGATGGATTTAATTCGCGCAATTTTTTAAGCGGGTACAGTTTGACGGCGGGGTATGATTCGGGGATTGGACCGATCTCTATTTCGATTATGTATAGCGACCAGGTGCAGAAGGTGTATGGGTATGTGAACATCGGGTTTCACTTCTGATGGGCTTCAGGCTGAACCGCGGAGACGCAGAGGCGCTAAGAGCTTTGCGATTTTCTTTGCGTCTCTGCGGTTAAACCTCTACCGCAACACCAGCTTCCAAATCAGGAAGATAACCCCCAGCAGAAATATAACAATGGAGATCTTGTTGATGCCATGCATCATCTTGATGTTGATGTTGGTCGGACGGTTTGGATCTTTCTTGCGAAAGAAATAGTTCCCCACTTCTCCCAGGGAAAAGAATTCTTTTACACCGGTCTTTTTCTCTTCGCTTGTCTTCCCTTTATTTTCTTCCATAACCTTTCTTTTGATTTTAATGCGCGGCCGCGCCATTGCCGTCGGGCTCCAGCCAGTCGCCGTGCTCGCGGATGAGGTTGATGAGTTCGTCGACGGCTTTGGCGGTGGGCACGTTCTTGCGTACCACTTCCTTGCCCTTGTAAAGTGTTATCCGGCCAGGGCCTGAGCCCACATAGCCATAGTCGGCGTCGGCCATTTCGCCGGGGCCGTTCACGATGCAACCCATGATGCCGATCTTGATGCCTTTGAGGTGGCTGGTACGGGACCGTATTTTGCCCGTTGTTTCCTGCAAATCGAAAAGCGTGCGTCCGCAGGAGGGACACGAGATGTATTCGGTTTTCGATATCCGGGTGCGTGTAGCCTGCAGGATGTTGAAGGCGGTTTCGTTCACCTTCTTATCGGGCCCGCAGTTTTCGGCGGCAATAAAAATGCCGTCGCCCAGGCCGTCTACCAGCAAGCCTCCGAAGTCTGTAGCGGCGTATAGCTGCAGTTGCTCCACATCCAGATCACCATAGGCCCTGCCGATGATCACGGGCACGTCGCATCCTTTGTTCATGAGCATCACAAACAAGCGGCGTTGCTCGGCCATGCCGTGTTTGTTGTAGGTGTCGATGAACAACACGGCGGTTTTGTCTTTTTGCAGGGCGTCGACCAAGGTGTCGTTCACATCCGCCTGCAATGCGTATACAAAGTTCAACGTGTTCGATTTCTCAACACCTTGCAGGTAGTGTTCAGCGCGAATAAAGGGGTAGGCCTGTGGTCTTGTCTTTTGCGTGAGCCAGGTTTTGTGATTGTAGATCAACCCCAGCGTGCCCGGGATCTCGAAGTCAACGATGGCATCCCCCAGGAAAACATAGTCACACGCCATGTCGGTGATGTTCCACTTATCTAGCGGCACGGAATATTGATAGCCGACGCCAAACAGCGACGCGGGGGTTACTTTTTGCTTTCCCGAAAAATCGGCGACCACGCGGGGCACAAAATGTTCGCCGCCGATATTCAACACGGCGCGTGTCTTTCTGCGGTTGTATTCGAATGGTGTGACGGGATAATGATCAATGGCCGGAATAGGATCGTGCGGCGCACGCTGGTCATAGCGGCGGGCGAGTTCGAACGCTACGGGCACTTCCGCTTCGGGCTCTTCCGTGAGCGACACGCGTATGGTATCGCCCAAGCCATCTTCCAACAACGTACCGATGCCCACAGACGATTTTATACGGCCGTCTTCACCATCGCCCGCTTCGGTTACGCCGAGGTGGAGCGGATAGGGTTTGAACCCTTCCTCATCCATTTTCTGCACCAGCAGGCGATAGGCTTGCACCATCACTTGCGGGTTGCTCGACTTCATGGAGAGTACAATGTTGTAATAGCTTTCGTCTTCGCAGATGCGCAAAAATTCCAGTGCCGATTCCACCATGCCCATTGGGCTATCGCCATAGCGGCTCATGATCCTGTCGGATAGCGAGCCGTGGTTGGTGCCAATGCGCATGGCGGTGCCGTATTCTTTGCAGATGCGGACGAGGGGAATAAATTTTTCGCGAATGCGATCCAGTTCCGCCTGGTAAGATGCCTCGGTGTATTCGATGGTCTCGAATCTTTTTTTATCGGCGTAGTTGCCCGGGTTGATGCGCACTTTTTCCACGATGCGCGCGGCCAATTCGGCGGCGTTGGGCGTGAAGTGGATGTCGGCAACCAGGGGGACGGTGTAGCCTCGGTTGCGAAGCTCCTTCTTGATCTCCGCCAGGTTTTGCGCCTCCTTGATGCTGGGCGCGGTGATGCGCACATATTCGCAGCCCGCCTCCACCATGCGAATGGTCTGGGCCACCGATCCGGCGGTATCCATGGTATCGATGGTGGTCATGGACTGGATGCGGATGGGGTTGTTCCCTCCCATCGGCAGGTCGCCGATCTTTACTTCAACGGTCTTTCTCCGGCTATATTCCACTAGGCTGTTGCAATACTGCCTGATGCCAGCAATTTGGTCGTTCACGGTGTGCAGATTTCCTGCAAAGTTAACCTGAAAAAGCGGAATTTTGTTCACCCTGCTCCGGGCATCCTTTGCGCGAA
>Ga0209050_1002003_pt1 | contig 19042 bp, 16 predicted proteins | sample Araplavi_mTSA_r2_FD_184276 | JGI IMG/M metagenome (GOLD analysis project Ga0209050, IMG submission 184276) | Arabidopsis root microbial communities from North Carolina, USA - plate scrape MF_Cvi_mTSA_r2 (SPAdes) (version 2) | ecosystem: Host-associated > Plants > Roots > Endosphere | place: USA... | reverse complement strand
GGCGCTCGTCGCTGCGGAAGCCGCCCGGCACGAAGCCTTCCAGCGTGCCGCGCGGGACGGTCTGCTTGATCAGCTTTTCGATGTCGGCCAGCAGGCGTTCATCCTTGTCCGAGTAGATCGAGATCGCGTCGCCCGAGGCGCCGGCGCGGCCGGTACGGCCAATGCGGTGCACATAGTCTTCGGCGTTATACGGCAGGTCGAAATTGATCACGCATGGCAGGTCGGAGATATCCAGGCCGCGCGCCGCCACGTCGGTGGCCACCAGCACATCGATCTCGCCCTTCTTGAAGGCGTCCAGCGCCTGCATGCGCTCCTGCTGCGTCTTGTCGCCGTGGATGGCGGCCGCCTTCATGCCCTCGGTCACCAGGCCGCGCGCCAGGCGCGAAGCACCAATCTTGGTATTGGAGAACACGATCACCTGCTTCAGCTCGCGCTGGCGCAGGATGTGGGCGACGGCGTCGCGCTTGTGGTCTTCGTTCACCTTGTAGACCACCTGCGTCACCTTGTCGGCGGTGGCGTTGGAGCGCGCCACCTCGATGGTGATCGGATCGGTCAGGAAGCTCGACGCGAGTTTCTTGATCTCCGGCGAGAAGGTGGCCGAGAACATCAGGTTCTGGCGCTTCTTCGGCAGCAGGTTGATGATGCGCTGCAGGTCGGGCAGGAAGCCCATGTCCAGCATGCGGTCGGCTTCGTCCATCACCAGCATCTGCACCTGGCCCAGCGAAATATTCTTTTGCTCCACGTGGTCCAGCAGGCGGCCCGGGGTGGCGATCACGATCTCCACGCCGCTGCGCAGCTTTTCGGTCTGCGGCTTCATATCCATGCCGCCAAAGACCACGGTGGAACGCAGCGGGGTGTGCCTGCAATAGGCAGCCACGTTTTCCGCCACCTGCACCGCCAGTTCGCGGGTCGGCGCCAGCACCAGCGCGCGCACCGGGTGGCGCGCCGGGCTCATCGACGTGTTCGCATGGGCCAGCAGCAGCTGGATGATCGGCAGGGAAAAACTGGCCGTCTTGCCGGTACCGGTCTGGGCGGCACCCATCACGTCGCGGCCCTGCAGCAGGATCGGGATCGCTTTCGCCTGGATCGGCGTCGGGTGCACGTAACCCTGGTCGGTCAGCGCGCGCTGGATTTCCGGCGCCAGGCCGAAATCGGCGAACTTTACTTGCTCAGGGGTGTTCTCAATGTCAGACATACAATTCTTTAATTAACAGCGGCCAACCCCGCATGATACCCGAGAACTGTGGCAAAGCGCATGGAATGGAGCTCCGGAGCGGAAATTATTGCCGAGTTGGAAGCTATAATGTCACTAAATGAATGCTACTAACGCTCGCGGCTGGCACCTGAGCCGCTTTATCTGGCTGATCATCCTGGCAAGCAGCCTGTTTGGCGCCCTGGCCCAGGCGGCAGCGCCCTCGCTGCGCTTCCGCAAGCTGGGGCCGCTGGGCAATGACGAGCCGTCAATGTTGTCGCTCCTGCAAGACAAGCGCGGCTTCATGTGGATCGGCACCCAATCGAACGGCCTGTACCGCTACGACGGCTACCGGGTCAGCAAGTATCGCAGCAAGGCGGGCGAGCAGCGCAAGCTGCCGCATGACCGGGTCGCGGCGCTGTTTGAAGACGGCAAGGGCCGGCTGTGGGCCGGCACCCAGAACGGCCTGGCCCGCTTCAATCCGGAAAGCAACGATTTCACCACCTTTGTGCCGGCCAATGCGCCCAACAACGGCCGCATCATCAAGGCCATGGTATCCGACGGAAAAACCGGCCTGTGGCTGGCGACCTGGGGCGGCTTGCAGCACTTCGAACCGGACAGCGGCACGTTCACCGTCCATGTGCACGATCCCGCCCGCCCGGCCAGCCTCGGTGGCAACGACCTGAATGCGCTGGCGGTCGACCAGCGCGGCGGCGTCTGGGCCGCCACCTGGCCTGGCGGCCTGGACTACCTGCCGGACGGCGCCAGCGACTTCCAGCACTACCGCGTAGACAAGGGCCAGGATCCGAACGCGCGCGCCAATATCGTACGGGCCCTGCAGTTCGACGGGCACGGCGTGCTGTGGATCGGCACCGAAGGCGGCGTCTGGCGCTGGGACAGCAGCAAGCCCTGGGATACGCGCGAGAGCGTGGCCGTGCCCGACAGCCGCGTGACCAGTTTCTATTTCGACCGCGACGGCACGCTGTGGGCCACCACCTTGTCGGCCGGCCTGCTGCGCTGGGATGCCGCGGCACAGCGTTTTGACCAGTACAGCCACAACAGCGACGACCCGTATTCGCTGCCGGGCGACAACCTGCGCGCCATGCTGCAGGACCGCGGCGGCATGCTGTGGATCGCCTCCTTCACCGACGGCATTGCCCTGGTCAACCTGAGCAGCAGCGGCTTCACGCGCTACCTGCCCTACCGCCTGGACGGGCGCCACGGCCGCGCCAACAACGCTTTGCTCAGCCTGGAGAATGGCCCGAACGGCACGGTCTGGGTGGGCGGCAACCTCGGCATGGGCTTGTTCGACCCGGCCAAGGGCGAGGTGCTGCGGCGCTACCAGGCCGACGAGCGCCCCGGCGCAATGAACAGCAATATCGTATACAGCCTGTACCAGCAACCGGGCGGCCCGCTGTGGGTGGGCACGGCCAATGGCCTGAACCGGCTCGATACGCCGGACGGCAAATTCAAGCTGGTGCGCTTCGGCAATACCGCCAGCGACTTCATCAACGCGATCGCGCCCGGCAAGGACGGCGTGCTGTGGCTGGGTACCGGCAACAGCCTGGTGCGCTACGATACGCTGCGCGACCGCTCCCTGCTGTTCTACCACGACCCGCAAAACCCGGACAGCCGCAGCGTCGGCGGCACCAGCGTGGTGCTGGAAGACAGCAAGGGCCGCGTCTGGATGGGCTCCGAATTCAACGGCGGCGGGCTCGACATGCTGGACCCGGCCACCGGCAAGTTCCGCCACCTGCGCGCCGGCGGGCCGGAAGGCATGATCGACGACAACGTCACGGCGCTGCACCAGGACGCCGAAGGACGGCTGTGGATCGGCACCTCGCGCGGCGTGGTACAAGTGGAGGAAACGGCGCGCGGCGGCTTGCGCCTGCGCTCGCATGCCGCCGCCGTGCAGCACCTGAAGACGCTGGCGATCCAGTCCGACGCCAAGGGCAAGATCTGGGTCAGCACCTTGGCCGGCCTGTTCCGCCTCAACCCCGGCAATGGTTCGGCCCAGCTCTACACCGTGGCCGACGGCATGACCGACGGCTTCACCACCAATGCCTCGGCGCCGGGCGCGGATGGCAAGCTGTATTTCGGCGGCGTGCACGGCATGACCGGCATCGATCCGGACCAGGTGCGCAGCGACTCGGTGCCGCCGCAGGTCGCGATCACCGACATCAAGCTGTTCAGCCATTCCTTGAGCGATGGCCGCTTCCGCGACCAGGCCTGGCTGGAAGGGCCGCTGACGGCGCCTACCGGGCTGGTGCTGTCGTCGCAGGCCACCGCCTTCACCATCGAGTTTGCGGCCCTGCATTTCACCGAACCGTCGCAAAACCGCTACGCCTACCAGCTGGAAGGCTTCGACCCCGACTGGCAGGAGACCGACGCCGAGCGCCGCGTGGCCACCTACACCAACCTCGACCCGGGCCGCTATGTGTTCCGGGTCCGCGCCGCCAACCACCACGGCAGCTGGAGCGAGCAGCCCGCCACGCTGGAAGTGACCATCACGCCGCCGTTCTGGCAAACCACCTGGTTCCGCGTGGCCGCCGCTGCCGTGATCCTGGGCGGCCTGTGGAGCCTGTATCACTGGCGCATCCGGCGCCTGACCCGCCTGCAGGCAGTACTCGAGCAGCAGGTGGCGGCCCGCACCGTCGAACTGGAAGACTCCAACCGCAAGCTGGAAGCCTTGAGCCAGACCGACGGCCTGACCGGCGTCAGCAACCGGCGCGGCTTTGACCTGGCGCTGGAAGCGGAATGGCGGCGCGCCCAGCGCACCGGCCAGCCGCTGGCGCTGTCGATGCTGGATGTGGACTACTTCAAGAAATACAACGACCGCTATGGCCACCTGGCCGGCGACGCCACGCTGCGCGCGGTAGCGCGCATGATCACCGAGCATGGCCGGCGCAGCTCCGACCTGGTGGCACGCTACGGCGGCGAAGAATTTGCCCTGCTATCGGTGGCCACGCCGGGCGCCGACGCGATCGGCGTGGCGCAGACCATCTGCAGCGAACTGGCGCGGCTGCAGCTGCCGCACGACGCCTCGCCGCTGGGCCACGTGACCATCAGCATTGGCGTGGCCGTGCTGGTGCCCACTGAGCACAGCCGCCCGGAACAGCTGGTGCGCCTGGCCGACGAAGCGCTGTACCGCGCCAAGCAGCGCGGCCGCAACCAAGCCTTGCTGGCAATGGACGAATGATGGATGAGAACGCCGCCCCGGCCGACGACCCCAAGCCGCAACCGCCGGCCGAACCCGGCCCGGAGGACTGCTGCCACAGCGGCTGCACCTGGTGCGTGCTCGACCTGTACTACGACGACCTCGAGCGCTACCGCAGCGCCCTCGCCGCCTGGGAGGCTCGCCAAAAGCAAGTCGGGGTCAGCTCTGGCAAACGGACAAAAAAAGGATAAGCGTGCATTTTTTGGCGGATTGCCAGAGCTGACCCCGACTTTCATGTGAGTGCGCGAACAGAAGGGAAACCCGGTCGCCGCTAGCATCGGGGGCATGGAACAGCAGAGCCAATCATGGCTGGACAAGCTCGGGCCCGGCCTGGTCTCGGGGGCCGCCGACGATGATCCCAGCGGCATCGCCACCTATTCCCAGGCCGGGGCGCAGTTCGGCCTCGGCATGCTGTGGCTCGGGCTGTTTACCTATCCGCTCATGGTCGGCATCCAGGAAACCAGCGCCCGCATCGGCCGCACCAGCGGGCGCGGCCTGGCCGCCAATATGCGGCGCTGTTTCCCGGCCTGGCTGCTGTACGCCATGGTCAGCCTGCTGCTGCTGGCCAATACCATCAATATCGCTGCCGACCTGGCCGCCATGGGCGATGCGCTGCACCTGGTGGCGGGCGGCAAGGCGCAATGGCATGCGCTGGCGTTCGGCCTGCTGTCGCTGCTGCTGCAGGTCTTCATCCCCTACCAGCGCTATGCGCGCCTGCTGAAGTGGCTGACCCTGGCACTGCTGGCTTACGCCGCTACCGTGATGGTGATCGACGTGCCGTGGCGCGACGTGGCCAGGCGTACCTTCTCGCCGCATATCGAATGGAACAAGGAGTACCTGACCACCATGGTGGCGGTGTTCGGCACCACCATCAGCCCCTACCTGTTCTTCTGGCAGGCAGCGCAGGAGGTGGAAGAGCTGCAGGCCGACCCGGATGCCGAGCCGCTCAAGCGCGCGCCGCACCAGGTGCGCCCGCAGCTGCGGCGCATCAAGCTCGACACCGCGATCGGGATGGGCTTTTCGAACCTGGTGGCGTGGTCGATCATGCTGACCACCGCTGTCACGCTGCATGCGCACGGCATTTTCCATGTCGGCTCGTCGGCCCAGGCGGCGGCGGCCTTGCGGCCGATCGCGGGCGAGCTGGCGTTCGCCCTGTTCGGGCTGGGCATCATCGGCACCGGCCTGCTGGCCATTCCCGTGCTGGCCGGTTCGGCTGCCTATGCCATGGCCGGTGCCTTCAACTGGCGCAGCAGCCTGGAGCTGGAACCGCAGGCCGCGCGCAAGTTCTACGCCATCATCGCCGCCGCCACGCTGGCCGGCGTCGGCATCGGCTTCCTGCCGCTGGACCCGATGCGGGCGCTGTTCTGGAGCGCCGTGATCAACGGCGTGGTGGCGGTGCCGGTGATGGTGGTCACCATGCTGCTGTCGACCCGGCGCGGGGTGATGGGCGAGGTGGTCCTGTCGCGCCGGTTGCGCATCCTGGGCTGGTCCTGCACACTGGTGATGGCATTGGCAGTTTTGGCCATGTTCGCCAGCATGGTAAGCTAGCGCGCATGGACAAACGACACTTCCTGCTGGCCCTCGCGGCCGCAATCGCCCTCCCCGCCCTGCCTGCGCTGGCCGCCGAGCCTCGCCCTTTCCCGCCGAACGCCAAACGCGGCAAGATGGCCTTCGGCTATGCGCCCGACATCGCTGTCGATGGCAAGCCGCGCCAGCTCTCGCCGGCCGCGCGCATCTTCAGCGACGAGAACCTGACCGTGGTACCGAGCGCACTGGCCGATGCGACCTTCATCGTCAACTACACCGAAGACCTGAACGGCAATATCAACCTGGTCTGGATCCTGACGCCGGAAGAAGCGCGCCTGCCGGCAGCCAACAAGCGCTGAGCCATGCCGCGGCGCCGCCTTGCCTTCGCCCTGCTGCTTGCGGCCGCGGCGCCGGCCGGCGCCGATACCGTCGTCAACGCCTACAACAGCTACCGCGGGCCGCCCTATATCGACGGCAACAGTGGGCTGGCGCCCGAACTGGTGCGTTACGTCAACCGCAAGCTGGAGGGGCGCTATACGCTGCAGCTGGTGTCGCTGCAGCGCCGCCAGCTGAACCAGCTGATGGAGGCGCCCGGCGGTTTCGAAGGCGTGGCGCTGTTCCTGTCACCGGCCTTCATCGGCGACGTGCCGCGCAAGCGTTTCCACTGGAGTCCTGCGTTCCTGGAAGACAGCAATGCCCTGGTATCGCGCATCGACAACCCGGTACGCTACGACGGCCCCGCTTCACTGGTGGGTTTGCGTTTTGCCGGCATTGCCGGCAACCGTTATCCCGGCATCGACGAATACGTCGGCAAGAGCCTGTCGCGCAGCAATGCACCGGACGCGATGAGCAATTTGCGCAAGCTGGTGGCGGGCCAGGCGGATTTCACCGTGATGCCGCGCAGCGCATTCCGTTACCTGCGGCGCCAGATCGATAGGGAAAAGCTGCCGGTGGGACAGCTGCATGTGGCCGACAAGCCCTTCAGCCAGTTCGGCCGTCATTTCGTGCTGGCACGCGACGCCGGAAAGCTGGCTGCAGAACTGGACAGGATCGCGGCCGCCATGCCTTGCGATCGCGAGTGGCGCCGCATCGCGCTGCGCTACCAGTTTACCGTCGCCGCCGCTGCCGCTTGCCGCTGAAATGGGCAGTTGCGCGGAATGCCACAGTGCTACTGCCGGATCAGGCTGTCGATAAAGGCTTGCACCGCGACCGTATAGCCATGGTCGGCACCAAGCTGCAAATTGATCTCGCGATGGTTCCTGGCCAGTTCCAGTACTTCGGCGCGGCTGCCGCCGGCGCGCAGGCGCTGGGCGAAACCGTGGGCCTGGCGACAGGCGCTGTCGCGCTGGCTGGAGCACACCAGCAGCATCGGCTGCGCTCCCGGCTGCAGCGCATGGGCCGGCGAAACCTTGCGCCATAAAACGGGATCGCTGCCAAACGCTTCGTCGTACAGGCGCGGGTGGCGGTGCTCCATCAAGTCCGGCACGTCCAGCGCCCCGCTGTCGAGGGCGACGGTGCCCAGCCAGCGGCTGCCCGCCGCCAGCGACGGCCGGGCCGACAGCAGCGCCACCAGGTGGGCCCCGGCCGAATGGCCCATCAGGATGAAGCGCCGGGGGTCGCCGCCCCAGCTCGCGGCCTTGCGCTGGGCGGTGGCCAGCGCCAGCGCCACGTCCTGTGCCTGTACCAGCGGGTCGGCATCGGGCAGCATGCGGTAATTGATCGAGACCAGCAGGTAGCCGCGCCCTGTGAAATAGGGCACCTTGTTTTCCACCACGGCTGTTTCAGCCTTGTCGCCGGTGCGCCAGCCACCGCCGTGCACCATGAAGATGACGGGTGCATCGGAAGCGGCTTGGGCCGGCAGGTAAACGTCGAAGCGCAGGCGGGGATCGCTGCCGTAAGGGATGTCGCGCAAGGCTTTGCCGGGGACGGCGCCCCGCTCGCCGCGGGCCGCCTGGCGTTCCAGCAGCCGGTCGCGCAGGGGACCGGCATCGGCGCGGAAGGTGGTGGCGCCCAGCACGATGGCCAGGGCGCCGACGGGAATTCGGTGCCGCATGCTACCTCCTTATGGAGAGGCAGCGCGGGCTGCCTCAGATGTAATAGATTGCTGCCGCGACGCCGATGATAAGGCCAAACTTGGTGATCTTGTAGACGGTCTTGTTCCAGGCCTTGAAGGCGCGGCGGTACTTGCCGGCGTAGAAGGAGACGCGGAACAGCTTCGACACCAGGCCAACCTGGTCGCCCTGCTCGTTCGGCGAAGCGGCGGCAGTCATCATGGTGCGGCCGAGGAAGCGGTTGACCGCCTGCGCCCAGCGATAGCGCATCGGGCGCTCGACGTCGCAGAACAGGATGATGCGGTCGCTCTCGGAACCGTTGATGGCCCAGTGGATATAGGTTTCGTCGAAAATCACGCCCTGGCCGTCGCGCCAGCTATGGCGCTCGCCGTCGACGTCGATGAAGCAGCGGTCGTCGTTCGGGGTGGCCAGGCCCAGGTGGTAGCGCAGCGAACCGGCGAACGGGTCGCGGTGCGGATTGAGCTTGCCGCCCGGCGGCAGCTCGGCAAACATGGCGGCTTTCACCGACGGGATCGCGGCCAGCAGCGCATAGGTCTGCGGGCACAGTTCCTGGGCCGATGGGTGGCTGGCGTTGTACCACTTCAGGTAAAAGCGCTTCCAGCCATTCTTGAAGAAGGAATTGAAGCCGGCGTCGTCGTTCTTTTCCGAGGCCTTGATCTTCTGCAGGCGCAGCAGGTTTTCCGCTTCGGCGCGGATCACCTCCCAGTTGTCTTCCAGCGGCTTGAGCTCCTTGAAGGTGTCAACCGGCAGGTAAGGCGTGGACGGCACGCGCGAGAACCAGTGCATGAAGATATTGATCGGGGCCATGAACGACGAGTGGTCGAACAGCTGGCGGCCGATCGGGAGGCGTACCTTGCCACGGAAGTGGATGTGCAGGACGGACAGGATGTAAAAACCGACAACAGCCCATTTCATTGCGAAACCTCGGAAAGATCCAAACCTGCGATTCTACCGCAGTCTGCAAAGTGAGTTTTTGTGAATATCGCAACAATGTAAGCATGATATCGTGGCGCGCATGACTTGTATTATTTGCTACGCCCCATTGAAGACCGGCCTGTCAGGCTGGCACCGCACCTGCCCCGGCTGCGCCTACGAAGGCGCAGCCCATGCGTCCGCGCACGCCGTTGTCGATGAAGACCTGCGTGAAACGTCCCTGAATGCGCTGCGGCGGGAGAACTGCAGCACCATCGTCGCCCTCACCCGCCAGTTCGCCGCGCCCCGCGCCAACACCCTGCTTGATGTGGGCAGCGCCCAGGGCTGGTTCCTGGAAGCGGCTTCGCGCGCCTTCGACGTGCTGGGCGTCGAGCCGGATGAAGTCCTTGCGAAGCAGGCGGCCGCGCGCGGGCTGCCGGTGCGCATCGGCTACTTCCCCCAGGCGCTGGCCGATGGCGAGCAGTTCGACATCATCGTGCTCAACGAGATCATCGAACACATACCCGACATCCGCGCCGCCCTGCGCGACTGCCACCAGCGCCTGGCTCCCGACGGCACCCTGGTACTCAACCTGCCCAGCAGCCACGGGCTGTGCTACCGCATGTCCAAGCTGTTCGCCCGCCTGGGGCTGCGCGGCGCGTTCAACCGCTTGTGGCAGAAGGGCATGCCGTCGCCGCATGTGCATTACTTCAATCCGGCCAACCTCACCAGGCTGGTTGAGCGGGAAGGCTTCACACTGCGCCACAGCACCGAACTGGCCGTGGTGAAAAAGGAAGGCATGTGGCGCTGGATGACCGTGTTTGGCCAGGTCCACCCGTTCAAGGCGCCACTGCGCTACCTGGGCATGCGCTGGGTGCTGCTGCCGCTGATGGGGCTCTTCCCCAGCGACATCATGGTCTGCATCTACCGCAAGCGCTAACCTCAGGCGCGGCGCCACAGTACCAGCGCCTCCTGAGCCAGCAGGTCCGGGCGCTCTTCCGGCCAGAACAACTTGCTTCCCTCGATGCGGCGCACGCCCTTGCTGTTGCCGAAGGCTTGTTCGAGATAGTCGGCGCCGCGCGGCAGGAAGATGTCGTCCGCCATGCCCCACAACACGCGCACCGGCGCCGTGCTGGCTCTCAGCGCGGGCTTGATGCCATGCAGGGCGTTGCGTTCCAGGGCGGTGATGTAACCGTGCAGGCGCTGCGGGTTATCGACCAGGGGGCGCAGGTAAGTTTCGAAGACTTCGTCCGCCAGCGCGGCCGGCCGGGCGTAGCAGATGCCGCCAAGGCCTTCGGCGGAACGGGCCTTATCCTTGTCGACCAGCCAGGGCGCCAGCCATTCCTGCGCAAACTTGCCTTGTTTTGCCAGATCGATTACCGGCAGCATGGCCGGCGGCGGGCAATCGATTTCGGTGTCGCAGTTGGCCAGCAACAGGCTACGCACCCGCTCCGGATGCAACACCAGGAACAGCTGCGCCACCGCGCCGCCGCTGTCGCTGGCAACCACGTCAACCTTGTCGACGCCCAGCTTGTCTAGCAGCTCGGCCAGCATGGCGACCTGGCCCTCCGGGTCGAGCCTGGCCTCAGGCGCCGGTTCGCTGTGGCCAAGGCCGAGGAAGTCCGGCGCAATGCAGCGGCGATGCGCGGCCAGGCGCGCCACCGCGCCGCGCCACTGGAAGCTATTCAGCGGCAAACCGTGCAGGAACAGCGCAGCCTGCGGACCGCGGCCGCGCTCCACGACCGCCACGCGCCCGACGCTGGTCGCGACGAAGCGCCGCGCTGCCCGCCACGCCCGAGCGTCGCGCGCCGCTTCGGCCCGCAACGCGGCATCTCCTGGCGCCAGGCCCGGCGCGGCGCTGGCTAAGCGACCCGCGCCAGTCATCACGGCGAGGGCGGTGGCGGCTTGTAAAAAGCTTCGGCGGTCCATATTCATCTCCTTGAAAACAGGTTTTCGATGGAATGCATGATCGGTCCGGACCCGGCGTGAAGCAATGACCTCGGAGGTCATGGAAGTGAAGCGCAAAACCTTGCTAACATCACCACATGAACGCAAACCCGACCCCGATCGCCCATGTCGGCGCCCTGCTGCGCGAGTGGCGCTCCGCCCGCCGCCTGAGCCAGATGGACCTGGCGCTGGACGCCGGCCTGTCCACACGCCACCTGAGCTGCATCGAAACCGGCAAGGCCCAGCCCAGCCGCGACATCCTGGCACGTCTTGCCGACACGCTGGAAATGACCCTGCGCGACCGCAATTCGCTGCTGGTGGCCGCCGGCTACGCGCCGCGCTATACGGAATCGGCACTGGCCAATCCCGAACTGGCGCCGATGCGGCGCGCGATCGAAGCGATACTGAAGCAGCAGGAGCCCTACCCTGCCTTCCTGATGAACCGTCACTGGGACATCGTGATGGCTAACGACGCCGCCATCCGCATGAACCGCTGGCTGCTGGGCGGCCACGACAGCCCGCACCGCAACATGCTGCGCCATGCCTTCGACCCGCAGGACCTGCGTTCCGTACTGGTGAATTGGGAAGAAATTGCAGGCACCCTGCTGGCCCACTTGCACAAGCTGGTCGCAACCGCACCCAACGACGGCAAGGCACGCTCCCTGCTGGAAGAAGTCCTCGCCTACCCCGGCGTGCCGGAGAAATGGCGCCAGCGCGACCTGCGCGCCGTGCCGGCGCCGCTGCTGGAAACCGTGTTTGAGCGCGACGGGCAGCGCGTGGCCTTCTTCTCCACCATCACCACCTTCGGCACCCCGCGCGACGTCACGCTGGAAGAACTGCACGTCGAATCCTGCTTTCCATCCGACGAAGCCAGCGAGGCATTTTGCCGGGACCTCGCAAAAACGCATGCTGGCGCGCCAACACGAAACCCGTCTATTCACTCAACGAAGGCCTGAAGGAGGCTGCTGCCGGCAGTCTCAATGGATCAGCCTGCGGCCCAGGGAACCTCGGCGAGCCCTTGCGCGCCGGGCTGCAGCAAAAGCACTGCGCCGGGCCAGTCGCCAGCGACGTTGCCAGGGTTGATCGAGGTAACCAGCAGCGTTGACAGGTCTGGCCCGCCGAAGCTGCACATTGAGGGCTTGGCGAACGGCAGTTCGATCTCCCGATCGAGGGCGCCTGCCGGCGTGTAGCGCTGCAGCAAGCCGCCGTCGTTGGCGCAGGTCCAGTAGCAGCCGTCGGCGTCGACCGCAGCACCGTCGGGACGGCCTTTCTGCGTGCCCAGGTCAAGGAAGATGCGCTTGTTGTGTGGCGTGCCAGTGGCAGTGTCGTAATCGAAGGCCCATACCATGCGCCGTTTGGGATGCGAGTCGGACAGGTACATCACGTCGCCGCGCGGAGAAAACGCTGTGCCGTTCTGCGTCAGCAGGCCGGACACGTAAGGGGCCGACAGCCCTTCTGCGGCGGTATATCGATAAAGCTGGCCGACCGCGTGCTCGGCAGCCATGTCCATGAACATGGTGCCGGCCCAGAAGCGCCCCTGCCGGTCGCAGCGGCCGTCGTTGAAGCGCATGCCCTGGCCCAGCTCGGGCGCTGGCGGCGCAGCCAGGCGCTCCGCCGATACGCTGCCGTCATCCTGCAGCAACAGGTGGAAGATGCCGGTCTCCATGCCTGCGATGAAGCCGCCGCGCGCGGCGGGCGACAGGCAGGCCACCATCTCCAGGGCCTCCCAGAAGCGGGTCGCGCCGCTGGCGTAATCGAGGCGCCAGATGCGGCGTGCGGGAATGTCAACCCAATACCAGGCGCCCTCGCCTGCGTGCCAGGTGGGGCTTTCACCCACCGTGCAATGAACGCCGCTTACTTTTTCCATCAGAGGTCGGTGATTTCCTTGTGTGCCGGAACCAGCGCTTTCATGATGCACCAGGCGAGCAGGTAGGCCAGCGCGCAGAAGGTGAACATGATCATGTAGCCGGTCTGGATCTGGCCCAGTGCATTGTAGTAGTCAAACAGCTTGCCGGCCACCTTGGTGATCAGCACGCCGCCCAGGCCGCCGGCCATGCCGCCGATGCCGACCACGGAGCCGACGCTGTGTTTCGGGAACATGTCGGACACGGTTGTGAACAGGTTGGCCGACCAGGCCTGGTGCGCGGAGGCGCCGATGCCGATCAGGATCACCGGTACCCAGATGCCAAGGTAGCCAAGCGGCTGCGCCAGCAGCACCGCCAGCGGGAAGAAGGCGATGGTCAGCATGGCACGCATGCGGCCGTGGTAAACGCTGGCGCCGCGGTTGATGAAGAAGGTCGGGAACCAGCCGCCGCCGATGGAGCCGAACATGGTCATCGAGTACAGCACGGCGAGTGGAATCACCATTTCGGTGGCCGACACGCCATATTTCGCCGACATGAATTTCGGCAGCCAGAAAAGGAAGAACCACCAGACGCCGTCGGTCAGGAATTTGCCGACAGTGAAAGCCCAGGTCTGGCGGTAGGCCAGCAGCTTGAACCAGGACGCCTTGCGCGGCGCATCGGCCGGCGCTGCCGACGGGGCGTCGGCCGCATCGCTGTTGATGTAATCGAGTTCGGCACGCGACAGGCGCTTTTGCCTTGCCGGTGTTTCGTAGAAATACAGCCAGAAGCCCATCCAGATAAAGCCGATGGCGCCGATGATGATGAAGGCCGATTGCCAGCCCCAGGCCTCTGCGATCAGCGGCACCGTGATCGGCGCCAGGATCGCGCCGATATTCGCACCGGAGTTGAAAATGCCGGTGGCGAAGGAGCGCTCCTTCTTCGGAAAATATTCGGCGGTAGCCTTGATGGCGGCCGGGAAGTTGCCCGCTTCGCCCAGCGCCAGCACGGCGCGGCCCACCATGAAGCCGGCCACCGATACCGGCACGGCAGCGATGCCTACCGCAGCCAGGATGTTGGAGAACGAAGTGCCGATCCCCACCGAATAAGCGTGCAGGATGGCGCCGATCGACCACACCACGATGGCCAGCACGAAAGCGCGGCGCGTGCCCATCTTGTCGATCACGCGGCCGGCGAACAGCATCGAGATCGCGTACACGAACTGGAACACGGCGGCGATGTTGGCGTAATCGGTATTCGACCAGCCGAATTCCTTCGACAGCGCGGGCGCCAGCAGCGACAGCACCTGGCGGTCAAGGTAGTTGATGGTGGTGGCGAAGAACAGCAGGCCACAGATGGTCCAGCGGTATTTGCCGATGGCGGCGGCCGGTTCGGCCGCCTGGCCGACGGCTTGCGGGTTGGGCTGATTCATAGTTTCTTATATCGAAAGCGGCCGGTGTCTCCCCCGGCCGTACTACTTTATCAAACTGCCGTGCGCAGCTCCCCATCCACGATGCGAGCCAGGCGCAGTGGATTATCGTCCTGCAGTGCGGCCGGCAGCAAGGCCGCCGGCACGTTCTGGTAGCTCACCGGACGCAGGAAACGCTCGATGGCCGTGGCGCCGACGGACGTGGTGCGGGTGTCCGAAGTGGCAGGGAACGGGCCGCCGTGCACCATCGCGTGGCACACTTCGACGCCGGTCGGGAAGCCATTGAACAGCACGCGGCCTGCCTTGCGCTCCAGCGTCGGCAGCAGCTTGCCTGCCAGCGGATGATCGTCGGCCGTGCAATGCACGGTGGCGGTCAACTGCCCTTCCAGGCTTGCCGCAAGGCGCAGCATTTCAGCTTCATCGCGGCAGGCGATCAGCACCGAAGCCGGACCGAACACTTCTTCCTGCAGCGCGTGGCTGGCGACAAAGGTTTCCGCATCGACGCGGAACAGTGCAGCTTGCGCGGCACAGCCTGCGCCCTGCTCCTGGCCGAGAGCCAGCAGCTTGACGCCGGAAGCATCGGACAGGCGGCCAACGCCGGACTCATAAGCCTTGTGGATACCGGCGGTCAGCATGGTGCCTGCGCCCTTCGGCTGCAGCGCGGCGGCGGCAGCGGCAGCGAAGCGGTCGAAGTCAGGACCGGCAACGCCGATCACCAGGCCAGGGTTGGTGCAGAACTGGCCCACGCCCATGGTCAGCGATTCGACGAAGGCGGCGCCCAGCGCTTCTGCATTCGATGCCAGCACGGCAGGCAGCATGAAGACCGGGTTGATGCTGCTCATCTCCGCGTAAACCGGAATCGGCTCGTGGCGCGCGGCGGCAGTGCGCATCAGGGCAGTGCCGCCCTGGCGCGAACCGGTAAAGCCGACAGCCTTGATCGATGCGTTGGCGACCAGCGCCTGCCCGACCACGCGGCCATCGCCGTGGATCATGGAGAACACGCCCTCCGGCATGCCGCAATCGGCGGCTGCTTTCTGCACGGCGCGCGCCACCAGTTCCGACGTGCCGGGGTGGGCGGCGTGCGCCTTTACCACGACCGGGCAGCCGGCGGCCAGAGCCGAGGCGGTATCGCCGCCGGCGACCGAGAACGCCAGCGGGAAGTTGGAAGCGCCGAACACGGCAACCGGGCCGATGGCGATCTTGCGCAGGCGCAGGTCGGGACGCGGCGGCGTGCGCTGCGGCAGCGCGGAGTCCAGCGTAGCGTGCTGCCAATGGCCGTCGCGCACGACTTTTGCGAACAGGCGCAACTGGTTGACGGTGCGGCCGCGCTCACCTTCCAGGCGGGCTTGCGGCAGGCCGGTTTCGGCCATGGCACGTTCGGTCAGGGTGGCGCCCAGCGCGTCGATATTGTTGGCGGCCGCTTCCAGGAAGGCAGCGCGCACTTCCGGCGTGGTGGCGCGGTAGGCGTCGAAAGCCTGTTCTGCCAGCGCGCAGGCACGCTCCACGTCCGTCAGGTCGGCCTGGCCGAACGCAGGCTGCAGGTTTTCCTTTGTGGCCGGGTTAAAGGCCAGCAGTGTGCCGGCAACGCCGCGCACCAGTTGCTGGCCGATGATCATTTCACCGGTGATCTGCATTATTGGGCACCTTGCTTCTTGATCAGGGCCAGCAGCATGGCGTCTTCTTCCGCGGTCAGGTCGGTCAGCGGCGCGCGCACCGGACCGCCGGAGTGGCCAACCAGGCGGGCGCCGGCCTTGACGATCGACACGGCATAACCGGCCTTGCGATTGCGGATGTCCAGGTACGGCAGGAAGAATTCATCCAGCATGCGGTCGGTTTCGGCGGTATTGCCGGCAGCGGTGGCGTGGTAGAAGTCCATCGCCAGCTTCGGCACGAAGTTGAATACGGCCGAGGAATAAACCGGGGTGCCCAGCGCCTTGTAAGCGCCGGCATACACTTCCGCAGTCGGCAGGCCGCCCAGGTAGGAGAAGCGGTCGCCCAGCTTGCGATAGATCTGCACCATCAGTTCGATCTCGCCTACGCCGTCCTTGAAGCCGATCAGGTTCGGGCAGCGCTCGGCCAGGATGGCCAGCGAATTGGCGTTCAGGCGGCAGTTGGCGCGGTTGTAGACGATCACGCCGATTTTCACGGAAGCGCAAACCTGTGCCACGTGTTCGATCAGGCCGTCCTGGCTTGCTTCGGTCAGGTAGTGCGGCAGCAGCAGCAGGCCGTCGGCGCCCAGGCGCTCGGCTTCCTGCGCCAGCGCGATGGCCTGGCGGGTCGGGCCGCCGGTACCGGCCAGCAGCGGCACCTTGCCGCGGCAGCTTTCCACGGCAACCTTGATCACCTGCGAATACTCGGGCGCGGTCAGCGAGAAGAACTCACCGGTGCCGCCGGCGGCGAACAGTGCGCTCGCGCCGTAGGGAGCCAGCCAGTCCAGGCGTTCGGCATAGGTTTTGGCGTTGAAGTTGCCTTCGGCATCAAAGTCGGTGATCGGGAAGGACAGCAGGCCGGACGACATGACTTTCTTGAGTTCTTGCGGGGACATGGACATCGTTGACTCCTAAGTGTGGTTTTTGCACGAATCGAGCGCGAGCTCAGTTGTAAGTCATCGTACAACCTAGTTTGAACGAACGCAAGCGAAAAAATGGGGACGTACCCCATTTTTATGCGGCGTTTTCGAAACGTTGCTGGGCCTGCAACAGGCGTTCGCGCGAATTGGAGAGGTGGGTGCGCATGGCAGCGCGGGCCGCTTCCGGGTCCTGGCGCTGGATGGCGCGGAAGATGTCTTCGTGTTCGCGGTGCACGCGCTCGAGGTAGTCCGCCGGACGGTCCTGCGCCAGGTTGGCGGTATTGACGCGGGCGCGCGGAATGATCGCCTGGCCAAGCTGGCCGAGGATGTCGACGAAATAGCGGTTGCCGGTAGCCTTGGCGATCACCAGGTGGAAGCGGCGGTCGGCTTCCACCGAGGCACGGCCCTGCTCCATCGCCTGCCGCATATCGGCCAGCGCCTGCGCCAGTTCAGCCACTTGCTCGTCGCTGCGGCGGGTAGCGGCCAGGCCTGCGGTTTCGGTTTCCATGCTGATGCGCAGCTCGAGGATGGCCAGCACGTCGCGCACGGTGACGATGCTTTCGGCGTCGATGCCAAGGCCGCCGCTATTGCGCTGCTTCTCCAGCACGAAGGTGCCGATGCCGTGGCGCGTTTGCACCAGCCCGGCCGCCTGCAGGTGCGAAATCGCTTCGCGCACCACGGTGCGGCTGACGCCATGCTGCTCCATGATGGCCGATTCGGTCGGCAGCTTGTCGCCGGGTTTCAACACGCCGCTGTTGATGCTGCCGCTGATCTGTTCGACCACGCCCTGGGCCAGGGTGTGTCGCTTGCGAGGGAGGATAGTCATGGCCCTCATTATACATGCGAAAAAGATGTCAGACATCTTATCAGAGATATCTTGGCATTTTGGCGGCTGTTGCTTTCTTGCGAAATTGGCCGGACCAAATTAAAATCGGGCGACCAACCCATATAGAGAAGGCCCTGGCCGCATGAACAAGAAAATCGTTGCAACGGAGCCGAATCCAGCAGCCGAACAACGGCTGTATCGCGTGGTCGCAACCAAGATCCAGGACCTGATCCGCGAAGAGAACATCAAGCCCGGCACCCGCTTGCCGGCCGAGCGCGACCTGGCGGCGAAACTGAGTGTCAGCCGCGCCTCGCTGCGCGAAGCGCTGATCGCGCTGGAGCTGTCCGGCATTGTCGAAGTGCGGGGCGGTTCGGGCGTCTACGTCAGCGAAAAAGCCTCCGCCCCTTTCGACGTGGCGGAAGGCGGCCCAGGGCCATTCGAGGTGCTGGCAGCACGCCGCCTGATCGAATCCGAAGTCGCCGCCATCGCAGCGAAGATGGCGACCGACTCCGCGATCGATGCGATCCTGCGCGCTGCAGCCGAGATGGAGCAGCACCACGCCGACCGCGCCACCAACGAACAGGCTGACCGCAACTTCCACCTGGCGATTGCACGCGCGACCGGCAACACGGCCCTGGTGGGCGTGGTCGAGACGCTGTGGAACCAGCGCGGCACCATGTGGCACAAGCTGAAAGAGCACTTCCAGACGGAAGAACTGCGCAAGAACACGCTGGACGACCACCGCAATATCGTGGCGGCCATCGCGGCACACGATGCAGCCGGCGCGCGCCAGGCCATGCGCGCCCACCTGGAACGCGTTACCAAGACCTTCTCACGCGGCTAAAATTATTTGGCCTGACCACTTGCAAGTGCGGTCAGGCCAAAATAGAATGAGGTGAACTTCAGGGGGAGCCTCATGCTGCGTCACATCCTTTTGTCCCTGGCCCTCGCGGCCAGCATGCCTGCTTATGCGGCTGACCGCATCATCCTGGTCGGCGATTCGACCGTCGCCAGTGGCGGCGGCTATGGCGATTACCTGTGCCGGCGCCAACGTCCTGACACTACCTGCCTCAATCTCGCGAAGAACGGCCGCAGCTCGGGCTCCTTCCGCGCCGAGGGCCGCTGGGACGAGGTGCAGGCTTTGCTGCGCGACGGTAGTGGCTTTCGCAAGACCTACGTGCTGATGCAATTCGGCCATAACGACCAGCCAGGCAAACCTGGCCGCTCGACGGACCTGGTCACGGAATACCCTGCAAACATGGCCCGCTACGTTGCCGACGTCAAGGCCGCCGGCGGCGTGCCCGTCATTGTGACGTCACTCACCCGCCGCAGCTTCCGCAACGGCTACGTGTGGAACGACCTGGCGCCTTGGGCGACAGCGGCGCGCGACGTGGCGCAGCGCGAAGGCGTGGCAGTGCTGGACCTCAATGCGCTGTCGCTGGCAGCCGTCCAGGCAATGGGGCCGGCGGAAGCGGACACACTGGCCCAGGCCAAGGGCGCTGGCTTCGAT
>Ga0209050_1002002_pt1 | contig 19048 bp, 16 predicted proteins | sample Araplavi_mTSA_r2_FD_184276 | JGI IMG/M metagenome (GOLD analysis project Ga0209050, IMG submission 184276) | Arabidopsis root microbial communities from North Carolina, USA - plate scrape MF_Cvi_mTSA_r2 (SPAdes) (version 2) | ecosystem: Host-associated > Plants > Roots > Endosphere | place: USA... | reverse complement strand
TGCGACCCCTGCCGTGTGAAGGCAGTGCTCTACCGCTGAGCTAACCGCCCGGTCTTGTCACCCTCAGCTGCCACTTCCGCGGCGACTTTCGCCACCGCTTTTGCTGCCACCGGGGATGTCCGGGAAAGTCGAAGATTATGCCATGAGTTTTTGACGCCACTCAAGAACTCTTTGCGATTTGAGCTCAGGCCGCTGGCACGGCCTCCGCCGCCGGCGCGTCGACCTGCCAGATCCGCTTGCCGCCGCTGGCCTTGTCCAGCTCCGCCAGCACCTTGTCGTGCAAGGCCAGTTCTTCCGCCGTGGCCGCGATCACCGGCAGCGCGAACGCGCTGAAATCGATCGCCGCGATCTCCATCGCCCCGCCCTGCCCCGGTGTCGACGCCGCGCTGTCGTCGATGACCAGCGAGTCCTGGCCGCGCGTCAGCCGGATGTAGACCTCCGCCAGCAGCTCCGCGTCCTTCACCGCGCCGTGCAGGCCGCGATTGCTGTTGTCGACCTCCAGCCGGCGGCACAGCGCGTCCAGCGAGTTCGCCTTGCCCGGGAACATGTCCCGCGCCATCAGCAGCGTGTCGCGCACGCTGGCCACGCATTCATGCAGCGGCGCCCGCCCGCAGCGCTTGAGCTCCGCGTTGATGAAGCCCACGTCGAACGCCGCGTTGTGGATCACCAGCTCCGCACCGCGCATGAACTCCAGCAGCTCGTCCACGACGTCCGCGAATTTGGGCTTGTCCGCCAGGAACTCGCTGCTCAGCCCGTGGACGCGGAAGGCCTCCTCGGGCATGTCCCGCTCGGGGTTCAGATAGAAGTGCAGATGACGGCCCGTCAGCTGACGGTTGACCATCTCCACGCAGCCGATGTCGACGACGCGGTCGCCCGATTCGGGATTCAGGCCGGTGGTTTCGGTATCGAAGAAGATCTGACGCATGTCTGGAAGTCTCGTGTGCGGATCAACGGCGGCAATGACTCCGCGCGGCGCTCAGTGAGCCTGGGCCGCGCCCAGGCGCGCCTGCCGGCGGTAGGCCCAGAGCATCATCAGCGCGCCGCCGACGATCATCGGCGTGCTCAGCCACTGGCCCTGGCTCCAGCCGAAGGCGCGCAGGCCCAGGAAGGCATCGGGCTCGCGGAAGTACTCGGCGGTGAAGCGCGCGATGCCATAGCCCAGCAGGAACAGCCCCGACACCGCCGCCATCGGCCGCGGCTTGCGCGCGAACAGCCACAGTACGATGAACTGCAGCAGGCCCTCGCCCAGGAACTGGTAGATCTGCGACGGATGACGCGGCAGGCCATCGCCGGCCTGCGGAAAGATCATGGCCCAGGGCAGGCTGGCGTCGGCCTGCCGGCCCCACAGCTCGCCATTGATGAAGTTGCCCAGCCGCCCCGCCGCCAGACCCGTGGGCACGCAGGGCGCGACGATGTCGCCGACCTCCAGGAAGTGGAAGCCGCGCCGCCACGCGAAGAAGGCCAGCGCGATCAGCACGCCCAGCAGCCCGCCGTGGAAGGCCATGCCGCCCTGCCACACGGCAAAGATCTCCAGCGGGTGGCTCAGGTAGTAGGACGGCTTGTAGAAGAGCACGTAGCCCAGCCGCCCGCCCAGCACCACGCCCAGCACACCGTAGAACAGCAGGTCGTCGATGTCGCGCCGCGTCCAGCCGCGCGCCGCGTTCCAGGGCTTGCTCACCATCCGGTTGCCCAGCCACAGGAACAGCCCGAACGCCGTCAGGTACATCAGCCCATACCAGTGGATCGGCCAACGCCAGATCGTGAAGGCCACGGGGTCGAACTGGGGGTGCACCAACATGGGAAAACTTGAGCGGGGCGGGAAGGGGCGAATCATAAGGGCGCGCGCCGGGCGGCCCGGCGGCGCGGCGGCGCGTCAGCCGGCCCCGGCGCCCAGCGCGGCGAGCTGCTTGCGGCAGTCCTCGACGTCGCCACTGCTGCCGCGGCGGTTGTCGATGCAGCGCTGCAGCGCGTCGCGCGCCTGCGCCTTGTCGCCCTTGGCGGCCAGCGCGCTCGCCAGTCTGCGATCCAGGCCCAGTTGCTCCGCGCCCTGCAGGCCGCGGGCGCGCTCGAACGCAGCCACCGCCTTGTCGTACTGGCCCAGCGCGTCGTACGCGCGGCCCAGGTTGTAGGCGCCCATCGCCTGCGTGGGCTGGTTCTTCAGCAATTCCTCGAACCACGGCACCGCCTTCTCCTTGCGGTCGCTGTACATCAGGTTGCGGCCGTAATCGCTCCAGAGCACGCGCAGCTCCAGCAGCAGCTCCGGACGCCGCGTGTTCACCGCGCGCAGCTCCTTCTCCATCGCCGGCCAGTCCTTCTTCGACGCGGCCACGCGGGCCCGCATCAGATGCAGCTGCGCCTGGTCCTTCACGTCCTGTTCCAGCGCGCGCGCCTTGGATTCGCCGCCACCGATGAAGCCCGGCAGCGCCAGGTAGTACTGCTGCAGCGCGCTGCGCGGCTCGGGCGCGTCGGGCAGCAGCGCCATCGCGCGCTGGGCCAGCTCGCTGACCCGGCCCAGCGAGCCCAGCGCCTTGAACTTGCTGCCGCCGCGCGCCTGCATCACCAGCGCCAGCGCCAGCGCGTAGTGGCAGGCGCCTTCGTCAGGCGTGCGCTGCACGCACTGCTCCAGCCGCTGGACGTTCTGCTTCAGCACCGACGAGTCCGCCAGATCCAGCTGCGCCAGCGCCAGCGCGGCCACCGCCTGCGCATCGCCGGGATCAGCCTTGACGCGTTGGCCAGCCAGCTTCTCGAGGTCATCGGCGCGGCCCGCGTCCAGCAGCGACTGCAGTTCCTGATCCTTGAACACGGCCGCCTGGGCCGAGGAGGCGAAGGCGAGGCTCATCAGCATCGAGAAGCCGGTCACGACGCAGATCGCGCCGATCAGCCGGCGCAGGCGGCCCTGCCGGCCATCGCGGCCCGAGCCCTGGGAATCGCTGGAATGACGGGAATGGCGGGAATCGCGGGGAGTTTTCACAGGCGTACTTCCTTTCAACGGCGCATGGTCGCAGAACTCCGCGAGGCGCGCACGCGCCCCCGGGGACGCGCCGTCGAACCCACGTCCGGCTCGCGCGGCAATTGCTCCCGCGGCAATTGCTCCCGGACATGCTCGACGAACCGGTGCACCACCGGCGACGCCTCCGGCCGCCAGATCAGGCTGGTGTCGCAGGCGGGCACCTGCTCGTGCGGCCAGGGCTGATAGCGCACGCCCGGCCGCTGCAGCGCGCACACCGACCGCGGCACCCACGCCACCCCCATGCCCGCCGACACCAGGTTGACGATGGTCTGCATCTGGATGGCCTCCTGCGCGATCTGAGGCGTGGCGCCATGCGCGCGATAGAAGCCCAGCAGCGCATCGAAGAGCGAAGGCGCGATCTCGCGCGGAAACACCACCAGCGGCTGCCGCAGCACGTCCTCCAGCGCCGGCGCGCGTCCGCGGCGCGTCAGCCCCCAGTCCTGCGCATGCGCGAGCACCAGCGGCTCGGTCGAGACGATCAGCCGCTCGAAGCCCGCCGGCTCCGCGCCCGGCGCGTGGATCACGAAGCCGGCGTCGAGCTCGCCGGACTCGAAGCCGCGCAGCTGCACGTCCAGCGTCGCCTCGCGCAGCGCGAGCTGCACGCCCGGCAGCGCCTCGCGGAACAGCCGCAGCCAGCGCGGCATGTCGCCGTAGCCGACCGTCGAGACAAAGCCCAGGCTCAGCCGCCCGGCTTCGCCGCTGGCCGCCGCCCGCACGCGCGCCGGCACCTGTTCGGCCAGCTCCAGCAGCCGCGCGCCCGCCTCCACGAGCGCCTGACCAGCCGCCGTCAGCGTCACGGTGCGCCGGCCGCGCTCGAGCAACGCCGTGCCGAGCTGCGCCTCCAGCTTCTGCACCGCCAGGCTCAGCGGCGGCTGCGTCATGTGCAGCCGCTCCGCGGCCCGGCCGAAGTGCAGTTCCTCGGCCAGCACCAGGAACTGGCGCAGCGGACGCAACTCGATCATCGATACATCCTGTGAATCAAAACGCGTTCAACTATATATTGGACCCGCTTGATGACGCAGCGCATACTGGCCGGCTCCAAGCATTTCCCGCCAGGATCCGCGCCATGACCGACGCCAAGAACGCCCCCCACGACGACGCGCCCAACCGCCGCTCCAGGCACATCACCGAGGGCGTCGCCCGCGCGCCCAACCGCTCGATGTACTACGGCATGGGCTACCAGGAGAGCGACTTCGGCAAGCCGATGATCGGCGTGGCCAACGGCCACTCGACGATCACGCCCTGCAACTCCGGCCTGCAGAAGCTGGCCGACGCCGCCGTCATCGGCCTGAAGGCCGCCGGCGCGAACGCGCAGCTCTTCGGCACGCCGACGATCTCCGACGGCATGGCCATGGGCACCGAGGGCATGAAGTACTCGCTGGTGTCGCGCGAGGTCATCGCCGACTGCGTCGAGACCTGCGTCGGCGGCCAGTGGCTGGACGGCGTGATGGTGATCGGCGGCTGCGACAAGAACATGCCCGGCGGCATGATGGGCATGCTGCGCGCCAACGTGCCGGCGATCTACATCTACGGCGGCACCATCAAGCCCGGCCACTACAAGGGCCAGGACCTGAACATCGTCAGCGTCTTCGAGGCCGTGGGGCAGTTCAGCGCCGGCAAGATGAGCGAAGAGGACTTCTGCCAGATCGAGAAGCGCGCCATCCCGGGCAGCGGCTCCTGCGGCGGCATGTACACGGCCAACACGATGAGCTCGGCCTTCGAGGCGCTGGGCATGTCGCTGCCCTATTCGTCCAGCATGTCCAACGTCGAGGACGAGGTGGTCGAGAACACCAAGCGCGCCGCCGACTACCTGGTCCAGGCCGTCAAGGCCGACCTGAAGCCGCGCGACATCGTGACCAAGAAGGCGATCGAGAACGCCGTCGCGGTGATCATGGCCACCGGCGGCTCGACCAACGCGGTGCTGCACTTCCTGGCGATCGCGCATGCGGCCGAGGTCGAGTGGACCATCGAGGACTTCGAGCGCATGCGCAAGAAGATCCCGGTGCTGTGCGACCTCAAGCCCAGCGGCCGCTTCCTGGCCGTGGACCTGCACAAGGCCGGCGGCATCCCCGCCGTGATGAAGCAGCTGCTCAAGGCCGGCCTGCTGCACGGCGACTGCATCACCATCACCGGCAAGACCGTCGCCGAGAACCTGGCCGACGTGCCGGACCTGTCGCCGCAGCAGGAGGTGATCCGCGCCGTGTCGGACCCGATCTACGCCGAAGGCCACCTCGCGATCCTCAAGGGCAACCTGTCGCCCGAGGGCTGCGTCGCCAAGATCACCGGCCTCAAGAACCCGGTGATCACCGGCCCCGCGCGCGTCTTCGACGATGAACAGTCGGCGCTCGCCGCGATCATGGCCGGCCAGATCAAGGCCGGCGACGTGATGGTGCTGCGCTACCTCGGCCCCAAGGGCGGACCCGGCATGCCGGAGATGCTCGCGCCCACCGGCGCGCTGATCGGCCAGGGCCTGGGCGAGAGCGTCGGCCTGATCACCGACGGCCGCTTCTCCGGCGGCACCTGGGGCATGGTGGTCGGCCACGTCGCGCCGGAAGCCTACGAGGGCGGCACGATCGCGCTGGTCAAGGAGGGCGACGCCATCACCATCGACGCCCATCAGCTGCTGCTGCAGTTGCATGTCGACGATGCCGAGCTCGCGCGCCGCAAGGCCGCCTGGACGCAGCCCGCCCCGCGCTACACGCGCGGCGTGCTGGCCAAGTTCGCGAAGAACGCGTCCAGCGCCAGCTCGGGCGCGGTGCTCGACAAGTTCGAGTAAGGCCATCGGCCCGAGCGCGCCCGGCGCGCGCCAATGCAACGAACGCGGGGCCTCAAGGGCCCCGCGCTGCCTGGAGGGATGCGGCGGCTCAGCGCCGCTTGCGCTGCTTGTCGCCCTGGCCCAGCGCGTCCATCGAGCGCTGGCGCCGCTCCTCCTTGCGGGCGTCCATCTTGTCCATCTCCTTGCGCTTGGTGTAGCCGGACTTGTCGGCGAATTCCCACCACAGCACCGCCAGCACGAAGGGCGACAGCACCCACCACCAGCTCAGGCCACCGACCGGGCCGAACTCGATCAGCTTGAGCAAGATCAACAAGACACCGATCACCACGAACCACATCGTCGCTCTCCTCTCGCCGCGCCCTGGCCGCGCGGTCCCCAACACTACAATCGCCCGAGCCCGGACACCCCCGGCCGGCGCGTCCGCCTCGCAAGGCGGAATGGGTTGGTCGAGGGTGCCGATTCTTCCCGGCAGGACCTGAAAGGATGCCATGAAAAACGCCTTGTTCGTCTCTGCGGCGCTCGCCGCCACCCTGGCCGCGCCCAGCGCCTTCGCCAACCAGGAACTCGCCCAGAAGAAGAACTGCATGGCCTGCCACGCCATCGACAAGAAGCTGGTCGGCCCCGCCTACAAGGATGTCGCCGCGAAGTACGCCAAGGACAAGGACGCCGTCAAGAAGCTGGCCGAAAAGATCCAGAAGGGCGGCTCCGGCGTCTGGGGCCCGGTCCCGATGCCCGCCAACACGCAGGTCAGCCCGGCCGAGGCCGAGCAGCTTGCCAAGTGGGTGCTGTCCACGAAGTGACCGTCGGCGCTTCCCGCGCCCCTCGCGATCAAGGCCCTTCGGGGCCTTTGCTCATTCCAGGCTGCCTGTCGCGGCCTGCAAGGGCGTCCCGTCCCCGGTCGCCCCTGCCCTGTTCCCCGCTCAGGCCACGAGCCTGACCAGCTCCTCACGGCGGCCGTCGTCCAGATGGCGGCTCTCGCGCGCCAGGTTGATGGCCTTGGCCACGGTCGACAGCTCCAGCACCGCCTCGTCGATCTTGTAGCCGCCGCGCCCCTGCATCCAGCGCAGCACGTCCCACAGATGCCAGACCGAGGACGAGTTGCCCTCATGGATCGGCGACGGGAAGCTCATCGGATGCGTCAGCATCAGCTTGCGCATGTTCTGGCGCGACACGCCCACCAGCGACGCGACATCGGTCAGACCGACCATGTCCGGCCCCGCCTCGATCAGGCGCGCGCCCGGCAGCGCCTTGCGGACATCGCGCAGCGCGCCCAGCAACGCCTGCTCGGCCCGTTCGGCGATCCGGGTGAAGCTGAGCATCAGCCGGCCTCTCAATCCCACGGCGATCCGCGCATCCCTGCAGCCGATCGATGCCAGGCGCTGCATCAGCGGCTCCTCCTCGCAGTCCTGCGGCGGCATCTGGTACTTGAGCGTGAACACGTATTCCACAAGTGACTCCTTTTATGAATCCCGCTCCGCCCTCGACGGAACGGAGCGCATTCTTCGCTTCAGCCGGGCGCGGCTCCACAACCCTGGGAAGTAAGCGAGGCGCGGTTTCCTCCATGAGGAGGTCAGCGGCTCCCGGATTTCGACCAGGGGAAGGCGGTTGTCAGCTTGCGCATACGCAAGAAAAAGCCCCGCCGAAGCGAGGCTGAGGGAATCTCCAGAGGAGAAAGGGCCGTCGAACCGGCGACAACCGGGATGCCACGCGCATGCCGCGCGGGCCCGGCCGCCGGCGCTCAATAGGCCTGTCCGAGCTGCTCGAGGATGGCGGGGTTCTCCAGCGTCGAGGTGTCCTGCGTGACGCTCTCGCCCTTGGCCACCGAGCGCAGCAGCCGGCGCATGATCTTGCCGCTGCGCGTCTTGGGCAGGTTGTCGCCGAAGCGGATGTCCTTGGGCTTGGCGATCGGGCCGATCTCCTTGGCCACCCAGTCGCGCAGCTGCTTGGCGATGGCCTTGGCCTCGTCGCCGCTCGGGCGCGGGCGCTTGAGCACGACGAAGGCGCAGATCGCCTCGCCGGTCGTGTCGTCGGGACGCCCGACCACCGCGGCCTCGGCCACCAGTTCGGTGCAGCTGACCAGCGCGGACTCGATCTCCATCGTGCCCATGCGGTGGCCCGAGACGTTCAGCACGTCGTCGATGCGGCCGGTGATGGTGAAGTAGCCGGTGTCCGCGTCGCGGATGGCGCCGTCGCCGGCCAGGTAGTAGCCCTTGAGTTCGGCCGGGTAGTAGCTCTTCTTGAAGCGCTCTGGATCGCCGTGGATCGTGCGGATCATCGACGGCCACGGCTTCTTGACGACCAGGATGCCGCCCTGCCCGTTCGGCACATCGTTGCCGGTCTCGTCGACGATCGCGGCGGTGATGCCCGGGAACGGCAGCGTGCAGGAGCCCGGCACCAGCGGCGTCGCGCCCGGCAGCGGCGTGATCATGTGGCCGCCGGTCTCGGTCTGCCAGAAGGTGTCGACGATCGGGCAGCGGCCGCCGCCCACGTGCTGGTGATACCACTCCCAGGCCGCCGGGTTGATGGGCTCGCCCACCGAGCCCAGGATGCGCAGCGAGCTCAGGTCGTAGTTCTTCGGATGGACCGTCTCGTTGGTTTCGGCGGCCTTGATCAGCGAGCGGATCGCCGTCGGCGCCGTGTAGAAGATCGTGACCCGGTGCTTCTGGATCATCTGCCAGAAGCGGCCGGCGTCCGGGAAGGTGGGGATGCCTTCGAAGACGATCTCGGTGCCGCCCAGCGCCAGCGGGCCGTAGGTGATGTAGGTGTGACCGGTCACCCAGCCGATGTCGGCGGTGCACCAGAAGATGTCGGAATCCTTCAGGTCGAAGGTCCACTTGGTCGTCAGCGCCGCGTGCAGCAGGTAGCCGCCGGTGCTGTGCTGCACGCCCTTGGGCTTGCCGGTGGAGCCCGAGGTGTAGAGCAGGAACAGCGGATGCTCGGCCTCGACCCACTCGGGCTCGCAGCTCGCCGGCTGGCCGGCGACCGCGTCATGCAGCCATTCGTCGCGGCCGTCGACCCAGGCGATCGCGCCACCGGTGCGCTTGTAGACGAGCACCTGTCTGATGGTCGGGCAGCTGCCGCCGGCCAGCGCCTCGTCGACGATGGCCTTGAGCGGCAGCGACTTGCCGCCGCGCGCCTGCTCGTCGGCCGTCAGCACCATCACGGCGCCGGCGTCCTGCACGCGATCGCGCAGCGACTGCGCCGAGAAACCGCCGAACACCACCGAGTGCGTCGCGCCGATGCGCGCGCAGGCCTGCATCGCGACCACGCCCTCGACCGACATCGGCATGTAGATGACGACGCGGTCGCCCTTCTTCACGCCGCGCGCCTTCAGCGCGTTGGCCAGTTGCGCGGTCCTGGTCAGCAGCTCGGCGTAGGTGACGCGGGTGACGGCGCCATCGTCGGCCTCGAAGATGATCGCGACGCGATCGCCGCGGCCGGCCTCGACATGGCGGTCCAGGCAGTTGTAGGAGACGTTGAGCCGGCCGTCCTCGAACCACTTGAAGAACGGCGCGCCGGCGTCGTTCAGCACCTTCGTGAAGGGCTGCTTCCAGCTCAGCAGCTCGCGCGCCAGCCGCGCCCAGTAGCCCTCGTAATCGGTCTCGGCTTCCTGGCACAGCGCCTCGTAGGCGGCCATGCCGGACACATGCGCGCCCTGGACGGCGGATGCGGGGGGGTTGTAGATCTTGTCGCTGATCTTGTCGCTCATGGCCTTTGTCTCCGTACAGGCAGGAATCTTCGAACTCGGAATCAGATGCGGGCGAACTCTCCGCTTTCACACTGACGATGTGCTTACTCTTGTAGAAGAGTCGGCCATCGCGGCGCCGTTCGTGCGCGGATCGTGAGGCGCATGCTCTCACTAAAATCCGCCGGTTTGGCGCCTCCCGCCAGTTTCGACCCGAAGGACCTTCCCCGATGACCGATCCGAAGCCCCGGCGGCTCAATCCCATGGCCACCATCATGTTCGGCAGCCGCTGGCTCCAGTTGCCGCTCTATCTGGGACTGATCGTGGCCCAGGGCGTCTACGTCTTCCAGTTCTGGACCGAGCTCGTGCACCTGGTCGAGGCCGCCTTCGGCAACCAGGAGGCGCTGCAGCTGCTGATCAAGAGCGTGGGCTACAAGGCCGACGCCGACGTCAACAAGCTCAACGAGACCATCATCATGCTGGCCGTGCTGGCGTTGATCGACGTGGTCATGATCTCCAACCTGCTGATCATGGTGATCGTCGGCGGCTACGAGACCTTCGTGTCGCGCCTGCACCTGGAGGGCCATCCGGACCAGCCCGAATGGCTGGACCACGTCAACGCCTCGGTGCTGAAGGTCAAGCTGGCGACGGCCATCATCGGCATCTCCTCCATCCACCTGCTCAAGACCTTCATCAACGTGCAGAACCTCGAGGAGAAGACGCTGATGTGGCAGACGGCCATCCACCTGGCCTTCCTGCTGTCGGCGCTCGCGATCGCGCTGACGGACCGGCTGCTGTCGCATCCGCCCCAAAAGTCTGAGCGGCACTGAGCGGCACGGGGCGCGGCGCCGAGCCGCCCCCGGCCTCAGCGCCGCTGGCGCAGCAGGATCAGCGTGCCCGCGATGCCCGACAGGATCGAGCCGCCCAGCACGCCGAGCTTGACGCGGGTTTCATAGTCCGCGCCGAGCCCCTCGAACGCCAGGCCGCCGATGAACAGGCTCATCGTGAAGCCGATGCCGCACAGCACGCAGACGCCGAAGAACTGCCCCCAGCTGGCGCCGCCCGGCTGCTGAGCCAGACCGGCGCGGATCATCAGCCACGAGCTGCCGAACACGCCGATCGCCTTGCCGAACAGCAGCCCGGCGGCGATGCCCAGCGAGACCGGGTGCAGCAGGTCACTGGCGTTCAGGCCGATCAGCGACACGCCGGCATTGGCGAAGGCGAACATCGGCAGGATCAGGAAGGCGACCCACGGATGCAGGCCATGCTCGAGGTCCTCGGCCGGCGAGCCGCCCTTGCCGTCGCTGGACGGGATGAAGAGCGCGGTGGCGACGCCCGCGAGCGTCGCATGCACGCCCGACTTCAGCACGCAGGTCCACAGCACCAGCCCGACGACGATGTAGAGGTCGGCGCGGGTGACCCGGGCGCGGTTGAGTGCGAACAGCACCGCCAGGCACGCCGCCGCCGCGCCCAGCATGGGCAGCGACAGCTGGCTCGTGTAGAAGAGCGCGATGACGACGATGGCGCCGAGGTCGTCGATGATCGCCACCGCCGTCAGGAAGACCTTGAGCGAGGCCGGCACGCGGCTGCCCAGCAGCATGACGATGCCGATCGCGAACGCGATGTCGGTGGCGGCGGGGATGGCCCAGCCGTGCAGGCTGACCGGATCGCCGGCGTTGATGGCGGCGTAGATCAGCGCCGGCGCGGCCATGCCGCCCAGCGCCGCCACCATCGGCAGCACGGCCTGGGAGCGCTGCGCGAGCTCGCCGCTGACGAACTCGCGCTTGATCTCCAGGCCGACGAGGAAGAAGAACACCGCCATCCACAGGTCGTTGACCCAGACCAGCAGCGGCTTGGCGAGCACCAGCCATTCGCCGCCGATGCGGACCTCGCCCGGGATGCGGGCGAAGGCGGCGTAGACCTCGCGCCAGGGCGAGTTGGACAGGATCAGCGCGGCGACGGCGGCGATCGCGAGCACGATGCCGCCGGCCGATTCGCTGGCGAAGAAGCGTTTCAGTCCTGGGGTCAAGAAGAATCCTCCGGGTCGCGGTTCCGAAACCCCCGATCATCGCCGCTGCGGCGCGCGTCCATGACGAAGCGCATGCGCGTTCGCCCGGCTAACGGATAATGGCGGGCTACCGTGACCAGCCTGTCCACGACCATGACCACCACGATCCGCTACGCCGACCTTGTCGAAAGCGTCGCCGCCGCGCTGCAGTACATCAGCTACTACCACCCGGCCGACTACATCCAGCACCTGGCCCGCGCCTACGAGCGCGAACAGAGCCCGGCCGCCAAGGACGCCATCGCGCAGATCCTGACCAACTCGAAGATGTGCGCCGAAGGCCGCCGGCCGATCTGCCAGGACACCGGCATCGTCAACGTCTTCCTGAAGATCGGCATGGACGTGCGCTGGGCCGACTTCCCCGGCTCCATCCAGGACGCCGTCAACGAGGGCGTGCGCCGCGCCTACAACCACCCGGACAACAAGCTGCGCGCCTCGGTGCTCAGCGATCCGATCTTCGAGCGCAAGAACACCAAGGACAACACGCCGGCGGTGATCTTCATGGAGGTCGTGCCCGGCAACACCGTCGACGTCATCGTCGCGGCCAAGGGCGGCGGCTCGGAGAACAAGAGCAAGGTCTACATGCTCAACCCGAGCGAGAACATCGTGGACTGGGTGCTCAAGACCGTGCCGACGATGGGCGCGGGCTGGTGCCCGCCGGGCATGCTGGGCATCGGCGTCGGCGGCACGGCCGAGAAGGCCGCGCTGCTGGCCAAGGAAGCCCTGATGGACGACATCGACATGTACGAGCTGCTGGAGCGCGGCCCCCAGAACAAGCTGGAGGAACTGCGCATCGAGCTGTACGAGAAGGTCAACGCGCTGGGCATCGGCGCGCAAGGCCTGGGCGGCCTGACCACGGTGCTGGACGTCAAGATCAAGACTTATCCGACGCATGCGGCCTCCAAGCCGATCGCGATGATCCCGAACTGCGCCGCCACGCGTCATGCGCACTTCGTGCTGGACGGCTCGGGCCCGAGCTATCTGGAGCCGCCCAGCCTGGACCTGTGGCCCGACGTGCAGTGGGCGCCCGATTACAACAAGAGCAAGCGCGTCGATCTGAACACGCTGACCAAGGCCGAGGTCGCCAGCTGGAAGCCGGGCGACACGCTGCTGCTCAACGGCAAGATGCTGACCGGCCGCGACGCCGCGCACAAGCGCATCCAGGACATGCTGGCCAAGGGCGAATCGCTGCCGGTGGACTTCACCAACCGCGTCATCTACTACGTCGGTCCGGTCGATCCGGTGCGCGACGAGGTGGTCGGCCCGGCCGGTCCGACCACCGCCACGCGGATGGACAAGTTCACCGACATGATGCTGGAGAAGACCGGCCTGATCGCGATGATCGGCAAGGCCGAGCGCGGCCCGGTCGCGATCGAGTCGATCAAGAACCACAAGTCGGCCTATCTGATGGCGGTTGGCGGCTCGGCGTATCTGGTGTCCAAGGCGATCAAGGCGGCCAAGGTGGTCGGCTTCGAGGACCTGGGCATGGAAGCGATCTATGAGTTCGATGTCGTCGACATGCCGGTGACCGTGGCCGTCGACGCTGGCGGCACCAGCGCCCACATCACCGGCCCGGCCGAGTGGCAGCAGCGCATCGCCTCTGGCAAGGCGATCAGCATCCCGGTCGCCGCGGGCTGATCCCGTCCGCAGCAGAAAGGGCCACCGTGAGGTGGCCCTTTTCGTTGGCGCGCCGCACCACGCTCATCCATACATCCTCGACAGCTTGTCGACCATGCTCTGCTTCTGTCCGAGGTTGGACATCGAGGTGTCGAGCGCCGTGTACTGCCTGCGGATCCGCTTCTCATAGCTGGCCACCCGGTCCTCGAGCGCGTCAGCCCGCTTGCCGTTGGACTTCAGGTTCTCCTGCAGCCCCTTGGTGCGCGTGGTCAGCGCGCCGTCCATGCCCAGGATCTGGTCCGTCATCGTGCGCAGCTTCACCGCAATGCCGCTGTTCTCCGGATGATCCTTGTCGGTGCCCATGAACAGCTGCTTCAGATCGGCCCGCTGACCCAGCGCCTTGCTGAACTTGCTGTCGTTGATCGTGATGGCGCCATTCACGCCCATGGTCAACCCGATGTCGGGCAGATGCGCGAACGCGCCCGGCAGTGTCGTGCCTGAACTCACCGCGCCACGCAGCCGGTTGGACAGGTTCACCGCGGTGCTGTCGCCCTGCAGCACGGCGGCGCTCTTGGACTCGGCGTCGTACTTGGTGTTGTCGCGCAGCAGACCGATGGCGGCGTTGTAGGCGGTGACGAAGTCGCTGACGACCTTCTTCAGCGCCTCCTTGTCCTGGCTGGCCGTCACCGAGGCCGCTCCCGCCTTCTGCAGCGTGAAGCTCACGCCGTCGATGGCCGAATCGATGGTGTTGGTCGCGGACGTGATCGCCAGGCCATTCACCGTCAGCTTGGCATTGGCCGCGCGCAGGTCCTCGACCATCCGCGAGGGCTTGCCCGCGCCGCCGAAGGACAGATCCGCCAGCGAGGCCTTGCCCTCTTCCGGCGGCGCCGGCGGCGACGTCGTCAGGCGGAAGCCGTTCTCGGCGCCGGTTTCGCGCGAACGCAGCACCAGCCGCGACCCGCTGACGTCCGTCACCAGCGAGGCGATGACCCCCGCCCCCGAGCCATTGATCTTGTCGCGCACGTCCTCGAGCGAGTCGCGCGGCGGATCGATGGTGATGGTCTTGGGCGCGCTGCCGGCCTTGGCGGTGAAGCTCGAGTGATCGGCGTTCCACTCGCCGAGCTCGAAGGTGAGCGAGCCGCCGCCGAGCTTGTCGCCCTTCTTGAACATCGGGCTGGACAGGCTCTGCGCCGCGGCCAGCCGCTCGACGTTCATCGCATAGCTGCCCTCGGCCGCGCCCGATCCGCCGGTCACCGCGACGATGGTCGGATCGGAGGACGTGGCCGTCACGCCTTGCCAGCTCTCGGGCTTGGTCAACTTGGCCGCCGCGTCGCGCAGCGCGCTGAGCGAGGCCTGGATCTTTCCAAAGACCGAGATCTTGGTCTTGATCTTGTCGCTGGCCGCGTTGAGGTTGTCGATGGGCGTGCGCTCCACCGCCACCAGCTTCTGGACGATGGCCTCGACATTGAGGTTGCTGCCCAGTCCGGTCGAACTGATTCCCATGGAATCCTCCCTGGTCGATGCGCCTTATCGAGGCGCTGTCATGCCAGGAAGGTTAAGCAAGTTTGCTGGAACGTGAAGCGATCAGATGCGCAGTTTTCACGCCTCTGTTTGACCGCTCGGTGCCGTGGAGGCTCCTGGCGCCGCCGCTTCGGCGCGCGGGGCAGGCGAAGTGGAGGCGGTGGGCGCGGCGGGCGCCTCGACGGTCCGCACCACGCGCTGCGGGAACGGGATGTCGATGTTCAGCCGGTTCAGCAGGCGCAGGATCGCCAGGTTCACCTCGGAGCGCACACCGCCCTGCCCGTTGTGCGGATCGGAGATCCAGAAGCCGATGGTCAACTCCAGGCCGTCGGCGGCGAAGTTGCTGAGCGTCACCGACGGCGCCGGCTCGGACAGCACGCGCGGCACGCGCTTGATGTCCTCGACCAGCTGCGGGAACAGCGCGTCGAGGTCGGTGCCATAGGCCACCTGCACCACCGTCGACACATAGACCTGCGGATCGGCCAGCGAGAGGTTCTCCACCCGCGTCGTGATCAGCGATTCGTTGGGCACGATGGCCTCGCGCCCGTTGAGCGCGCGGATCACCGTGTAGCGGGTCTTGATGTCGCTGATGCGGCCCTCGAAGTTGTCGACCTTCACCATGTCGCCGATGCGCAGCGAACGCTCGGCCAGGATCATGAAGCCGGACACATAGTTCGAGGTGATCTTCTGCAGCCCGAAGCCCAGGCCCACGCCGACCGCGCCGCCCAGCCAGGACAGCGCGCTCAGGTTCAGGCCCAGCATGTTGAGCGCCAGCAGCGCGCCCAGCGCCAGCAGCGCGGTGCGGGTGATGTTGACGACGATCTTGCGCATCGACAGGTCGACCGACTTGCCGCGCAGCATGCGGGACTCGATCGCCGACGACAGCCACAGCACCACGATCATCAGCAGGCCGACCTGCAGCGCGGCCTGCAGCACGTCCAGCACGGTCGGGATCTCGGAGGGCCTGGCACCCTTGGCCGCGATCCACGGCAGACGGTAGCTGTCGAGCTCGTCCAGCACGACCGGCAGCAGGCCGATGATCCAGAGGATGGAACCGAGCCACGCGATCCACGAGACGCTGCGCTCCAGCAACCGCGTGCCCAGCGAGTTCGGAAAGGCCGCGCGCAGCACCCGCGCCACGAAGCGGATCAGCACCAGGGACATCAGCACCGGGATCACGACCTTGAACAGCGCGGGCGACAGGTCGATCAGCGGCATCAGCCGCCGCGCGCCCAGCGCCAGCAGCAGCGCCACCACCGGGAACAGCAGGCCGTCGAAGACGCGCCGGCCCAGCAGCACCGAGCGTTGCTGGTCCGCGCTCTGGACGCGCTTGCCGACGTTGTGGACGATGAGCCAGGACAGGCCGAGGCAGGCCAGCAGCAGGCCGAGTTCGATGAGCGCGTTCACGCTCGCGAGTGAGGTCCCCAGGGCGCGCAGTTCCGCGAGGCTGAGGGTGTGGCTGAGGGAGGCGGTCAGGGGGAAATCCTTGGAAATCGAAGAGAGGCTCAGATGCCGGCCAGCGTGCGCAGGTGCACGCCGACGCTGCGCGCGAGCGCGCCCAGGTCGTAGCCGCCCTCCAGGCAGGACACGATGCGGCCGCCGGCGTGGCGCCGGGCCACGTCCATGATGCGCAGGGTGATCCATTCATAGTCGGCCTCGACCAGGCCGAGTTGCGCGAGCTCATCGTCGCGATGCGCGTCGAAGCCGGCCGAGACGAAGATCATCTGCGGCTTGAAGCGCTCCAGCGCCGGCATCCAGAGCGCCTCGATCATCTCGCGCACTTCCGCGCCGCGGGTGTAGGGAGGCACCGGCACGTTGAGCATGTTCGCGCCCTTGGGCTCGCTGCCCGAGTACGGATACAGCGGATCCTGGAAGATGCTGACCATCAGCGCGCGGTCGTCGCCGGCCAGGATGTCCTCGGTGCCGTTGCCGTGATGGACGTCGAAGTCGATCACCGCGACGCGTTCCAGTCCGCGCGTGTCCAGCGCATGCCGCGCCGCGATCGCGACGTTGTTGAAGAAGCAGAAGCCCATGGCCTGGTCGCGGGTGGCGTGATGGCCGGGCGGGCGCACCGCGCAGAAGGCGTTCTCGGCCGCGCCGTCCAGCACCAGATCGGTGGCTCGCACCGCGGCGCCGGCCGCGCGCAGCGCCGCGGCCCAGGTGTGCGCGTTGGCGCAGGTGTCGGGGTCCAGCGCCTTCATCGGATGGGCCTCGCCCTGGCGCGCCCGCTCCTCCAGCGCTTCGAGCTCCGCCTTCAGCTCCGCCACGTAGCGGGCGGAGTGGGCGCGTTCGATGGCCTGGAGTTCGGCGCGCGGCGCGTCGTGGCGGTCGAGCGCCACATCGACGCCGTGCGCGATCAGCCAGTCCTCGATGGCGGCCAGGCGCTGCGGGCATTCCGGATGGCCGGCGCCCATGTCGTGTCGATGGCAGTCGGGGTGGCTGATGAAGGCGGTGGACATGGTCGGGGCATGCGCGTGGCGTCGGCGGACCGAACGGGATCTGAGATATCGTGCGCCGATGAGCTCCGACGCCCCGACCCTCGCCTCCCAGCCGCTGGCCGATCTGCGGCGGCAGATTAGCACGATCATCAAGGGCAAACAGGCGCAGACCGAGGACTGCCTGGCCTGCCTGCTGGCCGGCGGCCACCTGCTCATCGAGGACCTGCCCGGCGTGGGCAAGACCACGCTGGCGCATGTGCTGGCGATCTCGCTGGGGCTGCGCTTCTCGCGCGTGCAGTTCACGACCGACCTGATGCCGTCGGACCTGCTGGGCGTCAACATCTACCAACCCGGCGCGCAGGCGGCCGGCGGCAGCGCGTTCCAGTTCCATCCGGGACCGGTCTTCAGCCAGGTGCTGCTGGCCGACGAGATCAACCGCGCCGGCCCGAAGACGCAGAGCGCGCTGCTCGAGGCGATGGAGGAATACCAGGTCAGCGTCGACGGCACGACCCATCCGCTGCCGCAGCCCTTCTTCGTGATCGCGACGCAGAACCCGAGCGAGCAACTGGGCACGCATCCGCTGCCGGAGTCGCAGCTGGACCGCTTCCTGATGTGCATCAGCCTGGGCTATCCGGACCGCCAGGCCGAGCGCGAACTGCTGATGGGCCAGGACAGCCGCGAGCTGCTGCGCGCGCTCCGGCCGGTGATGACGCCGGAGCAACTGCGCGAACTGCAGCGCCAGGTCTTGCGCATCCATGTCTCGCCCGCGCTGCTGGACTACCTGCAGGCGCTGCTGGAGGCGACGCGTTCCGGCGAATGGTTCCAGGAAGGTCTGAGCCCGCGCGCCGGTCTGGCGCTGCTGCGGGCGGCGCGGGCCAAGGCGCTGCTGAGCGGGCGCGACTACGTGTCGCCGGACGACGTGCAGGCGATCCTGCCGCAGACGATCGCGCATCGGCTGCGGCCGCGCGGGGCGAGCGCCCGCGGCGCGCGCGAGCAGGTGCGGGCGATGATGGCCGCCGTGCCGCTGCCCTGAGCGCCGGCCGTTCATCCGCCACTCATCCCGCCGACCGGAGTCCGCCCGTGGCCCTCCCCGCCTGGAAGCGCCCCTTGCCGAAACTGCCCGTCCTGCCCATCCGGCGCTGGCCATGGCAGCGGCGCTGGGACGCCTGGTGGCAGAAGCGCCACCCCGCCAGCGACACGACCGCGCTGACGCAGCGCAACCTCTACATCCTGCCGAGCCGCCCGGGCGCGGCCTTCGTCGCCACGCTGGGCGTGCTGCTGCTGGCGTCGATCAATGACCAGCTCAGCCTGGGTTACCTGCTGACCTTCCTGCTGGCGGGCGCCGGACTGGCCTCGATGCATGCGACGCACGCCAACCTGCGCGGGCTCAAGCTCGACCTGAAGACGCCGGCGCCGACGACCGCCGGCCAACCGCTGACGCTCGACATCCGCTTGCACAACCCGGGCTCGGCGCGCTTCGGCGTGGGCCTGCGGCCACCGGAAGCGAAGGCGGCGGACACCGCCTTCGCCGACGTACCAGCGCAGGGCCATGCGCAACTGCACCTGCAGCTCAGCTTCCCGGCGCGCGGCCGGCATGCGCTGCCGCGGCTGCGCATCGAATCGCAATTCCCGCTGGGCCTGTTCGTGACCTGGAGCTACTGGCGCCCGGCCGCCCAGGCCTGGGTCTATCCAGCGCCGGAACTCGACGCGCCGCCCGCCGCCGCGGTCGAGGAAGGCCTGCCCCAGGGCCAGGGCCAGCCCGGCCTGGGCGACGACCCGGGCCTGCGGCCGTATCGGCACGGCGACTCGCCGCGGCAGATCCTGTGGAAGAAATCGGCGCTCGCGCTGGCCCTGCCGCAAGCGCCCTTGGGCCAGGGCGGCAGTGGCGGCGGCGCGGCGCTGCTCGTGCGCGAACGCCTGGGCAGCCGCGCCGCCG
>Ga0209050_1002001_pt1 | contig 19052 bp, 17 predicted proteins | sample Araplavi_mTSA_r2_FD_184276 | JGI IMG/M metagenome (GOLD analysis project Ga0209050, IMG submission 184276) | Arabidopsis root microbial communities from North Carolina, USA - plate scrape MF_Cvi_mTSA_r2 (SPAdes) (version 2) | ecosystem: Host-associated > Plants > Roots > Endosphere | place: USA... | reverse complement strand
TCGAACCTGGGCAGCACGCCATAGTGGGCGAACACCGTGCGCAGGATGTCTTCGATGCTCTGCTCTTGAAAGATCCGCGAGTCGACGCGTCGCGACAGCATCCACAGCCAGGGGCTCAAGGTGGCCGAATAGTAAGCCAGGCCGCCGTCACTGTTCTGCAGGCTGAATCGACTGATGTAGCCGTGAATGTAACGCGCCTCGCCGGTTGCCAATTCAATCTCGAGTGACGCCGGTTGGCCGATCAAGGTCTTGAGTTCCAGTCGCGCATCCTGACTGATCAGCGACAACTCGAAACTGAATAGTGTCGACAAGCCCTCGACGCCGGAAAAATGCTCGAGCAGCAGCTCCTGCGGGTTCGCAATCGGGGAGGTGAACCTGATCAGACGCCGGTTCTGTGGCGAGGATATTTTTGTCAGTTCCATTAACAAGCTTCCTGCGGCATAAGCAACCCGAGGTCGCCCCAGGACCTGCACGTCCATGCTCCTGGCGAAACCCAAAGGCGGCAATTAAGTCGCTTGTGAAATAGCTTGTATGTAGGACGCTTCCTTTTTTAGATGCGGATTTGTCGGCGCGATCGCGATCGACGCAGTGGCCCTGTACGTTTTTTTGTTTTGGGCGGCGGTAGATACGTGGGTACCGGGGGCTTGTCCTGAAGCAGGCGTGAACCTGTTTCAGGACTGGACATCACTGCTTGGGCGCTTCAGCCGGTTTGGCTGGTTCACCCGGTTTCGGCGCCGGATCATCGAACAGGTTCAACCGTTCGCGCAGTTCGTGAGCCGGCAACGGCTCCTTGTCCGCCGGCAACGCATTTGGATCGACCGGTGTGGCCGGCGCGCCGTCCGGAGCAGTCGAACCTTGCGGCGCATCGGGAGCTGGCTCCGCGCCTTGCGAACCTTCGATGGCCCGCTGGGCTTTCTTGGTCAGCACCACGATGTCGATACGGCGGTTGACCGGGTTGAACGGATGCTCGCGATCGAACAACGCCGACGAGGCATAACCGACCACGCGCGCCACCTGTGCATCCGGATAGCTGCCCGCCACCAGCGCACGCCGTGCGGCGTTGGCACGGTTGGCCGAGAGCTCCCAGTTACCGAAATCACCAGTGCCGGTGTATGGCTTGGCATCGGTGTGGCCGCTGATGCTGATCTTGTTCGGCACCGCCTTGATGGTGTCGGCCATGGCCAGCAGGATGTCTTCGAAATACGGTTTCAAGCGTGCTGAGCCCGAGTCGAACATCGGGCGATTTTCCGCGTCCATGATCTGGATGCGCAGGCCGTCCTGAGTGATCTCGAACAGGATCTGATCCTTGAACTTCTGCATCTGCGGGTTTTCTTCGACCTTGTTCTGCAGTTCCTGCAGCAGCAGCTCGAGGCGCTCCTTTTCGACCTGCTCGGCCATGCCTTCGACCTGGTCGGTATCGATGGTGATCTTGTCCGGCTGCGGCTGGGACTTGACCTCGGGGTTGAGGGTGTTTTCCGGCGCCATGGTCGGCGTGCCGCCCAGATCGATGATGTACGGCGTACCGCTTTCGGAAAAGCCGATCGGGTCCTTGAAGTAACCGGCGATGGCGATCTTCTGTTCCGGCGTGGCGGTGGACAGCAGCCACAACACCAGGAAGAACGCCATCATCGCCGTGGCGAAGTCGGCGAAGGCGATTTTCCAGGCGCCCCCGTGATGCCCGCCGGCGTAGCGCTTGACGCGCTTGATGATTATCGGCTGATTATTTTCCATGGCTTAACGACCACGAACCGCTTGTTCCAGCTCGGCGAAGCTTGGACGGTGCGCCGGGTACAGAACCTTGCGCCCGAACTCAACGGCCAGCGATGGCGGCATGCCGGAAGCCGAAGCCACCAGCGAGGCCTTGATGGCTTCGTAGACGTTCAGCTCTTCCTTGGCATCGTGGGCCAGGGAATGGGCCAGCGGGCCGAAGAAACCGTAGGCGGCGAGAATACCGAAGAAGGTACCGACCAGTGCCGCACCGACGTGCAGGCCGATGGACTTCTGGTCGCCCTCACCCAGCGAAGCCATGGTCACCACGATACCCAGTACCGCCGCGACGATACCGAAACCGGGCATGGCGTCGGCGATGCCGTTGACCGCGTGGGATGGGTGTTCCAGGTCTTCCTTGAGGCTGAACAGCTCCATGTCGAACAAGCCTTCCAGCTCGTGTGGGGCCATGTTGCCGGAGGACATGATGCGCAGGTAATCACAGATGAACGCGGTCATGCGCTCGTCCTTGAGGACCGTCGGGTACTTGGCGAAGATCGGGCTCGCGGCGGCATCTTCGATGTCGCCTTCGATGGCCATCATGCCTTCGCGGCGGCTCTTGTTGAGGATCTCGTAGATCAGGCCCAACACCTCAAGGTAAAAGGCGTGGTTGAAACGCGAACTGAACATGCCCAGGGATTTCTTGAGCACGTGCATCGTCATGTAGCCGGGGTTGGCCTGCAAGAATGCGCCGAGGGCTGCACCGCCAATAATCATGACCTCGAAAGGCTGGATCAGAGCGGCAATCTTGCCGTGGGAAAGCACGTATCCGCCGAGCACGCTCGCGAATACGACGATGATGCCGATAATTTTAGCCATAGGTTAGGAGAGCACTTACTGAGTCGGGTTCAAGGTCATATTCGGAAGTTAAAAAATCTCTTCTTCTACTTATCGGCAAAACTGCGCCAGACTATAGCCAGTTCAGGCGAAAAGCTAATTTGACCCCCTCCGGGCACAGGTATTGTTGACGATGATCGCCTCCCACCATGGTTAACGAAACGAACGTTCCAACACCAAAACCGACGACGCTCGAAGGCTGGGTCAAGCTGCTCGATGGCGTACGCCTGCCGGTTCCGCAAGCCAGCCACGACCGGGTCTGCAAGGCCATCCGCGACAATCGCAGCTCGCTGCGCGATATCGCCGACCTCATGCAAGGCAGCCCCGCCCTGGCCTTGAGCGTGATTCGCGAAGCCAACCGGCACACCCACGGCGGCATGACCGAGCCGGCGGAAAACCTTGAGGTTGCGATCAATCGCCTCGGCCTCAAACGCACCGAAGAATTGCTCACGCGCCTGCCAGCCAAACCCCAGTCCGAGATCCCCAAAGCCTTGCGTCAGCTGCAGATGATCAGCCAGCACGCCACGCAACAGGCCAATGGTTTTTTTGCCAGTCGCCTGGCGCGCCTGTGGCAGGACATCCACTGGGGCAGCCTGCTGTTTCTTTCGCCCCTGTGGCCTTTGGCGCTGACCCATCCAAAACTGCTCGAAGACTGGGAGCTGCGGGTCATCCATAAAGGTGAGTCGGCACGTAAAGTCGAAAAGCAACTGTTTGGCGTACGCCTGCTGGACATCGGCCAGGCGCTGGTGGAGGTCTGGCGCTTGCCGATCTGGGTGCAACAGGGCTATCGATTGTTGCTCACCGAGCAGCGGGAGCTGGTGAAAGTCCTGCGCATCGCCCGTGACAGCGAGCACCCGTTGCGCCAGCAGAACCGCCTCGATGACGATCCGACCCTGCGCCGCTGGCTCAATCAACCGGCCAATACCGTGCTGCTGGCCAACGGGCTGGCGCTGTCGGCACAACACGCCTGGGACAGCCCGCACAGTGAACGCTGGCAGTACCTGACCAGCCTCTACCTGCAAATGCCGATGGATGAGGTGCAACAACAACTGCACCAGCAAGCCGCCAACAGCGCGCGCCATCATGCCATGCCCGACCTCTGGCACCCCGCCGAATCGCTGATCTGGCCGTGGGGCATGAACCGTATCCACGCCGGACTGCTGCCGGCCGCGGCCCCCACTGCCGAAGATCTGGCGAAATGGCGCAAGCAATGCGCCGAATTGCTGGCCGAGCCGAGTCGGTTCACCAACGCCATGCACCTGACCATTGCCGCCCGCGATGCACTGGTGGCCTGTGGCATGCGTCGGGTGATGATCCTGATGGCCGACCGTACCCACGCCAACCTGCGTGTGCACCAGACGGCCGGCCTGGCGAAGGAAGCAGCCGGGCTGAACTTCGTGGTCAGCCAGAGCAACGTCTTGCAACGCCTGCTCGCGCAACAGGCCCAGGTCCGCCTGACGCCGGCCAACAACGCGCAATTCTCGGCCCTGTTGCCCAACAGCCTGCGCTCACAGTTCAGCGGCGAACACCTGCTGCTGCGCTCACTGGTCAACAATGGCCGGGTGATCATGATCGTCGTGGCGGATCAGGGCGGCGGGCCGTTTTCGGAAATTTCCGTACAGGCCTTCGGTAAAACCGCGCAGTGCATCGAGAAAGCCCTGCACAGCTTTAGCCACCGTGGCCAATAAGGCTGCGCTACAATCCTCCCTTTTGTGCTCTGGAGACCTCACATGTCTGACTTCTCTGGCTTGCCGCTGGTGATCGAGCCGAGCGACTTGCTCCCTCGCCTCGACGCTCGCGAACTGATTCTGGTGGACTTGACCAGTGCCGCCCGCTACGCCGAGGGGCACATTCCCGGCGCGCGCTTTGTCGATCCGAAACGCACGCAGCTGGGGCAGGCACCCGCCCCGGGCCTGATGCCCCCGCAGGCAGCACTCGAAACACTGTTTGGCGAGCTGGGACACAATCCCGATGCGGTCTATGTCGTGTATGACGATGAAGGCGGCGGTTGGGCCGGGCGCTTTATCTGGCTGCTGGACGTCATCGGCCACAGCAAGTACCACTATGTCGACGGTGGTCTGACGGCCTGGCTGGCGGAAGGCTTGCCCATGTCGATCCAGATCCCGCCAGCCGTGGGCGCCCCAGTTTCTCTGACCTTGCACGACGAACCCACCGCCACCCGCGAGTACCTGCAAAGCCGCCTCGGCGCCGCCGACCTGGCGATCTGGGACGCACGCGGGCCACTGGAGTATTCCGGCGAGAAAGTCCTGGCAGCCAAGGGCGGGCACATTCCCGGTGCGGTCAATTTCGAATGGACCGCCGGCATGGATCAGTCGCGCCAGCTGCGCATCCGCACCGACATGCCGCAGATCCTCGAACAACTCGGGATCAGCAAAGACAAAGAAGTGATTACCCACTGCCAGACCCACCACCGCTCTGGCTTCACCTATCTGGTGGCCAAGGCTCTCGGTTATCCGCGGGTCAAGGGCTACGCCGGCTCCTGGGGCGAATGGGGCAACCATCCCGATACCCCGGTAGAAATTCAAGATTTTTAAGGACTGTTAATGAACAAGCGTCTGTTTCTCCTCGGCCAGTACCTGCTGCCCCACAACTTGCTCTCGCGACTGGCCGGCTGCATCGCCGAATGCCGCGTGCGCTGGTTCAAGAATGCCTTTACCGCCTGGTTCGCCAAGCGCTATCAGGTGGACATGTCCCAGGCGCTGGTCGAAGACCTGACTGCCTACGAGCACTTCAACGCGTTCTTCACCCGCGCACTGAAAGACGGTGCCCGTCCGCTGGACGAAACGCCGGGTGCGGTCCTCAGCCCGGCCGACGGCGCGATCAGCCAGCTCGGCCCGATCGAACACGGTCGTATTTTCCAGGCCAAGGGCCACAGCTTCAGCGTGCTGGAACTGTTGGGTGGCGATGCGGCGAATGCTGCGCCGTTCATGGGCGGTGACTTCGCGACCATCTACCTGTCGCCGAAGGACTACCACCGCGTGCACATGCCGCTGGCCGGCACCCTGCGCGAGATGGTCTACATCCCGGGTCGTCTGTTCTCGGTCAACCAGACCACCGCTGAAAACGTTCCGGAACTGTTCGCCCGCAACGAGCGCGTGGCGTGCATTTTCGACACCGAGCGCGGCCCGATGGCCGTGGTGCTGGTGGGCGCGATGATCGTGGCCTCGATTGAAACCGTCTGGGCCGGCCTGGTCACGCCGCCGAAACGCGAGCTGAAAACCTTCCGCTACAACGAAGCCGCTCGCGCGCCGATCCATCTGGAAAAAGGTGCGGAACTGGGCCGCTTCAAGCTGGGTTCGACCGCCGTCGTGCTGTTCGGGCCGGATCAGGTGAAGTGGGCTGAGGAGATGACTGCGGGCACAGCGGTGCAGATGGGCCAGGGCATGGGCTCACCAAAAGCCTGATAGACACCGCCATTCACTGTAGGAGCGAGCCTGCTCGCGATGGACGTTAACGATGACGCGGGCATTCTGAATGCCCGCGTCGCTCTCAGGTTCATCGCGAGCAGGCTCGCTCCTACAGTGGGTTTGCGTGTTACAGCTGGCCGTCGCGATCGCGGAAGCCCAGCAGGTACAGCACGCCATCCAGGCCCAGCGTCGAAATCGCCTGCTTAGCCGACTGTTTGACCAGCGGCTTGGCGCGGAACGCCACGCCCAACCCGGCAATCGCCAGCATCGGCAAGTCATTGGCACCGTCGCCGACCGCAATGGTCTGCTCCAGGCGCAAGCCTTCCTTGTGTGCCAGTTCCTTCAGCAAATCCGCCTTGCGCTGCGCATCGACAATCGGCTCGACCGCCACGCCGGTGACCTTGCCGTCGACCACTTCCAGTTCGTTGGCGAACACATAGTCGATTCCCAACTTGGCCTGCAGTTGCTTGGCGAAGTAGGTGAAGCCGCCCGACAGGATCGCAGTCTTGTAACCCAGGCGCTTGAGTTCGGCGAACAGGGTTTCCGCCCCTTCGGTCAGGCGCAACGAAGCACCGATGGAGTCCAGCACGCCAACGTCCAGACCTTTGAGCAGGGCCAGGCGCTCCTTGAAGCTGGCGCGGAAGTCCAGTTCGCCGGCCATTGCCCGCTCGGTGATTTCCGAAACCTTGTCACCCACGCCAGCCGCCTTGGCCAGTTCATCGATCACTTCGGCTTCGATCAGGGTCGAGTCCATGTCGAACACCGCCAGGCGACGATTGCGACGGAACAGCGAGTCTTCCTGGAAGGCGATGTCGACGTTCAGTTCCTGGGCGACGCTGAGGAATTCGGCCCGCAGCGCCTGCGGATCAGCCGCCTCGCCACGCACGGAAAACTCGATGCAGCCCTTGCCCTTGTCGGCCGGGGTGTCCAGCGGCATGCGCCCGGACAGACGATCGATGTGGTCGATGTTCAGGCCATATTTGGCAGTGATCGAACTCACGGCCTGCAACTGCCCGGCTGTCACCTTGCGGGTCAACAGGGTCACGATGTGGCGCTTTTTGCCCTGGTTGCCGACCCACTGCTGGTAATCCTGTTCGGACACCGGCGTGAAACGCACCTGTTGATCGAGCTCGTAGCCCTTGAACAGGATGTCCTTGAGCACGGACTTGCCTTGCTCGGTGTCGGGAATTTCAACCAGGATGCCGAACGACAAGGTGTCGTGGATCACCGCCTGACCGATGTCGAGAATGTTCACACCACCCTGGGCCAGAACGCCGGTAATGGCCGCAGTCAGACCCGGACGGTCGACTCCCGTGATGTTTATCAGGACGATTTCGCGCAAGGCGCACCCCCGCAGGTGGAAAAAAACCGCATTCTACCCACTTTCAGTGACCATCGGGCACCGTGAGCGCTTTGACGGTCTAGGGCCTGTCGCTATACTGCGCGTCAACTTCACGGACAAAAGAGCCGAGCTCAAGTGAACCGGCCCACGCCAGTAAAAACCGATAACTTCTTCCTGCTGATCTTCCGGGCACTGCGCCACCGCCGTGTACCGATTGCATTGCGCATCGCCAGCCATAACGTGATCCTGGTCGCCCTGGCCCTGGTCATCTATGCCGGTGTGATGGGCCTGCAGTTCAAGCAGGCCATGCACGAGCAGGCGGATGCGCTGGGCGAAAGCCTGACGACGCAGACGGCCACTTCGGCCACGGAGCTGTTGGTGTCCAACGACATCCTCAGCCTCAATGTGCTGCTCAACAACCTGACCAAGAACAAGCTGGTGGCCCACGCCGCCATCTACAGCCCGGACAACCGCATCCTTGCCGAATCCGGCCAGCGTCCCAAGCATGGCCTGCTGGGCGAGGCCGAAGGCATGTACCAGAGCAAGATCACCTTCCAGGACGTGACCGCCGGGCAATTGCGCATCAGCCTGGATATGGACCAGTTCCAGCAGCCGATGACCATCAGCCTGCAAAGCATGGGCATCCTCAGCGCCATCCTGCTGGCCCTGTCCCTGGCCCTGAGCCTGCGCATGGGGCGTTATCTCTCAACACCCCTGCTGCAATTGCGGGTGTGGCTGCGCAATATCGATGAATACACCCCGGCCACCGACCGCCAGGACGAAATCGGCGACCTGGCGCGCCAGCTGCACGCCAACTTCGCCCCGGAGCCTGCCCCTGTGCCGGAACCAGAGCCGGAATTCGACGACGTCGATGACGAGGCCGACCCGGCCTTCGAAGTCCGCAACCTGCGCGATCCGAGTTTCGACGAGAGCCGCCCGGTCGCGGCGCTCAAGCCAGCGCCACGGCAGATCGTCAGCACCGTCGAAGACGACGATGACGAGGACCCGTTCGCCGACCTGCGCGACGAGTCGCTGGACAGCACCCCGCAACCGGTGATTCGCAAGGCCACGCCGAGCGTGCCGCAACACAGCGCGGTACTGGCGGTGCAGCTGGGCTCCCAGGAGCAACTGCGACGCTTGCCGCGGGCGCGCCTTGAAGAACTGCTGGAGCGCTATCGCGATTGCCTCGACCAGGCCGCATCGCTGTATCAAGGCGAAGTGGAGACCTTGAACGATGGCAGCACGCTGATGCTGTTCCACACCGAGGACAGCGGCGACGATTACCTGACCAACGCCATTTGCTGTGGTGAGCTGCTGCGAGCCCTTGGCCACCAGTTGCAGATCGAAGTCGCGGACAGCGGCATCACCCTGCAATTGCAGCTGGGCCTGACCTTGGGCGACGAACTGTTCGGCCTGAGCCAGATCGACCTGTTGCTGACCGACCCTGCCCAGGACGCCCTGGCCCTGTCGCAGCACAGCCGCAACCTGCTGCTGGTGGAGCGCAAGATCAGCGACGACGCGTTGATCCGTCAGCGCGCACGGATCCGCCCGATTGCCAGCCCCGAAGGTGCATGCTGTGTGGAGCGGTTGATGGAGCCGTATCCATCGATGCTGGAGCGGCAATTGGCGCGGATGCACGAGCGCCGGGCTTAAACCTTAGGCCCGGCCACAATGAAGCCCGCAGATGAGTGATCGTCTGCGGGCTTTTTTGTTGTCTGTACCTACGCCTTCGCGAGCAAGCCCGCTCCCACAGGTTCAGGGGTGTTCACATAATTTGTGTACGACACGGACACTGTGGGAGCGGGCTTGCCCGCGAAGAGGCCGGAACTGACGCCAGATATCCCCAGCCGGCAGAAACAATAAAGCCCGCACAAGGCGGGCTTTATTGGGGGAACAGCTTCAGTCCAGACTTAGAAGCGAAACACTTCCATATCCGTACGAATAGGCGCAGCCATCGGGATCTTCGGCTGCTTCTCCTGTTCTACCGCAGGTGCAGCCGCCTTGGCTGGCGCTTTACGCGGGGCTTCGGCGATCGGCGGCTGATTGGCCAGCGGCTTGAGCGCCACCGACAATTGCTCTGCCAGGCGTTGCAGCAACACGCCCTGCGCCTGAACCTGAGCCGCCGTACTACCGGCATGCTGTTCCTGCAAATGGATGATGCGATTATCACGGACCTGTCCGCGACGGTCGATCAGGCGCCATTGCGCATCGAGGATCGCCGGTTGCTTTGCACCCGAATCCAGGCGAGTGATGGTCAGCAGCACCTGAACGTCCGGGGTGAACCCCAATGTTGCCGGGGCCAACACTACGCGCTGGCTGTCCAGGTGACCGGCGACCTGACGCAGCAGCAACTGATCGATATCCGACGAAAGGCTGCCAGCCCAACGACCGTCGGTCGCTGCTTGCAAGCTGCCATCCGGCTGACGCTGCAACAGGGTTTCGCGCTGCAGGTAGTCGGCCACGGTGACCGGGCCCAACAATACCGCCATGCCCGCGTTCTGTGCAGGCTGAACCGGGGTTCCAGCGTCCAGCTGATACAACGACACCGGTTGGTGAACGCTGCAACCCGCCAGGCCAAGAATGCCGGCGAGCATAAGAATAAAAGGAAGGCGCAGAGCAGTCATCGTCCCATCCAGGTGATCGCTAAAAGGCTGATCACAGTGAAAATACTCAACAAATATGAAGAACGCGCGGCAGTGCCGGCGCTTGAAAGGCCATATCATCCGTGAATATTCGTTCCGACTCCAGCGCAAAGCGCCGAACTACGGGTTAAATCGTAGTTCGGCGCTTCTAAGTCGCCTAATTCAGGTTTTCGACGAGCAGCGCATCTACCCGCTGGAAGCCACGCGGCAGCTTGTTGCCACGACGGCCACGTTCACCTTTGTAGTGTTCGAGGTCGTCCGCTTTCAGTGACAAGGTACGTTTCCCGGCCTGCAACACCAGTGTTGCACCATCCGGCAATACGGCGATGTCCGTCACATACTCTTCGCGGCTGGCCACTCGCTCACCGGGAATCCCGATGATCTTGTTGCCTTTGCCTTTTCCTAATTGTGGCAGGTCGCTGATCTTGAAGATCAACAGGCGACCTTCGGTCGTCACCGATGCCAGCCAGTTCTGCTCACGATCGGCCACAGGGCGCGGCAGCATGACCTTGGCGTTGTTCGGCAGGCTCAACAGGGCCTTGCCCGCCTTGTTCTTGGCTTGCAGGTCCTCGCCCTTGACCACGAAACCGTAGCCGGCGTCGGAGGCGATCACGTACAACGCGTCATCTTCCGGCATCAGAACGCATTCGAAACTCGCTCCCGGCGGCGGCGTCAGGCGACCGGTCAGCGGTTCGCCCTGGCCACGGGCCGACGGCAAGGTATGGGCGGCCACCGAATAACTGCGGCCGGTGGAGTCGATAAACACGGCAAACTGGTTGGAGCGTCCGGCGGCGAGCGCCTTGAAACCGTCCCCGGCCTTGTAGGAAAGCCCGGTGGCATCGATCTCGTGGCCTTTGGCGGAACGAATCCAGCCTTTTTCCGACAGTACGACCGTCACTTTCTCGTTCGGCAGCAGATCGTGCTCGGTCAGGGCCTTGGCTTCGGCGCGCTCGACAATCGGCGACCGGCGGTCGTCGCCGTAGGTTTCGGCGTCCTTGATCAGCTCGGTGCGCACCAGTTTTTTCAGCTTGGCTTCGCTGCTCAGCAGGGCTTGCAGCTTGGCTTGTTCCTTGAGCAGTTCATCCTGCTCGGCACGCAGCTTCATCTCTTCCAGTCGCGCCAACTGACGCAAACGGGTGTCGAGGATGTAGTCGGCCTGGATCTCGCTCAGGGCGAAGCGTTCGATCAGTTTGGCCCGTGGCTGTTCCTCGGTACGGATGATGTGGATCACTTCATCCAGATTGAGGTAGGCAACCAGCAAACCGTCCAACAGGTGCAGGCGACGCTCGACCTTGTCGAGGCGGAATTGCAGGCGACGACGCACGGTCTGCACCCGGAACTCCAGCCATTCGACCAGCAACGCGCGCAGGTTTTTCAGCTGCGGCTTGCCGTCCAGGCCGATGATGTTGATGTTGACCCGATAGCTCGACTCCAGCTCGGTGCTGGCGAACAGGTGCTGCATCAGCGCATCGTGGTCGAAGTTTTTCCGCGCCCCCGGAATGATCACGATCCGGCACGGGTTTTCATGGTCGGATTCGTCGCGCAGGTCGGCGATTTGCGGGGCCTTGGACGGCTTGGCCTGCATCATCGCGGCGATCTGTTCCAGCACCTTGGCGCCCGAGACCTGATGTGGCAACGCGGTGACGATGATGTCGCCGTCTTCGATGTGATACACGGCACGCATGCGCACCGAACCGCGACCGGTTTCGTAGATTTTCAGCAGGTCGGCGCGCGGGGTGATGATTTCCGCTTCGGTCGGGTAATCCGGGCCCTGGATATGCTCGCAGAGCTGTTCGACCGTGGCCTTGGGCTCATCGAGCAAACGCACGCACGCCGTGGCGACTTCGCGCAGGTTGTGCGGCGGCACGTCGGTGGCCATGCCCACGGCGATGCCGGTGGTGCCGTTGAGCAGGATGTTCGGCAAACGGGCCGGCAGAACCAGCGGCTCGTCCAGCGTGCCGTCGAAGTTCGGCCCCCAGTCCGCCGTGCCCTGGCCCAGCTCACTGAGCAGCACTTCGGAATAACGCGACAGCCGCGCTTCGGTGTAACGCATGGCGGCGAAGGACTTGGGATCATCCGGCGCACCCCAGTTGCCCTGGCCGTCGACCAGCGTGTAGCGATAGCTGAACGGCTGGGCCATCAGGACCATGGCTTCGTAGCAGGCCGAGTCGCCGTGGGGGTGGAATTTACCGAGCACGTCACCGACGGTACGCGCCGATTTCTTGTGCTTGGAATCGGCGTCCAGCCCCAGCTCGCTCATGGCGTAGACGATACGCCGCTGTACCGGTTTCAGACCGTCGCCGATATGCGGCAGGGCACGGTCCATGATCACGTACATGGAGTAGTTGAGGTAGGCATTTTCGGTGAAGTCAGCCAATGACCGGCGTTCTACACCGTCCAGGCTGAGATCAAGGGAGTCGCTCATGCGGGCCTCATCGGTTCGTTGTCTGGCGCAGCAGCATGGTGCCACCGCGCTGGGTAAATTCAAGTTTGTTCAGTGCGCTCATGCCGAGCAACACCTGATCGCCGTGCAGCCCCGGGGCCACCAGCGCGCGCACATCCCGCAGCACGATGTCGCCCAGTTGCAGGCGTTCAATACGGGTGCGGTAGCCCTGGCTCAGGCCATTGGCCGTACTCAGGGTCACGCCGAATCCTTCTTCGAGCTTCAAACGCTTGGCCAGGTCCGCCGGAATCGACACATCGGTCGCCCCGGTATCGAGCATGAAGTCCACCGGCTGGCCGTTGATCTGACCGCTGGCAACGAAATGCCCCTGCACATTGCTGACCAGTTTCACCTCGATGAAACCTTCGCCCTGCTCCGAGCTGACCACCACGTTCGGGTTTTGCTGCCGTGCTTCCCACTGGCCGAAAAACCGCGTGGCCAAAAACAGCGCTGCGCACCAGGCCAGCACCATGAACACCCGGCCGATGCGCTGCCCCGGCGTTTGTCGGCTCATGGCTTGGCACTCCAGCCACCTTCCGGCGCAGCGAAACGCCAGACCACCGGACGCACTTCGCCATCGACACGGGCGCCAAAATTGTTGTCAACGCCAATCCAGGCGCCATCGGCATCCACGACCAACGCTTCTTCCAGCCCGTAGTTCTGTGGATAACGCCGGTTTTCCTGCAATAACTCGGCGGCGTACGACCAGCAGCGCTCGACCCTGGCCGTCTGCGGATCCCGGCGACAAATCTGATAGGCGTTGCGTTCAAGGGTGAACAGCTTGCCGTTGAACAGCGACAGGTCAGAGAAATCCTGCGAGACAGCTTTGGCGTGGGGAAACTGCTCGGGTTGCATTTCCATGCCCGCCTCGCTCAGCAGCACGCAGCCACCGTCGCAATCCCACAACGTCTGTTTGCGCTTGACCATCAGCAGCCCGCGACCTTGGCGCTCGGCGGCGAGCCACATCTGATCGCCCGCCGGATTGACCGCCAGCCCTTCGAACAGCGCATTGAATTGCAGTAACAGACCTCTGGCCCGTGCCTCGCGAACCATCATCGGCGAAATTTTCAACCAGGTAGCAGGCCCCGTTGGCGGCACTTGCAAGACAGCGGCATGGCCTTCGCTGACGATGTAGCGATTGCCGGCGCGGTCGCAAGTGATGCCTTCGAAGTCCAGATCGCCGCCACGCACGAACGAAGCCCCCCAGACACTAGACTTCAACCCCCAGGGCAAGCCGCTGTCGGGCACCGGCGGCACGTCAATGTGCACCGCTTCGGCCTGCCAGGCAGGTCCGCGGGTATCGAGGCGATAGATCTGGTCATCGTCGCGGTCGGAAACTGCCCACAGGTCTTTGCCGCACTGCGCCAGCCCGGACAGGTTGCCGCCGCGCATGCTGTCGACGACATGCCCGGACAACAGACGCAGCTGTGGCGCCGGCTCGGCAGATACCGAAATCGACGTCAGCAGCAACGCACAGGTCAGGGCAAAGCCCAGACGCATCAGCCCAGTACCTCGGCCAGGTTGCCCTTGGACTCCAGCCAGGTCTTGCGATCACCGGCGCGTTTCTTCGCCAGCAGCATGTCCATCATTTCCGAGGTAGCCTCGAAATCTTCCAGGGTCAACTGCACCAGACGCCGAGTGTTCGGGTCCATAGTGGTCTCGCGAAGCTGCGGCGGGTTCATTTCACCCAGCCCTTTGAATCGGGTGACCTGCGGCTTGCCGCGCTTCTTCTCGGCCACCAGACGATCGAGGATGCCGTCGCGTTCGGCTTCATCCAGGGCGTAGTAGATTTCCTTGCCCAGGTCGATGCGGTACAGCGGCGGCATGGCCACGTAGACGTGACCGGCATCTACCAGCGGGCGGAAGTGCTGGACGAACAAGGCGCACAGCAAAGTCGCGATGTGCAGACCGTCGGAGTCGGCGTCGGCGAGGATGCAGATTTTGCCGTAACGCAGCTGGCTCATGTCGGCAGCGCCCGGATCGACACCGATCGCCACGGCGATATTGTGCACTTCCTGGCTGGCCAGCACTTCGCTGCCGTCGACTTCCCAGGTGTTGAGGATCTTGCCGCGCAGCGGCAGGATCGCCTGGAACTCTTTGTCCCGCGCCTGCTTGGCCGAGCCGCCGGCGGAATCACCTTCCACCAGGAACAGCTCGGAACGCATCGGGTCCTGCCCGGCACAGTCGGCCAGCTTGCCCGGCAGCGCAGGGCCCTGGGTAATGCGTTTGCGCTCGACCTTCTTGCTGGCCTTGAGGCGACGGCCGGCGTTGTTGATCGCCAGTTCCGCCAGCAGCATGCCGGTTTCCGGGTGAGCGTTGAGCCACAGGCTGAACGCATCCTTGACCACACCGGAGACGAACGCCGCCGCTTCACGGGACGACAGGCGCTCCTTGGTCTGGCCGGAGAATTGCGGCTCCTGCATCTTCATCGACAGTACGAAGGCAATGCGTTCCCAGACGTCTTCCGGCGCCAGCTTCACGCCGCGCGGCAACAGGCTGCGGAATTCGCAGAACTCGCGCATGGCGTCGAGCAGACCTTGGCGCAAGCCGTTGACGTGGGTACCGCCCTGGGCGGTCGGGATCAGGTTGACGTAGCTTTCCTGTACCGCGTCGCCACCTTCGGGCAGCCACAGCAGCGCCCAATCCACCGCTTCCTTATTACCGGCCAGGCTGCCGCAGAACGGCTCGTCCGGCAGGCGCTCGAATTCGCTGACCGCGTCTACCAGGTAGGAACGCAGGCCGTCTTCGTAATGCCATTCGACTTTTTCGCCGGTGGCCTTGTCTTCAAAGCTGACCAGCAACCCCGGGCACAACACGGCCTTGGCCTTGAGCACGTGCTTGAGGCGGCTGATGGAGAATTTCGGGGAGTCGAAGTATTTCGGATCCGGTGCGAAGAACACACTGGTGCCGGTGTTGCGTTTGCCGACAGTGCCGACGATCTCCAGTTCGGTAGCCTTGTAGCCATCCTTGAAGGTCATCTGGTACTCGTTGCCGTCACGCTTGACCCGCACCCGCACTTCGGTGGACAAGGCGTTGACCACGGAAATACCCACCCCGTGCAAACCGCCGGAGAACTGGTAGTTCTTGTTGGAGAACTTGCCACCGGCATGAAGCTTGGTGAGGATCAACTCGACGCCCGAAACACCTTCCTCGGGGTGAATGTCCACCGGCATGCCACGGCCGTCATCGCTGACTTCCAGGGAATGGTCAGCATGCAGGATCACCTGTACCGATGAGGCATGCCCGGCCAGGGCTTCGTCGACACTGTTGTCGATGACTTCCTGGGCAAGGTGGTTCGGCCGACTGGTGTCGGTGTACATGCCGGGGCGTTTGCGCACCGGGTCGAGGCCCGAGAGGACTTCGATGGCGTCGGCGTTATAAGAGCTAGCGCTGGGAGTGGCCATGGGGTCTCGTCGTCAGTGTTCGGTGAAAAAAGAATTCATGGGGCTATCGCTCACAATGCGCTGAAATCGATTGCCTGATACAAATCGGCGCCGATGCCGGCAAAACTCAACATGGCCGGCAGTCGCGTGGCAAAACCCTGGAAACTGTGGTCGCCACCGGCCTGGATACGCAAGGCGCATGCCCGGTAATACTGCTGGGCGAGACGATAGTCCAACGTTTCGTCAGCTGTCTGCAACCATACCTGATAACGCTGCGGATCCCGGGGTGCCGGCACTTCCAGCTCGGCCAGGGCCGTCACGTGGTCGTGGGTCAATTCCCAGGCCTCTTCGGTATACAGGTTTTTCTGCGTCCCCAGATAGCCGTCGAACATCCGGTGCGGGCTGACGGCAGGGTTGATCAACAGGGCTTTCAAGCCATGGCGTTCGGCCAGGTGAGTGGCATAGTAGCCGCCGAGGGAGCTGCCGACCAGCAGTGGCCGCCCCAGTTCGGCGATCGCCTGCTCCAGCTGCTCGATAGCCTGGCGCGGGTGGTGGTGCAATGCCGGAACGCGCAACTGTTCACTCAGGCCCAGACGTTCCATCACCTCGACCAACTGGCAGGCCTTCTTCGACAACGGCGAGCTGTTGAAGCCGTGGATATAAAGGATCGAACCGGACATTTGAGTTCCCTGTGCGTCGGCTAAAGAGGCGGAGTTTACAGGGACTCTGGGGAATCGGGGATATCCGCGAAATTCGAGGTATCTTTGAAGACGTCATCGCGAGCAAGCTCGCTCCCACAGGGGATTTGTGAATGACGCAGATCCAATGTGGGAGCGGGCTTGCTCGCGAAGGGCGCGCCCCGGTTTTCCAGAAAAATGAAAAATCAGTAGCCGTTGGAACCGTAATCTACGGTGAAATCGAACCCGGTGACCCGCTCCACACCGGTTTCCAGCCCCCCATCGGGCAGCAGTCGCAACCAGCGATACCCCGGCGCCTGTTCCCCGACCTTGAAATCCTCGCTGCCCGGCTCGAACTGGATGCAGGTCGAGGGCGAGGCAATCAATCGCACGCCATTGCGCCTCTGATCGATTTCCTGGTGCACATGCCCCCACAACACCGCGCGAACCTGTTCGAAACGGTCCAGCACGGCGAACAACGCCTCAGGATTGCGCAGGCCAATCGGTTCCATCCAGGCACAACCGATGGACACCGGGTGATGGTGGAAGCACACCAGATGATGGCGTTCCGGCGCTTCGCTCAGCGAGCGGGCGAGCAACTGCAGCTGTTCATCCTGCAAATATCCCGGCACCGAGCCCGGCACCGCCGAATCGAGCATCGTGACCCGCCAGTTGCCGATATCCACCACAGGTTCGAGCAAAGCGCTCTGCACCGCCGCCTCGGCCATGATCTGCGGCTCATCGTGATTGCCGGGAATCCAGCGTGCCGGCGCATCGAGCTGGCGCGTCATCTCGCGAAATTGCCGATAGGACGCCAGCGTCCCGTCCTGGGACAGATCACCGGTGGCCAGGATCAAATCGATCTGCGGCTGTTGCGCGCGCACCAGTTCGATGACCTTTTGCAGGCTGTCACGGGTGTTCATGCCCAGCAACGCAGCGTCCGCTTCGGCAAACAGATGGCTGTCGGAGAGTTGCACCAGCAACGCCGGATCGGCGGTGGTCAATGTGGATACGCTCGGCAAGGCGTTCTCCCAGGGCGTGATCACGGGGATGGGTAAGTGCCGCAATTATGCTGGGGGACGATCGAAAGGGGAAATCCGTGAACCTGACGCAGTTCACAACTGCGCTTCACGGTTAACGTACGACTTCGTACTCATGCCCCAGCGCCAGGCAATGGCTCAGCCATTCGCCCAGAAACATGTTCAGCTGGGCTTTTTCGTCCGGCTGGTGCATCGAGGCGTTCGGGTAAGGATAGATGCCGCGAAAGCGTCGTGCATGTTCGGCGCTGACCACTTCGGCCATGCGCGCGTCGTGATAGACCTGCACTTCCAGTTGCGGCACCGGCAGCCATGGCAGGCTGTGTTCCTGGCGCACTTGCAGAGTCGTGGTGTAAGGACAGGTCAGCAATACCTCCAGGGCCAGCACGCCGAGCATCTGGTCGCCATGGGTCACGGCGATGCGCCGCGCGGCAGGCTCGCTGCGCATGTCCGGCAGCAGTCGCATCAGGCGCGCGTAGTTCGCCTCGCAGGACGCTTGCAGCCCCACCAGGTCTACCCGATAGCGATCGCGCAGCTTGTTTACGACCATAACCCCCTCACTTCAACGCGGTTCAAAGCCAGCCATTGCAAGGCAATGATGCTCGCCGCGTTGGCAATACGCCCGTCGCGCACGGCTTGCAGGGCATCTTCGAAAGCCCAGACCGTGACGCGGATGTCTTCTGCCTCTTCCTCCAGCCCATGCAGGCCGCCAACCCCGGTAGTGTCACAACGCCCCAGGTACAAATGCACGAATTCGTTACTGCCGCCCGGCGATGGAAAATATTTGAGCATCGGCCAGAGCGCCCCGATTTCCAGCCCAGCTTCCTCCTGCGCTTCGCGGTGAGCAACTGCTTCCGGCACTTCATCCTTGTCGATCAGACCAGCGACCAGTTCGATCAGCCACGGGTTGTCGGCCTTGCCCATGGCGCCGACGCGAAACTGCTCGATCAGCACCACTTCATCGCGCTGCGGATCGTAAGGCAACATGCAGACCGCATCATGGCGAACGAACACTTCACGATTGATCTCACGGCTCATGCCACCGGCGAACAATTCGTGGCGCAAGTGCACGCGTTCGAGCTTGTAGAAACCCTCGTAGCATTTTTCGCGCCGCACGATATCAACGGCGGTCGGAATGGCGTTGGCAAAATCCGTCATGACAATCCTCGTGACTGCGAATCCTGAACGAGGCTCCTATCTTCCTGGGCCTCGACTTCGCGCCATCCTAACGCGCCCGCGATGTTTGATGCAGCCCCTTTCCCGTCAGCGGGATGGACGGTGAAGGCGAAACCCTCTCTAATTAGCTTAGTGGCGAACTGATTGCTTTGTTGAGAGTCGAAGCCGGTAACTTTTTGCCTTCCCCTGTTTCAGAAAGGACGCCCATGTCGCTTTTCAAAATCGCCTCCGTGGCCGCCATCGCCTTGACCCTGGGCGCTTGCGCGAGCCTGTTCCAGCCCAACTACCGGACGCCGCTGGAAACCACCCGCGACGCTTTC
>Ga0209050_1002000_pt1 | contig 19058 bp, 23 predicted proteins | sample Araplavi_mTSA_r2_FD_184276 | JGI IMG/M metagenome (GOLD analysis project Ga0209050, IMG submission 184276) | Arabidopsis root microbial communities from North Carolina, USA - plate scrape MF_Cvi_mTSA_r2 (SPAdes) (version 2) | ecosystem: Host-associated > Plants > Roots > Endosphere | place: USA... | reverse complement strand
TTTTTGCGATTATCGGATTCAAGAGGGCCAAATAAAAAAATTCGACAGTGATGTCCCGTCATTTCGGGAGGAGGTTCTCACTCAACCCTCAATCGCTTGGCCATCCGCCAGTTGCCCATATCCCCCCTCCAAAGCTGAGTTTGGCGGCTTATATAGAGCCGGAATTGATATTCGCTTGCCTGTAGTCAGCCTCTTCAGTCGCGGGCTGGCCTTAGCTGTTGATGGCGGAAGACCGTCCAGATGGGTGAAGGTCTCCCCTTGTTATCGAACCAAGACGACATAATTTCGCAGCTCGAACGTCTAGTTTCTGACGAATTTTAGGGCCGGATAGAGTGTCTGCAGTCGGATTAAACGATAGACTAGCGGCTGCCGGAATAGCGCACATGATCCAACACGGGCTCTGGGATGACTCCATCCTGGGACCGCCGTCAGAATGGCCCGCCTGCCTGACGTCCGCCGTGGACATCATGCTGCCCTCGCACGCCCAGATCGTGATGTTCTGGGGCGACCAGTATGTCGCCCTTTATAACGACGCCTACGCTCCCACGATCGGCCTGAGGCATCCACGCGCATTCGGGCGACCGGCAAAGGAGAACTGGAGCGAGCTCTGGGATGACCTCCAGCCTTTGTTGGATCGCGTCCTTCACGGTGGCGAAACTGTTTCCGCAAGGGATCGGCCTTTTTACATCGAGCGCCACGGACATCCGGAAACCGTCTATTTCGACATTTCCTATTCGCCGATCAAGGACGAAACCGGTACTGTCCGCGGCGTTTTCTGCATCGTCAGCGAGACGACGGAAAGGGTGCGCTCACAGCAGACGCTCGCGGAAAGCGAGGAACGTCTGCGCGTATTATTCTCCCAGTCTGCTGCAGGTATCGGCCAGACCGACCTCAAAGGCCGGATGTCGCTCGTCAACCAGCGCTTCTGCGAAATGCTGGGCTACAAGAGAGAGGAGCTTGTGGGCATCCGTTTCCAGGATCTGACGTTTCCCGACGACCGTCCGGAAGCTGAACGGCTTTTCGGGCGCCTTGTCGAAACCGGCGAACCCTTCGACATGGAAAAGAGATGCGTACGGAAGGATGGAAGTATCGTCTGGACGGCGGTTTCGGTCTCGGCCCTCAAAGATGAAGATGGTTCAGTCCGGCAGGTCGGCTTCATCGCCATTGACATCTCCGCGAGGAAGAGCGCCCAGGAAGCGGAACGTCTGCTTGCGTCCATTATCGCTTCCTCGAATGATGCCATCCTCAGCATCGATCTCGACATGACGATTACTAACTGGAATGCCGCTGCCGAAAGGCTCTACGGATACACTCGCGACGAGGCGGTGGGAAAGTCGATTTTGATGCTCGTTCCCGAAGCGCGCCGTGACGAGGAGCCGGAAATTCTTCGGAAAGTTAGCGCCGGACAGGTCGTGGAACATTACGAAACGCAGCGTCGAAGGAAGGATGGGCGCCTGGTCGACGTGCAGCTCAGCGTTTCTCCCATCTACGACAGCCATGGAAAAACGATCGGCGCCTCCAAGATGTCGCAGGACATCACCGCCCGAAAGGAGGCCGAACGTCTGCAAACGGTGCTGACGGGCGAGCTCAACCACCGCGTCAAGAACGTGTTCTCCACCGTCATTGCCATCGCGAGACAGACCTTGGACCGGGACGAGGCAGGCCAGGGGCAGGTCGCTGCCTTCCAGGAACGCCTCATGTCGATGGCGAAGGCGCACGATCTCCTGACGCATCGGGACTGGCAGCGCGCCGATCTCGCAGAACTGGTTAAACAGGTGCTGGAACCCTATCCGCCCGAGCGCTTCGAGATCGACGGCTGCCCGGTGCTTTTGCCTCAGAAAGCGGTCGTATCATATTCCCTCGCCATCCATGAACTTGCGACGAACGCGGCGAAGTATGGCGCATTGTCAGTCGCTCAGGGCAGGGTCTCGATTTCCTGGAACTATCAAATAGCCAGCGCGAGGCTCCATTTCAAATGGGTCGAACGGGGTGGTCCGACAGTACAGCCACCGACACGAAGGGGTTTTGGTTCGCGTCTGGTCGAGAGACTTCTGGCAACCGAGCTGAATGGCCGTTCCAAGATCAGTTATGATCCCTCGGGGGTCATCTGCGAGATCGAGGCGGTCTTGGAAACCGATGCTTGATCGAAAGCGCGGGCGGGTCAGCGCCGACCGGTTTCTCCCAATCGGCCGCCGCTCTCCCCGGTCCTGCGCCTCGCTCACCGCGACCGCCAGTTTCTAAGCCGGAGCGCTCGATATCTGAATCCTTGAAGTTGAAATTCGTCGGCCTAATTGTCTCGTGCCTCTCGTCCCCGAGTAAAAAAGCGGTCGGGCAAGAATCGCTTTCTCGATCGGACGGGCGGGAACTTGAACGCTCAACATGCATTACGCCCGTGATTGAAACACCAGGTCACCATGCAGGAAAACGATCAAAATCGATCCGAAGCGCGAGATGCCGGAGAGCGACTTGTTGCCCGTCACGTTCGCGAAGACCCGTTTGCGGCGGCCTTCAAGGCCACGCGCATGCCGATGATCGTCACCGATCCGAACCAAGCCGACAACCCCATCATATTTTGCAATACCGCCTTCGAGAAGCTGACAGGCTATTCAAGCAGCGAGGCGGTCGGTCGCAACTGCCGCTTCCTGCAAGGCCCCGAAACGAACCCGACAACGGTGGCTCGGATCCGCGCGGCAATCAGCGCCGGCTCCGATATCGCCATCGACATCCTGAACTACAAGAAGGATGGAGAGCCCTTCTGGAATGCGCTATTCCTATCTCCGGTTCGCGACGAGAACGACAAGATTATCTACTTCTTCGCTTCCCAACTCGATTTCACCAATGTGAGATCCCGAGAGGCCGATCTGGCAGCCGCGCGTCATCGTGCCGAAGAGGAAGTCGCCGCGCACACCGAAAAACTGGAGGCCGCGCTCGAAGCCAGGTCACTGCTCGTCCACGAGGTTGACCACCGCGTCAAGAACAACCTCCTGACCATGGCCTCGATCGTGAAACTCCAGACCCGTATCACCAGGGATGAAGGCCAGAAGCGCGCTTTGATGTCCGTGCTGAACCGCGTTGAGGCCTTGAGCACCGTCCAAAGAAAACTGTTCCCGCTGGAGGACGTCTCCCGGTTCGACGTCGCGGACTTTACGAAGGAACTCGTCACCGATCTTGTCGAAGCTGTCGGGCGCAAGGATATCCGGCTGACGCTTGATCTGCATCCGCTGTATGTGCCGGCGGTGAAGGCGACGCCGCTGTCGCTGATCGTCAACGAGCTTGTCGGGGACGCCGTCCGGCGCGGTTTGAGCGATGGCGGCGGCGACATCCATGTCGTCGTCAAGCGTTTGAACGGCCATTTCCTTATCAGGGTGGAGGATACCTCGATACCGGTCGAGGTCGATGCGGAGACGGCCGAGATCGGTCGCATTCTTCTCGAAACCTCCGCCAGGCAGGTTGACGCGAAAATCGAGAAGCGGATCGACGGGCATCGGACAATGGTCGATGTCACATTGCTGGTCGACTCACAGGAGAGCAGGCATTGAAGGTTATGATTGTCGAGGACGAGATGCTGCTCGCCATGGAGCTTGAAACTGAGGTCGAGATGGCCGGGCACGTGGTGACCGGCACGGCGATGAACCGCAAGCAGGTCGGCGACCTCCTGCGAGCGCATCGCCCGGATTTTGCTTTCGTCGATATTCATCTCCAGGACGGTCCAACGGGAATCGACATCGGCCGCGACCTGGCGTCCAAGGGCATTCCCTACGTATTCGTCAGCGGCAACATTAAGAAGGTCCCCGCGGATTTCGCAGGCGCATTGGGTGCCATCGAAAAGCCCTACACGATGAATGGCATGAAGAACGCTCTTGCCTACATCTCGGCGATCCTAGTGGGTGAGGAAGATGTCACTCCGCCCGCAAGCCTTGTGCTGGCTGGCGACGATGTCCTGACCACTGTGTCCGCGGGCACCCGTGGTCCAGCCTTGCTGTGCGACGCTCAGCACATCCAAGCTCGTCGTGAATGACGACATCGGGGCGATGTCACGTTTTTGATCACCGGCCATCCGCAACGATGATCGACGTCCATCTGTTCGACGTCCGCCGACCCGTGTCTAGGTCGGCTACGCTGGTGGATCTTCGGCTTGTCACTTATCGGCCGCCTCCATCCGCCGAACCATGGCGGCGCGGCTGCGCTTGTGGATTAGACAGGTGGTGGGTCTGGATCCTCCACCGGTACCGGCTGCGCCTCGCTTATGCCGGCAAAGGCCTCGAAGCGGCGGACGATCGTGTCGACGTAATGCAGCGCCGTCCATATCGCACCGTCATAGTGAGAACTGTTTACCACCGTATTCGCGATTTGTAGCGCATCCCGCGTTAAAGCTGCGCTAACCCGACGCCAGGGCAGGCGAGGTAAGCCTTGATGGGAAAGAGCAATGTCGCGGGCTGCCCTAGAACTGCGCTATACGGCTTTGCCGAGCACCCCGACGTGCCCCGCGCTCTCGCCCCCCTCACCGGGCGCGTGCCGAATTTCAATCCGATAACCGTACTATACTTCCTCAGCCGGCAGACCCTCGTGCCGTCAAGAAACCCGGCATGGCGCTCTGGGGCGAGAAGCTGTTTGCCGCGATGGTACGCAATTCCGAAACGCCGATGTCTTTCTTCAAATTGCCTGTTATCCGCGTCGTCGAATTGGGCAGCCAGATCGAAATTTGAGAGAAAGCGGCACAGCCCATCGATCAAAGAGCCCGGCGAGGCCTTTCGACAAAACGGGACCTGCTGGCCTTACTGGGTTGGACAGGGCGATGCAGGACACTCCGACCGATATCGCACACCGCAAAATGCCGAACTGCTCGACGACGCCAAATATATGCGGGGCGGGGCGATGGCCAGTATCCCCGCCGGGAGCGAGGGACTCGGTCTATTCGCACGGCTCGACGAGGGGATGGTATCGCAACGAAAGTCCTCCGGCCGCCGATGCGCTGGCCGCACGCAAGATCCCGGCCTGCATTCCATCTCGGGCAAACCGCAATCGTGCTCTCCATGCCATAGAGAACCATGCCCACAGAATCGCCGACCAGCAGAAAGTCACAATGTTCACCCAGTAGCCGCGCCATTGGGGTCGTGTATGCCGTTAGGCTGACAATCGGCGTCCCACTCTTCATGGAACGAGACTGCGGGGTTCATGCTCATACTTCCACTGAACAGAAAAACATCTTGTGCGTCATCCCGATCCGGCCCGAGCCGACATCCCATGCGTACTCCCCTCTAAGCATCAAATGTGCTGCTCACTATCGGCTACGCTCGGGCATCCTCACTTCGTTGGATGGGACCGTGCACTCAGCTTGTTTCCATCAGGGTCGCGAAGATATGCAACGAATGCCCCGTTCGGACGCTCCGCAGGCGGGCTCTCAATTGCTGTCCCACCGTGCGCAGTACCAGCAGCATGCCACGCGAGAACATGGTCGCTACTCGCGGCGGCGATACCGATGGTCCCACCATTGGCTGCGGTCGCTGGTTTGCCGTCGATCGGGGTTGTGATCATGAGCCGGCCCCCCTCATGGACGTAGATCAGGCGGCCCCTCGCATCCATCTCGCCGGGCTTGCCTCCCAAGGCAGCGAATGTGGCGTCGTAGAAATTTCTGGCGCGCTCCAGGTCATTGCTGCCAATCATGACGTGGGTGAACATGTTTCTTCTCCAATCGGGTGCTTCTGTAAATGCACTTCCTGACGTTTAACGCTCGAACTTCCGCAAATATTGGGCCGGTGATGTGCCGAGTGCTTTCTTGAACATCGTAATGAACGCAGAAACGGATTCATACCCGAGGTCGCCCGAAACCTGCTGGACCGTCGCCCCGCCTGTAAGGCTTCGGATTGCAATGATCAATTGCAACTGCTGCCGCCAACGGCCGAAGGTCAAGCCGGTTTCTTGCTGAACGAGACGCGCAAGGGAGTTCTCGCTCATTGCCACCCGCTGTGCCCATTGTGCCATAGTACTGCGGTCGGATGGATCCTCCACCATCGCCGACGCGATACGATTCAATCTCCCCTCGGCTGTTAGCGGTAAATGCAGATCCTCCACCGGCATCTGTGACAAAGCCGACAGAAGCAGTTTCGTCATCGTCTCCGTATAAGCACCTGCGACCGCAGATTGGTCAGCCATCTCAATGATGAGCTCTCTGACAAGCGGGGAAAGCGAAAGCGTGCAGCATCGATCCGGCAGATCGGCGGCGCCCGGCTCGATAAAGAGAAAGAACAAACGCGCATTAGCGGTCGCCACGTTGCTGTGCAGCATGCCGCCGGGAACCCATACGCCGCACTGCGGTGGGACCATCCACACGCCGCTCGGAACACGACATGTCACCCCGCCCCGCGACGCCATGACGAGCTGCCCTTTTCTATGCCGGTGCTCGGGCGCTTCGCGTTCATTTTGCGAAACGTCAATCCTTACCGCATGCGCTCGTACGCTCGATTGTTCAGGATCCTCCTCAACGAAAGCGTCAGAAAGGGATAACCGCAACTGGTGGGATTTAGTCATCATTTGAGGACATATCTAAATTCCCCTCGGTGCTTTGTCGATAGAGTCTTCCGGAAGAATTCGGAGAATATCGATGGCAATAGACGAACCTCACTCCCATTGGTGGTCTGATATCTTCCAGACCGAATTTCGCCTGCCTCAGAAGCGCGATCGAGGCGGTGGCATCTTGCCTCCACAACATCCGCGCATTGGGTTCGGTCTGGTATCTGCGCGAAGGATGGCGAAAGCCATTCTTGCGAAGGTTCACGGATTTTTTGCCCACCAGCATCCGCTCGAACCCTCTGTTTCGTGCACCGACCCCGTCGAAGCATATATGCATGCGTGCATCGCGGCGACGTTCTTCTGCTACGTCTCGCCCGAACTCTACGGCCTTACCGGCACCACGGACGGGCAAGGCGGCTCGCGGAGGAACCAGCCGTCCGGAGATGACTCATGAGCGTCCGACCGGTTGTCACCACCGGGAACGTGCTCTTTTCGTTGAAGACATTCCTGGCGGCCATGCTCGCTTATTACGTCGCCATAAGGTTCGATCTGCCACGACCGTTCTGGGCGGTGGCAACCGTCTACATCGTTGCTCATCCGCTGTCTGGAGCGATCTCTTCGAAATCGGTTTACCGGCTGATGGGGACCCTGATCGGTGGCGCCGCGACAATCATTCTGGTTCCGAACCTCGTGAACGAGCCGATCCTGCTGTCAGCAGCGATCATCGCCTGGGTGTCGGTATGCACGTTCATCAGCCTTCTCGATCGCACGCCTCGCAGCTATGCGCCGCTTCTTGCCGGATACACGGTACTGCTTGCCGGGCTGCCGTTGGTCACGGCGCCAGAGAACACCTTCGACACAGTTGTCGCCCGCGTCGAGGAGATCGGGCTTGCGATCCTGTGCGCCTCGATCGTCAGCCACGTCGTTCTTCCGGTTCATGTCGGAACAATCCTCCTAGGGCGAATCGATGCCTGGATGGCTAGGGCGCAAGCGCTCCTTGCGGCAACCGCAACTGCCGAGCAGGATGAAGCCGGAAGCAGGGCGGAACGATATGCCTTGGTGGGGGACTCGGCCGACCTGCGATCGTTCACGGTCCACCTTCAATATGACGGATCGAGGTACCGACATGCCGTTGCGCTGGTAAGGTCGCTACAGCACCGGATGGTGTCCTTGCTTCCTTTGCTCAGCGAGCTGGAGGATCTGCGACACGCACTTGCCAGGCTCGACACCTCGCACGCGAAGCAGACCATGTCCGCGATGGAAGCACTCGGATCGTCTTCAACAAGCGCGTCCGGGATCTTGATGAGCAAAAGTGATGTGCTTGCCTCGTTCGAGTCGCCTCGGTCATGGGAAAGTCTGCTTCTTGCCAATCTGGAGAGAAACCTCAGGAATGTTGTTCAGGTTTCTCGCGAGTGCCAGTCGCTTCGGGACGCCCTCAGGGACGAAAGCGCGGCAAGGGCCGCTCGTCGCTTTGCGTCTCAGGAGAAAATGCCGGCTCCGCATCGTGACATCGGCATGGCATCGCTATCCGCGCTGACTGTCGCAATCTGCCTGGCAACCTCCATGGTCTTCTGGATTGCAAGCGGTTGGACCGACGGGATGACATTTGCACAGATTTCGGGCGTGCTGTGCTGCCTTCTCGCAACCATGGACGATCCGGTGCCAGCCATGCGCAAATTCGTCAGTGTGACGATCGGTTCGATCATTGCAGCGTTCGTCTACGGTTTTGCGGTCCTGCCGACGATCGACAGTTTCGTGCCGCTCGTCGCTGCCATCGGGTTGTTCCTGATCCCTGCAGGGATATGTCTTGCGGTGCCTTCGCTCGCGATCGTCGGCATAGGGCTCTGCATCAACTTTCCGCTTCTTCTCCCCCTCCAGGCACATCAGAGCAGCGACTTCATGACGTTTGCAAACTCAGGTGCCGCGACCGTGCTTGCGATGATCTGGTCGACCATCGTGTGTGGCATCTTCCGATCTGTGAGGGCTGAAACGAATGCCAGACGATTTTTGTCCGTGGCTCAGCGGCATGTCGTCGGGATCGCGAACGGCCGGCGCCCTGAACCGCATATCACCCGCCACCGGGTGATCGATGTGGCAGGCCTGTTTGGCGCCAGAGCGGCAAAACTCCCTCCCCACTCCGACGCCTCCAATGCCGACCTGATAAGGGACTTGCGGGCAGGACTTCACCTAATAGCCGTCCAGGAGCACAGGGATGAAGCGCCAATACCCGTGGGCGTCCAGGTTGACGCAATCTTCTGCGGGTTTCAGGCCCTGTATCGGCTTGCGCCGCTTGAGCGTGGCGACGCCTCGGCACATGTACTCCGACTGCTGGACGCCCTCATCCTTTCGGCGGCGGACCTTAAGGCAACAGACGTCGATACGGAACTGGTGGTGCACGCGGCCGGCCTTCGTCTATGCCTCGCCCCGCAGGCGGATCCTCCGGATTTGACAACCCCCTCAGAGAGGAATGCCGCGTGACCGGACAATTCGACCTCTATGGGGTCTTCCTGCCGTCTTTCTCGGCAATCGCGCTGTGCGCCTACGGCTTGTTCCGCATCCTCACATCGGTTTTCGCCAAGCTCGGACTTTATCAGGCGGTGTGGCATCGCGCCCTGTTCAACCTCGCACTCTACATCACCCTCCTTGGCGGGCTTTCCGCCATTCTCAACTGGTTGCAGACATGAAGAACCTCACGATCACCTCGGGCAGAGCCCTGTTGACCTTGTCCATGGCGGGCTGCGCGGCGGTTCTAAGCTGGCACCTATGGTCGTTCTATATGGAGGCGCCATGGACCAGGGACGCTCATGTTCGTGCGGATATTGTTCGACTGGCACCGGACGTATCCGGACGAGTAGCCGCGGTTGTGGTCTCGGACAATGCTCAGGTGGAGAAGGGAATGCCATTGTTTCGGATCGAAACGGACCGCTTTGAACTTGCGGTGCGCGAGGCAGAGGCTCAGGTGCAAAGTGCGAAGGCTGCGGCGGAGCTAGCGAGGATCGACTTTGAACGATATCAGCTGCTCGCCTCCAGAGAGGCGGCGAGCTTGAAAGAGCGGCAGCATGCAGAAAGCCAGATGCATCAGGCAGAAGCCGCCCATCAATCGGCGCTCGTAGCTCTTGATCTGGCCAAGCTTAATCTTGAACGGACAATCGTGAGAGCCCCGACCTCGGGGAAAATCACGAACTTCGCTCTCCGTGCCGGCAACTATGTGTCCGCCGGAAATGCGGTCGGAGTGCTGATCGAAAGCGAGGCCGTTTACGTGGCGGCATACTTTGAGGAAACAAAACTACCAAGGATCCACATCGGCGACCGAGTGAAGGTCGACATCATGGGAGAGCCGCAATCAGTCAGCGGCCGTGTCGCAGGTATCGCAGCCGGCATCGAAGACCGGGAGCGAAGCGAATCTATGGGCTCGCTTGCAAGCGTCGCTCCGACATTCTCCTGGGTTCGTCTCGCCCAGCGCATACCGGTGAAGATTGAGATTGATGATGTCCCGAACACGGTTCGGCTGACTGCCGGGAGGACCGCAACGGTTTCTGTCGAACCGAATGACAACTAAGAGGCGCCCCATCTTACGCTTTGGAACGGCGGGATCGCATTCTTGCGGCTGCGCCACCCTTCATCCTGCCAACGCCGGACTTGAGGGACTTGCTGCGATGGTGCCTCAACCATGCGGGTTTGAGACACCTACAGCAATGGCTTCTATGAACGTGTTAGCCGGTCTCAACAAGGGCGAGGCCGCCCATAAGCTGAAACGAGCTGTGTTCTTCCACGAGCGAGGCGAGATCCGCGACCGGTCGTTCGAGAGCCAAGCGTTTCACGCCTCTGGTCTCAACCTCGTCGTCAGTGCGATCGTGCACTGGAATACAGTTTATCTCGACCGTGCAATCACACAGCTGAAGCGAGCGGGTCGAGATATTCCTGATACTCTGTTGAAGCCCATCTCGCCGCTCAGTTGGGAGCATATCAACCTTACCGGCATCTACACCTGGGATGCCGAACATCAGATGCCGAGCGGATTTCGATCGCTTCGTCTGCCAGCCGGACTGCGGCGGGTCGCATAAGTTCTCATTCCGTTCGCCGCTAGCGTACGATTTCGCACTCCTTTTGTTCTGGCCCCGAGCCGACGCTGTTCGGGCAAGCGTGCCTCATCCGGCAATGGGGACGCATCGGCGCCGGCGGCCGGCGGCTGGTGCATCATTTCCAGCACGAGGAGGAAGCGGTCGCGCTCTTCCTCACCCTTCTCAGGCAGAAGCGCTCGCGCGGATACGGATCAAAATACCACTCGGCACAAACGGCGATTGTCGGACCGACAACGGAAGGTCCTGGTGCGCAACCCTCGTAGCCCGGGGATCGATGTCCCGCGCCCGTCTGGAGGGACCAAGGGGATCAGGCCGCCGCCTTCACGTCGAACTCGAAATGAAGCTGGTCATAGGGGAATTCGACGCCAACCTCTGTCCGATCCAGGACGCCGGCGTTGACCAGCGTCGTCACGTCCTTATGGACCGCCTGCACATCCCGGCCAACACGGCGGGCGACTTCCCGTATCGCCAGCGGCCCCTTCCCCGCCATCGCCTTCACGATTGCAAGCCGCGACGGCGCAAGAACCTTGTGCATGTCGTCGTAGCTTAAAAAGTTCACCGATGGCGTGGCGGGCACGACGACGCCTTCCAATGCCTTCTGGCCCGCATTCACAAAGCGTGCCCTGGCATCGGAAACCGAGCTCAATCTGATGGCGAGCGTCCTCATGCGAGTATCCTTTCCATGTCCGCCTGAAACGCATCGAACAATGCCTCCAGCGTTGTGAACTCTATCGGTTCCTCGATATCGCCCATATGGCGACGATCGCCCTTGCCGCGCTCATTGTCATAGCGCATCACGCATTCGCCGTTGACGATCAGTGCGAGACGATACTTGAAATTGTGACTGCTGCCGGGAACGAGCGTCGGCACATGCCACAGAACCGTCTCGAAGAAAGCCGTGTCGCTGACGGTGAATCTGGATTTCTCGATCAGCACGGCTTCCATGTTGTTTTCGATAACATCACCCATCGTTGTTGTCAAAAACAACAGCATGAATTCAGCTTTGCGCAGCAAGGACGGCATCGGGGTTTGATGCCCCAGCGCCGGCGCCAGGTGCCGGAAATTCCGGCTCCGCCGAGTAGCCGGCGATTGCCTAAAATCGCTCTCCCGATTAGACGTGCCAGAACCGCAAGGAGGACCAGTTCCGACCCTCCTCACCTCATCCCCGAACTACGAGCGGTTTGAAAACAGCGGCATGATACGCTTCTTCGTCAGGCGGTCGCGGGTCGTCTTCGGCGGATAGGCGCCCGTATTGATCGGCCAATACTCGCTGCCCTTGTCCTGGCGGCAAACCATCGGTGCGCTGAACGCGCGAATGATCGCGCCGCGCAAGGAGCGGAATGAGGGCAGCCGCAGGAGCTTCAACAAAGTTGCCCGAAGGGGAAGCGGGACCGACTGCCCCCGCTCTTTGCGCTCCCTTTTCATAAGGGCGGGCGGGGAATTTCGAGGGGTGGGGCGCCAGGGGCACCCCTCGCACCTGCCCCGACGCCGCTTGGATGGCGGCTCGGGGCAGGAAAGCGGGTTCATCCGCTCGATCCGGTCGTCTTTGATGAACACGGAAGCTGCGCCGCCCTGGGCCGACGGCGCTCGCTGCTTGGACAATCACCTTGCGGCTTTCAGCGCCGCCATCTTCTCGCCGATCAGCCAAAGCGCCTTGTTGAGCTTGATGTCCTGATCGATGCCGTTCAGCCGACACTTCAGTTGACCATCGTCGGGCGCGCTATCGAGGCAAAACTACAATAGTCGTGTCACAGACCCCGGCGCTGTCACACCGGGCGCAATTCTCGGACTGCGTCCGCAAATATCGTGGGTGCTTCCTGCGGAACGTTGTGTCAAGCATGTGACGGCTAACCGATCGGCCCGGCGTCAGCTCTTCATGGAGCTCCTTACAAGTTGCCATTCGCCGCGGAGGACGACGCATTCGCTCAAATGCATCTTAAAATATTCATGCGGCTTTTAGTCCGCATGGGTAACCGTTACGATGTCAGTGCAGAGGAGACTGCGTGCCGGATTTTTTTACGCTTTACCTCGTTGTTATGCTTCTCAATCTTTCGCACTGCCTGATATGGGGTTTGATCGCCTATCGATACAGGGATCTGCGTGCCGCTCGGTTGTGGCTTGCTGGCAGCGCCGCAAGCGTCGCCGGCGGGGTTGCCCTTTCGCTTCAAGGCGAACACGGCTTGATGCTGAACACCGTCGCAGGCAATGGCTTCATTATCTTTGGCTTTTATCTAAACTGGTGTGGCGCACGTTGCTTGTACGGCGACAACGTTGAACGGACCCAAGTCTCATACCTGCTGGGTGGCAGCGTTCTTGTGATGGCGGTGACGTTTCACCTTTGGTATGGCCGTAATCCGGTCTACACATTGGCTCAATCACTCCCGCTCGCGATGACAGCAACGTACCTGATCCGACCCTCTCGCCGGGACCTGGGCGCGATCGTTGCCAGCACAGGCATTGCCGTGGGCGTACTGTCTCATTGCATCATAGCCGGCGGCAACATGCTCATCGTCACCGGCTTGAAACCTGATCTGCAGCTTTATCAAGCCGCATCGATCGATCTTCTAATATTTTTGTTTGCCGCGGTCATCTGGAACTTTGGCTTTCTCATCTGCGCTTTCGATCAGCTGCAAGCGAAGGTCGAGCAGCTGGCGAATGAAGACGAGCTGACAGGGATCGCCAATCGCCGGATGTTCACGGAACACTTGAACAAAATCTGCGGGAAACAAGCCGGCGCCAATTTCAGCCTGCTGTTGTTCGACCTCGACCGTTTCAAGGCCATCAACGACAGACATGGTCACGCAGCGGGCGACGCGGCACTAAAGCACGCGGCAGCCGTGATAACAAAACAGTTGCGGCAAGTGGACGTCCTTGCGCGGCTCGGCGGAGATGAATTCTGCTTACTATTGCAAGCTGTGACTGCAGCCGAGGCGACGCTTATCGCCAATAGGATCGTGAGCGCAGTCAAAGACACGCCGCTGCTTTGGGAGGGTCTTCAACTGAGCCTTACGGTCAGCATCGGAATAGTATCGTCAGACGGGACCCAGATCAGCCCGGAGACGCTCTTGGATAACGCCGATCGGGCCTTATACGAGACGAAGCGGCGTGGCCGCGATGGGTATTCCGTTTTTGGCTCGCCTGTCGATCAGACCAACAATATCGTCCGGCTTGACCATTTTCCAGCTTCCGGCTCCGCCGTCAGGAGCTAGCGAAGGGTGCCAATGTGTTTATCAAGCAATTACGGCGTGTCTGGCGAAATGAAACCATGCCCGGTAGGATGAAATATCTCTACCGGTTGTTGGGCGATACATGCGCGTTTTCTATTCTACTGTAATTGTCTATCTCGCCGGAGCTCTTGCCGCCCATGCGGCCGACGCGGTTACCTATTCTGGCTCCATAGGCTCTCTGTCGATCATTCTTGAATTGACATCGCCGGGTCCTGATGGCCTTCGGGCTGGGCGTTATGCCTATCTCGCCAAGGGTGGTGACATTCCGCTGCACGGCATGAAGAGCGCCGGCGCGGGTACTCTGCGGCTCGCCGAGGAAAAACCCTGTACGGAAACGCTCTGCAAAACCGCCGGTGGTGACGTCATCGAGGTCGCGCCGATCGCCGCGGAATGGAATTTAAGTACCGATGGTGGCGGAGGGCTTTCCGGGACGTGGCGGGAGAAAGAGACTGGCAAGACCTTACCGGTCAAGCTCCTTAAGAAGGGTAAGAGGGCTATTTCTCCCACGGAACACGATCTGCTAGCCGCCCTCGATCCAAGCTATGCACAAGCCGGTACCGACGAGCCGATTGTACTGACCAAAGACAGCCTGCCGTATGATTTTTTGAAGATGGATCGTCCATTAAAAAAGGGCGTCGTTGAAGATTTCGGCGGTAATAGCTACCGCATGGACGAAGACAGCCGCACGGGGCTTTCCTATCCAGTCGTCCTGACGATCGGGAAGGTCAATCCGGCGCCACTCAACCGCTATCTTTCGCAACAGCGCCTGCAGTTCGCTCTCCCTGCTTTTTGGTGCATGGCGAAGGCCTATCTCGGCTTCGGCTGGTCCGGGCAGGATGCAGAAGGATCGACGGGATACGACGGTGGCGGTTCCGTGGCGGTTGAACATCTGACGACCCGCCTCATGGGCATCGCGGAAAATGGCAGTTATTGGTGTGGTGGTGCGCACCCTAGTAACTTCGGAGACCATCGTCTCGCCGATGCCCGCACGGGTAAGGCGCTCGTGCCCGAAATCCTACTTCGCGGCTGGGTCGCAATCAACGGAGATGGGGCCGTGCTCGATCCTTCTACGGTGGCTGATCCGTCGCTGCTCAGCTTTGGACCAAACGAAGACCTGATCCAGTTCGTTATCAAAAACCGCGACAAATCTGACGACGAGACGGAGAAGGACTGTGGCTTCGACGACCTCATTCGCAGCAATCTCGCTGTCTATTTTACCAAGGACAACCTCGTCTTCACTTTGAAGGGCCTGCCGCACGTCATATTCGCCTGTACCGAAGATCTGTTGCAGGTGCCTCTTAAGGATGCGCGTTCACTCCTCACGGATGTGGGTGTCGGATATTTCGAAGTGCTGGATCGCTAGACCAAGTTGGGGCAGCGTTTCGCTAGCAATAGAGGGCATTGGCCCTGATTGGACTCGAACCATTTACCCGTCGAAAAGATATTCAGGGCGACGGAGGCGGCCAGCCGCAGTGTTTCCGTCTCGGTAAAGCCGGGCTCCACATGTATCCGGGCTATTTGAGGTCGACCTTCGATAAGCGTACCGGTCTTGTCGAGTACTAGCGCGTGAATTCGTGCGATGTTCTCAAGAGGCCGCGCGCCTTTGATCAAGACGCCGAAGTGAGCAGCGCGTGACAAACCCGCCACCAACGCAACGGGAACGGCCAGGATGAGTGGACAGGGCGTTGCCACAACAAGGACGGCGACAGCCCTGATCGAATCCCCTGTGAACCACCAGGCGGCAGAGGCGATCAGCACCGTCACGAAAAAGAATCCAAGTGACCAACGATCAGCCAGCCTGGACATCCGCGCTTGTTGCGCTTCTTCCACAAGGCGCACGATCCCTGCATAGATGCTGTCCTTCGCCTCATGCCTGGCGACCAGATCAAAAGCATCTCCGGCATTGGTTGAGCCGCTGAGCACTTCGTCACTCTCTGCCAACTTCACGGGAAGGGACTCGCGGGTCAGGGCGGCCATATTGATGAACAGCTTCGCGGACGCACCGGTTCCGTCGACAGGTACGACATCGCCTTGGCGGATGAGCAGCCGATCGCCTTTCGTATCGAATTCACGGGAACCTCTTCAAGACCGCTATCGACATATCGGGTAACCGTTCAAAGAAAGCGCCGCCGTCAATCTCGAATGAAGGTCTTGCGCCGTTCTGACCGCTCCGCCATGGTCGGCGACGGCTATGGCGATCGCAAACTCGTCGCCGCCGAGCCGTCCAGCAATCTGTCCCTCCCACATGAAGCTGTTTGCAGACGCTGCAAATGCCGTCAGCACCTGATCGCCTGCAGCATGGCCATGCTGATCGTTGACGCCCTTGAACCATCCAAATCAATGTAGGCGAGGAGGAGCGGTCGGCGCGGTCCGATCTTGCTGGGCACCCGCAGTCTCAGTTCGTCCTTAAATGCTTTGCGATTATAAACGCCGGTCAGCGGATCATGTGTTGCGATAGGCTCGATCATGTGAGCGCTTAAGACCCATGACGACCGCCGCGTTGACACCATACGAAATCGATCGCCCGACGTTGTTGTTGAGACCGGTCCAGAAGTCGGGGTCGGGATTGAACATCGGCTATCGTAGCCCGGCGACGATTGCGACAGCCACTGTGAACAGGACGGGCTGACGGGCGCTCAAGGTCCAGCAGCAGGGCAACCAGAGTGAAGGCGAGCAGGATCCCCGAGCGCTGACCGGCCGGGCGCTCTCGTAGCCAGTCGCCCAATTGCTCCACAAGGCTTTCCTTCTTGGCGTTTACGTCAGCCTTGGTCGTCAATCTTATTATCCCGTAGGTGGCGATGGGTTGCCGTCGAGCCCGGAGCCTTCGGGTTCGACAAAGTGTGGCGTTCCACGTGCAATTGAAGGGAGAGGTACGTTCAATGAGCGAGCTGGCAGGTTTCAGGCGGTCTCGACTGGTAGCGTTGATCAGATCGAGAAATGCGTGGCGGTAAGACGAGGATGGCAATGAACCGTTTCAAACGAATGTCCTTTACGATTTCGCCGAGGAAATGCTCTGGCTCAAGGCTGGTTCCGCAGACATCGCTCCCATGGGGATCAACGTAATTTATTCGTTATGAAACGCGTTTGGTTTTAGCGTCAACCGGCAGCGCGTGTAGGCCGGGGATCAAAGCCGCAACAGAGCTGGAAGCGATAGTTGGCGGACGGTTGTGGAAATTCGCTTTCAGCCGCCCCATTTAAGTATGGTGGTGTCTACCCGCTTTGCGGTCGGCACGGTCAATTTCCCAGGAGATCGAAAAATGACCAACGAAAAAGGTGCCGGCGCGCCCTTAAGCGCCGTTTCAGTTGCAAAGAAATATCGGATTGCGTTGGAAGACGCGAAGACGATCGTAGCCGAGCATGGCGACGATGCCAAAGCCATTCATAAAGCCGCTCGTCGGATCGCGGCTTAACGCAGAAGCAAGATGTGCATTGGTGACGGCTGCCCATTGTCCCTCTTCAGACGGGATGGAGGCGCACGCCGAACGGCTAACATCGCCGGTATTTGTGATATGAGGCTGCGCACTCCGGCTCATTCGTGTCGCACCTTGCAGAAAACATCAGATGCTCGGCCGTTATCAAGCCCATCGAACATGTGTCGTGCCGGAACATTCAAACCGTCGCGGTGTTTCGAGACAAGTGCCGATATTGGCCGAGCGTTTGTCTGGTGAGTAGGGTGATGGGCAGAGATCCTATACGAAGCAAAGGGCTTGTGCTCGTCGTCGAGGATGAGCCACTGGTGCGGATGTTCGCGGTCGCTTTCGTCGAGGATGCCGGCTTTGATGTCCTCGAAGCGGCCGATGCAAATCAGGCGGTTGCTATCCTGGAGACACGCACCGATATCAGGATCGTGTTTACCGATATAGACATGCCCGGCAGCATAGACGGGATGAAGCTTGCACGCGCTGTTCGAGACCGCTGGCCACCGATCGAAATCATTATCGTGTCCGGCCAAAGGCGTCCCGTCGGTAGCGAACTCCCTACCCGCGCGGTTTTTTTCCCAAAACCGTACGATGTTGACGCCGTGACAGCTGAACTCGATCGAATGGCTGCATCGTTTTGATTGCGAAGGAGAGGGCTATGTACGAAGCGACCTCAGAGTTCTATGCAAGCGCCAACGGAGACAAGTGGTTCCTGGAACGAGGCGAAGCAGGGCCATCCGTGACCCACCGCGCGAACCCGGCATCTGGGGGAGCTGAAATGAGGTGGTCAGTGGACGACTTTCTCAAAGTTGCTGAGGATCACCCACAAGGTGCTGCGCTTCGCAACGCCCTTGCCGAACCCGGCAGCCTTGAAAAGGCAGGAAATCCCCAACCGGCAGGGGAACTGGACAAAGCACCGCCTGTATATCCCTGGAATATCCATCGTTACTCGACGCGATAAATGCCGATCTAAGCTCGGTTTGCTTCCCGCTTTTCAAAAACGATGGTGACCTTCATGCCGATCCCTGGCATCGACTCCACCTGAACATCCGCCTTGGCGTTCTGTTTGATCGATTGCACGATCATCGCGCTGAGCTTACCGCGCCGCGGCCAGTCAGATGGATTGCTGAGACCAATGCCATTGTCTGCAACCGAGATCCGGCAGCCCGCATCGTCCACGACGCAGCGCAGGACAATCTCACCGCCCTCACGATCCTTAAATGCGTGTTTGAGCGCGTTCGTCATCAGCTCGTTGACGACCAAGCCGACCGGCATCGCAATATTGACGGAGACGGGCCAGGTGTCGACCTTCATGTCAAGCCGAATACCCTGAACCGCATGTGCGGCCATGACCGCCGAAGCGATCTGGCTCACATATGTCCCGAGGTCGACAGTCTCATCCGCGTTTGTATCGGACAGAGAACGGTAGAGGATCGTCAGCGCGTCTACCCGGCCTGCAAGCCGGTTGAACCGCGCGCTTTCATCCGGATGTTGCGCGTTCCGGGCTTCCATGCGGATGAGCGCTGTGATCATCTGAAGATTGTTTTTGACCCTGTGCTGCAACACCTTGAGCAGCACGTCCTTTTCCGCAAGCGTGGTGGCCAAGTCAGTGCCGGTTTGTCCACTGTTCGCGGGCGCGATAGCGACAAGACGAAAGAGAGGGGTTCCACCGTCATTGACGATCGTATTCGACTAGGCGTCAATGTACGACTGGGGCTCCGTCCCGGAAGATGTCGCAAATGCTCCCAAATACTCCTCGCCGACTATGATGGCAGTCGCGAGATCCTGGTCTCCACTCGCCGAGCGCACCAGCGGAAGCG
>Ga0209050_1001998_pt1 | contig 19076 bp, 13 predicted proteins | sample Araplavi_mTSA_r2_FD_184276 | JGI IMG/M metagenome (GOLD analysis project Ga0209050, IMG submission 184276) | Arabidopsis root microbial communities from North Carolina, USA - plate scrape MF_Cvi_mTSA_r2 (SPAdes) (version 2) | ecosystem: Host-associated > Plants > Roots > Endosphere | place: USA... | reverse complement strand
CGGTCAGGCCCAGCAGCAGCTGCGAGGACTGGCAGGTGGCCGGCACGATGTACTGGTAGATGGTGCGCTCGTTGCTGGTTTCCAGCGCGCCGCGCTCCAGCGCCACCGCGTCCTTGATCGACAGCTGCTTGGTCTCGAAGCGCGCATGCGCCGGGGTCGAGGCCAGGTAGAACTGTGCCGGCGTGGCCGCGTCATCGGAGGCGAACACCACCTCCTCGCTGCCCATCGCCACGTACAGGCCATCCTTGGGACCGAGCTTGTACACGGTGCCATCGACGGTGACGGTGCCGCTGCCGGCGCCGACGTTGATCACGCCCAGCTCGCGGCGCTCCAGGAACGCATGGCCGGCGGCCGAGGCCGGCTCGGTCTGCTTCGGCAGTGCCACCGGGCCTTTCACCGGGGCCGCGCCACCGAGCACGAAGCGCTCGTAGTGGGTGTACTTCAGGGTCACCGTGTCGGCATTGAACAGGCCGTCGAGCAGGTACAGCTCGCGCAGGTCGTCGTTGCTGGCGCCCTTGATGGCGTCGGGGTGGGTGGCGTAATGGGTCTTGCAGTACATGGCGTCTCCAGTGCAGGGGTGGGCCGCAGGGGCGGCCCCGGCGCGATTTCCATCCATTCTAGCCGGAGGTGGAAACCGGTGTCATTTTGCATTGCGGGATCGCTGGGACGTCACGACCAACGGTCGTGACCTACCACGTGGAATCATCTCGTGGGCTTTCGGCCGGGTGGGCTGCCTTGCCGGTAGGTCACGACCGTTGGTCGTGACCCGCACCGTCCCGTCAGTCCTCCGGCGGTTGGCAGGAATCGCGCACGATCAGGTGCGGGCGCACGCTGGCGATCTGCAGCGCGGCCTGGCCATCAGGCTGGATCAGCATGGCCGCGGCGGTACGGCCGGTGTCGCGGGTGTGGCGGCGTACCGAGGTCAGCGAGGGCCACAGCCGCGAGGCCAGGGGGCTGTCGTCGTAGCCGATGATCGACAGCTGGCGCGGAATGTTGATGCCCGCACGCAGCGCGACCTTGTAGATGCCGGCGGCCATTTCATCGTTACCGGTGAAGATGGCGGTCGGGCGCTGCTTGCCCAGCAGCAGCTTCTCGGCCGCGGCCACACCGGATTCGAAGGTGTACCCGGCCTCCACGATCCGCGCCGGGGGCAGCTCGATGCCGCGCTGGGCGAGGGCGTCGATGAAGCCGGCGGTGCGCTCGTGCGCCGAGCGGTAGGCGCTGGGGCCGGTCACCAGCGCGATGTCGCGGTGGCCCAGGGACAGCAGGTAATCGGCCGCTTCGGCGGCGCCGTCGCGGTCATGGGTAACCACCATCTGCGAGGTGTCATCCAGCGGCAGCGAGGCGATGCGGGTGAAGCGGCAGCCGATCTCGTCGAGCATGTCCACCAGCGCCTGGTCTTCGGACGCACGCGGCACCAGGATCACCCCGTGCAGCTTCTGCTGCTGCACGAACCGGCGCACGCCCTCGATGTAGCCGGGGCTGCGCGAATCGCAGGGATGCACCACCAGCTCGAAACTGGAGCCGCGCAGCGCGTCCAGCGCGCCGTACTGCATGTCCACGATGTACTGCGCGGTGGGGTTGTCGTAGACCATGCCGATCAGGAACGAGCGGCGGAAGGCCAGTCCCCGGGCGAGCGGGTCGGGCGTGTAGCCCACCTCGCGCATCAGCGTTTCCACCTTCTCGCGGGTGTCCTTGCGCACCAGCGGCGAGTTGTTGATGATCCGAGAAACCGTTTTCTTGGATACACCCGACAGCCGCGCGATGTCATTGATCGTGGCGGCCTTGCCCTTGGTCAACCCGTTCGTGGCTGGGTCGGTCTTGCTGCGCAGTGACATGTGTTCAAACCGAGAGAGGTCGAAGGAGTCTACCGGGCCACTCAATCGAGGGCGCGGTAGCGGAACTGGCGGAAGTGCACCTTGCCGTCGCCGGCAGCGTACAGGGCCGGCTTCAGGGCAAGGAACTTCCCGGCCACATTGTGATGGTAGCCGGAGACTTCCATCTGAACCGGGTACTTCTGCCAGGTTTTGCCATCGGTGCTGGAATGGATGGTGACGATGTGGCGGTTGTTGGTCACCCGCAGCCACAGCTTGCCGCCTTTGGCACTGGGCTCCAGCCGGGTGGGGCGCTCCTCGCCATAGCGGTGCATGATGAACTTCTCGCCGTTGCTGCCTACCCCGACGTACAGGCGGTCGCTGTAGAAGAGCAGGGCGCCCCCCACCGCACCGGGTTCGATGTCCATTTCGACCTCGAACTGGTAGGCCTGGTCGCCGGCGATGGCGGTCAGCGGCGAACTGTCGCACGGGGTGTCGCCCTTGCCCTGCACGGTCAGCCCGTTGGCGCTGAAGCCCAGCCGCCGGTACTCGTCCTGGGCCGGGTTGAAGAACGACCACTGCGCACCCAGGGTGCTGCCCTTGAAGTCATCCGACAATGCCATGCCGTGCTGGCCGACCGACTCGCCCGACGGCTTGGCCAGCGGCTGGCCGAGGTCGCCGCCCTTGGCCACGAACCAGCCGTCGTCGGTCCACTCGATCGGCTCCAGCAGGGCCTGGCGGCCCAGCGTCCAATAGCCGTTCTCGTAGCCGTGGTAGATCATCCACCAGCGTCCATCGGTGCCTTCCACCACGGTGGCGTGGCCGCGCGACCACCAGGGTTCGGACGCCGATCTGGTGCGCGTGATCGGGTTGTTCGGCGCGTTCACCCACGGGCCATGGATCGAGCGCGAACGCGCGGTGATCACCATGTGCCCGGTCGGCGGGCCAGCGGTGCCGCCCACGGCGGTGGTCATGTAGTACCAGCCGTTGTGGAAATTGATCTTCGGCCCTTCCTGCGCGTAGGCCTCCACATCCCAGCTTTCCGGGTACTTCCAGCCGTCGTACACGTGCTTCGGCTTGCCCACCACGCTCAGGCCGTCGTCGGCCAGCTGCACATAGGCGCCGCCGCTGAGGAACAGGTAGCGCTTGCCGTCTTCACCCACCGCATGGCCAGGGTCGATGTAACCGCCCAGGCCAATGTCGATCGGCTCGCTCCACGGGCCGCGGATGTTGTCGGACCACACCACGAAGTTGCTGCGGGTCTCGCCGGTGCGCGCCGGGAAGTAGATGTAGTAGCGGCCCTGGTGCTTGACGATGTCCGGCGCCCAGATCGCCCCGACGTTCTTCGTGATCGCATGGCCCAGCGGCTGCCAGTTCACCAGGTCGCGCGAATGCCAGATGGGCAGGCCGGGGTAGGCGTCGAACGAGGACAGGGTGAGGTAGTAGTCGTCGCCATCCTTGAGCACCGACGGGTCCGGGCGGTCGCCGGCGAACACCGGGTTGAGGAAGGTACCGTTGCCCAGGTCGGCCTGGCGCTGGTTTTCGATGCCGCGCTTCCAGGTGGGCGCAGCCGTGTCAGACGCGTGCACGTTGGCGGCCCACAACAGGCCTGCGGTGGCCAACCCGGCCAGTAAGGTCGTCATACGCATGGGGTGTCTCCCTTGTCGGGTGTGCGACCCGCCCACACCGGGGCGGGTGCGCAGCAACGTGGCAGCCGGAGCCGCCCCGCAATCAGGCGCGCAGCAGCGCCGGCAACCACAGCGACAGCTGCGGGAAGAAGGTCACGATCAACAGCACGCCAACCGCTGCGAACCAGAACGGCCAGATCGAGCGCATGCTTTCGCCGACGCTGATCTTGCCGATGGCGGTACCGATGAACAGCACCGAGCCCACTGGCGGCGTCACCAGACCCAGGCCACCGGTCAGCACCAGCACCAGGCCGAAGTGGATCGGATCGATGCCGTAGGCCTTGGCCACCGGCAGGAAGATCGGCGTGCAGATCAGGATCATCGGCGCCAGGTCCATGAAGGTGCCCAGCAGCAGTAGCATGATCACGATCATCAGCAGCACCATGAACTGGCTGTGCGCGAACGACTGCAGGAAGTCCACCGCCGCCGCCGGCACCTGCAGGAATGCCAGCAGCCAGCCAAACACTGCGGCCGTGGCGATCACGAACAGGATCACGCCGGTGCTGCGCGCGGCATGGGTCACGGTGGCCAGGAACTCGCGCCAGTCGAGTTGGCGGTACAGCACGGTGGTCACCAGCAGCGCGTACACCACGGCAATGGCTGCCGACTCCACCGCAGTGAAGATGCCGGCACGGATACCGATGAAGATCAGCGCCACCAGGCCCAGGCCGGGCAGGGCCGAGACCATGCGCAGCAGCACGGCGCGCCAACCTGGGAACACTTCCACGCCATAGCCGCGACGGCGCGCCACCACGTACCCGGTGACCATCAGGGCAACGGTCATCAGCAGCGCCGGAACGATGCCGGCCGCGAACAGATCGGCAATCGACAACCCGCCACCGGCGGCGGCCGAGAACAGGATCAGGTTGTGCGAGGGCGGCACCAGCAGCGCCACCAGTGCGGCGGTGATGCTGACATTGACCGCGAAGTCGCGGTCGTAACCGCGCTTGACCATCTGCGGAATCATCGTGCCGCCGACCGCCGACACGTCGGCGATCGCCGAACCGGAGACGCCGCCGAAGAACAGCGAGGACAGGATCGACACCTGTCCCAGGCCGCCCCGCATGCGCCCGACCAGCGACGACGCCAGCGCGATCAGGCGTTCGGAGATGCCGCCGCGCATCATGATTTCACCGGCGAAGATGAACAGTGGAATGGCGATCAGCGATGCTGAACCGGTACCGGCGGAGATCTGCTGGACCAGCACCAGGGTCGGCAGGTCCAGGTACCACAACGTGGCCAGCGCCGCGGCGGCCAGTGCGTAGGCGACCGGCACGCCGAGCAGCAGCAGCACGGCAAATACAGTGAAAAGGATCGTAATACCCATGACTCAGCGGTCTCCCTCTGCTTCGACAACCGCCGGTTGCGCGGCCTGCACCATCTGGTTCAACGCAAACAGCGCCATCAGTGCACCACCAATCGACAGCGGCAGGTAGTTGATGCTCTGCGGCAGGTTGGCGCCGGCGGTCTTGATGTCCAGCCCGTCCAACAGCAGCACGGCGCTCCACCAGGCGATGACCACGCCCAGCACGGCCACCACCAGCGCGGCGAACACATCCACCGCGCGCCGCAGGGCAGGGCCCATGTGCGCGGCGAGCAGGAAGAAGCCGAAGTGACGGCGGGTATGCACGCCGGTGGCTGCGCCCAGGCTCATGGCTGTGGCCAGCAGCAGCAGCGTCACCGGCTCGGTCCAGCTGGGCGAATCGTTGATGACGTAACGGGCAAAGACCTGCCAGCCCTGCACCACCACCAGCCCGAGCAGCGCCAGGACAGCGATGTGGATGGCGATATCGGCGATAAGGTCCAGCGCGCGCTGGGGTGCCGTGCGCAGGTCGGCGGAGGTATCGGAAGTCGTGTCGGACATCGCGGCGGGCCTCAGGCGAAGTCGCGGATGCGACGGGTGAGGGCGGCCAGCTCCGGCTGCTGCAGATACTGCTGCAGCAACGGGTCGGCGGCCTTGCGGAAGGCCGGCATGTCGACCTCGTTGAACTGGATGCCGAAGTCGGCCACCGCCTGGCGGGCGGTGCTTTCCGAGGCATCCCACTGCTGGCGCATCACCGCCACCGATTCGCGCGCGGTCTGCAGCAGCAGCTGGCGGTCTTCCGGGCTGAGCTGCTCGAAGCTGCGGCGCGACATCAGCAGCACGTCCGGCGCGTAGGAGTGGTCGCTCTGCGACCAATAGCGCGCGGCTTCGAAATGACGGCTGGAGTGGAAGCTGCGCATGTTGTTTTCCGCACCGTCGATCATGTGCGTTTCCATGCCCGAGAACGTGTCGCCCAGCGACATCGGGGTGGGGTTGGCGCCGAGCAGCCGCATCAGCTGGATGAAGATGTCCGACGAGGCCACGCGCAGCTTCAGGCCGTGCAGGTCCTTCGGCTCCACGATCGGGTGCTTGGTGTTGTAGAAGCAGCGCGCGCCGGAGTCGTAGATTGCCAGGCCGACCAGGTCGCGGCTTTCGAAACCGCGCAGCACGCTGTCGGCCACGCCGCCATCGAGCGCGCGGCGCATGTGCGCCACCGAGTCGAACACGTAGGGCAGGCACAGCGCCTGGGTCAGCGGGAAGGCGTTGTTGAGCGCGCCGGAGTACACGCGGGTGATGTCGATGACGCCGAAGCGGGCCATGTCGATCGCTTCGGACTCGCGGCCCAGCTGGCCGGAGTGGTACTGGCGCAGCCGCAGCCGGCCGCTGGTCTTTGCTTCAAGCTGCTGCCCGATCCACTTCACCGCCGTCACGGTGGGGTAATCGGCCACATGCACATCGGTGGCGGTCAGCAGGCGCGCGCCGTCGGGCCCGACACCGTTGGAACGTGAACACCCGGCCGACAACAGGGGCACGCTGAGCGCGCCCACGCTGGTGGCAAGGAAACTTCTGCGAGTAATCATCTGCGCCCTCCCAAGCGTACTCGCCATGTCCGCCGGTTTACCCGGCGGCGATGGCCTTGCAGGTAATGTCGCCGTAACCGGCGAAACGGATCAGTGCCTGTTGGCCTACGGCGATGTCATGGATACCGGTGGCATTGCCACTGGCGATCAGATCGCCGGCCTTCAGCGGCCGCCCCCGCTGCGCCGAGCGGCCCAGGGCAAAGGCGAAGGCGGTGCGCAGGCCACCGGGCAGCAGAGTGGCGCCGCCGGTGCCCACGACCTCGCCTTCGATCCGGGTTTCCGCACGCAGGTCGGCATCGTCCAGCGCGGTCCAGCCCGGAATTTCCGGGCCCAGGACCAGGCCGTTGTTGTTGCCGAAGTCCGACACCACCACGCGCGGGCCCAGCTTGTTGATCGTCGCCAGCGGGCTGCTGGCCACTTCCACGCCGATGTACAGCCTGGCCGGGAAAGCTTCCGCTTCCTCGGGGGTCCAATGCAGCTTGTCGGCCGGCGCGTCCTGCTGCAGCTGGATCACGTATTCGGCCTCGACCGCACCGAAGCCGCCGACGAATACCGGAATGTCCTGTGTTCCACCGGTAGCATTCCAGAGCTGACGCGAGAAGATCGGGCCCAGCAGACGGTCGTCCCCCGAGCTGTCGCGGCGCTCGGCCGCGATGAAGCCCACCTTCCAGCCCACCACCTGGTCGTTCCACAGCGCGATGGCCTGGTCCTGTACCTGGTAGGCGGTGACCAGGTCATCCGGGATGTTTCCCGGAAAATCCGGCAGTGACCGGCCCTGCTGGCGGGCCGAAACGAACGCCTGGGCGATGTCGCCCAATCCCTGTTCTGGCAGATCCTGTTTGCCCTGATCGTTGCTCAAGCGGGTCTCCCGTTGATTTGTTGCACTGCCCATCGACAGCGCTTGGATGAGCTGTATATGGTAAACCGGTGTCATTGGCAATGTGCACTGCGTCAGAACCCGCACAGCCTTGGCACGCCACCGTTTCCACCCGAGGACCCTGCGGATGCGCTGTGCTGTATTGATGTCCCTGTTGGCCGCCTGCCTGCTGGCTGCCACTGCCTTGAATCCAGTCCACGCGGCCGAGCGCCCCGTCCCCGAAACCGAGCCCCCCGCTGGCGCGCCCGCGCGGATCGCACTGTGGCCGGGCGACCGTGTCCCCGGGGAGGCCGGCGCGCACAGCGTCCCCAACGTGATCGAACGCAGCGACGACTCCGCCCTGCCGGACCGCTACATCGACAACGTCAGCGCGCCCTACCTGGTCGTCTACCGCCCGGCCCGACCCAACGGCAGCGCGCTGCTGGTCATTCCCGGTGGCGGGTACCAGCGCATCGTGCTCGACAAGGAGGGCACCGCCCTCGTGCCGGCGTTCGTGGAGCAGGGCGGGGTGACGTTGTTCGTGCTGCGCTATCGGCTTCCGGCAGGACGCAGCGATCGCCAGGCCGCGCTGGCCGATGCACAGCGTGCGCTGCGCGTGATCCGTGCCGGTGCCGGGCAGTGGCACGTGGACCCCAACCGTATCGGGGTGATGGGCTTCTCGGCGGGCGGTCATGTCGCCGCGCGACTGAGCACCGGTTTTGCGACCGCGCTGCCCGGCATCGGCGATGCGATAGATGCGGTCAGCGCGCGCCCGGATTTCGCACTGCTGCTGTACCCGGTGATCGACATGGGCGCGCAGGCCCACGCCGGGTCGCGCACGCGGCTGCTCGGTGCCCACCCCGCGGCGGCGCTGGAGCGGCAGTTCTCCCTGCAGACCCAGATCACCGCGCAGACGCCGCCCACGTTCCTGGTGCATGCGCAGGACGACAGCGTGGTGCCGGTGCAGAACAGCCTGCTCTACTACCAGGGGCTGCTTGCAGCAGGCGTGCCCAGCGAAATGCACCTGTTCGCCCAAGGCGGGCACGGCTTCGGCGTACGTATTCCCGCCGCGCTCACCACCACCCAGTGGCCCACCCTGGCATTGCGGTGGATGCAGGCGCAGGGCGGGGAGGGCGTGCGATGAGCCCGGCCGACCAGCAGCGCCGCCGCTTCCTGCGCGACAGCGCCCGCTACGCCCTGTTGCTGGCGGCCGGTTCGCTGCCCGTGCTGCCTGCCCTGGGCAGCGCCACGGGCGCGGCCGCGGATTCATTGGCCACGGTGCGCGGGGGCCGGTTGCGCGGGCGCTACCAGCAGGGCGTGCACAGCTTTCGCGGCGTGGCCTACGGCGCCGACACCGCCCCCCGCCGCTTCCAGCCCGCACTGCCCGAACTGCCGTGGCGCGGCGTGCGTGACGCGCTGGCGTATGGGCCCTCGGCGCCGCAGGGCAGCAAGGAGGACGGGCCGGGCAGCGAAGACTGCCTGTACCTCAACGTCTGGACCCCTGCGCTGCGCGACGGCAAGCTCCGCCCGATCCTGTTCTACATCCACGGCGGCGCCTACAACAACGGCTCCGGCAGCGACCCCCAATACGACGGCAGCGCCCTGTGCCGGCGCGGCGACGTCGTGGTGGTCACCGTCAACCATCGCCTCAACGTGTTCGGTTATCTGTACCTGGCGCAGCTGGGGGATGCGCGCTTCGCCGAGTCGGGCAATGTCGGCCAGCTCGACCTGATCCAGGCCCTGCAGTGGGTGCGCGAGCATGCGCGCGAGTTCGGCGGCGATGCGGACAACATCACCGTGTTTGGCCAGTCCGGCGGCGGCGCCAAGATCGCCACCCTGATGGCCATGCCGGCCGCGCGTGGGCTGTTCCACCGCGCGTGGACCATGAGCGGCCAGCAGGTCACCGCCGCCGGCCCGCGCGCGGCCACCCAGCGCGCGCAGATCGCGATGGAAGCGGTGGGCGCAAAGAACGTGGACGCCCTGCTGGCGCTGCCATTGCCGGCCCTGCTGGCCGCAACGCGCGCGCGCGATCCCTCCCGGGTGGAGAGCACCAGCCTGTACTTCGGCCCGGTGGTGGATGGACGCAGCCTGCCGGTGCACCCGTTCTGGCCGCAGGCGCCCCTGCAGTCGGCGGCCATCCCGATGGTGATCGGCAATACCCATGACGAAACCCGCGCCTTCCTCGGCAATGACCCGGCCAACTTCGCGCTTACCTGGGAAACGCTGCCGGCAAAGCTGGAGAAGGAGCAGTTCGTGGACCTGCTGCCATCGGTGGTGATCGCCGAATATCGCCGCCTTTACCCGCATTACACGCCGTCGGACGTGTTCTTTGCGGCCACCACCGCCGGGCGCTCCTGGCGCGGCGCGGTGGAAGAGCTGGAAGCGAGGGCCCGGCAGGGTGCGCCCACCTGGGCCTACCAGCTGGACTGGGGCTCCCCGCTGGACGGCGGCAGGCTGGGCGCATTCCACACCCTGGACATCCCGTTGGTGTTCGACAACGTGCGCGCGCCGGGCTCGCGCACGGGCGACGGTGAGGGCGCGCAGCGCATGGCGGATCAGATGAGCGAGGCGCTGCTGGCGTTTGCGCGCACCGGCACCCCGCAGCACGCAGGCCTGCCGCAGTGGCAGCAGTACGGGCTGGAACGCCGCCAGACGCTGCTGTTCAACACGCCATCGCAGCTGGCCGACGACCCGCGCGGCGGCGAACGTCGGCTGTACCAGCAGGCCCCGTTCGTGCAGCGCGGTACGCAGTGACCCCGCGCCTCGCTGCGGGGACACGCATTCATAGGCAACGCCAACCGAACAGCGGAATTCGATTGCTTTTTCGGCCAAAACGCGGCGAACAGGCGTGATTGACGTCAAACAACTTGTTCACCTGCATCGCCTAGACTGGAGGCATGCAAGACCAAGGCAATCACTTCCCGCCCTTCCATGGCCGTGATCGACTGATCGCCGCCGTGGATCACGCGGTCCAGCATGACGATCCCCAGCAGATCGCCAAAACCCTGCGCGGCGCCCTGCGTGAGGCGATCGCCGACAGCCGCATCCAGCTGCCATCGTGTTGTCACCGCCCGATCAGCGACCACTACGCCCGCCGCGAGCTCTACCGCAGCGCCGACTACGGCTACAGCATCGTCGCCATGAGCTGGGCGCCCGGGCAGGGCACGCCGCTGCATGACCACAGCGGCCTGTGGTGCGTGGAAGGCGTGTGGCTGGGCCAGCTGGAAGTCACCCAGTACCGCCTGCTGGAGCGCGATGGCGACCGTTTCCGTTTCCAGCCCGAGCGCTCGATCATTGGCGACTGCGGCAGCGCCGGCAGCCTGATTCCGCCGCACGAGTACCACACCATCCGCAACACCAGCGATGACCAGCTGGCCATCTCCGTACACGTCTACCAGGGCGAAATGACCCGCAGCGCCGTGTTCGAGCCCGCCGGCGATGGCTGGTACGAGCGCCGGATGAAGGAAATGGAAACCGACGCGGCCTAGCCCGTTGTGCCACGCGCTGCGCGGCAGCAGCACCGGTGAACTCCAGATCAAATCTAGGAGAATCCTCAACGCCTGCGCCCAAATGCGACAGATAGCATCGCCGTGTCATCGCAGCGGCGATCCGCTGCTGCGTCTCTTCTGGGATATCACGTTGATCAATACGGCTGCCGTCGACAGCAACTGGACCGTGCAGGCCGACGTGTGCGGGCAGGCGTCGGCGACGCCCGCCGGCATACCTGAGGGGTGGCAGATACGGGAGTTCCAGGACGATGGCATCGACCACATCGAAGTCCGCGACGACACCGGCCGTATCCAGGTCACCATTGCCTATGCAGCAGGTGTTTTCTGGGCGCTGCGGGTAGGGTATCCGTGCGCCCGCGTCTCGCTGCCCAACTGGCGGTTGAAGCTGCCCGATGACGCCGAGCCCACCATGGTCCATACCGGCCCCATTTTCTCGCTGATCCGCTTCAATGAAGGCGAAGCTGCCGTGTGGTGGGTTGAGCAGTCAGCAGCGGCCAGCCGACCTTCGCCACGCGCTTGATCAGTGGCACAACAGGGAGGGGCGTTGCTACATTCATCGCGCGCGATACGCGGTGAACCGAGGCAACCACCATGCCCCAGCATCCCTTTCTCCAGGTCAATGTCTTCAGCACCGATCCCCTGCTGGGTAACCCGCTTGCTGTGGTCCTTGGCGCGGAGGGCCTGAGCGAGGACCGCATGGCGGCGTTTGCACGCTGGACCAATCTGAGCGAGACCACCTTTGTTTCGGCCCCGCGCGATCCCGCTGCGGACTACCGGGTTCGGATCTTCACCACGCTGGGCGAGCTGCCGTTTGCCGGCCACCCGACCCTGGGCAGCTGCCATGCGTGGCTGGCGCAGGGAGGCGTGCCGCGCAGCGAGGAGATCGTGCAGGAGTGCGGTATTGGATTGGTGCGGGTCCGACGTGACCCGTCCGGGCTGGCATTCGAGGCGCCACCGCTGCTGCGCGATGCGCCGCTGGAGCCGGCGTTGCGGGAGCGCGTTCGGGCGGGCTTGGGCGTAGCTGCCGATGACCTTCTCGATGCGCGATGGGTGGACAACGGGCCGCCGTGGATCGCGATGCGCCTGCGCAGCCGTTCGGCGGTGCTGCCGCTTCGACCGGATTACGCGGCACTGGAAGGACTCATGCTGGGCGTGTTCGCGGCATGCGATGAGAGCGACGACGTGGATGCGCAGTTCGAAACCCGCGCGTTCATCGCGGGGGAGGCCGCGCCGGAGGACCCGGTGACCGGCAGCCTCAATGCGGGCATCGCGCGGTGGTTGCTGCGCGAGGCGGAGACGCCAGACCGCTACGTGATCAGCCAGGGCACGGTGTTGGGGCGTGCCGGGCGGGTGCAGGTGCAGCGGGAGGGCGGCGCGCTGTGGGTGGGGGGCGCCTGCGTCACCTGCATCGAGGGCACGGTGGCGTTGTAGGACTCCGTTGCGCTGCACCGCCGGGTAGAACCCGGCGCTACGGCTTACAGCGCGACGCTGTTGTTGCGCTGGGTCACCTCTGCGCCACCGTTGTGCAGCATCACGCGCACGCGCAGGCCACTGCGGCTGCCGGCCGGCAGCGGCAGGGCGACGGGGGTGGTTCTGGGCACCAGGTCGCTCGGCGCGTCCATCGCGGGAATCTCGATCCGGGCCAGCTCACGCCCGTTCGCGTCTTCCAGCAGCGCCGTACCCGGCGGCGTCCCCACGTGGCCCAGGCTGTGCACGGTTACCTGCACCTGCCGCCCCTCCACACGCACGTCGCCACGCCCGATGCCCAGATCCGGCCGCTGCTCCACCGGCGTACCGGCCTTGATCAGCTCGAACTCGACCACCTGCGTCTGGCCCGGGGCGAACCGCACAGGAATCGACGCGCTGCGCTCCAGCGTCACCTCGCGGGTTTCCGCCTTGCCGTCGATCCGGTCGTCGCCATCGCGGTCCACGCCGCTGGTCATCCGCCACTGCCCGGCAGTGACGTTCCAGGTGCTCATCTCCGCATCTGCCGTGCGCTTGCCCAGGTTGTAGCCGATCACGGTGAACCGCTCGGTGGAGGGTGCGTGCACCAGCAGCGCGACCTGCTCGGCCGCGTCCGGCTGCGCGAAGCGCCAGCTCACCGCATGCCCGGGCCAGCTCTGGTTGCGCTTGAGTGCGATGCCGCCCAACCGTGCGCGTTGCAGGAATTCGCTCGGCGCTTCCACGCGGTCCGACCACCAGTGGCCCTCGGTGTTCATGTACTCGCGCTGCGCCTTGGCCTGGATGCCATCGGCATGCAGGGCTTCCAGGTATTTCTTGTCGCCGGTGGCCTGCCACGCCATCAGACTGGAGAACCCGGTGTTGCCCGCATCCGCGTCGGCAATCAGCGTGGGGTTCCAGGCCTCGCCCTTGCCCAGCACCTCGACGTAGTTTTCGCCCAGGTTGGCCAGCGCGCCGGGGCCGCCGCGCTGTACGCGGTAGTCCAGCGCCTTCAGGTATTTCTCGTCGCCGCTCCAGCGCCACGCCGCCCAGAACGTGTGCATCACATCGCCGCCGCCGGAGCCGTTGTTGAGCTCACCGCCCCGCACCTTGCCGGTGGCCCAGTTGATCTCGTTGGGCAGCGCCCAGCGGCCCTTGTCGTCGGTGTAGGCGTGGGCCAGGTAGCTGTCGGCCAGGCCGGTGACCAGCTTGCGGCCGGTGGGATCGGCGTTGTACTGGCCCATCAGGAAGGCCGGGTGCAATGCCGGGAACGAGTACGGCTTCTGCCACTGCCAGTTCGGTTCGCGGTACACCTTGTTGCCGCCGAACCAGTTGCTGGAGAACAGCAGGTGACCCTGCGGATTGGGCAGGATGATGCGCTCGTTGAACGCCTTCACCGTTTCCATCAGGCGCTCGACGGTGAGCGGATCGCCCCAGTTGAGGTACAGCATGGCGCTGTTGGCGTTGATGCCTTCCTCGTAGGAATGCAGCTCATCGGTTTCGATGGTGCTCAGCCCGTTGGAGAACATGCCGTTGCGGTACACCGCGTCGGACAGGGCAGTGAGCGAGCGGTTCAGCCGGTCCGGTTCCACCCCCATCAGCGCCAGGCCCGGCCATTGCTGGGTCAGGTCGGTGTCGTCGGAAATGCCGCCGCCGAAGTCGCCGTAGGCGATCTGGCGGTTGTCGATCCACCAGTCCACGAAGCGGCGCACGTACCTGAGGTCTTCGGTCTGGCGGAAGGCCCACAGCGGCACGCCCTTGGGCGCTTCGGGCTGGGTGAACGGCGGTTTGCCCTGGCTGTTGTAGCTGATGTAGTTCCAGTACAGCCGGCCCAGCGCGTGGTCCGGGTCCACCCGCAGCAGGTCGCTCAGGTCGGCGTAGACGCGTGCGTACAGACGCTGGCGCTTGGAGGTGGTGTGCTCTTCGACCAGGAAGCCCCAGTTGTCGCGGGCCTGGTTGAAGCGGTCGGCCACGTGTTCCTTCTTCGCCTCGGCGCGGTCCTTGTAGACCATGCGGATTTCGGCGCCCTCCAGCGAGGCGGTGTTGAAGCCCGGCGCGCCCGAGGCGATGCTGATCCACAGGCTGTCGGCAGTGAGGATGCGGTCGCGCAGGTCCAGCCACAGCGTGCGCTTCTGGTTCGGCTTGACCGACACCGAAACATCGATCATGTCGCGCGCCGGCCAGATCGGATCCTTGATGCGGATGTTGAGCGGAATGAGCCCATCCTTCGCCGCCGGCAGGTCCAGCGCCGGCAGGTCGATGGCCACGCCGTCCAGGCCGTCGTACATGTTTTCCCAGCTGTGCGCCCAGCTGCGGATCAACGGCTGCGCAGCGGGGGCGTCGCCCACGCCGGAAGGAATCAGCACGTGCACGATCGGCAGCGGGTTGGCCGGCAGCGTATCGGCCGCACGCCGCCGCGAACCGGCGCCCTTGGGCAGGGCCATCACGGTGCTGCGTTCGGCCGCGGGGTAGCGGCCGTCGATGTAGTCGCGCAGCGCGGTGATGTTGAGGTAGTCGGGCAGCGCCTGGCTGTCGACCAGGTAACGCTGCGTGACGGTGCCGGTCGGTTCGGCCCCGTCGCTGACCTGGTAGGCCCAGATTTCCTGGATGGGGGTTTCCTGCGCGGTGTTGCGGAAGTGCAGCACCCCGCCGGTCTGCGCCGGAATCGGGTCGACGCTGCGCACCACGCCCTGCGGGCGCTGCAGCAGCGGCGTGGCCGCCGCGCCGCCCGCGCTGTGGCTGAGCGCGCCGAAGGCCGCGCCGCGCACCTCGATGCGGTTGACGGTCTCATGGTCAGGCAGGGTCAGGTCCAGCTGCTGCCCGCCTTCCACGTAGGTGTTCCAGTCGGGCAGCTGGAAATAGTCGTTGCGGCCCGGCAGGCGCGAGCGGTTGTACACGCCCGGCCAGGTGGTCTCGGCGATGCCGTCGGTGGCCTTCCACATCCACTGCTTGTGGTCTTTGGTATCGGCGAACTCGATCTTGCGGATGCGGGTGCTGGGCGCGGTCAGCGCCGGCGGTGCCGCCGTGTCCCAGCCGAAGCGATGGTTCCAGGCGCGCATCGCATTGCCGTCGGCAACGGCGGAGGCCGGCGCCTTGTTCGCGGCCAGGGCGGCCATGCCTGCCGGGTCCAGCAGGCGGTCGTAGACGCGGATTTCGTCGAAATCACTTCCACGCAGGAAGTTGTAGCGGCTCTGCACCTGGTAGGGCGCCATCACCCGGCCGGCCGGGCCGAGCTGGTCCAGCGCGGCGTCGTAGTCGGCGGTGGTCTCCTGGCGGGCGACCTCCCTGCCGTCCACGTACAGGCGCACGCCGTGGTTCTCGTCCCAGCCGAAGGCGATGTGCTGCCACTGCTGTGGCGACGGAACGGCGTCCAGTTTGAATGACACGCGGGTGCGTGCCAGGTTGGCGTCGGTCACGAAGGCGTCGAAGCCGTGCCCGTTCCAGTCGATGCGCAGCCAGGCCATGTCCCAGCTGCTGTGGTCGGCATAACCGACCCGGAAGATCACGAACGGCGCTTCACCCACCGCGTAGCGGGGGCGCCAGAAGAAGCCAAGGGTGCCGCGTTGTGCCTGGATGTTGCCCGGCGCGTTCCACGACAGCACGCCGTCATCTTCCCACTGGATGGCCGCACCGTGCGCGCCATCGGGCACACGCTTGACCTTGTCCTGGAAGTTCGGAACCGCGTCGCCCTGGGCGGTGTCGGCGGTGAAGCCGTTGTCGGCCGACACATGGAACAGCAGCTGCGGCGCGCCCTGTGCCCAGGCGCCGGCACTGCCCCCCAGCAGCAGCACCATCAGGCTGGCGGAAAGGCGGGTACGGCGGGGCGAACGGACAACGTGCAGCGGCATGGCAGGTTCCTTTCGACAACTCAGCAGTACGGCAGTGGCGTTGGAGAGCGGCACAACGCAGTGCACGTGCGCTGCGCGCAGGCGCGCGGACATCCCCGCCGCACGTCTGCACGCAGCACACGCTAGCAAAGCAACGGTTCCCCAACATCTTGCGTCGCAGCAGCGGCGGCGTGCGCATGCACGCCGCCGCCGGGTCTGCGATGGATCAGAACTTGTAGCGCGCGCCCAGCATGAACTGCCGGCCGGTTTCGGTGTACTGAAGCGGCAGGCGACCGGTTGCCGGCGAGTACACCCACTCGTCGCTGGCTTCGTTGGTCAGGTTCATGCCTTCCAGGCTCAGCTCCAGCTGGTCGCTGATCGCGTAGCGGATCGAGGCGTCGATGAAGGTGGTACCGGTCATGCCGTGGGTGCCGTCCACGTTGAAGCCCGCTTCGGTGCCCGGCACCTGGGTCAGGTAATCATCGCGGTTGGTGGCCGAGACGCGGCCGGAGAACACCTTGCCTTCGTAGAACAGCGTGGCATTCCAGGACGACTTGGACAGACCGGTCAGGTCGGCCTTCATCACCGGCTGGCCGCTGGAGTTGATGTACTGGATCTGCGATTCCACCCAGGTGTAGTTCAACTGCACGCCGAAGTTGGACCACTTGCCCGGCAGGAAGGTGAACGGCTGGGTGTAGTTCACTTCCGCACCGTGCAGCTCGCCACCGGGGGTGTTGACCGGCTTGGTGTAGGTGAAGTCATCCGACGGCGAGGCACCGGTACCGATCAGCAGGTCGGCCGGCAAGCCGCTGGCGCTATACGGCGCCACTTCGCGGGTGGTCTGCACGAAGCTGTCGATATCCTTGTAGAACAGGCCAATGCCGGCCATCGCGCCTTCGGCGAAGTACCACTCGAAGCCCAGGTCCACGTTGGTGGCGCGGATCGGATCCAGGTACGGGTTGCCGCTGGAAATGGTGCGCGCACCGCCGGCCACGGCCACGGTGGCGCCCGGGGTCAGGCTGCCCAGACCCGGGCGGCTCATCACCTTGGCCGCGCCCAGGCGGATCAGGAAGTCCGGCGTGATTTCCGCCACCAGGTTGAACGAGGGGAGGGTGTCGTCGTACTCGCGATCAACGGTGGTCGCCACCGTGCCCGAGGCCAGCGTGGAAAGACCGGTGGAGCTCTGCTTGGTCCTCACGTAGCGCACGCCGAAGTTGCCCGAGAAAGGAATGCTGCCCAGGTCGGTGGAGAACTCGCCCATCAGGTAGCCGCCGCGGTCTTCTTCCTCCACGCTGCGCGAGTTGTTGGCGCGCGGTGCGACGGCGAAGGTGCCGCTGTTGCTGTAGATGTCGAACTGGTTGGCAATGGCGTTCAGATCCGGCACCACCCACTGGTCCGGCGTGCCGGTGATGCCCTTCAGACCCGCCTGCTGGGTCATGTCCACCGGCACGATCTTGGTGCCGTTGGGGAAGTTGGGCACGGCCAGTTCGCTGGCGCGGCGCAGTTCCACCGTATCGAAGGTGTAGTTCTTGGCCAGGATGCCGCCCTTCAGGCGGAAGCCGGGGCTGATGTTCCAGTTGAAGTCGATCTGGCCGGTATCGAAGTCATTGTCCACGTACTGCGGGCGCAGGCGGATTTCCGCCAGTTCCCAGCCGGCCGGGTTGGTCGGGTCGATGCCGTAGTTCAGCTTCGGGAAACGGCTGTTGCCGCGATAGTCGTAGCTGTACCCGTCCACATCGTACTTGTCCATGATGATGGTGGTCTGGATCGGGTTCTCATGCTTGGAGCGCGAGATGCCGACCTTGCCGGACAAGGTGAAGTCGTCGCCGAAGCGGTGCTGGCCGTTCAAGGCGATCTGCTTGAATTCGGTGCTCCACTCGTCGTGGCGGTTTTCGGTGCGGATGTCGACGTTGTCGAATTGGCCGTAGACCAGCGCGTTGTTCTCGATCACGCCGTCATTGACGATCATCGCCGGCTTGCCGACCAGGCGCGGTGTGGTGCTGGTGCCACGGCTGAAGGAAATCGCTTCGATGTAATGCTCGTCGCGCTTGGCGTCGATCTTGGAGTACAGCGCATCCAGCGAGATTTCGGTGGCGTCGCTGGGCTTCCACTGCAGGCTGCCGGTCACGCCCAGGCGCTTCTGCTCGTGTTCCATCTGCACGTAACGCGGGAAGCGCGGGTGGTACACATCGGCCGAGCGCGCGGCAGCGAACGGCGAGGCCGCATTGAAGTTGCCGTTGCTGGGGCCATTGGCCCAACGGCCGGTGTTGGAGCCTTCTTCCAGCGCCTGGCGCTCGGAATAGGCCACCGACAGCAGGCCACCGAAGGTGCCGTCGGCCCAGGTGTCGGCGATCAGCGCGGCAACGCGCGGATCGGCTTTCTGCGCCATGGCGTTGTAGCTGGCCTGGCCGCTGGTGGCGAAGGTGAAGCCGTCGTAGTCGAACGGGCGCGCGGTGCGCAGGTCGACGGTGGCGCCGAGCGAGCCTTCTTCCACGTCGGCCGAGGCGGTTTTGCGCACGATCAGCTGCGAGAACAGGTCCGAGGCGAACACATTGAAGTCGAAGCCACGGCCGCGGTTGGTGCCGCCGCTCTGGTCGCCGGCGCCCACGGTGGTCAGCGCTTCCATGCCGTTGATGCGAACGCGGGTGAAGTCCGGGCCCAGGCCGCGTACGGAGATGTTGCGGCCTTCGCCGGCTTCACGGGTAATGACCACGCCGGGCACGCGCTGCAGCGATTCGGCCAGGTTCAGATCGGGGAACTTGCCGATATCCTCGGCCACGATGGCGTCTACCACGCCGGACTCGCTGCGCTTGATGTCCAGCGCCTTCTCGACACTGGCGCGATAGCCGGTGACGGTGACGGTGTCCAGGTCGGTGGCGGCGGCCGGGGCCGGATCCTGCGCCAGGGTGGTACCGCTCAGCGCCAGGCCGATGGACAGGGCGAGCAAGGTAACCGGTGTCTTTTTCTGGATGTTTCGATATTGCATGTTTTCCCTCTCCCAAGGTGCTACATGAAACAGCTATCCGGCGACATGTCAGTGCAATGACACCGCTGGTCAG
>Ga0209050_1001996_pt1 | contig 19094 bp, 8 predicted proteins | sample Araplavi_mTSA_r2_FD_184276 | JGI IMG/M metagenome (GOLD analysis project Ga0209050, IMG submission 184276) | Arabidopsis root microbial communities from North Carolina, USA - plate scrape MF_Cvi_mTSA_r2 (SPAdes) (version 2) | ecosystem: Host-associated > Plants > Roots > Endosphere | place: USA... | reverse complement strand
CCTTGATGGCAGCGATGTCCTTGCGGGCAAAGCCGTCCAGCAGGCCCTGGGTTTTCTTCATGCGGTTGTTGATCGACTTGACCACGCTGGCGTAGCGCACCACGTCGTTTTCCTTGCCCTTGGTGGCGGCGGCAATCGCGTCGAGGTCGGCCTGGTAGTCGGCCACCATGGCCGGGTAGCTCAGGTCGCGCGCGTAGCGGATTTCAACCGGCAGCTTGTAGCGGCTGGTGCGGCCAGGATAGCCGGCCAGCAGGATCGGGTCGCCATTCTTCAGGCCTTCGGCCGAAACGACCAGGAAGTCCTTCGATTTGTATGGCACGTTGTCCGGCGATGGGTCGGCAGGCTTGCCGTCCTTGCCCACGTAGGCGCGCAGGAAGGAGTAGTCGCCGGTGTGGCGCGGCCATTCGTAGTTGTCGATGTCGCCGCCGTAGTTGCCGATCGATTCAGGCGGCGCGTACACCAGGCGCACGTCCTTGATCATCATCTGGCGGATGCGGTAGTACTCGGCGCCGCGGTGGAAGGCCGGCACGGAGCAGCGGTAGTTCTTGTCGGTCTCGCATTCGGCGATCAGGGCCTTGATGCGCTTTTTCACTTCGGCGTGGCGGTCCTTGCCGGCCAGCTTGTCCAGGCCATCGTTGACGCGCGCGGTCACGTTTTCCAGCTTGTCGGTCACATAGACGCGGGTGGTCGGGCCGCCCGGCAGTTCTTCGGCGCGGGTCTTGGCCAGGAAGCCGTTGGCGATGTAGTTCTTGTCTGCGGTCGAATTGCGCTGGATGGCGCCGTATGCGCAGTGGTGGTTGGTGACCACCAGGCCGTCAGGGGACACGAACGACGCCGAGCAGCCGTCCAGCGACACGATGGCGCTCATTGGGTGGCGGGTCAGGTCGGCCAGGCGCTCGGCCGGGATGGTAATGCCGACGCGCTTCAGTTCTGCCTTCAGTTGTGGCAGTTGGTGCGGCTGCCATTGGCCTTCGTCGGCCATGGCGGGAGCGAATGCTGCTAGCAATGCTGCCGAAAGTGCGAATTTTTTAGTCAAGTCAGTCCCCTGAACGGATAAAAGCACCGGCAGTATATGCGTTCCCGGCGCGCAGGGCTATTGACTTTTTGCTTACAAAGGCAGGCGTACCGTCACGCAGCATCCCGCGCCCGGTTCGTACTCGTTGAGGGTGAAACTGCCATGCAGGGCGTCGGCGCGCTCCTGCATGCCGATAAGGCCGAAGGAGCCGGGCCGCTCGCGGCAGGATGGCGCGATGCCGATGCCGTTGTCCTCCACCTCCAGCAGCACCACGCCCTCCTCCACCCACAGGCGCACGGTGACCACGCTGGCGCGCGAATGGCGCAGCACGTTGACCAGCGCTTCCTGCACGATGCGGAACAGCACCAGGCTGACGTCGCCGCCAATCGACGCCAGTTGCGCCTCGCCGGGCAGCTCCAGCTCGTAATGCAGGTTGCTGCGGTGGCGGAAGTCGTTGACCAGCCATTCCAGCGCCGCAGCCAGGCCAAGGTCCAGCACCGAGGGGCGCAGTTCGTTCATGATGCCGCGCACGCTGCGCAGCGTGGCGTCGATGTTTTCCAGCGCGGCCGCGACCCGCCGCGCGAAGCGGTTCTGGCGCCCGCCCATGCGTTCGTTGAGCTGCACGATATCGAGCTTCAGCGCCAGCAGGTTCTGTCCCAGCTCGTCGTGGATTTCGCGCGCGATGCGCTTGCGTTCCTCTTCCTTGACCGCCGCCATGTGGGCCGACAACTGGCGCAACTGGCCATTGGCATGCAGCAGTTCGGCGGTGCGCTGCACCACGCGCGTTTCCAGGTTGCGGTGCAGGTCCTGCAGGGCCGATTCGGCCTGCTTGCGGCGGCTGATATCGGACATCACCGCCACCAGCCCGGCCGCGACGCCATCGGCGCCGGCCAGGGTGCGCAGCGAGATGGTCGCCTGGTAGTCCCCGCCATCCGGACGACGTCCCGTCAGTTCGCCTTGCCAGCGCCCCCGGTCGAACGCGGCCAGCACCGCATCGGCTCCGCACAACGCGGCCAGGTCGCTCCCGATCGCAACTGCCTCGGTGAGCCCGCTAATGGCTGAAAAGGCAGGATTCACGGTCACCATCACGCCGTCGGCATCGGCCACTGCAACACCTTCGCCCAGATTGTCCAACACCGCAAAGGCGCGCCGCAGGGCCAGGTCGTCTTGCTCGCGCGAACGCACAAGTGCGATCACCATGCGGACCGCCTCGCCGCCGCCGTCGAGGTTGGCCTCGATGCGCACCGGCCTGCCGCCGATGCCTTCGAACAGTTGCGCCTCCATGGATGCGCTGGCGCCGTCGGCGCGCAAGCCGGCCAACAGTTGGCGCAAGCCGGGCTGGTCGTGCGGCGCCACGAAGCGTTCCACTGGCTGTCCCGGCAAATCCTGCAGCGGCATCGCAAACAGCGCTTCCGCTGCGCGGTTGGCGCCGGCGATCATGCCGTCGCGCGCCAGGGCCAGGTAGCAAACCGGCGCCTGGTCAAACAGGCCTGCATAGCGCAACAGGCCCTGCTCGACCTCCCGTTTCTGACGCCCGAGCTCCGCCAGGGCGGCACTCTGGACTTCCAGTTCCAGCTGGCTGACTTGCAGCTCATGCCATTGGCGCAGGGCGTCGATACGGGTCATTTGGGATTGCCTCCTTCCGGCGTTAAGCGCGCTTCCAGCAGTTTCAGTTCAGTGACGTTGACGAAGGTTAGCACCAAGCCATCGATCACGTTGTTCACTGTGCGGTAAGGCATGATGCGCACCATGAACCAACGCCCGTCGCGAGCCGGGATCTGGCGCTCGCAAAACACCAGGGAGCGCAGCACTTCGGCCGCATCATTTTCCATGTCCGGATACACCAGGTCGTTGGCGATATCGCTCAGCGGACGATTCAAGTCGGTGGCAATCAGCTTATACAACTGGGTGGCCTGGTTGGTGTAGCGCCGAATATTCATCTGGCTGTCGAGGAAGATCACCGCGATATCAGTGCTGTTCAGCAAGTTCTTCATGTCGCTGTTGACCAACGACAGGTCGTCCACTTTCGACTGCAGCTCGGCGTTGACGGTGTACAGCTCCTCGTTGAGCGACTGCATCTCCTCTTTCGAGGTGGTGAGCTCTTCGTTGGTCGACTGCAGTTCTTCGTTGGTCGACTGCAACTCCTCATTGGCCGCCTTCAGCTCCTCGCGCGAGGTTTGCATCTCTTCGCGCACCGCCTGCAGCTCCAGGCGCGCCATGCTCAGTTGCTGTTCCAGCTCTTGCGGACGCGGCTCGGCGCCGCGGCTGCCGCGCTTGCGGGCAGGCACCGGCGACGCGTTGAAGGTCACCAGCAGGCTGTGGCCGGACTGGTTGCCCTCCTCACGCACCACTTCAGCCGTCATGTCGACCAGCAGCGAGGTGGCGCCATCCTTGAACAGCAATTCGCGCACCGTTTCCGGGATTTCGCTGCGGTTGGCGCGCTCAATCAGGTCGGCCAGTTCGTAGCGCAAACCGTCGCGCGCCATGGCATGGATGTTCCAGTTGGCGCGGCCGGAAGCCGGCTCCAGGAAGGTGCCGGTACGGCCGTGGATATACAGGATGTCACCATCGCTATTGATCATGACTGCCGCCGGCGTATGGGCTTTCAGCAGCAGGTGTTCGATTTGGTTCTGGATATTGCCATTCATGGTCATGGTCGTCACTTCGATGGAACTGGGTTGCGCAGCCTTGGTGAACTTGGTTGGGAAATAATTGGCCACGCGTTGCGTGCTGGCGGCCAGGCGGCGGTAAATCCGTCCGCAGCCAGGCACCGGGGAAAACAGCTCGTTGTAACTGCCCGGCGTATCGGCACTACCCAACACCAGCAAACCTTCCGGTTTCAAAGCATAATGGAACAACGGTATCAGTTGCTCCTGCAATTTGGGGTTGAAATAGATTAGCAGATTGCGGCAGCTCAGAATATCGAGTTTGGTAAACGGCGGATCGGAAATGATGTTCTGCTGCGCGAAGATAATCATGTTGCGCAGTTCCTTGCGGATGCGGTAGCCCGAGCCGTCCACTGAAAAATAGCGTTGCAACCGCTCAGGCGACACAGCATCTTCCGTACCGCGCCCGAATACGCCCTGGCGCGCCTTGTCGATGGCGTCGCCGTGCAGGTCGGTGGCGAAGATCTGCAGCGAATATTTTGCGGACTCGCCGCAGCGCGCCACGGCTTCGTCAAACACCATGGCCAGGGTATACGCTTCCTCGCCAGTCGAACAGGCCGGCACCCAGGCCTTGAAGGATGCGCCATCCGGGTTGGCGGAGAGGAGTTCGGGGATGGTCTCGTTGCGCAGGTGGTCCCACACCGACGGATCGCGGAAAAAGCTGGTAACACCGATCAGCATCTCGCGGAACAGCAACTGTACCTCGGCAGCGTTTTCGCGCAGGAAGCCGACATAGGCTTCCATGGACTCGAGCTGGTGCAGCTTCATGCGGCGCTCGATACGGCGCAACACAGTGCTCATCTTGTATTCGGTGAAATTATTGCCGGTGTGCCGCTGCAACAGCGTCATCAGGTCGCGCAGGGCCTGGCGTCGCGCCCGCGCCGCGCCGTGGGCGCCACCGTGCGGTACCGAGCGCACCTGGCACAGCCACATCGGCATGGTGCCTGGCGGCGCGACGAAATCGGCGACGCCAGCGGTGATGGCGCTGCGCGGCATCGCGTCGAACTTGGCGGAGTTGGGCTCCTGCGCCAGCGTCACCCCGCCCGCTTCCTGGATCGCCCGCAGGCCGGCAGTGCCATCGGTGCCCATGCCGGAAAACACCACGCCGGCGGCGGCCTGCCCCTTCTCGGCCGCCAGCGTGCGGAAAAAGGAGTCGATCGGGTAGCGGCCGTGGGTATCGGAAGTCTCCACCGGCATCAACTTTTCGTTGGCAAAAGCCAGGTCAAAGTTGGGCGGCGCAACGTACACGTGGTCGGGCCGAACTTCGACCGATTCGGAAATCTCGCACACTTCCATGCTGGTGATACGGCGCAGCAGTTCCGGCAGCAGGCCGCGGCGCGACGGATCCTGGTGCTGCAGCACGATGAACGCCATGCCGGTGCGGGTCGGCATCGAGGCGAGGAATTCGGAGATGGCATCCAGGCCGCCGGCCGACGCACCCATGCCGACGATCTGCACCGCCTGGCGGTGCCGTAACGTTTCGCTGGAATCCTGATCGGATGAAACTAAGGGGTTAGTCATTCCACCATGATGCCAGTGCGGCAAGGAAATGGCAAACCGCCGGTTACACCCGGCAGGAGGGCTTAATGGGCGTGCCAGCCGCCGCCCAGCGCTTGCACCAGGGCCACCGCGGTTGACTGCCGGTCGGCCTGCGCCTGTAACAGCGCGCGCCGGGCGTTGAGTGCCGTGACCTGGGCCGTAACCACGTCCGTGTAACCGACCTGGCCGGCGCGGTAGCGGTTCAGCATCTGCTGCTCGACCTGGCTGGCCGCGGCGGCCGAAGTCTCGCGCAGGGACTGTTGTTGCGCCAACACACGACTGGCTGCCAACTGGTCTTCCACATCGGCCAGCGCGTCCAGGACAGACTGGCGATAGGTCGCCACCGCCGCGTCGCGGGCGGCGCTGGCCTGGTCGACCCGGGCGCCGGTCGCGCCGGCATTGAACACGGCCTGCGCCGCCGACAGGCCGAGCGACCACAGGGTATTGGAGGCGCTGAACAAGCCGCCGGCCTGGCTGCCCGCCACGCCGTAGCTGCCGCCCAGGCTCAGGCTCGGGAAATAGGCACTGCGGGCGATGCCGATCTGCGCGTTGGCGGCCGCCACCCGGCGTTCGGCGGCGGCAATGTCGGGCCGCCGCTCCAGCAGCGTCGATGGCAGGCCGACCGGGACCTGCGGCACCTGCAGCGTCCAGGGCGCCGGCGCCAGCGTGAAGTCGGCCGGGGCCTTGCCGAGCAGGATGGCAACCGCGTGTTCGAGCTGGGCGCGCTGGCGCTGCAGGCCAAGCAGGTCGGCGCTGGCGTTGGCCAGCTGGGTTTGCGCCTGCAGCAGGTCCGAGCTGGGGGCCACCCCGGCGTTCACGCGATTCTGCGTAATCTGCAGCACGCGCTGGTAGCCCTCCACCGTTTCGCCCAGCAGCGCCAACTGGGCATCCGACAGGCGCAGGCCGATGTAGTTGGCGGCCAGTTCGCCCTGTGCCGCCAGCCGCGCTGCCGCCAGGTCGGCCGCGCTGGCCTGGGCGCTGGCCTGGGCCCCACTGACGCCCGCGCGCAGCCGGCCCCACACGTCCGGTTCCCAGCTGGCCCCGATATTGACCCGGTACTGGTTGCCGGTGCGCGTATCGCCGCCCCCGCCGCTGCGGTTGGCGCTGGCGTCCAGCGTCACCACCGGGAACAGCGCGGCGCGCTGCTCGGCCACGGCGGCGCGCGCCTGGGCGTAGCGCGCCGCGGCCGCCGCCACGTTCTGGTTGTTCACTTCCACCTGCCTGGCCAGCGCGTTCAGCGTGGCGTCGCCGAACAGCTCCCACCATGGCCCTTTTTCCAGCAGGTCCGCCGGCGCGGCCGGTTGCCAGCCCTGCGCTTCCTTGAATTCGGCCGACAGCGGCGCGCTGGGCGTATGGTAGACCGGGCCGGTGGCGCAGCCGGCCAGTGCGAGCGTGAACGCGCCAAGAATTTTTTTCATGATGTGGCCTTCGCGCCACGCAGGCGCATCTTGTCGAGCAACAGGTAGACCACGGGCGTGGTCAGTAAGGTGAGCAACTGGCTGGCGACCAGGCCGCCGATAATGGCGATGCCCAGCGGCTGGCGCAGCTCCGAGCCTTCACCGAAACCGATCGCCAGCGGCAGCGCGCCCAGCGCCGCGGCCATGGTGGTCATCAGGATAGGCCGGAAGCGCAGCAGGCATGCCTCGCGTACCGCGCTGAGGGAATCGAGCCCGCGCGTGCGCTCCGCCTCCAGCGCGAAGTCGATGATCAGGATGGCGTTTTTTTTCACGATGCCGATCAGCAGGAACACCCCGATCAGGGCGATCAGCGAGAACTCCATGCGGAACAGGAGCAGCGCCAGCACCGCACCCACGCCCGCCGAGGGAAGCGTCGACAGCACCGTGATCGGGTGCACCAGGCTTTCGTACAGCATGCCCAGCACGATGTAGATCACCACCAGCGCGGCGGCGATCAACAGCGGCTGCTGCTGGTTGGTTTCCTGCGCCGTGCGCGCCGTACCCTGGAAGCTGCCACGCACATTGTTCGGCATGCCGATGGCGTTTTCCGCATCTTTTACCGCCTGCTGCGCCTCCCCCAGGCTGGCGCCGTCGGCCAGGTTGAAGGACACCGTGGTCGCCAGCTCGCCGTCCTGGTGGTTTACCGATGCCGGGGTGGAGCGCTCGGCGAAGGTCGCCAGCGCCGCCAGCGGCACCATCGCTTCCGCCTGCGCGCTCAAGGCCGAGCCGCCGGACGGGTCGCGCATCCCGGCTCCCACCACGCTGCCCGCGCCGGCCGTGGCGCCGCTGGCACCCGCGGCACTGCCAGCGGCGCTGGTGCCAGTCGTGCTGCCAGACGTGCTCCCGGCGCTGGCCGCGCTGGTGCCGCCGCCCAGCTCCTGCACGCTGGCGGCCGCGCGGCGCGCAACATAGACGTCGGCCAGCGCCTCGGGACTGCGCGCATACTCGGGCGCCACTTCCATCACCACCTTGTACTGGTTCAGCTCATCGTAGATGGTCGCCACCTGGCGCTGGCCGAACGCGTTGTACAGCGCATTGTCGACGTCGCGCATGGTCAGCCCCATGCGCGCCACCATATCCTTGTCCGCCGCGACGAAGGTTTCCACGCCATTGTCGGCCTGGTCGGTGTCGACGTCCACCAGCGCCTTCTGCCGCTTCATCTCGTCCGCCAGCCGCGATGCCCAGCGCTTCAAATCGGCCCGGTTATCGCTCTTCAGCGTGTACTGGTAGGTCGAATTGCTCTGCCGCCCGCCCATGCGCAGGTCCTGCACCGTATTCAGGAACAGCGACACGCCGGTCACCCGCGCCAGCTTGGGCCGCAAGCGGGCAATCACCTGCTGCCCCGTCACGTCGCGCTCTGCCACCGGCTTCAGGCTGACGAACATGAAACCGCCGCCGGCGCGCGAGCCGCCGGTGAAGCCCACCACCGTCGCCACCGCCGGATCGTCGCGGATGATGTTCACCAGCTGCCGCAGCTTGCCCTGCATGGCCTGGAAGGAAATGCTCTGGTCGGCGCGGATGCCGCCGTTGATCTGCCCCGTGTCCTGTTGCGGGAAGAATCCCTTCGGCGCCACTGCATACAGGTACACGTTCAGCCCCACCACGAACACCAGGATCAGCATCACCAGCCAGGCGCTGGACAGCGCCCAATCCAGCGATTTTTCGTACATGCGCAAAATGATGCCGAAGCCGCGCTCGAACCAGCGCGACACGCGGCCCGGCGGCTTCTGTGCAACGCCCGGCCGCAGCAGCCAGGCGCACAGCATCGGCGTGGTGGTCAGCGAAATCACAAGGGAAATCATCACAGCCGCCGACAGGGTAACGGCAAATTCGCGGAACAGCCGCCCTACCTGCCCGCCCATGAACAGCAACGGAATGAACACCGCCACCAGCGACACGCTGATCGACAGCACGGTGAAGCCGACCTCCTTCGCCCCCTGCAGCGCAGCGGCGAAGCGCTCCATGCCCTGCTCCATATGGCGCGCCGTGTTCTCCAGTACCACGATGGCATCGTCGACCACGAAGCCGGTAGCCACCGTCAATGCCATCAGGCTGAGGTTGTTCAGGCTGAAGCCCAGCAGGTACATCACGCCGAAGGTGCCCAGCAGCGACACCACCGTGGCAATCGCCGGTATCACGGTGGCGCGCGCGCTGCGCAGGAAGGCGCTCACCACCAGCACCACCAGCACGATCGAGATCAGCAGGGTGAACTCGATTTCGTGCAGCGACGAACGGATCGAGTTGGTGCTGTCCGATGCCACCTGCAGCTTCACGTCCTGCGGCAATTGCGCCTGCAGCTGAGGCAGCAGCGCGCGCACGGCATCCACCGTTTCGATCACGTTCGCGCCCGGCTGGCGCGTTACCAGCACGATCACGGCCGGCTCGCCGTTGAAGAGGCCCAGCGTGTTGCGGTTCTCCGCGCCGTCGGTCACCTCCGCCACGTCGTCGAGCCGGATCGCGGCGCCGTCGCGCCAGGCCACCACCAGGTCGCGGTAATCGGACGCGCTGCGCCCGCCGCTGGCCGTGGAAGCGGCCGAATAAATCTGCAGGCGCCGCCCCTCCACCTCGATCGCGCCTTTGGGCCGGTTGGCGTTGGTGGCCTGGATCGCCGCCCGCACGTCTTCGGACGAAACGCCATAGCGGTTCAGCGCAAACGGCAGCAACTCGACGCGTACCGCCGGCAGCGAGCCGCCGCCGATCTCCACGTCGCCCACGCCCTTCACCTGCGCCAGCTTCTGCTGCACGATATTCGACACCGACTCATACACCTGCCCCGGGCTGCGCGTGGCAGAGGTCAGCGCCAGGATGATCACCGGCGCATCGGACGGGTTGGCCTTGCGGTAGGTCGGGTTGCTGCGCAGCGTGGCCGGCAGGTCGGCGCGCGAGGCGTTGATGGCCGCCTGCACCTCGCGCGCCGCGGCATCGATCTTGCGATTCAGTTCAAACTGCAGGTTGACGCGCGTCGAGCCGCTGCCGGAAGACGAGGTCACCTCGTTCACGCCGGCGATCACCGCAAGGCGCCGTTCCAGCGGCGTGGCCACGCTGCTGGCCATCGTGTCCGGACTGGCGCCCGGCAGGCTGGCGCTGACCGAAATCGAGGGATAGTCCACCTGCGGCAACGGCGATACCGGCAGCACGAAGAAGGCCGCGATGCCGGCCAGCGCCAGCCCGATCGTCAGCAGCACCGTGGCGATCGGACGGCGGACAAAGGGCTCGGACAGGTTCATGCCAGCTCCTCGCGCCCCCGGCGGCGGCGCTGCGCAAGGCGGTCGAAGGCCAGGTAGATCACCGGCGTGGTGTACAGCGTGAGCAGCTGGCTGACGATCAGGCCGCCGAAGATCGACAGGCCGAGCGGCCGGCGCAACTCAGCGCCCTCGCCCCAGCCGAACATCAGCGGGACAGCCGCAAACAGCGCCGCCATGGTGGTCATCAGGATGGGCCGCAGCCGCAGCAGCGCCGCCTGGTGGATCGCGTCGCGCGGCGCCATGCCCTGCTCGCGCTCGGCCTCGATGGCGAAGTCGATCATCATGATCGCGTTCTTCTTGACGATGCCGATCAGGAGGATGATGCCGATGATGCCGATCACGCCGAGCTCCTGCCCCGTCAGCATCAGCGCCAGCAGCGCGCCGACGCCGGCCGAGGGCAGCGTGGACAGGATGGTCAGCGGGTGGATATAGCTCTCATACAGCACGCCCAGCACGATGTAGACGCATACCACGGCGGCCAGGATCAGCCACAGCTGGTTGCTCAGCGAAGCCTGGTAGGCGCCCGCCGCGCCGAGGAAAGTCAGGCTGACCGACTGCGGCAGGCCGACTTCCTTCGCCGCCTCGCGAATCGCGTCCACCGCCTGCCCCAGCGCCACGCCCGGCGCGGCGTCGAAGCCGATGGTGGTGGCCGGGTATTGCGCCACGTGGGTGACCTGCAGCGGCGCCGGGCGCTCCTGCACGCTGGCGATGGCCGACAGGGGCGTCGGCTTGCCGCTGCCGGTGCGCAGCTGCAGGTTGCCCAGCGCTTCCGGCGTGTCCATGCGGTCCTGGTCGGCCTCCAGAATGACGCGGTACTGGTTGGTTTCGGTGAAGATGGTGGACACGATGCGCTGGCCGAAAGCGCTGTACAGCGCATCGTCCACGGAGGCGGCGGTGATCGACAGGCGCGACGCGGTGTCGCGGTCGATGCTGACATACGCTCCGGCGCCGGTGGCGCCCACGTCGGACACCACATTGCGCAGGCGCTCCTTGGCCGCCATGCGTTCGGCCAGCCTGGTGGCCCATTCGGACACGGTGGCGTTGTCGGCGCCTTCCAGCGAAACGCGGTACTGGGTCGGGCCGCTTTCGGCATCGATGGTCAGGTCTTGCGTGGGCTGCAGGTAAAGCTTGACGCCCGCCACCTGCGCCACCCGGTTGCGCAGGCGTTCCATCACCACCTGCAGCTTGTCGCGGTCCGGTTTCAAGTTGACCAGCATGCTGCCGGTATGCAGCATGGTGTTGTTGCCGGCATCCACGCCGACGACGGAGCTGAGCGACGCGACCGCCGGGTCGTCCAGGATGGCACGCGCAGCCTGCTGCTGCAGTTGCGCCATGCGCTCGTAAGACACGGTTTGCGCGGCCTCGATGCGGGCTTGCAACTGGCCCGTGTCCTGGGTCGGGAACAGGCCTTTGGGTATCCACAGGTACAGCAGCACCGTCAGCAGCAAGGTGCCCAGCGCCACCAGCAAGGTCAGGCCCTGCCGTTGCAGCACCCATTGCAGGCTGGTGTCATAGCGCTTGACCAGCCGGTCGAACAGGGTCGCCTCGTGCTCCTTGTGTTCCGCCAGCCAGCGGCCCGACATCATCGGCACCAGCGTCAGCGACACCACCGCGGAAATCAGGATGGTGATGGCCAGCGTCACCGCGAATTCCCGGAACAGGCGGCCCACCACGTCCCCCATGAACAGCAGCGGGATCAGCACGGCGATCAGCGACACCGTCAGCGAAATGATGGTGAAACCGATCTGCTGCGCGCCTTTGAGGGCCGCATTCATCGGAGTCTCGCCTTCTTCGATATGGCGCGCGATGTTCTCGATCATGACGATGGCGTCGTCCACCACGAAACCGGTGGCGATGGTCAGCGCCATCAGGCTGAGGTTATTCAGGCTGTAGCCGAGCAGGTACATGATGCCGAAGGTGCCGACCAGCGAGATCGGCACCGCCAGGCTGGCGATCACCGTGGCGCGCGGGCTGCGCAGGAAAGCAAAGATCACCAGCACCACCAGCACCACGGCCAGCAGCAGTTCCAGCTCTACGTGCAACACCGATGCGCGGATGCCATGCGTGCGGTCGCTCAGCACCGTCACTTCGATGGCGCCGGGCAGGCTGGCCTGCAGTTCCGGCAGCCGCTCCCTGATCGCGTCCACGGTGGCGATCACGTTGGCGCCCGGCTGGCGTTGCACGTCGAGGATGATGGCAGGCGTCAGCCCGGCCCAGGCGCCGAGCTTGACGTTTTCAGCGCTGTCCACCACGCGCGCCACGTCCTGCAGCCTGACCGGCGCGCCGTTGCGGTAGGAGACGATCAGCTGGCGGTAGTCGTCCGCCGCCAGCAACTGGTCGTTGGCGTTGATGGTGAAGGCGCGCGTGGGTCCATCAAAGCTGCCCTTGGCGCTGTTGGCGTTGGCCGCCGTGATGGCGGTGCGCAGCGTGTCGAGTCCCAGGCCGTAGCTGGCCAGGGCTTGCGTGTCGGCCTGGATGCGCACGGCGGGCCGCTGGCCGCCGCTCAGCGTCACCAGGCCGACGCCGTTGACCTGGCTGATTTTCAGCGCCAGCCGCGTGTTGACGATGTTCTGCACTTCCGTCAGCGGCATGGTTTTCGACGTGATGGCCAGGGTCAGCACGGGCGCGTCGGCCGGGTTGACCTTGGCGTACACCGGCGGCGCCGGCAAATCGGTCGGCAGCAGCGATCCGCCCGCGTTGATGGCAGCCTGCACTTCCTGTTCGGCCACGTCCAGCGTCTGGCCCAGGCTGAATTGCAGCGTGATGATGGAGACGCCGGCGGCGCTGGTGGAACTCATGCGCTGCAGGCCGGACATCTGCCCGAACTGCCGCTCAAGCGGCGCCGTGACCGTGCGGCCCATTACTTCCGGGCTGGCGCCGGGATACAGGGTGCGCACCTGGATGGTCGGGAAGTCGACCTGCGGCAGCGCCGACAGCGGCAGGAAGCGATAGCCGAGCAGGCCGGCCAGCACGATGGCCAGCATGAACAGCGCCGTCGCCACCGGCCGCTGGATGAATGGCGCCGAGGGGCTCATCGCGTCGCGCCGTCCGCCGCCCGGCCCTCGTTTCGCGCCGTCCCGCCCGTGCCAGCCGCAGCATCGCGTGTCCGCCGGCCAGTCGCTCCTGCCGCATCACTGCCGGCATCCGGCGTCGCGGCACCGGCCGCTGCATCGCCACGATGCCTTCCTGCGCGCCCCTCGCCGCGCGAACGGCCCGGGTGTTCGCCGTCGGCCCCCGGCCGTTGCGCCGGCAGCGTCACGCGCGCCCCGTCCTTGATCCGGTCCGCGCCCTCGGTGATCACCTGCTCGCCGGCCGCCAGGCCGCTCTCGATCTGCACCTTGTCCACGGTGGCAATCCCGCGCTTGACCGGGCGCAGCGACGCCGTCTGCCCATCCTGCAGCACGTACACGTAATCGCCCGATGAGCCATGCCGCAGGGCCGTCACCGGCACCACCACGGCGTCCTTGATGGTGCGCAGCTCCAGCCGCACGTTAACGAACTGGCTTGGAAACAGCGAAGAACCGGCATTGGCAAAGCGCGCCTTGGCCATCACCGTGCCGGTCTGGGTATCGACCTGGTTGTCCAGCGCATAGAACTCGCCTTTCTCCAGCACCGTGCTGCGCGTGCGGTCATACGCCAGCGCCACCATGCGCTGCCCGGCAAGATCCGCGGCGCGCGGCGCCAGTTCGGAGACCCGGTCCTGCGGTACCGCAAACTCCACGTCGATCGGCGCCAGTTGCGTGATCACCGCGATGCCCCCGGCATCGCCCGAGCCCACCAGGTTGCCGATATCGACCACCCGCAAGCCGACCCGCCCGCTGATCGGCGCCACCACCTTCGTATAGCCCAGGTTCAGGCGCGCCGTGCCCTCGTTCGCGCGGTCGGTGGTGACCGTGCCCTGGAGCTGCTTGACCAGCGCCGCCTGCGTATCGACGTCCTGCCGCGCAATGGAATCCTGCGACAGCAAGGTGCGGTAGCGCTCGAGGGTCAGGCGGGCGTTTTCCAGCTGCGCTTCGTCGCGTTCGCGCTGGCCGGTCGCCTGCATCAGCTGCAGCTCGAACGGTCGCGCATCGATCTGGGCCAGCACCTGGCCCGCCTTCACCATCTGGCCTTCCCTGAACAGGACTTTCTGCAGGATGCCGGCGACTTGTGGACGCACGGTCGCGGTGGCGGCTGCAGTGACGGTGCCCAGTGCGTCGAGCGTGACGGGCAGGTCGGCCTTTTCAGCCGTGGCCACGCCGACCGTGGCAGCCGGTCCGCGCCCGCCCCGCCCGCCCCGGCCCGCGCCACCGCCTGCGGCGCCGCGGCCGCCGCCCCCTTGCCCCGCCACGCCGGCGGCCGGGGTACCCGGACCACCCGGCCCGCTTTCGGCAGGGCCGCGGTGGGTCAGGTACCAGGCCAGGCCGCCCAGGGCCAGCATCCCGACCAGGGCGGCGACTCCCCCGATCCAGCGCGCCCGCTTGCTGGCGCGAGGTTTCGACGGGGCATCGGATGTTGTTGGAGTCTCCATAAGGTGACCCTTTCTTCTTTTGGTAGGTAGTCAAATTGACTCTAGCACAGCGCCCTCGCCCAAATGCGTTAGGCAAGAAACATCAGAAACAATTCGGCCGGCCGGGCGCCCCAAAAGAAAAAGCCGCCAGTCTGGCTGGCGGCTTGTTTCCTGTAATAACTGCTTACAAAGATGCTACAAACTAATCGGGTGAGCTGCAGAGGCAATGGGTCAGCGCCATGAACGGCTTGCGCTGGGCGGTCATCTCGTTCAGCCAGCCCAGGTCCTGCACCACTTCGCTGGCCACGCCCGCCGGCACGCCGGCCGGCAGCAGCGAGGCGCGGGCCTGGTCGCCGAAGGCCTTGGCGGCGGCAGCTTTCGCCGTCGAGGCGCCGAAGAACTCCAGCACCTTGTCGAAGCGCGACACTTCACGCTCGATGTAGACGATGCGGGGTTCGCCCGTCATCTTGGCGCGGCGCGCCGCGGACTTCAAGGCATCCTGGTAGCCGCCCAGCGTGTCGACCAGGCCGCGTTCCTGCGCCTGTGCGCCGGTCCATACGCGGCCCTGGCCCACGGCATCGATCTTGTCGGCCGTGGTATTGCGCGCCTTGGCCGCCTTGGAGGTGAATTCCTCGTAAGTGTGGCCGATGGCGCTTTGGATCAACTGGCCGAAGCGCGGGTCCATCGGACGCAGCGGATTGCCCGCATCGCCCAGCCAGGTGGTGGTCTGGCCGGCGGTGTGGATGCCCAGCTTGTCGATCACCTTGTCCACGGTCGGGAACAGCGCGAACACGCCGATCGAGCCGGTGATGGTGGCCGGATCGGCAATCACTTCATCTGAGGCCATCGAAATCCAGTAGCCGCCCGATGCGGCCACATTGCCCATCGAGACCACCACCGGCTTGCCGGCAGCGCGGGTCAGTTCCAGCTCGCGGCGGATCAGCTCCGATCCGAAGGCGCTGCCGCCAGGCGAATCGACGCGCAACACCACAGCCTTGATCGACTTGTCTTCGCGCGCCATGCGCACCAGGCGCGCCGTCGATGCGCCGCCGATCTGGCCGGCCGGCGCATCGCCGTCGCTGATTTCGCCAACGGCCATGACCACGCCGATCGCGTCGCCGGTCAATTTCGGGAACACGCGCGCCAGGTAATCGTGGTAGCTGACCTGGCGGAAGGACTTGGCCGCCGGATCGTCGACGCCGCGCTTGGTCATCATTACGCGCAGTTCGTCCTTGGTTTTCAGGCCGTCGACCAGCTTCGCATTCAGGGCCACCTTGGCCAGGTCGCCCTTGGTTTCGGCCACCAGCGCCGGAATATTGTCGATGGTCTTCATCAGCGCGCCTTCCGGCATCTTGCGCAGCTGCTCCACCTGGGCGGTGTAGCGCGCCCACAGGTCGTTATACAGGAAGGCATCCGCTTCCGCCGCCGCCGGCGACGGGCCGTTGGCAATGAACGGCTCGGCAAAACTCTTGTAAGTGCCGACCTTCATCAGGTTGACGGTCACGCCAACCTTGTCCAGCGCATCGCGGTAGTAATTGCGGTACCTGCCGAAACCGTCGAGGAACACCGCGCCCATCGGGTGCAGGTAGACCTCGTCGGCATGGATGGCGACCTGGTACTGGCGCTGGTTATAGCTGGAGCCCCAGGCCACCACCTTCTTGCCGCTGGCCTTGAAGCGGTCCACCGCGGCGCCGATTTCGCGCAGCATGGCCTGGCCGCCGCCCTGCATTTCGTCCAGCACCAGCACGGCGCCGCCGATCTGCGGATCCTTGGCGGCCGCATCGAGCACGTTCAACACATCGCGCAGTTGCACCGATTTGTGCACCTCGCCGCCGGCCAGACCGGCCATCAGCGCGTCTCGGCTGCTGCCGGACGATTGCTCCACCAAAGCGCCTTCCAGGTTCAGGACCAGCATGGTCTTGTCGCCCAAAGGCTTGACGCCGCCGCCGAAAATGGCGGCAATCAGCAGAACCGCCACCAGCAGGAACAGGAAGTTCATGGTGGCGCGGCGGCTTTTATCCACGGCGCCCCAGAACCAGGCAAATCCACCGCGGACATACGAGAAAACAGAGCGGGACATCTTGACTCCTAGTGCAAAAAATGAAACTACTTCACACTATAAGCGACATTCGCCTTGCAGGGTGAAGAAATCAGGTAAAGCCCAGCCATCACCAGCAGGCCGTTGATGACCAGCAGTTCCAGGCCGATGCGGTAGCTGCCGAACAGCATTTGCTGATTGAAGTCCACCAGGGCGCACAGCAGCGGCCCGGCCAGCGCCACCCATGGCACCAGCCTGTCGTTCACCGTGCGCCTGCTGAGCAGGCCGAAGGCGAACAGGCCAAGCAAGGGGCCATAGGTGTAGCCGGCCAGCTTCAGGATGATGCCGATCATGCTGGCACTGTCGATCCACTTGAACACCATCACCAGCAGCAGGAACACCGCGCAGAACGCCAGGTGCACCCGGTGGCGGATGCGCAGTTGCGCGCCCTCGCCCAGGTCGCCGCGCCGTTTCAGGCCCAGGATGTCGATGCAGAAGGATGAGGTCAGCGCGGTAATCGCACCGTCCGCGCTCGGGAACAAGGCGCTGATCAGGGCAATGATGAACACCAGCTGCAGCAGCGCCGGCAGATGGCCCATCACCACCGCCGGGAAGATCTTGTCGCCGGTTGCCGTCACGCCCACCTGCGGCGCATACAGGTACAGCAAGCCGCCGAGGAACAGGAACAGCGTCAGCACCCCGGCCAGGATGGCGTTCAGCGCCAGCATGTTTTTCTGCGAATCGCCCAGCGTCTTGACCGAGATATTCTTCTGCATCATTTCCTGGTCCATGCCGGTCATGGTGATGACGATGAAAAAGCCCGCCAAGACCTGCTTCCAGGCGTTGCCCGGGCTATTGATGTCGGTCGTGAACACGCGCGCCAGGCCGGCAGAACGCATGCGCTCCAGGCTTTCCAGCACGCCCAGGTTCATCTCGTTCAGCAGGAACACGGTGCAGGCCACCAGGCCAAACAGCATGCCCGTCGTCTGCAGCGTGTCGGTCCAGACGATGGTCTTCACCCCGCCCTCATAGGTATACAGCAGGATCATCGCCAGGATCACCAGGTTGGTGAGCCAGAACGGCACGCCAAGGCTGTCAAGGATCACTGCCTGCAGGATGTTCACCACCAGGTACAGGCGCGCCGTGGCGCCCAGTGTGCGCGACAGGATGAAGAATGCCGCTCCGCTCTGGTAGGAGCGCCGGCCCAGGCGCACGTCGAGGTAATGGTAGATGGAAGTCAGCTTCAGGCGGTAGTACAGCGGCAGCAATATATAAGCCACGGCAATGTAGCCCAGCACATAGCCGATCATGATCTGCATGTAGCCGAAGCCGTCGCGCCCCACCGCGCCCGGCACGCTGATGAACGTCACGCCGCTCAGCGTGGTGCCCACCATGCCGAAGGCCACCAGCATCCAGTTCGAACTCTTGTTCCCGATGAAGAAGCTGTCGTTATTGGCGTTGCGGGATGTGGCCCAGGCCACGCCCAGCAGCAGGCCAAAGTAGGCCAGCACCACGAGGAACAGTGAAACAGGTGACATTTTATTATCCAGCCATGAAACAATTTGGGCTGCAATATACACCGGAATGCGGAAGCGCCTTAGAATCGCCTGCAAACCAGAGGAAAACCATGTACGACCAACAGACCATCGAATTCGCCCGCGCCCAGGAGGCGCTGGTCCTGCCGCTCGAATACCGCGTCCACGCCCAGGCCGATGGCCGCAGCGAGGGCCGCGAGGAATGCATGCGCGACTATGCGCGCGTGCTGTATTCGTCCTCCTTCCGCCGCCTGCAGGGCAAGATGCAGCTGCTCGGCGTCGACGCCAACCGCTTCAACCGCAACCGCCTGACCCACAGCCTGGAAGTGGCGCAGATCGCCCGCTCCATCGCGGCCGACCTGGGGCTGGAGCGCAGCGTGGTGTCGGAGACCTGTTCGCTGGCGCACGATATCGGCAACCCGCCCTTCGGCCATTACGGCGAAAAGATCCTGGACGAGCTGGTGGCCGGTTCCGGCGGCTTCGAGGGCAATGCGCAAGCCTTCCGCACCCTGCGCACGCTGGAGAAAAAGCACCACGCCTACGCGGGCCTGAACCTGACCGTGCGCTCGCTGCTCGGCATCACCAAGTACTTCCAGCGCCGCGCCGACAATCCGAAGAAATTCCTGTACGACGATGACTATGAATTCCTGATCGGGCAGCTCAATGGCGCCGGCGTCACCGTCCGCAAGAGCATCGACGCCCAGATCATGGACCTGGCCGACGAAATCGCCTACGCCGCGCACGACGTCGAGGACGCGCTGAGCTTCGGCATCATCACCTGGGGCGAGATCGTCCACGAATTCAGGATCAGCAAGGACTTTTCCGCCGCCTACGAGCAGTTTGCCAGCATCGCCAACCACGCCCATGAAGAAGCGCTGAAATGCGATATGCAGGAAAGTTCGGAGGAATACTCCATCGTGCTGCGCAAGGAGCTGACCTCGCAGATCGTGCACGAGCTGTGCCGCGACATCGCCGTGGTGGAAGGCAAGCACGGACCCGAACTCGGTTACCGCACCAAGGGCCTGCTGGCGCGCGGCCTGAAAAGCCTGCTGTGGCGCGCCATCCTGCGCAAGAAGGACGTGCAGCTTTACGAGAAGCGCGGCGAGAAGA
>Ga0209050_1001994_pt1 | contig 19122 bp, 18 predicted proteins | sample Araplavi_mTSA_r2_FD_184276 | JGI IMG/M metagenome (GOLD analysis project Ga0209050, IMG submission 184276) | Arabidopsis root microbial communities from North Carolina, USA - plate scrape MF_Cvi_mTSA_r2 (SPAdes) (version 2) | ecosystem: Host-associated > Plants > Roots > Endosphere | place: USA... | reverse complement strand
TGGTTGGCATGACGCCTGCTCCCTGGGTAAAACCCGGACGACACGTTTAGACCCCGCAGGTCACTGGATGCGCCGTGTCCGCTTCGGGTCGAAAGCGGACATTAGCACTGGCGGGCACGCCGCTCCCGCACAAACGTCCGCTAACGGCCAGAGGCGGACATGGGCCACGTCGTCAAGGGCGCTCAAGCAGCGCGAAGTCTTCTGCGGTTTCGGGGGTGTAGTGCATGAGACCGGCGAAGTCGGTATTGACCATGATCCCCTTCGCCTAGCTACGCCACCCTTCCTCGCCCGGCAGGTATTTGCCCGTGTCCATCGAGGCAATGACTTTTCCGCGATAGTTCGTATCGATCTGAATGATGTCGCCGGGCTCGATGTCACGGCCATCCGCGTATTTCATTCGGATCGTCACCTAGCTTGGTAACGCAGGTGGATCAGGGGATAAGGCCGCCCCTGTGAATCCTCCTCCGAACGTCCAGTTTCGACGAACCCCATCCGTTGATAGAAGCCAACAGCCTGGGAGTTCTGCATGTTGACGTCCGTGGTCAATGCCCCACGCAGCGACAATCCATGTTGCAGCAATTGGCGGCCGATACCGGTGCCACGGACATCTGGATCAATGAAGAGCGCCTCCATGTGTGTCCCGTCAATCAGCATGAAGCCGCGGGGCTTGTCGTTCTCATCGACAGCAACAGTCACCGGCGCATGGGGTAGAAAGCCACACACTTCGGCATCAATGGCCATTCGGTCTTGGGCACTGAGAAAGTGATGGGTGGCGTCCACGGAGCGCCGCCAAAGGTCGACAAGAGCGGTGCAGTCCTCAGGACGTGATGTGCGGAGCGTGTACATAGCAACCTTCAAAACAGTTCAGATACTCGTGAATTATGACTTGCTCGCACCTGCTAAGGCGCCGCGGTTCCCGCGCTGAACGTCCGCTTTGGGTCGGAAGCGGACCTTAGCACCGCCCGCGCGCGCTCGCCCAGTCGAATGTCCGCTATCGGCCAGAAGCGGACACTCGTGGGTTCGCCGGTAGCTCGACGACAACGACCGTAGGGTCCAACCTGCATCGCTTTGTTCATTGCGAATACTTCGAGGGGCACGGACCTTCCTCAGGGCCCCTGCTTATCCAGCGATGCGAACACATAGCCTTATCGACCCTCGTGCCACGCTCCGACACCGGTCGTCCGGAGTCGCTGGATGGACACGTTTGCTGTAGCACCTGCCGCATTTCTCGGACACGGCAGCCCGATGAACGCGCTGGAGACGAATCGGTACTCGGCGACTTGGCAGGCATTGGGACGCAGTGTCCCCCGCCCCCGCGCGATTCTGATGATCTCTGCGCACTGGTATGTCAACGCGACTGCGGTGACGGCGATGGAGCGCCCACGCACCATCCATGACTTCTACGGCTTTCCCCAAGCGCTATTCGACGTGCGATATCCAGCCCCGGGGCTCCCGCATCTGGTTGAGGAGATCGCCGAGGCCGTAAAGCCCGAAGCCGTCGGTGCGGACCACGACAGTTGGGGGCTCGACCATGGCGCGTGGTCGGTTCTCAGACACGTGTACCCGGCAGCCGATGTGCCGGTAGTGCAGCTTTCGATCAATGCGCTGAAGTCGCCGGACTACCACGTCCAGATGGGCGCGCGACTTGCGGCCTTGCGCGAGCGGGGCGTGATGCTGATGGGCAGCGGAAACGTGGTGCACAACCTCCGGGCGATGGCACGTAACCATCCCGATGCCGCCTTCGACTGGGCACAGCGCTTCGACGAGGCCGCGCGGGACGTGATGCTCACGCGTCCAGCTGAAGCAGCGCGCCTGACTGGGCACCCGGACTACCACATGGCGGCGCCTACGCCCGAGCACTTCCTCCCGCTGCTGTACGTCGCCGGCGCCGCGGCGGCTGGCGGCATAACGCCCTCCGTCCTGGTCGACGGCTATGCCTATGGCTCCCTGTCGATGACCGCGTACGGCGTAGGGGTACCGTGTCCTCCGGAGATTGACGGGTTGGGCGGCGCAGCGCCGCTGGGGACGAAGTTCCCGGCTGATGCGAGCAATATATGACCGCATTCCGCCGCGCGAAATACCTCATCGACCAGCGCTCGAGATGAAGCGCATAAGCGTTTCGCTGTACGTTGGAATATCGATCGTTGCCGACTGGACCGGACCTTCGCGATCGCCATCACCCCACGCGAACAGCCTTCAAAGCACCGCCTTCGTACTCCCGGGATAGTCGGTGCTCAGTGCCATCTTTTCGCCGGCGTCCAGCTCGGCCTGGAGCAACGCGACTTTCGCCTGGATGCGCCGTTGGGCGTCGCTGCCGAGCACAACCCAGTGCCTGCCCGGCTGCGATGCGACGACCTCGTGAATCGCGTCTGCCGCGCGTGCGGGATCGCCAGGGAACATGTCCGGGGCCAGTGCGTCCATGAGGTCACGAAACGCGCCTGACGTGGCCGCATAAGCGGCGATGGGTTCGCCCGAAAACTTCGTCCGCTGCTCGATGCCCGTGCGGAACGAACCGGGCTCGACCAGCAATGCGCGCAGGCCGATCGGCTGGAGTTCCTGCCACAGCGCTTCTGTCAGCCCCTCCAGCGCGAACTTGCTCGCCGAGTAGTAGCCGTTCGCCGGCAGGCTGCACAGGCCGTCCATCGACGACATGTTGACGATCGTTCCCGTCCCGCGCGCGCGCATCCCGGGCAGGACGAGGCGGATCATCTCCACCGGGCCGAAGAAGTTGACCTCGAACTGCGCGCGATAGTCCTCCTCGCGCTGTTCCTCGATGGCGCCGAGGAAGTCGATACCGGCGTTGTTGACCAGCACGTCGATGCCGCCGAAGTGCGCAAGCGCCTGATCGACGGCTGCGGCGCGTTGCGCGCGATCGGTCACGTCCATCGCGACGGCGAGCGCCTGCGCTGGAAACCCGGAAGCGAGCTCGCGGAGGCCATCTATTCCCCGCGCCGCCAGCACGGCGCGGTCGCCCCGCGTCAGGACGGTCTCCGCGAGCGCGCGGCCGAGGCCGCTCGAGGCTCCGGTGATGAACCAGGTGCGCGTATCGTTCCGCCCGCCAGCGGGGATGGAGGTTTCAGCGACGGGATCGGGCTTGGGGGACATGGATCTTCTCCTGTGGAGGTGATGACGAAGTGCCTTCGTCCAAGGCAGGAAGTGCCGCGGCACCAATGCATCGCGCAGGCGCGATCAGAGCGACGCCCGCAAAGGCCGGAATGCCGCACGCAGCTCGCTGGCGAACAGCTGCGGCTGTTCCCACGCGGCGAAGTGTCCGCCCATGCCCACTTCGTTGAAGTAGTACAGCGTGCGATAGGCCTGCGTCGCCCAGCTGCGTGGCGCGCGGTAGATCTCGCCGGGGAACACCGTGATGGCGACCGGGATACGGATTTCGCCAGTCTTCTGCGCCACTGCGCTGAAGTTGTTGTTGTGGTTTTCCCAGTAGAAGCGCGCGGCCGAGACCGCGGTACCGGTCAGCCAGTAAAGACTGATGTCGTCGAGCATCTCGTCGCGCGTCAACACGCGCTCGGGAATGCCATCGCTGTCGGTCCACTGGACGAACTTGTCGTACATCCAGCCCGCAAGCCCGGCCGGCGAATCGTTCAACGCGTAGCCGACGGTCTGCGGTCGGGTGACCATCATCGCGCCGTACGCGGCGTTCTTCGAGAAGAACGCATTCAGCGCATCGAACGCGGCCTGCTCCGGCGCGCTCAATCCCGCCGGTGCGGGATCGCCGGCGTTGATCGCATGGATCACATCCGACGGCACCGTGGCCGGCATGTTGAGATGGATGCCGAGCAGGCCCGATGGCGCCTGTCGCGCCATCGTGTCGGAGATGACCGAACCATGGTCGCCGCCCTGCGACACGTAGCGCGCGTATCCCAGGCGCTTCATGAGGACGTCCCACGCACGACCGACGCGATCCGGGCCCCATCCGACTTCGCGCGGGCGCCCGGAGAAACCATAGCCGGGGATGGACGGAATCACGACGTGGAATGCGTCCCCCGCCTTGCCGCCGTGCGCGGTGGGATCTGTCAGCGGGCCGATGGCCTTCAGGAATTCCAGCACCGAACCGGGCCAGCCGTGCGTGAGGATCAGCGGCATCGCGTCCTCATGCCGGGAGCGCACGTGGATGAAGTGGATGTCGAGTCCATCCAGCTTCGTCATGAATTGTGGCAATGCGTTGAGCTTGCCTTCCGCCGCGCGCCAGTCGTAATCCGTGGCCCAGTAAGACACCAGCGCCTGCAGTCGCGCCAGCTGGAGGCCCTGCGATTCGTCGCCGACGGTTTCGCGATCCGGCCAACGCGTGGCTGCCGCACGGCGACGCATGTCCAGCACGTCGGATTCGGGAACGTGGATGCGGAAGGGCCGTATCGCCGCGTCGCCAGTGGTTTCCGCGAGTGAAGCGCCTGGCAGCAGGCTCCACGCGCCGGCCGCGGCAAGGGTCCGGGCGGCGTTGCCGAGGAAGCGGCGGCGCTCGCCGTCGTGTGGTTCGCCGCTATCGATGGAATGCTTGAAGAAATGTTCGATGGAAGTCATGGGGTTCGCGTTTCCGTTCGATTCGTAGGATGGCGTGCCGCTCAACGCGCGGCGCGCGTGGTCTCGAACAGGTACCAGCTGCGGTTCTCGGCCTCGTCGATCCAGGTTTCGAGCAGGCTCGTCGTGGCGACGTCGCCATAGGGCTCGCACACCGCGTGCGTGGAGCGCAGGAAGGACGCGAGCCGGCGATTGTCGTCGGCAAGTTCCGCAAGCATGTCCTGCGGGGTCACGTAGTCGGCGTCGTTGTCGAGCAGCCGCTGCAGGCGCTGGACGTGGCCGACCGAACGCAGCGTCGTGCCGCCCACCTTGCGCGCGCGTTCGGCGATGGCATCGGTCGTGGCGAAGATCTCGCCGGCCTGATCGTCCAGCATCAGGTGGTAGTCGCGGAAATGCGGGCCGGACATGTGCCAGTGGAAGTTCTTGGTCTTCAGGTACAGCGCCAGCATGTCGGCCAGGAGCGTGGTGAGCGCCGCCGCGATGTCGAGGCCGGCCTGGGCACGAAGGTCGGTACGGGTGTGCAGCGGCGCGGACTGCCGCGACTTGACGGGAAGCATGTTCATGACGATTTCCTTCCTGGACAGGCCCGAGGGCCGATGCCCGCAGACTAGGCAGGCGCGTCCATGCCGTGTATCGGACGATCGTGTCGCCACCTCATACTTTGGTTTGCATCGACGCAGTGCATGCGCGGCGCGATGCTGCGGCGGTGCTACTGTTCACCCCCCGCCGACCGCCGCACCGGAGCCGTCCGTGGCCGTCCCGCCCCGCCCGCAGTCCCGTCCATACATCGCGCGTGCCGCCGCGCGCGCGCCAACGCGCGACCGCGTCAGCCCGTGGTTGCTGCGCACGTCGGCGGCGGCGCTGATGCTGGGCATCTTCCTGCTCGACACGCTCACCACGCTGGAAGGCGCGGTCGCGGTGCTGTACGTCGTCGCGGTGCTGCTGGTCGCCGGCACGCATCGCCGTGGCGACATCGCGATGGCGGCGGCAGGAGGCGTCCTGCTGACGGTCATCGCCTACGCGCAGTCGCACGGCCTGGAGCATGTGGGCTCGCAGACCGTGCGCGCGTTCGTGAGCCTGTCGGCCATCGGCATCGCGGCGCTGCTGGCGCTCCAGAACCAGAGCGCGGTCCACACGCTGTCGGCGCAGGCGACGCTGCTGGACGTCTCGCACGACATGATCTTCGTGCGCGATATAGCCGGAACGATCACCTTCTGGAACGCCACCGCCGAAAGCGTCTATGGCTTTTCGCCTGCGCAGGCGCTGGGCCACCATGCGGACGAACTGCTGGGCACGCGCTATCCCGATCGTCGCGAGAATGTCGAGGCGCAACTGCTCGCCACCGGCCGCTGGGAAGGCGTGCTCGAACAGGTTACGCGCCATGGAAACACGCTCGTGCTGGACAGCCGCTGGGTGCTGCAGCGCGATGACAAGGGGCGTCCTACCGGCGTGCTCGAAACGCATACCGACATCACCGAACGCAAGGCCGCGTACGCCGCCCTGGTGCGCAGCGAGCAGCGCTTCCGCCGCATGTTCGACGAAAGCCGCATCGGCGTGCTGCAACAGGACTGGAGCGCGGTGCGCGCCGAACTCGACGCACTCGGCCTGCGCGATGCCGATGCGCTGGCGCACCACATCGCCGAGCATCCCGGGTTCGTCGGCCATGCCCGCCGGCTCGCGCGCATCGAGGAGGTAAACCCTGCCTTCGCGATGATGTTCGCCGGCAGCAAGTCGATGACCGCACCGGCGTCCGTGCAGGACATCATCGGCGATGCCGACCGCACCTTCGCCGCGGCATTGCTGGCCTTCGCGCGCGGGGATGCGTTCCACGAAGGCGAAACCGAGATCGTGCGCCGCGGTGGCGACCGGGCGCCCGTGCTGTTCACCATCACGTTCCCCTCCGCCGGGGACGCCGACGCGAGCGTGCTGGTGTTCGTGGTCGACAACACCGAGCGCCAGCGAGCACAGGACGCGTTGCTGCTCGCACAGACCGAACTGGCCCATGCTTCGCGCGTGTCGACGCTGGGCGAGCTGACGGCGTCCATCGCGCACGAAGTCAACCAGCCGCTGATGAGCGTGGTCACCTACGGCGAGGCCGGCATGCGCTGGCTGCGCCGCGATCCGCCGGACCTGCACGAGGTCGATACGGCGATCTCGCGCATCGTGTCCGAAGGACGCCGGGCCGGCGAGATCGTGCAGCGCATCCGCGCGTTCCTCGGCAAGGCGACGGCCGGGCACGAAACGCTCGACATCGCCCATGTCATAGAGGAAGCGACGCGCCTGGTCCAGCACGAACTGGCGCGCGGCGCCGTCGACCTCCACCTCGAACTCGAACCGCACCTGCCGGCCGTCCGCGGCGACCGGGTCCAGCTGCAGCAGGTGCTGGTGAATCTGATGGTGAACGCGAGCCAGGCGATGACGGGACAATCCAGTCGTCGGCGGCTGTCGGTGTTCGCCGCAGGGACAGACGATGGCCACATCGACATCGCCGTCGCCGATACGGGTCCGGGGATCGCATCCGAACACCTGGAACACCTCTTCGATCCCTTCTTCACCACGCGCCCGGAAGGCATGGGCATGGGGCTGGCGATCTGCCGCACCATCGCCGAATCGCACGGCGGCCGACTCGGCGTCGAGAGCACGCCCGGCGACGGCGCGACGTTCCGGCTCTCGCTCGCCACCGCGACGGAGACTTCCGCATGAATACGCCCTTGAATCCGCCCGCGAATCCGCGCGCCGCCGCGCCCGCTGCCCCGCTCGTGGTCATCGTCGACGACGAAGCGTCAGTACGCGACGCGCTGGACAGCCTGTTCCGCTCCATCGGACTGCGCACGCTGCTGTTCGCCTCGCCGGCCGACCTGCTGCAGGCGGGCGTGCCGGATATGCCGGGCTGCCTGATCCTCGACGTGCGCCTGCCAGGCATCAGCGGCTTGGACCTGCAGGAGCAGCTTGCGCGCCACGGCATCGCGCTGCCCATCGTGTTCATGACCGGGCACGGCGACATTCCGATGTCGGTACGCGCGATGAAGGCCGGCGCGGTCGATTTCCTGCCCAAGCCTTTCCGCGACCAGGACATGCTCGATGCGGTGGCCGGCGCGATCGAACGCGATGCGCAACGCCGCGCCGGCAACGCGGCCCTGGACGAGGTACGCACGCGCTACGCGACGCTGACGCCGCGCGAGCGCGAGGTCATGGCGCACGTCGCTTCGGGCCTGATGAACAAGCAGGTCGCCGGTCTGCTCGAACTGAGCGAGATCACGGTGAAGATCCATCGCGGCAACGTCATGCGGAAGATGGGCGTGCGCACGCTGGCCGACCTGGTGCGCCAGGCCGAGGCGCTGGCGCTGGGCGCGCACAAGGCCGACGGACATACGTCCGTATGATTCCGCGCCGCGACATGTGCGGGTAACGTTCGCATGCCGCCACCCGATGCGCGATTTCAGCGCACGGCGGCACGAAGGGCCCTGATGAAGCACGCATCCATGATCGCGATCCTCGACGACGACGAAGGCGTCAGGACGTCGCTCTCCAGCCTGGTGCGATCGCTCGGCCACGACGTCTGCACGTACGCGTCGGCGGCAGCGTTCCTCGCCGACGCCGGCGCGGGCGATCCCGATTGCCTCATCACCGACATGCAGATGCCGGGCATGACCGGCGCGCAGTTGCTGGAAGCGCTGGTCGTGGCCGGGAGGCGGTTCCCGACGATCGTCATGACCGCGTTCCCGTCGGACGCCACGCGCCAGCGCGTGCTCGCTGCCGGCGCCCTCGCCTACCTGGTCAAGCCGGTGGACGGCCCCACCGTGGCGCGCTGCATCGACGCGGCGCTGGCCCGGGGCGAAGAGCGCGACCATACGTAGGTAGTATTCCGCCGCCATCGCCCGCCCCGTAGTTTCTCCGTGTGTCCACCCCACGGAGTAACCGCAATGAGCTTCATCACCACCGACGACGGCGCCAGCATCTTCTACAAGGACTGGGGCCCGAAGAGCGCGCAGCCCATCGTCTTCCACCACGGCTGGCCGCTGTCGAGCGACGACTGGGACGCGCAGATGTTGTTCTTCCTCGCGAAGGGCTATCGCGTGGTCGCGCACGACCGTCGCGGCCACGGGCGTTCGAGCCAGGTCAGCGATGGCCACGACATGGACCATTACGCCGCCGATGCCGCGGCCGTCGTGAAGCACCTGGACCTGCGCAACGCCGTGCATATCGGCCACTCCACCGGTGGCGGCGAAGTCGCGCGCTACGTTGCCCGCCATGGTGCCGGCCGTGTCGCGAAGGCGGTGCTGATCGGCGCCGTGCCGCCGATCATGCTGAAGACCGACGCGAATCCGGGCGGACTTCCGATCGAGGTGTTCGACGGTATCCGCGCTGCGGTGGCCGCCAATCGTGCGCAGTTCTTCCGCGATTTCCCGTCCGGCCCGTTCTACGGCTTCAACCGCGACGGCGCGAAGGTCGACCCCGGCGTCATCGACAACTGGTGGCGCCAGGGCATGACCGGCAGCGCGAAGGCGCACCACGAGGGGATCAAGGCATTCTCGGAAACGGACTTCACGCAGGACCTGCAGGCCATCGACGTGCCGACGCTGGTACTGCACGGCGACGACGACCAGGTTGTGCCGATCGCCGACTCGGCGCTGCTGACCATCAAGCTGCTCAAGCACGGCACGCTGAAGGTGTATCCGGGTTACCCGCACGGCATGTGCACCACCCATGCGGACGTGATCAACGCGGACCTGCTGGCGTTCATCCGCGCCTGATTGCCTCGACGCCATCCCTGTGGGTTCCGGAGCGGCAACCCGCCGTGGTTGCCGCTCCTTCATGCGATGCACCTGCCGCGCTGCGGCCCGGCACGGGCCACGTGGCTCCCGAAAAAAGCCCCGGGCGCAAGGCCCGGGGCAACGTGGGGAAGCGAAGCGTGGGGGGATTACTTCGCTTCCGCAGCGCGTTCGATCTGGCGGGCCACGACGTCCGGGTGCGACACCATCACCACGTGCGAGGCGCCAGCGACGACTTCGGTCTTGCGCGACTTCGCCCGTTCGGCCATGAACGCCAGCGCTTTCGGTGGGATGTTCAGGTCTTTGTCGCCGTAGACGAACCACGACGGAATGCTCGTCCACGATGGGCTGCCCGACTTCTCGTTGAGCGCGGCCTCGGTGATGGGGCGCTGCGTGGCGGCCATCAGCGCGGCATCGGCCTTCGATACGTCTGCCGCGAACTGCTGGTGGAACCTGTCCTGCTGGATGTAGAGATCGTTGCCACCCGTCGCCAGCTTGACCGGCGGCGCGATGGCCGGGCCAAGCGTGCTGCCCGGGAACTTGCCCGACAGCCCGGCAGCGGTCTCGCCCGCGTCCGGCGCGAACGCGGCGACGTAGACGAGCGCCTTCACGTTCGACTTGTCGCGCGCGGCTTCGGTGATGACGCTGCCGCCGTAGGAATGACCGACCAGCACGACCGGCTTTCCGAGGCTGGCCACGACATCGCCGACGTACGCGCCGTCGCTGGCGACGCCACGCAGCGGGTTCGCGACGGCGACGACCGGGTAACCATCCTTTTCGAGGATGCGGATCACGCCGTTCCAGCTGGACGCATCGGCGAAGGCGCCGTGCACCAGCACGACGGTGGGCTTGACGGCCTGCGCCGATGCGTCCGTGGCGAACGCGGCGGCGCCCAGCGCCATTGCGAGCAACAGGTGTTTCATGTGCGTCTCCTTTCGTGGGGTGAAGGTCAGGCAGGAAAATCGGTGGAAATGCTGAGGTGGCGCCACCGCGCCAGTTCCTCCAGGCGTGCATGTTCGACGCGTTCGATGACGGCCACCGCATCGCTGCCAAGCGCGAGCCGCAGCGGCGGCGCCTCCATCGCGGCGACCTGGAGGATTGCATGCGCGGCACGCGCGGGATCGCCTGGCTGGCGGCCGTCGTACTCGCGTTGCATGCGCGCGGCGTTGCCGACGACGGCGTCGTATTCGGGCCGGCCTTCGGCCAGCGATGTCGAAGCGCCGGCGAAGTCCGTGCGGAAGCCACCCGGCTCGATGATGGTCACGTGCACGCCGATCAGCGCCATCTCCTGCGCGAGCACTTCGGAAAAGCCCTCGACGCCCCATTTCGCGGCCGAATACGGCGCGCGTCCCGGCGCACCGACGCGACCGCCGACCGACGAGAACTGGATGAAGTGGCCGCTGCGTTGCTCGCGCATCAGCGCGATGGCGGCCTTGGTCATGATGATCGTGCCGAACAGATTCGTCTCGATCTGGCTGCGGAAGTCTTCGAGCGTGGTGTCCTCGACGGAGTTCACGTTGCCGTAGCCGGCGTTGTTCACCAGCACGTCGAGGCCGCCGAATGCATCCACGGCCTCACGCACGGCTGCGTCGGCCGCGACGGGATCGGTGACGTCGAGCGCGACTGCGCGTACCGCGTCGCCGTACCGCGCGACCATGTCGTGCAACTGCGACGGATCGCGCGCGCTCGCGACCACTTGATGCCCGGCCTCAAGCGCCGCCTGCACGAGTGCGCGGCCCAGCCCGCGGGAACTGCCTGTGATCAGCCATCGTTGCGTCATGTCGTTTCTCCTGATGGTTTCGCTCACGGCGCCAGGCGCGTGAATACGTAGTCGCGATCCTTCACGCGTGCTTCGTGGCAAGCGAAACAGGTGCGGTGCTGCGCTTCATCGGTCGGCACGCCGTCGATGAAGCGGCCAAAACCCCATCCGCCGCTTGCGGCGTACCGCTTCGAATCCTTCACCATCACCTGCACGGTCGTGGCCGCGCCGGGAATCGTCGCCGATGCGAAATCCGGCGACTGCACTTCCTTCCAGGCGAGCTTCACCAGCACGCTTCCGTCTGGAAAGGGCAACACTCCCCTGCGATACGCGCGCACGGCGATGTCGTTGCCGAGCACGACGCGCAGTTCGTCGAACGGCGCGGCTTCGCGCGCGGGTGCGATGAGCTCCCATCCGCGGTACCCCTGGGGCACGGTGACGCCGTATACCGGCGATGCAGGCCCGGCGGCCCTCGCGTCATCGGCGGCGGTGATCGCGATCAGACCGAGCACCACCAGTGCGATGGGAAGTACGACCCATCTGGTCTTCATGTCGTCGTCTCCGCGGTTCAGAGCCGGTCCGCGTCGACGATCGCCTGTGCGAACGCGTACGGGTCTTCCTGCGGCAGGTTGTGGCCGATGCCGCCGGTGATCAGGCGGTGTTCGTACTTCCCGGTGAAGCGCTTGGCGTAGGCTTCCGGCGGCGGATGCGGCGCGCCATTGGCATCGCCTTCCATCGTGATGGTCGGCACGCCGATCGACGGGGCCTGCGCGAGGCGGCTTTCGAGCGCGTCGTACTTCGCTTCACCCTGCGCAAGGCCGAGGCGCCAGCGGTAGTTGTGGATCACGATGTCGACGTGGTCGTCGTTGGCGAACGAGGCCGCGCTGCGGTCGAACGTCGCATCGTCGAAGTTCCACTTCGGCGACGCGAGCTTCCAGATCAGCTTCGCGAAGTCGTGGCGATTCCTGTCGTAGCCGGCGCGGCCGCGTTCGGTGGCGAAGTAGAACTGGTACCACCATTGCAGCTCCGCTTCCGGCGGCAATGGCGCCTGCCCCGCGGCCTGGCTGCCGATGAGGTAACCGCTGACGGCGACCAGGGCCTTCACGCGTTCGGGCCACAACGCGGCGACGATGTCGGCCGAACGCGCGCCCCAGTCGAAACCGCCCAGCACCGCGGTGCGGATGCGCAGCGCGTCCATGAACTGCACGACATCCTCGGCCAGCGCGGACGGCTGCCCGTTGCGCAGCGTATCGCCGGAGACGAACCGCGTACCGCCGTATCCGCGGAGGAACGGCACGAGCACGCGGTAGCCCAGCTTCGCCAGCATCGGCGTCACTTCGACGTAGCTGTAGATGTCGTAGGGCCAGCCGTGCAGCAGGATCACCACAGGGCCATTGGCGGGACCGGCTTCGGCGTACTCGACGTCGAGCAGGCCCGCACGCACCGTCTTCAGCGGTGCGAACGCGGTCGCCTGCGCGCGTCGCACAAGCGGCGTTGCCGGCGACGACGGCGCGGCATGCGCCCCGCGCACCAGCCCGAGCGGTGCGGCCGCGACGCCCAGCGCCGCGGTGGCGAGCATCTTGCGGCGGAGCGGATCGAACGGTGCGACGGCTAGCTTGTCCATGGTGTTCTCCGTGTCGTGGGATGCGCGAACATGGGACGCGACGCGTGGGGAACGTCCGTCCGGCGTGGCGCCATGCGGTGCCGGTGTGTGAACAGCTTCGTTGGCCCATGTATCCCGGATGTGTCCGGGCAGGCAGCCCTTCGTATCGAAATGTTAGAAAGGCCGATCGCCGGTCGATGCGCGACTTCGGCGGTCCTGGCCATCTAAGCAGCCGGACATGCGCCACGCGATAACACGAAGGTATGGACCCATACCCATGTATGTCCCCCCGCGCGTCCCGCGTCCGCCCGATTTGTATCGCGATGTAGCCAGGCGACGCGTGGATGCACTGGGTGACGATCGCGCCCGTCCAGGACACAGGCCGGATACACGCAGGACGCCCAATGCGTCCACACCGGCGGATCGTCCGCCGGCCCAATATGGAAGGACCAGATCATGACCAACCCGCCCTCACCGCCCCGCAAGGCGGCCCTCGTCTTCGGCGGTTCGCGCGGCATCGGCGCGGCTACTGCCCGTCGCCTGGCCCGTGACGGGTATGCGGTCGCCCTCACCTACGCCTCGCGCGCCGACAAGGCGGCCGAGGTGGTCGAATCCATCGAGGCCGACGGAGGCATGGCCATCGCGTTGGAGGCGGACAGTGCCGACGCCAATGCGATCGACACTGCCGTATCGGATGCCGTCGAGCGCTTCGGGCCGCTTCATGTTGCCGTAGTCAACGCGGGCATATACCAGGGCAGCCCGCTGGAGCAGTTTCCGCTGGAAGTGCTGGACCGGATGCTCGCGGTCAACGTACGGGGCGTGTTCCTTGCGGTGCAGGCGGCGGCTTCGCGGATGGCCGACGGCGGCAGCATCATCACGATAGGCAGCAACACCGCTGTCCGCGGCGGGGTGGTCGGAAGCAGTGTCTATGCGATGTCCAAGGCTGCCGTGGCGACGCTGGTCCGCGAGCTCGCGCTGGATCTGGCCCCTCGCCACATCACCATCAACAACATCCAGCCGGGACCGATCGAAACCGACATCACGACCGGTTTCCTCGATCACCTGATCGAACGCAACCCGCTCAAGCGGGTCGGTCGTCCGGACGAAGTCGCAGCCCTTGCCGCCTTTCTCTCGAGTGCCGACGCGCGCTACATGACCGGCGCAAGCCTGACGATGGACGGCGGCTACTCAATCTAGGGCGCCGGCCAAACTGCCCGCAGGGGCGCTGCCCCGCCTGGCCGTAGCGAGGCAGCGCCCCAGGATCCGCGCGGAGCCGGTGCCTGGATGAACTGGCGCACGTTCGCCACCAGCCATTCCGGGTCGTCCCACATCAGGAAATGACGGCCCGCATCGCTGAGCTCGATGCGCACGCCGGGCAGGGTCGCGTACTCGCGTTCGAAGATCGCTTCGGTCGATTCGCGGGTCGCGCCGTACTGCGCATACCCCGCCCATGAGCCGAGCACGAGGGTCGGTGCACGCACAGCCTGCAGCTGCGGCCGCAGGTCGATGGTCATCAGCTCGTACATCGCCTGCGCGGTGGTCGTGCGATCGCTGGCCTCGCCCCAGCGCTCCAGCGTCTGGACGCGCTCCGGAGAACTGGCCATGTTCTTCACCGCCGCGGCGGCGCCAGCCCGGTACGCGTCGGCCTGCTGCGTGAGCATCTGCTTGCGTACGCCTTCGGCCATCGCGCGTGTGGTCTCGGGGGTGGCAGCCGGATTCGTGGCGGCGGGAAGGAATGGCAACGAATCGACCACGACCAGGCGATCGACCGCGTCCGGACGCGCGATGGCGATCTGCAAGGCAAGCACACCGCCCAGGCTGTGGCCGACCACGACCGGGCGTCGCAACTTGCGGACTTCGATGTACGACACGACCCGATCGCGCATGTCCGCCAGCCAGGCGTCATCGCGGAGATTGGGCGTGGCGGGCAGTCCGGCGAAGCCGGGCAGCTGGACGAGATGGCACTGGATGCGATCGGCCTGCAATGCGGCACAGGTTTCGCGCCAGGTTTCGGCGGCGCTGTTGAGGCCGGGAATCATCAGCACCGGGCGCCCCTCCCCCACCACTTCGACGCGCAGGCCTTCGAACTCCTGCTGCGCCGCAGCCGCATGGCCGAAGAGCATCGTCAATACGGTAACGACGGCCAGCCGGAAGAGATTCGTGCGCTTCATCGCCTGCGTCCATGCCATTGGGATGCATGCCAACGTAAGCGTTTGCGCCGCTGCGGCAAGAGCCAATGCGGCGCGCATGGAAGGTACCGACCGGGATTATCGCGCCGTGACTTTCCGGAAGCTCAAGGCCCGCAACTCCATGCCCTGCGTCAACGATTCCACCACCAGCGTGTTCCGCCCCGGCAGAAGGGTCAGTTCGCTCACACGGTCGATGCGCAGCTCGCCCACGTCTTCCCCATTGACCCGCGCCCGCACGCGCCCGTGCCCGCCGCTGAATTCCAGCGCGTAACGCCCCGAGCGTTCGACTTCGAACGTGTAACGCATCCACTCGCCCGCATCCATGTCGACGACGCGCCAGCCTTCCTCATCGTGATGGAGATCCACGCCGTCGTTGCGATACGCCTTCGCAGGATTCCAGTCCACGCGCGGCTTGCCGGTTTCGTTCGCGGAGTTGCTGTCGTGGTACGCGATGCCATCGCGTCCCATGTCGAAATCCACCGCGGCTATCTCGCCGCCTTCGGCGGCGATGCGATGCGCCTTGAACGGTACCGACAGGTTCGAATGCGGGGCACGCAGCCAGGCATCGACGACGTCGGGCTGGATGCGGTTGTTCTCGAAACGGATGTCGTGCGTGGCCAGCGTCATCAACGCGGTTTCGGCCTCGGCCGCCGATGGACGCGGCCCTTCGCCGCGCCAGTAAGCGAGGATGCGCTGGTAGCCGGGATTCGCCACGACCTGCAGCGGATTGTTGTAACGCAGCTTCTTCAGCGGCCAGGACGCCCAGCCGATGCCCTCGCCTTCGACCAGCGCGACGGTGCGCGCATACCAGTCGTTGGAGTTCTCGCCGGTTTCGCCCAGATACAAGGGCACGTTCCAGCGATCCCGCAACGCGAGCTGGTCGCGGATGCTCTCGCGCGTGGTGCCGTTCCAGTACTTGTGGAAGCTGACGACGAGGTTGTCGTCCCACGGGCCGAGCCCACGCTGCGCATCCAGCACGCCGCGATAGTTGTTGCCCCAGCAGTTGCCTTCGATCATGACGATGTGGCGGCTGTCGACTTCGCGGATCGCACGGGTGGTACGCACCAGCAGTTCGCGCAGCGGCGCGTTGCCGGTTTCATTGCAGCCGTTCCGGTCGTTCGCGTCCTGGAAGCCCCAGTTGGGCTCGTTGATGATGTCGTAGGCCGCGATGGCCGGTTCGTCCCTGTAACGCTCGGCCAACCGGCGCCAGAGCGCGACCATCTTGTCGCGATGCGCCGCGTCGTCCCACAACGAAGGCGAATCCGGGTCGCGATCGGCGATGTTCACGTCATTGCCCTGTCCGCCCGGTGCGGCGTGCAGATCGAGGATCAGGCGCATGCCATTGGCCTTCAGCCACGACAACAACTGGTCGGTGCGGCGGAAACCTTCCTCGCGCCAGGTCTGTTCGCCGCGAACCGGCTCCTCGGACACCGGCGCGGTGTACAGCGCGTAGTGCATCGGCAGGCGTACCGAATCGAAGCCCCACGCGGCGAGTGCGTCGATGTCTGCCTTGGTGACGTGGTTGTCGAGCCAGGCCTGGTAGAACGCGCGGGTTTTCTCCTCGCCGATCAACTCGACGATGCGCGCGCGGATCGAACGCTGCGTGCCCGGCCCGGGCACTTCCAGCATGTAGCCTTCCTGCAGCATCCAGCCGCCGAGGCCGACACCGCGCATCACGACGGTGCGACCGCTCTCGTCGACGATGCGTGTCCCGTCGGTGCGCAGGAAGCCCCGCGTCGTTTCGATGCGATCCTGCGCGACGGCCGACGATGACCACATCGCTGCCACCGCCAGCAACGCGGCGCCGAACCGTGCGCCTGCGCGCATCACGCCCATGCCGGCGTCAGGCGCCGGCGGCGACGGGCTCGCGAACGCCCGGGCAGTACTGGTCCAGGTACGCCTGATGCGGCGGCAGGTGCCGCACGGTGTTGTCCACGTGCGTGCGGATATCGTCGAGGAACCGGCGCAGGTCCGGCTCGCTCATCACGTTGGCGGTGGGATGGTACTGCTTCGGCATCACGCCCTGCCCCATCATCACCTGCACCCACGAGTTCTCCGCGAACAACTCCTCGGCGGTGCGGAAAACATTGCCGGTTTCGCGGAACAGGTCGATGCGGTGCTTCAGCGTGGCAGGGATCTCCATCTCGCGGATCGCCTGCCAGTACGGCGTGTCGCGACGGTTGGTGAGGTGGTAATGCAGCACCACGAAGTCGCGCACGTGCTGGATTTCGGAATCCAGCTGCGCGTTGTACTGGTCGATCTCCGCCTGCGCGATGGTCTGCGGGAACATCCGCAGCAGGTGCACGATACCGCGCTGGATCAGGTGGATCGTGGTCGATTCAAGCGGTTCGATGAAGCTGCCTGCCAGGCCGAGCGCGACCACGTTCCTGTTCCAGCACTGCTGGCGCTGGCCGGGCTTGAAGCGGATCGGCCAGGGCTGCTTGATGACCTCGCCTTCGACGCTGGAGAGGAAGATCTCGCGCGCCTCGTCGTCGTCCATGAACTTGCTGGAATAGACGATGCCGTTGCCCATGCGATGCTGCAGCGGAATGCGCCACTGCCAGCCGGCGTCGCCGGCGATCGCGCGCGTATACGGCACCGCGTCGCGCACGGCGGTGGTCTGCGTGGCCAGCGCGCTGTCGTTGAACAGCCAGTGCGACCAGTCGGTGAACCCCACGCCCAGCGTCTGCCCGATCAGCATCGCGCGGAAGCCCGTGCAGTCGATGAAAAGATCGCCTTCCAGCACCGAACCGTCGGCGAGTTTCAGCGAGGTGACGTGGCCGGATGCTTCGTCGGTCTGCACTTCGACGATCTTGCCTTCGACGCGCTTCGCACCGTGCTGCTGGCTGAGCGTGCGCAGGAAGCGCGCGTACAGGCTCGCGTCCATGTGGTACGCATAGTTGATGCCGCCGCGCGGCAAATGCGCGAAACGATCCTGCAGCGCCGCCTTCAGTTCGACGCAGTAGTCCTCGTAGCCGCTGGCGATGCCCAGCTCGCGTCCGCGCATCCAGAAGTGCTGGAAGCCCGCCGACCAGTGATCCTTGCCGCTGGTGCCGAAGGAATGGATGTAACGGTGTCCCTTGTCCAGCCAGTTCTCGAACGAGATGCCGAGCTTGATGGAGCCCTTCACCGCCGACATGTATTCCTGCTCGTTGATCTCCAGCAGGCGGTGGAACGTCACCAGCGTGGGGATCGTCGCCTCGCCGACGCCGACGGTGCCGATCTCCTCGGATTCGACCAGCGTGATGTCGAGCACCTTGCCGAGCGTGCGCGCGAGCGCGGCGGCCGCCATCCAGCCGGCGGTACCGCCACCGGCGATGACGACGCGGCGGATCGGGCGGTTGGCGATGTCGGTGGTGGTCATGCCGTGGAATCCTCAGCGATTGAGTCGTTGCAGCAGACGCGCGCGCAGGCTGCGCGCACGGGTGTCGTCCAGCGGCGCGAGCACGCGCTGCGCGGATTCGGGAATGTGCCCGGCGGTCGCATCGTCCGCGTCGAACACGTAATGGCGGAACACGTCGTCCCAGATCGCCCGCTGCTTCGGCGGAAGATCGCGCACGGTCATGATCGCCAGCATCAGCGCGTTCATCGGCGTGTCCATCCAGGCCGGCGACTGCCGCCACCAGTAGTTCACCAGCACGTTGAACGCTTCCAGACCTTCCATGTGATGCCACCACATGGAAGGAATCAGCACCGCATCGCCCGGTTCCAGCACGGCCGTGCGCGCGTGCATGCAGGCTTCGGCGAACTTCGGAAAGCGCTCGAAATCAGGCGCGGCGAAATCCACCAGGCTGATCGGCTGCCCGGCCGGCGTGTGGTCCAGCGGCCCGACGTAGAGGTTGCGCAGCTGCTCCGGCGGGAACAGGGTCACGCGTCGGCGACCGGCGACCACGCACGCCAGGTTGTCCGGCACGTCCTGGTGCGCGGCGATGCGCGTGCGGTTGCCGATCCAGATGCTCGCCAGCGCATCGTCCACGCCCAGCGCCACGTCGTTCTGCGCGCGGAAGCCCGGCAGCCAGGTGTCGATCGTGGTCGAGGCGATGTAGATCGCCGGCGATGCCGGATCGTCCGCATAACGCAGCAGCGTGTTGAGCGCGACGTGCAGCGGTACGTGTTCCTGGCGGAAATTGAAGCCGCTCAGGTCGTCGTTGTAGAAGAAGCGCCCGCCGATCTCCGGCGGACCGACTGTCGCGACCACCGGCGGCGCGTCGCGGCGCTCGAAGGCGCGCAGGTAGTTCACGGCGGTTTCGGCCGACTCCCGTGCCG
>Ga0209050_1001992_pt1 | contig 19133 bp, 13 predicted proteins | sample Araplavi_mTSA_r2_FD_184276 | JGI IMG/M metagenome (GOLD analysis project Ga0209050, IMG submission 184276) | Arabidopsis root microbial communities from North Carolina, USA - plate scrape MF_Cvi_mTSA_r2 (SPAdes) (version 2) | ecosystem: Host-associated > Plants > Roots > Endosphere | place: USA... | reverse complement strand
CAAGATTGATGCGCGGCGCGTCGCCCACGTGAACCAGCACGAAGTTGCCATAGCTGGGCACGTAACGCAGATTCAGCTTGTCGAACGCGGCGCACAATTGGGCCTTGCCTGCCTTGTTGGAAGCGTAGGCTTGCTCGAGGTATTCGGCATCGCCGAGCGCTGCGATGGCCGCGGCTTGGGCCAGCGTATTGACGTTGAACGGCTGGCGCACGCGGTTGAGCAGGTCGGTCAGGCCGGGCTGCGCCACCGAGAAACCGACGCGCAGGCCCGCCAGGCCGTAAGCCTTGGAGAACGTGCGCGACACGATCAGGTTCGGGTACTGGCGCGCCAGCGCGGTGCTGTCAAAGCGCAGCTCCGGATCGAGGTATTCGTTGTAGGCCTCGTCCAGCACGACCGTGACGCGGTCGCCATGCGCGGCATGCACGCGTTCCAGGAAGTCCGCGACCTTGTCGCCCGGCACGAAAGTGCCGGTGGGGTTGTTCGGGTTGGCGATGAACACCAGGCGCGTGTCGTCGGCGATCGCGTCGAACATCGCATCCAGGTCGTGGCCGTGGTCCACGGCCGGCACCACGATGTGGCGCGCGCCACGCGCCTGCGTGGCCAGGCGGTAGACCGCGAACGAGTGCTGCGCGTACACCGCGGAAGCGCCCGGCTCCAGCAGCGCCAGCGCGGCGATTTCCAGGATGTCGTTCGAGCCGTTGCCGAGCGTGATCCAGTTCATCGGCACGCCGTAGCGTTCAGCCAGCGCCGCCTTCAGGTCAAAGCCGTTGGGGTCCGGGTAGCGTGCCAGCGATTCGGCCGCGGCCAGCATGGCCGCCTTCGCCGATTTGGGCATGCCCAACGGGTTTTCGTTGGAGGCCAGCTTGACGATGGTCGCCGGATCCAGCCCGAATTCGCGGGCCAGTTCTTCGATCGGCTTGCCTGCCTGGTACGGGGCAATGGCGCTGACGTGCGCGGGAGCAACGAGGGGCTTGGATGCGTGGGTCATGATGTGGGATTCACTGCGCCGGGTACGAGCCCAGCACTTTGAGGTAGGCAACCTGCGCCTGCAGGGCCGCCAGGGCGCGCTCGACATTCGGGTCGTTCCGGTGGCCCAGGACGTCGACGTAGAAATAGTATTCCCACTGGCCCGTGCGCGCGGGGCGCGACTCGAAGCGCGTCATCGACACGCCGTTGGCGGCCAGGGGCGCCAGCATTTCATAGACGGCGCCCGCGCGGTTCGGCACCGCCAGGATCAGGCTGGTCTTGTCCTTGCCGCTGACCAGGGGCTCGATGTTGCCGATTGCCAGGAAGCGGGTGCGGTTGTGCGGGTCATCCTGGATGCCGGCGGCGACGATCTGCAGGTTCCAGGCGGGCGCGGCCACTTCGCCGGCGATGGCCGCGATGCTCGCATCCGACGCGGCGGCGCGCGCTGCTTCGGAATTGCTGGAGGCGGCCACGCGCTCGACGTCGGGATAGTTGCGCGTCAGCCAACCCTGGCACTGGGCCAGCGCCTGCGGGTGCGCGGAAATGGTCTTGATGCCGTCCATGCCGCCCGATTGCGACATCAGGCAATGGCGGATGACGAGCGAACGCTCGCCCAGGATCTTGACCGGCGTGTTCAGCAGCAGGTCCAGGCTGCGGTTGACAGCGCCTTCGGTGGAATTTTCCACCGGCACCATGCCCACGTCTGCCTGACCGGCCTCGACAGCCCGGAAGACCTCGTCGAACGAGGCGCAAGGCAGCTTCTGGACCGCATGGCCAAAGTGTTCCAGCGCAGCCTGCTCAGAGAACGAACCCTGCGGTCCCAAAAACGCGACGGTCATGCCGCGCTCCAGGCCCCGGCATGCGGAGATGATTTCGGTCCAGACCGACGCCACGCCGGCGTTCGGGAACGGACCCGGATTGATCTGCTGCAGGCGGCGGATGACCTCGGCTTCGCGTTCGGGACGCAGCACGGGTCCATCGGCGTGCGCGGCATGCTTGGCCTCGCCCACTTCCAGCGCGGCGCGCGCGCGCTGCGACAGAAGATCGAGGATCTGCGCATCGAGGTCGTCGATGCGCTTGCGCAGGGGAAGCAGCTTGCGCTGCAGCTCGTCATCCATGGCGGCGCTCGAATTCCTTCAGGTACTCGACCAGCGCCGCCACGCCTTCGAGCGGCAGCGCGTTGTAGATGGAGGCGCGCATGCCGCCCACGCTCTTGTGGCCCTTCAACTGCGTGAGGCCCGCTGCCTCGGCGCCCTTCAGGAAGGCGTCGTTGAGCGACTCGTCATGCAGCACGAACGGCACGTTCATGCGCGAACGCACGGGCGCGTGAATGGGATTGCGGTAGAAACCGGTGCTGTCCAGGTAGCCGTACAGCAGATTGGCCTTCGCCTTGTTGGCGGCTTCCATGCCGGCCACGCCGCCATTGGCCTTGACCCACTTGAACACCAGGCCCGCGATGTAGATCGCAAAGGTGGGCGGGGTGTTGTAGCGCGAGTGTTCGGCCGCTACGTTGGCGTAGTCAAACGCCGAGGGGCAGATCGGCAAGGCCTGGCCAATCAGGTCGCGGCGCGCGATGACCATGGTGACGCCGGCCGGGCCAGCGTTCTTCTGCGCGCCGGCGTACATCATGCCGCAGCGCGACACGTCCATCGGGCGCGACAGGAAGTGCGAAGAGGCGTCGATGACCAGGGGCACGTCGGGTGCGCCCAGGTCAGCGGTGTCGGGCCAGTCCAGGAATTCGACACCGCCAATGGTTTCATTGCTGCACAGGTGCAGGTAGGCCGATTCCTTGCGCACCTGCCAGGTATCGGCAGGCGGCACCCAGGTCAGCGGCGCCTGTTCGCGGCCGTCGATCTTGGTGGCGTGATCGGAACTGGCCGCGATGTGCGTGCTGCCGTAGCGGCCGGCTTCCTTGTACGAACGCTTGGACCAATGGCCCGTCACGACGAAATCCGCAGCTGGGGCGCCGCGGCGTCCCATGAGATTCATGGGAACGATGGCGTTTTCCCCGGAACCGCCTCCTTGCATGAACATGACGGCGTAATCGGCCGGCAGGCCCAGCAAGTCGCGCAGATCGGACTCTGCTTCATCGCAGATCTGCACGAAATGCTTGCCGCGATGGCTCATTTCCATCACGGACATGCCGCTGCCGTGCCAGTCCAGCATTTCTGCAGCGGCTTGCTGCAGCACCACCTCGGGCAAGACCGAGGGGCCGGCCGAGAAGTTCCAGGGGCGGGCCATTATTGCTCCGTAGGTTCCGTCGAATCTGCTGCGTCGTTGCTGTCGTCGCCACCGGTTTGCTGGCCGTCTTCGTCCAGTTCGCCGTCATCGTCCGCGTCGCTTTCGACGACACGGCGCACGCCGGACAGCGTGCTGCCGTCGTCGACGTTGATCAGCGTGACGCCCTGCGTCGCACGGCCCATTTCGCGGATTTCCGCGACACGGGTGCGCACCAGCACGCCGCCGGTGGTGATGAGCATAATTTCATCGGTAGGCGTGACCAGCACAGCACCCACCACCTTGCCGTTACGCGAGGTGGTCTGGATGGCGATCATGCCCTTCGTGCCGCGGCCATGGCGCGTGTACTCCGCGATCGGCGTGCGCTTGCCGTAGCCGTTTTCCGTGGCGGTCAGCACCGTCTGCGTTTCGTCGCCGGCGACCAGCAGCGCGATGACCGTCTGCGTGTCCTCGAGCATCATGCCGCGCACGCCGCGGGCGTTGCGGCCCATCGGACGCACGTCGTTTTCGTCGAAGCGCACGGCCTTGCCGGCGTCCGAGAACAGCATGACGTCGTGCTTGCCGTCGGTGAGATCCGCGCCAATCAGATAGTCGCCATCGTCAAGGTCGACGGCGATGATGCCGGCCTTGCGCGGGTTGGAGAAGTCGGACAGCGGGGTCTTCTTGACCGTGCCGCGCGAGGTCGCCATGAAGACATAGTGGTCTTCGCTGAATTCCTTGACCGGCAGCACCACCGTGATCTTCTCGCCGTCGGCCAGCGGGAACATGTTGACGATCGGCTTGCCGCGCGAGTTACGCGTGCCTTGCGGCACTTCCCAGACCTTCAGCCAGTACACACGGCCGCGGTTCGAGAAGCACAGCAGGAAGTCGTGCGTGTTGGCGATGAAGAGCTGGTCGATCCAGTCGTTTTCCTTCATGGCCGTGGCCTGCTTGCCGCGCCCGCCACGCTTTTGCGAGCGGTACTCGGACAGCGGCTGGCTCTTGATGTAGCCGCCGTGCGACAGCGTCACGACCATGTCGGTCGGCGTGATCAGGTCTTCGGTATCGAGTTCCGTCGCGTTCAGTTCGATTTCCGAACGGCGCGAATCCTTGGCGCCGGTGGAGAACTCGGCCTTGATGGCCTGCAGCTCTTCGCTGATGATCGTCGTGATGCGCTCGGGACGGGCCAGGATGTCCAGCAGGTCGGCGATGGTGGACATGATGTCCTTGTACTCGCCAACAATCTTGTCCTGCTCCAGCCCGGTCAGGCGTTGCAGGCGCATGTTCAGGATTTCCTGGGCCTGCGTATCGCTCAGGCGATACAGGCCGTCGCCCTGAAGACCGAACTCGACGCCCAGATCGTCCGGACGGAAAGCCGCGCGGCCGCCCGGCGTGTCGCCGTCGGCGCGGGACAACATTTCGCGCACCAGCGACGAATCCCAGGACTTCGCCATCAGTTCCTGACGGGCGACAGGAGGAGTCGGGGCCGCCTTGATGATCGCGATGAAATCGTCGATGTTTGCCAGCGCCACCGCCAGACCTTCCAGCACGTGGCCGCGCTCGCGGGCCTTGCGCAACTGGAAAACCGTGCGGCGCGTGACCACTTCCCGGCGATGCTGCAGGAAGTAGTCGATCATCTGCTTCAGGTTGAGCAGGCGGGGCTGGCCGTCGACCAGCGCCACCAGGTTCATCCCGAAGGTGTCCTGCAGCTGGGTGTTCTTGTAGAGGTTGTTCAGCACGACCTCGGGCACTTCGCCGCGCTTGAGCTCGATGACAAGGCGCATGCCGTCCTTGTCCGACTCGTCGCGGATGTCGGAGATGCCTTCGATCTTCTTGTCGTTGACCAGCTCGGCGATGCGTTCCTGCAGCGTCTTCTTATTGACCTGGTAGGGAATCGCGTCGATCACGATCGCCTGGCGATTGCCCTTCTCCATGTCTTCGAAGTGCGTCTTGGCGCGCATGATGACGCGGCCGCGACCCGTGCGATAGCCTTCGCGCACGCCGGACATGCCATAGATGATGCCGCCCGTGGGGAAGTCCGGCGCCGGGATGAGCTCGATCAGCTCATCGACCGTGCACGCCGGATTGCGCAGGCAGTACAGGCAGCCGTCGACCACTTCCTGGAGGTTGTGCGGCGGAATGTTGGTCGCCATGCCCACCGCGATGCCGGAGCTGCCGTTGACCAGCAGGTTGGGCAGGCGCGACGGCAGCAGCAGCGGTTCCTGTTCGCTGCCGTCGTAGTTGGGTCCGAAGTCGACGGTTTCCTGGTCGATGTCGGCCAGGAGTTCGTGGGCGATCTTGGCCAGGCGGATTTCGGTGTAACGCATCGCCGCGGCGTTGTCGCCGTCGATGGAACCGAAGTTGCCCTGGCCGTCGACCAGCATGTAGCGCATGGAGAAATCCTGCGCCATGCGGACAATGGTGTCGTACACGGACTGGTCGCCGTGGGGGTGGTACTTACCGATGACGTCCCCGACGATACGCGCTGACTTCTTATAGGCGCGGTTCCAGTCGTTGTTCAGCTCGTGCATCGCGTAGAGCACGCGCCGGTGGACAGGCTTCAAGCCGTCCCGCACATCCGGTAGCGCCCGACCGACGATCACGCTCATCGCGTAATCGAGGTAACTGCGGCGCATCTCTTCTTCCAGCGATACCGGAAGCGTCTCCTTGGCAAAGGAATCCATATATATAACGACAGAATCGTGTAAGGAGGAACCCGGGCCGGGTAAACAGGAAATTCTATCATTCGATTGGGGGACCGGTCCGATGGGCCGTCCGAAGGCGCCGCAAGCGGGCCGCAACGGACCGATCAGAAACGCCGCCCGGCCACGCCCACCCGCGCCCTGCGGCCCTGTTGTCAAAAACCAACATGGGAAACGGCAGGAGTGCCGAAAACGTCATATCCAGCATTAATGCGCCTGTCCAGGGAAGCCAAAGCCCCCCAAATGCCTTAAGATTGTTTCCAGCACGCAGGAAACCCAGTAGCTATTCCTTTGAACCAGCTCTTGGCGTTGCTATACTGGCCCCGTTTTCCTGATATGCGGCGGGGGTTCGCTGCGAGTCACTTATCCAGCTTCAAGCTCAACGAGGAGAAACATGAACAAACCCTCCAAATTCGCTCTGGCGCTCGCCTTCGCCGCCGTCACGGCCTCTGGTGTAGCTTCCGCGCAAACCGTGGACAACTGGCGCAACCCGTTCGGTAACGTTTGGAAGAACGGCACGAACGAACTGTGCTGGCGCGATGCCTTCTGGACCCCGGCCACCGGCATCCCCGGTTGCGACGGCGTCCCGGTTGCCCAACAGAAGGCGAAGCCGGCCCCGATGGCGGCAAAGGTCGTGTTCAATGCTGACACGTTCTTCGACTTCGACAAGTCGACCCTGAAGCCCGAAGGTCGCCAACTGCTGCAGCAAGTCGCTCAGCAAGCCAGCACCATCGATCTGGAAACGATCATCGCCGTCGGCCACACCGACTCGATCGGTACCGAACAGTACAACCAGAAGCTGTCCGAGCGCCGCGCCGCTTCGGTCAAGGCTTACCTGGTCAGCCTGGGCATCGACCCCAACCGTATCTACACGGAAGGCAAGGGCGAACTGCAGCCGATCGCTTCCAACAAGACGAAGGAAGGCCGCGCCCAGAACCGTCGCGTTGAGATCGAAATCGTGGGTAGCCGCAAGTAATTGCCGGACTAGCTACAATAAGAGGGCCTCGCATAGCGAGGCCCTTTTTTTCGCCTGCGATGCACCCCTCTGGTGCATCGGCAAGCCCCTTCCTCGCCTAGCGCGCTGGACCCCTCTATATATAGAGCAGCCTTACGCCGGACCGCCCATGAACACGCAAACTCACGACACCGCGCAAGCCACCGTCAACGCCGATCAGGCCGAAATCGACAAGTTCAGCGCCTTGGCCAGCCGCTGGTGGGACCCCGAAAGCGAGTTCAAGCCGCTGCACGCCATCAATCCGCTGCGGCTGGAGTGGATTCAGGAATGCGCCGGCAGCCTGGCCGGCCGCAAGGTGCTGGACGTAGGTTGCGGCGGCGGCATCCTGTCGGAAGCGATGGCCCGCAGCGGCGCCGATGTAACCGGCATCGACCTGGCCGACAAGTCCCTGAAGATCGCGCGCCTGCATGGCCTGGAATCGGGCGTGAAGGTGGAGTACCGCAAGGTGCCCGTCGAAGAACTGGCTGCCGAGCAGCCGGGTCAGTACGACGTGGTGACCTGCATGGAAATGCTGGAGCACGTGCCGGATCCGGCCTCGATCGTGCGCGCCTGCTCGACGCTGGTGAAACCTGGCGGCTGGGTGTTCTTTTCGACGTTGAACCGCAACGCCAAGTCGTTTGTGTTCGCGATCATCGGCGCGGAGTACGTCCTGCGACTCCTGCCCCGCGGCACCCACACCTACGACCAGTTCCTCAAGCCCAGCGAGCTGTCGGCGGCGGCGCGCGGCGCCGACCTGGAACCGGTGAGCATGCGCGGCATGGAATACAACCCGATCACCCAGATCTACTCGCTGACTTCCGACACCTCGGTCAACTATCTGATGGCAACCCGTAAATGAGCGCCCTGATCCTGTTCGATTTCGACGGCACCCTGGCCGACACCGCCCCCGACCTGGCAGCCGCCGCGAACCGTCAGCGCACCCGCCGCGGCCTGGAGCCGATGGCGTACGAGGCGCTGCGTCCTGTGGCATCTCAGGGCGCGCGCGGACTGTTGCGCGTGGCGCTGAACCTGCAACCGGGCGACGCGGACTATGAGCCCACCCGCCTGCAGTTTCTGGAAGACTACGCCGCCAGCTCGACGGTGCACAGCAAGCTGTTCCCCGGGATAGAAGACCTGCTGGCCGACATCCGCAACCGTGGCATGTCCTGGGGCATCGTCACCAACAAAGTCACCTACCTGACCCTGCCCATCGTCGAATTCCTGGACCTGACGCGCGACAGCGCCGTGCTGGTCTGCGGCGACACCACTGCCCACGCCAAGCCGCATCCCCTGCCCTTGCAGCACGCCGCGCGCGAAGCGGGTTTTGAGACCGACCGCTGCGTCTACGTCGGCGATGACCTGCGCGATATCCAGGCCGCCCACGCGGCGGGCATGCCCGCTGTCGCCGCGGCCTATGGTTATGTCGGCGAAGACGATAACGTCATTGCCTGGCAGGCGGAAACCTGCGCGAATTCGCCAGAGGAACTCTGGTCCGCCATCGAGCCGCTGCTGCCCCGCGACTTGCGCTAAATGTCGGGGATGGGCCGTTTGCCCGTCCGCCCCGCCTTGGTCACGCCCCGCCTTGGTCACGCCCCGCCTTCGGTCACGCCCCGCCTTCGGCGGTGACGCACCTTCCAACGCGGCATCCTCGCCGATGACGCCGCAGCTCCCCGCGATTGTTCGGCCGAATTAGTGCAGCAGGCCGAACAATCTATCCGGATGCCGGGGGTTTATCCGGCCGGCGATCTCCCCTAAAGTGTGAACCGTGCATCGCGATCCGGGTTGTCCGGATCGCTCCGTTTCCGGCTCATGCCGGCGTTGCAGCCTCTCGCAGGCGGCGACGACATCTCCGTGCTGGCGGACCTCCGCGTCCCGCCGCACCGTGCCCGCTACGTTGACGCGGCGCACGCCCGACCTTTTGACCTTGCCTTCAACTCCCTGCCCGCGCGGCGCCATCCGGCCTCGCGTCCAAGGAATGCCTATGCTTTTGCCCATCCTGCTACTTTCCGCCGCCGGCTTCACCATCCTGACCACCGAGTTCCTGATCGTGGGGCTGCTGCCCGGTCTTGCCCGCGATCTGGACGTGACCGTTTCCCAGGCAGGCTTGCTGGTGACGCTGTTTGCCTTCACGGTCGCGGCGACCGGCCCCCTGCTCACCGCCTTGATGGCCAACATGGAACGCAAGCGCCTGTTCATCGGGGTGCTGGTGCTGTTTGGCCTGTCCAACGCGCTGGCCGCCGTAGCGCCCAACATCTGGATCATGGCGATCGCGCGCTTTGTGCCGGCGCTGGCCCTGCCGGTGTTCTGGTCGCTGGCCAGCGCCACCGCCGTCGAACTGGTGGGCCCCGCGCGCGCCGGACGCGCCATTTCGACGGTGGCGTTCGGCATCGTGGCCGCCACGGTGTTCGGCATTCCGATCGGTGTGCTGATCTCGGACGCGTTCGGATGGCGCGCCGCGTTCTGGGTGCTGTCCGTGGTGGCGTTTGCCAAGGCCCTGCTGCTGCTGCTGACCTTCCCCAGCACGCGCATCCGCGCCGATAGCGTGCGCCTCGTCACGCAGCTGCGGATCCTGCGCAAACCCATCGTTGTGAGCCATGTGGTGCTGTCGCTGCTGGTTTTCACCGGCATGTTTACGGCCTATACCTATCTTGCCGACATGCTGGAGCGGCTGGGCGGCTTTGACGGCGAGACCGTCGGCTGGACGATGATGGCGTTTGGCGCCGTCGGGCTGGTGGGCAACACGCTGGGGGGACGCCTGGTGGACCGCAGCCCGCTCGGCGCCACGGCGCTGTTCTCGTCGCTGATGGCGGTTGGCCTGGCGTTCGTCGCGCCGGTCATGCAGTCGCACGGTCTACTGGCTGTCGCGCTGGGCATCTGGGGAATCGCCCAGGCCGCACTTTTCATCGTCTGCCACGTACGGCTGATGAAGTCCGCCCCCGAGGCGCCCGCGTTTGCCGCGTCGCTGAACATCTCCGGCGCGAACATCGGCATCGGCCTGGGCGCGGTGGTTGGCGGACATGTGATCGACCACTACGGCCTGGCGACGCTGGGCGGCGCCGCGGCCGTCATCGTGGCGGTTGCCGTCGGGCTGGCCGCGCTGATGATGGCGGCGTCCCGAGGCCGGCGGCAATCCAAGGCGGCGTGCGCCAACGCGGCCTGACGCCAAGCTTGTCTCGCCCCCGCCACGCTTGACACCGCTTGGATTTACCGGATGGCAGGCGATTGCATTTGCAGTACAATGGAAGGTCTTGGGGCCGATCCGGATTCGACGTGGGTCGCGAAACAACTCAGGGCATGCCGAGCACCAGTACGCTCGTTAAACCACTGGAACACTACAAACGCCAACGACGAGCGTTTCGCTCTCGCCGCTTAAGCGGTGAGCCGCTGCACTGATCTGTCCTTGGGTCAGGCGGAGGAAGGCAACTTCCTAGGGGGGTAACCCTCGAACCGCAGCAGCGACATTCACAAGGAATCGGTCTGCGCTGGGGTCACACGGCTCAGATTTAAATTACGTGAATCGCTTTGGTCCGGCCTGTCGGTTGGCTAAGTCCAAAGTTAAAACCAAATAAATCGACTACGCATGTAGAACTGGTTGCGGAGGGCTTGCGGACGGGGGTTCAATTCCCCCCGGCTCCACCAAATTCCGTTCAGCAACGTCAGCTGAAACCAAAAATCCTCAAGGGTGCAGACCCTTGAGGATTTTTTTCGTCTGGGTCACTGCCGGTTCACCCAGTCCTGGGCTCCCTCGATGAACCAGGGGAGATTCAGGCGTTCGCCCTCGCCCGATTGAATCGTCAGGCGCTGGCCGGACGGGTTGGCGTTGTTGTTGGAACCCGCCGGCGAATCCAGCGGCCGGCTGCGGTAGTCCACGTTGTTTCGCGGTTGCTGCGGGGTCTCTGCGCAGGCGGCGAGGGCTGCGATGGCCGCCCCGGCGAGCAGCAGGCGCAGCGCTGCGTGATGAATCTTCATGGTGTTCGGTTCCTGCTGGCGGCACAGGCCGGCGTGCCAGGCGAAACGGCCTTTCCCGTACCTTACTCGCATTAGGGTGGCCGCGTCAGGCAGCTCCGGTCGCCTGGCCGCCCACGTCAGCCTTCCCCCCTCCCACCGAAGCAGGTCGGGCGCGGGCGCGGCCTCCCAGGTCAGAACTGATACTTCAACGTCAGCATGGCGTGGCGGGTAGGCGCGTAGATCCCGGTGTAGAAGGTGGTGTCCAGACCCTGCAGGTACTTCTTGTCGAACACGTTGTTCAGGTTCAGCGTGGCCGAAAGTTGGCGGTTGAAGTCGTAGCGCGCCATCAGGTTGGCGACGGCGTAGGCGGGCTGCTCGCCTTTGAGTGTGACGCCCGGCAGGGACCAGGTGGTGGCGCTGTAGTAGATGCGGCTTTGCCAGTTGACGCCGCCGCCCACGGTCAGGCGATGCCAGTCGCCGGGCAGGCGGTAGGTGGTCCACAGCTTGGCCATGTGGCGCGGGAAGATGGTGCGGATGGTGGCGCCCTCGCCGTCCTTGGTGATGCTGTAGCTGTAGCTGAGCGCGGCTTGCCAGCCGGGGGCCAATTCGCCGTTGAACTCGATATCCAGGCCCGACGTTTTGGCGCCGCTGACGGCGCGGTACGCCGGTTCCCGCACGGTGCCGGGCACGAACTGGCCTTCGTCGACTTCGGCAAGGTTGTCCTGGCGGATCTGATAGAGCGCGATGGCGCTGGTGAGACGGCCGCCAAAGTAGTCGCTCTTCAAGCCGATTTCGTAGTTGTCGCCGGTGCGCGGGTCCAGCACGTTGCCATTGCGATCGCGGGCGCTTTGCGGCTTGAAGATGCTGGTGTAGCTGGCGTAGACAGAATGCTGGTCGTTCAGGTCGTAGACGATGCCGGCGTAGGGCGTGACAACGCCGCTTTCGCTCATCTCGGTGATCTTGTTGTTTCGCGCCAGCGCGGGCGACGTGTAGATCTGCGAGAGCTTGTAGCGGTAGTTGCTGACGCGCGCCCCCACGATGACGGCGAGGTCGTCTGTGGGCTTCAGGCGCAACGCGGAATAGACGCCCTGCTGCTTTTGCCAGCCGTCGTAATCCATGAGTTTCTGGCCTGACGCGGTGGGCCCTGCAGGGTCGTTGCCCCAGGTGTAAATGTTGACGTCACGGCCTTCGATGTCGTCGTCGGCCGGCTCGTGATAGTTATTGAACTCCGCCCAATTCATTCCCACGACGAACTCGTGCTGCCTTCCCCACAATTCGAATGGTCCGGCCGCCTGCACGTCGAAGCCGGTCTGGCGCTGGCGGGCGCTGCCCAGGCCGCCATAGAACTGCACGCCGTCGCCCGTATTGCGCTCGACGAAACCCCAACTGGCGTCGGCCGACGAAAATTCGCGCTTGCCGTGAAGGTAGTTGCCCGAAAACTTGAGCTTCCAGTCGTTGACGAACTTATGCTCGAGGTTGAGGAAGGCGTTGTAGACCTTGAGCTCGTCGGTGTTCCAGCGTGCCCCGGCGTTGTCGGACGCCTTGAAATCGGTCTGCTGACCGTCAGCGTAAAAGAGCGGCAGTCCGGTCGACGACTGTCCGCGCGGATCGTTGTTCTGGTAGTCGATGCCCGCTGTGAGCATTGTGTTCGGCGTAAGGTCGGCCTCCAGCACGCCGTAGAAAACCGACTTGTTTTCCTTGTAGTAGTCGATATGCGTGTTGCCCTGCTCGTGCGCAGCGACGAAGCGGCCGCGCAAGGTGCCGGCGTCGTTGATCGGCCCGCCCACGTCCAGTTCGCCGCGGCCGCGGCCCCAGGTGCCTGCGCCCACGCTGGCATATCCCTGGAATTCGCGCGTGGGCTTCTTGCGGATGAGGTTGACGGTGCCCGAGGGATCGCCCGCCCCCGTCATCAGCCCCGTTGCGCCGCGCAGGACCTCGACGCGGTCATAGATTGCCAGGTCCGTCTGGCTCTGCGGGATGTTCTGCGACACGATGTCGGTCGCGGTCAGGACGCCATCAAACTGATAGTTATCGATGTTGTAGCCGCGCGAAAGAATCGAGAACCGTCCTGTGCCGATGTTCTGCACCGAGATGCCAGGCGTGCGGTCCAGCAGCGCCTCGATGCTGTCGACGCCCTCGTCCTCGATGCGCTGGCGCGTCATGACGCTGATGGTCTGCGGCGTCTCGCGCTGCGTGAGCGGCAGGCCGGTGGCGAAGGACAAGGGGCCGGTCATAGCGTAGCTGTTCGAACCCTCCGTGGCGCCAAAGCCGTCGGCTTGGACGGTGACGGGCGCCAGCGTGGCCACACCGCCGGCGGGCGCCGCGCGGTGCAGCACATAACTGCCGCCCTCTGCCGGCGATGCGGCCAGGCCGGTGCCGGCCAGCAAGGCATTCAACGCGGCGCGCGGGTCCAGGTCGCCCGACACGCCCGGGCTTTGTTTGCCCTGCGCGAGTTCGCCTGCACCGGCGACCAGCACGCCTGACTCGCTGGCAAAGCGGGCGAGCACCGTGCTCAACGGGCCAGCGGGAATGTCGTAATGCCGCGTCGCGGTCGCGGCGGGTTGTTGAGCTGCCGCGGACTGCGCGGCAGCGTCCGGCGCGTTGACCGCCAGGACCGCCACGCCACCCGCGATCGCCAATTGCACGACACGCGCCGAGCAGGTCAGGCGGGAACTGCCCGCGAGGCGGCGGAATAAGTGGGGCGGCCGCTTAGCGGCAAGGACTGAATGACGGGGCATGACGAACTGGGTTCCGATGAGGTTTATCGACGAGAGTGCGATTGAATTCGCTCTCATTAGGGGAATCGAACGAGAACCTCAAAAGCGGAACCGGGCGGGAGAAAAATTGTTGCGATGCCGTCCGAATCGCGATGAATCGCGGACGGGCGGGTGGCGGGAAAGGGTGAGGATCGCGTCAGCGGCTGCCGACCGGACCACCGCGCGGCTGGATGCTGACCCACCACGGCAAGGTCCGCTGGATGCGGATGGGCAGAACGCCTTCCAGCATGGCCAGCGCCCGATCGGGGTCGGTGGCCGGATAGCTGCCGATGACCGGCAGGTTGGCGATCTCGGGCGCCACGCGCAGCACGCCGCCGCGATAGCGCTGCAGCTCGCTGGCGACATCCGCCAGCGGCGTGTTGTTGGTGACCAGGATGCCGCGCGACCAGGCCTCGCGCGCGGGGTCGGCAGATTGCGTGGCGGCCAGCGCTGCGTCCGTGAAACGCGTCTGCTCGCCCGTCTGGATAACGCGCGTGCTGCCCGTGACGGCGGTGCGCGCTTCGACGGCGCCCTTGTAGACGGCCACCAGCGTCTCGTCGCCGTCGAGCCGCACCGTGAATCGCGTGCCGAGGGCGCGCACCCTGCCCTGTGGGGTATCGACGACAAACGGGCGTGCGGGATCGGCCGCGGTCTGTATCAGTATTTCGCCTGCCAAGAGGCGAAGCCGGCGCAGGCCGCCGCTGTAATCCTCGTCGAAGGCGCTGCCGGTGCCGAGCCAGACGACGGAACCGTCGGCCAGTTCGATCTGCCGGACCTCGCCGGTGGCGCTGCGGTGATCGGCCGCCCAGGCCAGCACCACGCCGGGCAGCGGCGTGAGGCGCCACGCCGCCAGCCCGGACAGGCCCGTGCCGGCCAGCGCCGCCAGGCCGAACAACATCTGACGCCGCCGCGCCATGCGGCTATTGGCCATGCAATAGCCCTTGGCGGCGGCGTCGCGGCCGGGGCTGGACTGGACGGGTTGGAACTGGCTGCTGATGCGCTCGACGTAGCCCCAGGCGGTCCGGTTTTCCTGCGCGCGTTCAAGCCAGGACTGCCAGCGCCGGCGCTCGTCGGGCGTGGCCTCGCCGGAGCGCAGCAGCGCAAACCATTCGGCAGCCTGCTCAAGCGCCTGGTGCGTGGGCTCGACGGCGGATTGCACGGAGGTCATGTTGCGCCTCGAACGCGGAAATCCCAGCCTGTCATGCCGAACCGGTCCCCACGGGCGCGGCCGAATTCACATGGATCGGCAGTTCGATGGCCACCGACCGCGCCTCCAGCATCAGGCAGTGCAGCATGGCCTGGGCGACGTACTTGCGAACCATTCGGGTGGACACACCCAGCTCCTGCGCCACTTCCTTGTCGGACATCTCGCACGCGACCGCCATGACGAAAGCATTGGCGGCTTTGACCGGCATGCTGCGCAGCATGCCGTCGATTTCCAGCAGCGCCTGGATGACAATGACCTGATGTTCAGCCGACGGGGCCACGGCCTTGGGCCGCGCGGCCAGCTCTTCCAGCCACATCTGCTCGATCTGGCGGCGCCGCCACAGGTCCACGCACATGCCGTTGGCCATGGCTCGCAAATACGCCCGAGCCTCGGGAGCGCTGTCGAAGCGGCGCGGCTTCTGGATAAGGCGCACGAAAGCGTCGTGCGCCAGGTCGGCCGCGTCACACGAATTGCCCAGGCGTCGGCGCAACCACCCATGAAGCCATCCGTGATGGTGGGTGTACAGGGATTCGATTTGTGAGGACGGCGCGTCGCTGGCCACGGCGGTAGAAGGACCTCGGGCCATCCTGGGACGCCCGGAAATCTAAATAAGAATTACTCGTGATTATCCGCACAACGGCCCCGTTTTGCAACGCGGCATTTCCGTTGGCGCGAATCGGCGCGTTTAAAGCCCGGCGTTCATAACGGAAATTTATTGTTTCGTGCTTTATCTTGGCAGTTGTAACGGCCACAGGTGAATTGACCCCAAATTCAGGATGAAACCTGCGTCTCCCCTGTAATGCGATCACGCGAAGCGGGGCCGTACGACGTGCCGGATGCCAGGAAAGGTCGACATATTCCGACACATATTACGAATGCTTTCAAGACAAAATAGCCGCACGAAAATGCCACTGGCGCTGGGGGCCACACCGCCATGAAAGTCCTGTCGATTTTCGGCACGCGTCCCGAAGCCATCAAGATGGCTCCGCTGGTTACCGCGTTGCAAAACGAGCCGCAGATCCAGAGCGTAGTCTGCGTAACCGGGCAGCATCGGGAAATGCTGGATCAGGTGCTGGCGCTCTTCGATTTGAAGGCGCAGCACGACCTGGACATCATGGTGCCCAACCAGACGTTGAATGGCCTGTACGCCCGGTTGATCAGCCGCGTGGATGGCGTGCTGGAAGCGGAGAAGCCGGACTGTGTGCTGGTGCATGGCGACACGAGCACCGCGTCGGCGTGTGCGCTGGCCTCGTTCCATCGCCGCGTGCGCATCGGTCACGTCGAGGCCGGGCTGCGCACCGGCAACCTGGCGATGCCGTTTCCCGAGGAAATGAACCGCCGCGTCGTCGACGCGATCGGCGACCTGCTGTTCGCGCCCACCGCGGAGTCGCGCGGCAATCTGTTGCGCGAAAACCTGGCGGGCAGCATTACGGTGACGGGCAACACGGTGATCGACGCCCTGGCGATGACCTGCGCCAAGCTGACCGCCGGCAGCGCGCTGAGCCGCATGCTGCAGACCCGCTACGCCTGGCTGGACCCGAACCGCCGGCTGCTGCTGGTGACGGGTCACCGGCGTGAGAGCTTTGGCGAGGGCTTTCGCAACATCTGCGCGGCGCTGGCGGATCTGGCGCGGCGCGCCGACCTGCAGATCGTGTACCCCGTCCACCTGAACCCCCAGGTGCGTGGCGTGGTGATGGCAGAGCTGTCCGGGCTGGCCAACGTGCATTTGATCGACCCGCTGGATTACCTGGATTTCGTGTGGTTCATGCAGCGCGCGCACCTGATCCTGACCGACTCGGGCGGGGTCCAGGAAGAGGCGCCCTATCTGGGCAAGCCGGTGCTGGTGATGCGCGACGTCACCGAGCGGCCCGAAGCGGTGCGGGCCGGCACGGTGGCGCTGGTGGGCACCGATACGCGCCGCATCGTCACCGAAGTGCACCGCCTGCTTGATGACCCCGCGCTGCACAGCGCCTTCTCGCGGCGGATCAATCCGTACGGCGACGGCAAGGCCAGCCAGCGCATTGTCGATGCGCTCTGCGGCCGCGCCGTTTCGGAATTCGCTCCCCACGCTGCCGCCCACTCCTCCCTCTGACTTCTGCCGCGATGCCTATCTTGCCTGGAGCTTTCATGCCCTCCTCCTTACAAGCCACCGATGTCCGTACGTTGTGCCGCGCCCTGGTCGCGGCGGGGCTGCTGGCGCCGCTGGCCGCGCTGGCCAGTCCGGCCGGCGACGCGCTGCGCCGGCTGCAGAGCGACGACATGGTGACGCGCAGCACCACGCTGGAAGACCTGGGCATCAACGAGCCCGTCGTCCTGTCCAACAGCGATGCGCGGCAGGAGTTCTATCTGCCGGTGCCGCGTGGTGTGCCGGTCACGGACGCGCGGCTGGATTTCGACGCGCGCTACACCAAGGGCGAGCCGGGCCGGACCAGCATGGTGCTGTGGCTGGACGGCGTGCCGCAAACGGCGCAGCGCGTCGCCGATGGCGAAGGCTCGGCCAGCCGGACGCTCGCCGTCGAACGCCGCACGCGAGAGTCGGGTTTCTTGCGCTTGGGCGTGGACTGGCAGTCCGACATCGCGCTGCGCCACTGCGAAAGCAACCGCGCCACGGGCAATGCCCTGACGATCTCGCCGCAGACGCGGCTGAGCTACCGCTATGACGCGTCGGCAATCAACAGCCTTGACGACGCCTGGGGCTCGCTGCCGGGCAAGCCCGTGTTGATGGTCGCCAGCCGCAAGCTGGACCAGCAGGCCTTCGACAGCGCCTGGCGCCTGGGCGTGGCAATGGAGCGCAGCGGCAAGCGCGTGGCGGTCCGGGCCTTCCCGGCGGTGGGCGAAGCGGTCGACACGCGCGGTCTGCAGGCCCCGGCCGGACTGGGACAGGTGCCGGCGTTTGCCGCGCTGACCGGCAAGGAAACGCACAAGCTCGCCAACGCCGCCGAGATCGGCGCCCTGCTGGTGATGGGCGCGCCGGCCGTCGCCGGAGACGTGGTGATTGCCGATGCCGCGCTCAGCACGAAGTACAACGAAGCGCTGGACGCGTTGCAGGCGCAGCTTGCGTCCGATCCCGATGCGGCGGACGCCTTCAAGGCGTGGCGCCAGCAGCGCATGCCGCTGGCGGGCGCCGGTCTGGCGTCCAAGGAGATCCGCCTGGTGTCGCTGGGCCGCCAGGCGGTGATCGCCGTCGCAGCCGACGCGGGCGCGCAAGGCGCCGGCGTTTTCGACACGGCTTGGCGCCGCATCCTGGCAAGCCGCCAGGTGCAGGTGCAGACCGCCCTCCCCCCGCAGTCCATGCAGGATGGCGGCGTGCGCCTGTCGACGCTGGGCGGCTCGTCGGCGAGCTTTGACGTGGTGGCGCGCGGGGACTGGAACGCGTCGTTTCCGCTGGCCGCCGTGACCACCGACGGCCGCGTGCCGGATGAACTGATCATGGACGTGGCAGCGGCGCCCGGGGCCTCGTCCACGCGCCCTGTCGCATCCGTCTTCTGGAACGGCATCCTGTTGGGCGCCAAGCAGCTGGAGGCCGACGGCCGGCCCGAGCGGCTGACGGCGCGGGTGCCCGGCTATGCGCTGGGCGTAACGAACGCGGTGCGCGTGACCTTCCAGCGCCAGCCCGTGTCGGTGGACTGCAACGAGATTCCGCAGGGCTATCCCGTGAACGTGCTGCCGACCAGCTACGTGAAGCCCGGCAAGGCGCAGCCCGACGGCACGTTCGTGGGACTCTTGCCGCTGATGGCGGGGTCGCCGCAGGTGCTGATTCCGGACAGCTATCTGGCCGACGCGCCCGACAACATCAAGCGCGTCATCGGCATCGCCGCGGCCAGCGGCGTGTCGGCCACGCGTGCCGAGCTGTCGGTGTCGCCCGCCGGCCAGGCCGTCAAGCCGGGCCGCGCGTTCCTGGCGATGGAGTTGCCGGTCGACGGCGCCAAGCCCGCCGTTCAGGTCAATGAACGCAAGCAGCTCAAGGTGGCCGGCAAGGACACGACGTTGCTGGACATCTCGGGGCTGACGCAACTGAGCACCGCGGAAGTCGTCAGCGCGGGCGGCCAGGAGGGCGTGCTGTGGCACACGCTGGGCGAGCAGCCCGGCATGACCGATGCGCCGTTTGTGCTGAATCGCGGCAACATCGCGATCATCGGCGCGGCGGGGCCTGTTGCGTGGATCGACAGCGCCAACCCCGACGCGAGCCACCCGCCGGGCGCGGGGGAAAGCGCCTTCTTCGAATGGCGGCGCTACATCTCGTGGAGCGTGCCGGCCATCAGCATCAGCCTGCTGGTGCTGCTTCTGTTCCTGATCTTCGCCATGCGCGTCGCCCGCAGGAAGCGCAAGGATCCCCATTAAGG
>Ga0209050_1001989_pt1 | contig 19150 bp, 15 predicted proteins | sample Araplavi_mTSA_r2_FD_184276 | JGI IMG/M metagenome (GOLD analysis project Ga0209050, IMG submission 184276) | Arabidopsis root microbial communities from North Carolina, USA - plate scrape MF_Cvi_mTSA_r2 (SPAdes) (version 2) | ecosystem: Host-associated > Plants > Roots > Endosphere | place: USA... | reverse complement strand
ACCATCGCCAACATCACCGGCGTATCGCAGTCGATCGAACCGACCTACCAGAACCTGTATGTGAAATCGAACCTGTCGGGCGAATTCACCGTGATCAACCCGTACCTGGTTCGCGACCTCAAGGCTCGCGGTCTGTGGGACTCGGTCATGATCAACGACCTGAAGTACTACGACGGTTCGGTGCAGCAGATCGAGCGCATCCCGCAAGAACTCAAAGAGCTCTATGCGACTGCCTTCGAAGTGGACACCAAGTGGATCGTCGACGCTGCCAGCCGTCGCCAGAAGTGGATCGACCAGGCTCAGTCGCTGAACCTGTATATCGCCGGCGCTTCGGGCAAGAAGCTGGACGTGACCTACCGCATGGCCTGGTACCGTGGCCTGAAAACCACTTACTACCTCCGTGCCCTGGCCGCAACCAGCACCGAGAAGTCGACCATTAACACCGGCAAGCTGAACGCTGTTTCCAGCGGCGGCAACCACGGTGAAGACTCGGTCCTGGCAGCGCCTGCCGGCCCTGCTCCAGTGCCGAAGGCTTGCGCCATCGACGAGCCGGATTGCGAAGCTTGCCAATAAGCTGAGCCGGTAAGCACTGAAAGGTGCTGACTAAAAACCCCCGATGAGCCTCTGGTTTATCGGGGGTTTCTTTTGCCCATGAAAAAGATCGCAGCCTCGCTTCGCTCGACAGCTCCTACATTGAAATGCGATCCCTGTAGGAGCTGTCGAGCGAAGCGAGGCTGCGATCTTTTAATCTGTATCTGACACTCACAAAAAAGCCCCTCTCTCGAGGGGCTTTTTATGCAGCACTTTTCAGCATCAAGCCATCTGAATGATGGTCTGCATGATGGTGCTCTCGGTAGAAATGGTCTTGGCGTTCGCCTGGTAGTTGCTCTGCCCCTTGATCAGGTCGACCAGCTCGTTGGTCAGGTTGACGTTGGACTGTTCAAGGGAATTGGAAACGATTGAACCCAGGGTGCCAGTCTGCGGCGCATCGTAGCCCGGGATGCCCGAGGTGTAGGTTTCTTTCCAGCTGGTGCCGCCTACCGGCTGCAGGCCCTGCTCGTTGGTGAAGCTGGCCAGGGAAATCTGGCCGATCGGCTTGGTCTGATTGTTGCTGAAGTTGGCCAGCAGCACACCGCTGCCGTCGATGGTCAGGTTGGTGATCTGGCCAGTGGCATAACCGTTCTGCGATGGAATCGAGCGCGCGGTGTCGGCGTTGAACTGGGTGGTGTTGGCCATCGCGATGGTCAAACCAGCCGGATCGGCTGCTGCGCCGTTGCCAGTCCAGACGCCATTGGTGACACTACCCGGAGTCCAGTTGGTGATTTTCAGGTCACTGCTGATCACCGAAGTCGGTGGCGTGGTTGGCGGCGTCACGGGTGTGCTGACCGAAGTCAGTTTGCCGGTGGCATCGAACGACATGGTCGAAGCAACCGGAGCGGTAACGGTAGGATCACTGCCGTCCGGGTTGCGACCATCGATCAGGGTGTAGGTATCCCAGGTGTTCGCGCCAGTCTTGACCATGTATTGATCCATGCTGTGCTGGTTACCCTGAGTATCGAAGATCGGGGTACTGAACGACTTGGTAAAGGTCCCGGTCTTGGACGGGTCGAACTTGTTGGTCGCAACCGTCTGGTCGATCACCGGCGACGTGGAGTTCAGGTTGATCGTCGACGACACGTTGCTGGTGGACTTCGGCGCCAGGTTGGAGGTGTCGATCCGCAGGTCGGTCAGCACGCCGTTGACGATCTTGCCGCTGGAATCCACACCGTAGCCTTGCAGGCGGGAAGTGCCGTCGCTGTTGGTGACGTAGCCGTCCTTGTCGGTCTTGAACGTACCGGCACGGGTGTAGGTCAGCGAACCGTTGTCGCTCAGGACAAAGAAACCGTTGCCCTGGATACCCATGTCAAGCACGTTGCCGGTGTTGCTCACGTCACCCTGGGTGAACTGTTGGGAAACGTTGGCCAGGCGTACGCCGTTACCGACGGTCTTGCTGCCGGTGCCCAGGCGGGTCGCCGAGTACACGTCTTCGAATTCTGCACGGGACGATTTGAAACCGGTGGTCGCGACGTTGGCGATGTTGTTGCCGGTCACGTCCAGTTGTTTGTTGGCTGCAAAGAGACCGCTAAGGCCGATATTGAAAGACATCTTCCACTCCTTTATGCCGGGTTAGTCGGCTTTACATACCAATGGTTTGTACTTTGGACAGGGCAACGCTGCCCAGCCCGGCCAGATTGAGCATCAACTCACCGCCGGTCTGGCTGATGGTCACGCTGTTGACGGTCGCCGGCAGGTTGGTAATCAACGCGACGGAGGTGCCATCGATCGTGGTCGTGGCACCGAAGGTGTAGGTGCCGGCAGGTACCGTCTCACCCGCATCGTTCTTGCCGTCCCAGATGAAGCTGGCGTTGCCGGCCTTCTGCGAACCGAGGTCGATGGTGCGCACGGTCTTGCCGGTTGAGTCGGTGATCTTCAGGGTGGCGGACGCCACCGAAGACGGCACCACCACCGTGCCGCTCAGGCTCTTGGTGGTATCGACCACGGCCTTGTCGCCCGGCGCAATGACCGAACGGCCCACCAGCGACGACGCCTGCAAGGCCTGGGACGAGTTGTAATTGCTGGCCAGGCCGCTCACGGTGTCGTTGAGCGTGGTGATGCCTTCCAGGCTGCTGAACTGCGCCAGCTGGGCCACGAACGCACCGTTGTCCTGAGGCTCCAGCGGGTTCTGGTTTTTCAGCTGGGTTACCAGCAACTGCAGGAACGCATCCTTGCCCAGGGCCTTGTTGCCCGAGGTGCTGCCGGCTGCAGAGGCGAGGCCGTCAGTCGTGGCGTTGGTCTTGATCGAAGAGTTGGCCAGGATGTCGTTGAGGCTCAAACCGCTGGTGGAATCGGTAACACTCATCTGAGTCGCCCCTTATCACTGACCGAGGGTCAGGACTTTCTGCATCATGGTTTTGGCGGTGTTCATCATTTCGGCGTTGGTCTGGAACGAACGGCTCGCGGAAATCATGTCGGCCATTTCTTCAACCACGTTGACGTTCGGGTAGTAGACGTAACCCTTGGCATCGGCGGCCGGATGGTTCGGCTCGTAGCGCGCCTCGAGATTGCTCTGGTCTTCGACCACACCCAGCACCTGCACGCCTTGACCGGCGGCGTCCTGGCTCTGGAACAGCGAGTCGCTGCCGCCGCTCTGGCCGCCCTGGAACATCGTGGCGAACACCGGGTGACGCGCGCGGTAGGTCTGGTCGATGCTCGACGAGACGGTCTCGGCGTTGGCGATGTTCGAGGCGACGGTGTTCAAACGCGTGGTCTGCGCACTCATGCCGCTACCGGCAATGTTGAAAACACTGGATAGAGACATGGCTTACTCTCCGCGCAGGGCTGACACCAGCCCTTTGAATTTGCTGTTGAGCAGGGTGAAGCTGGCCTGGAAGTTGACCGCGTTTTCCGCGTAGTTCGACTGTTCCAGCTGAGCGTCCACGGTGTTCTGGTCGATCGACGGTTGCATCGGTGTGCGATACAGCAACGACTCGTCGCCATTGCCCAGGCCTTCAGCTTCGATATGACGACTGTTGGTCATGTTCAAGGCGAAGGTGCCGCTTTTGGTTTTCTCGTTCTGCTCGGCGAGCACTTTCGAGAAATCCAGGTCCCGAGCCTTGTAGTTCGGGGTATCGGCGTTGGCGATGTTATTGGCCAGGACTTCGGCACGCTGGGCGCGGAAGCCCAGGGCTTGTTCGTGGATACCGAGCGCTTTATCGAAGCTGATGCTCATGTCGGGAAACCTTCGGGTGACCTGATTTTTCGTAGGATCGACATAGCAAGCCCCATGCCAATTCAAAAAAGCCCGGAAACCGGGGCTTTGCCGGACATGGCAACGCGGCAATGCCAGAAAAGCGGCAACGGTTTTCCGCCGCCTGCCGCTTTTCTGCCGCTTGGCACCGCTTACGAAGACACCAACTGACCCTGTGGGAGCGGGCTTGCCCGCGAAAGCGGTGTGTCAGGCAAAGTTGATATCGACTGACACGACGCCTTCGCGGGCAAGCCCGCTCCCACAAGGGGTGTGGTGATTTCAAATGATCATTTGCAGACATAAAAAAACAGGAGCCCTGAGGACTCCCGTTTTTTTGACAACACCAGCGAAATCACTTCGCCTGGTAAATGATCCCCGGGCTGCACTGGACCATCTGGTAATGATCCGGCAAACCGTTCAACGCTTCGGAAGCACCGAGGAACAGGTAACCCCCCGGCTTCAACGTGCTGTGGATGCGCAACAGGATGTCCTTCTTCACCTCGGCGGAGAAGTAGATCAGCACGTTGCGGCAGAACACGATGTCGAACTTGCCGAGGCTCGCGTAACTGTCCAGCAAGTTGAACGAACGGAACTCCACCCGGCTCTTGATCGGCGCCTTGATCGCCCAGCGCCCCGGCCCTTTCGGGTCGAAATAACGCTGCAGGCGCTCGGGCGACAGACCGCGGCCGATGGCCAGGCTGTCGTACTCGCCGGTCTTGCAGTTGTTCAGCATGGTGCCGGACAGGTCGGTGGCAACGATCTGTACGCCCATCCTCAACTGGCCCATGTTGACCCGCTCGAATTCGTCGATGGACATCGAAAGCGAATACGGTTCCTGGCCCGACGAGCACGCCGCCGACCAGATACGCAGGCGCTGGCCGGGGCTGGCCTTGATCGCTTCGGGCAGGACCTTGTTCTTCAAGACTTCAAACGGGTAAGTGTCACGAAACCACAGGGTTTCGTTGGTGGTCATGGCATCCACCACCTGCTCGCGCAAACCGCTGCGCGGCTGGGTCTGCATGCGCTGAACCAGCTCACCCAAAGACTTGATGCCTTGCTGTTCCATCAGTTTGTTGAGACGGCTGGAGACCAGGTACTGCTTGTTTTCACCGAGCAAAATGCCACAGGCTTTTTCCAGGAATACCCGGAACTGTTCGAAATCCAAATTACCCGTAGACAATGATGCCGCCTCTTAAATCGTGTTGACTGCCAGGGGCGCAGGCCCCTAGCTGATATCTGCTGCTTTGATCCGGTCGACTACCCGGGATGCCAGGTCATCAGGACGGAACTTGGCCAGGAAGTCATCGGCACCGACCTTCTTGACCATCGCCTGATTGAATACCCCCGACAACGAAGTATGCAGGATGATATGAAGCTTTTGCATGCGCGGGTCGTTGCGGATTTCCGCCGTCAGGGTGTACCCGTCCATCTCCGGCATCTCGATGTCGGAGATCATCATCAGGAACTCTTCTTCCGGCTTCTTGCCCTCGTCGACCAGTTTGCGCAGGTAATCCAGCGCTTGCCGACCATCGTTCAACGCCACTACTTCGACGCCGACCGTTTGCAGGCAACGTGTGACCTGCTTGCGCGCCACCGAGGAGTCGTCGACCGTCAGCACGCGCAACGAAAGCGCCTTGTGCTGGGTTTCGACATCCACCACGCCGACGGAAATCGCTTCCGGCGTCGGTGCCACTTCCGCGAGCACCTTCTCGACATCGATGATTTCGACCAACTGATTGTCGACCCGCGTCACCGCCGTCAGGTAGTGATCGCGCCCGGTACCCTTGGGTGGCGGATGGATCTCTTCCCAGTTCATGTTGACGATGCGCTCCACCGAGCGCACCAGGAACCCCTGGGTCTTGGTGTTGTACTCCGTGATGATCACGAACGGATTGTTCTTGTCCTTCAACGCACCGGAGCCGGTCGCCATCGCCAGATCAAGGATCGGAATGGTCGCCCCCCGGATGTTCGCCACACCGCACACGACAGGACTGGACTTGGGCATCAACGTCAGTTTGGGGCATTGCAGCACCTCCCGAACCTTGAATACGTTGATCCCGTAGAGCTGCTGGCCGTCGAGACGGAACAACAACAGCTCAAGGCGATTCTGCCCCACCAGTTGCGTGCGCTGGTTTACCGAATCCATTACACCAGCCATGCCCAGACTCCTACACCAACGCCAAGTGTTGTTGCGACGCGCCTTCATCACTAAACGGCACGGCGCTTGCTTTTTTAATCGTTATGAACACAGAACCGACATTTTTTCGACGCCTGACCACACCCTACCGCAAATTGCTCGGCGTGCTGGCGGCTGTTTGCCTGTTCAACGCTGGCAGCCCTGCCCTTGCTGACGCGGTTACCTTGCCTGACATGCTTATCGGCGTCACTCAGGGCTTTCTTGAATTCACCGTAGAAGACTATTTGGCAACCAGTCAAACGGAAGGTCGCTACGAGATCCAGGTCAACCCGCTCGACCCGCGCATGCACATGCCCATGTGCGACAAGGAATTGACAGCAACGCTCGAGAGTCCCAAGCCACTGGGACGGGTCACGGTCAAGGTCCGCTGCGAGGGCGCCTCCCCCTGGACTGTCTTCGTACCCGCTCAAGTCCGCCTGTTTCGCGATGTCGTGACCAGCGCCCGGCCACTGCGCCGTGCCGCCATTGTCGAGCCTGAAGATGTGGTGCTGCGCGAGCGCGATATCAGCCTGATCAGCCAGGGCTACCTGACGTCCCTCGACCAGGCGATCGGGCAGCGATTGACCCGACCAATGGTCACCGACCAGGTGATTACCCTGGTACATATCGAACAGGCCGAGGTGATCCGCAAGGGGGATCAGGTGGTGATTACCGCCCGCAGCGGTACGCTCAGCGTGCGCATGCCCGGCGAAGCCCTGTCGAACGGCAGCCTTAGCGAACAGATCCGGGTGAAAAACCTCAACTCCCAGCGAGTCATCAAGGCGCAGGTCATGGCGCCGGGGCAGGTGGAAGTGTCCATGTAAGGCGCTCGGCTCATCGGAATGTGGCGCTCGTCGCGGCTGTTCCCTAGACTGTGCTCCATGCAGGGCAAGCGCTGACGCGCGCGAGGTTCATTGATAAATGAGCCTAAAGTTTTCCAGGGAATGGCCGAAACCATGGCAAGCGTCCAAATTCCCAGAGGTTTTTTTATCATGGTCATCGATTTCAGCCGTTTGAACAGCTCCTCGTCCCTGACGGGCAGTACACGTACCAGCGCCAGCAAGGAAAGCGCCGAAGCCGGCAAAACCGCACCGCTGGAGTCCGCGGCCGAACAGGCCGGTACCGTCAACAGCGGGGAATCGGTACATATCAGCAATGAGGCTCAACAGTTGCAGAAGGTCACTGACACGCTGCGCGATCAGCCTGCCGTCGACAAAGCCCGCGTGGCCGAGTTGAAAGCAGCGATTGCCGATGGCAGCTATAAAGTCGACAGCAACCGTGTAGCCAGCAAACTGCTCAACTTCGAAGCCCAGCGCTAGGCCACCGCCGGCGCCAGGCTTTTGGACGCTTAAAACCCAAGGCCAGCCATGCACGACACTCAGCTACTGCAACTGATCACCGATGACTTTGCTCCAGCGCAACACCTGCTGGAATTGCTGCAGACCGAATCCCTCGCCTTGCATGGCCGTGACATGCCATTGCTCGAGGGCATCCTGGCGCAGAAACAGGCATTGGTCGTCTTGCTCGAACAGCATGGGCGCAAGCGCAGTGAAATTCTCGCCAGCCTCAACCTGCCGACCAACCGCGGCGGGCTGGAGCAACTGGCCAGCCAGTCGAGCATTGGCGACCAGTTGCTGACGCAAAGTGACGTGCTGAGCGATCTCCTGGTCCAGTGCCAGGCCAGCAATGCCAGCAACGGTCAATCGATCCTCACTCAGCAGGCCGCTACGGCCACCCAGCTGAGAATTCTCAACGGTGGTGAAACCCCGGCGCTCTACGATGCCAGCGGAACATTCTCCAAGCTTGCTAAGCCGCGCCCGCTCAGTCAGGCTTAGGCCGCTTGATGCGCCCGCTCTATCCAAGACGCGAAAGATGCTGGCAAAATGCTGGCCAGTCGTAGTCAAATTTTGTCTGGAGATTGATTAACCGTGTCCAATGCCTTATCCGTGGATGATGCTCCGCAGCCCCCCAAGGTGCTCTCCACGCCCTTGGAAATCTCCAGCAATCTGCGCCAGCTGCTCGAAAGCCATGACCCGCTGATCATCACGTTCCACGAGCGCAGCCAGCGCTTCCAGAGCTATCTGGTGGACCTGGACCGTGAAAACAACATGATCGCCCTGGACGAAATGATCCCTCGCGATGGCGAGCGCTACCTGATGGCGGGCGAACCCTTCAGGGTCGAAGGCTTCCACGAAGGTGTGCGCATTGCCTGGGAAAGCAACGGCCAATTGCAGATCGACGAATCCGGTGGCAGCCGCTGCTATCGCGGCACTCTGCCCGATGAAGTGGTGTACCACCAGCGCCGCAATGCGTTCCGCGCGGCCTTGAAACTCGCACAACTGGTCAACGTCAATCTCGACGGCGAAAAGATCAAGGCCCCCATCAGCGGCAAGCTGCTGGATATTTCCGCGACCGGCTGCAAACTGCGTTTCGACGGCGACATCACGGGCAGCCTGCAACTGGGTCAGGTGTACGACCGCTTCAACGCCGACTTGCCCTTTGGCAAGATGACGGCGCCGGTCGAGTTGCGTTATCTGCACTTCGAAGAAAAGATCTCCACCACCTTCGCCGGCGTTCGTTTCCACAACATGAGCGGACTGGTGCAGCGTCAGGTCGAACGCTTCGTCTACCAGTTGCAGCGTGAAGCGCGCCGCTTCGACAAAGACGACATCTGATAGAGCCTCCACAAAAAACGGGCAGTCCCTTGCGGTGACTGCCCGTTTTTTTGTGCCCCGTCTTTAAGGCCTGGCCTCGCTGAAGTTAGGGTCCCGCCCTGTATCAGGGTCTTGCGGCGGCTGATCGGTTTCAGTTTCGGTGACGGCTTCTGGTTCTGGTTCTGGCTCAGGCCCGGTACTCACCGGAGTGTGCATCTGCTCCTGCACCACCTGCTCATCGACACGCGGGTCGAGGCAGGCCACCAGTGGCGAACTCGTCATATTGTCCGGCATGGCCACGTGATGCAGCGGTGCGTCGTCGACCTGATGCAGGTTTGTCACCGCTTTCGGGCGAATCCGCCACACCAGCACCAACGCAAAGAAACTGAAGAACGCATAGAGCATCTGGCTGCCAAACAGCTTCATCAGCACACCGGCCACCAGCGGCCCGATACTCGCACCCACGCCATAGGTGACCAGCAACATCGCCGTCAGGGACACCCGCCGATCACCTTCGACGTGGTCATTGGAGAATGCCACCGCCAACGGATACAGGCAGAACTGTACCAGCGAGCAAAGGAAGCCGGCGATGAACAATACCTCCAGCGGCACCTGCGGCATGATCGCCAGCGGCAGTGCAGCCAGTGCCAGGCTGAACGCGAAACTGCGGATCAGCACGGCCCGATCGTAGCGGTCGGACAACCAGCCCAACGGCCACTGCACCAGCAGCCCGGCAAAAATGCAGCTACCCATGAACAAACCGACCTGCTCCGTGGACAACCCTTGCTGCGAGGCATACAGCGGCGCCAGACCGTAGAACGAACCGACAATCAGGCCCGCCCCGAGCACCGTACTCAATGATTGCGGGACACGCTTGATAAAGAACCGTGGCTCCATCGGTGCAGGATGCAAGGGCGCAGGGTGAATCCGCCGGGTCAGGGCCACAGGCACCAGGCACAGGGCAAAACACAGGGCGACCAGCATCAGCAGCTCCAGCCCCAGCGCCGGGTGCATGACCAGTATCAGCTGCCCCAGCACCAGGCCCAGGTACGAAGCGATCATGTAACCGCTGAACACCATGCCGCGCTGATTGGCATCGGCCTGCTCATTGAGCCAGCTCTCGATCACCATGTACTGGCACATCATGCCCAGACCCACTATGACCCGCAGGAACAGCCAGGCCGGCAGCCAATCGACCAGGCCATGGCCGAGCACCGCCGCGCCGACGATCCCGGCACAGGCCGAGTAGGCCCGGATATGCCCGACCCGGGCAATCAAGCGGTGACCGATCTTGCCCCCCAGCACCAGGCCGAAATAGTTGGCGGCCATCAACGCACCGACCCACAGGCTGTCGACATGGTCGGCCGCCAGGCGCAAGCCCAGGTAAGTACTCAACAGGCCCGAGCCGATCAACATCATCAGCGAGGCGAAATACAGTGCTCGAAAGGATTTCCAGATTTGGCGCATCGGCGTTCCGAGCGGCTCCTTGCAGTGAGAATCGGCTATCGCTAAACGATAGCCGGATGTCGACAGATCGTCAGGCCTGGGCGGCTAAAACACGTCGTTCCCAGGGCGTAATTTCATCATGGAAACTGCTCAGTTCCAGGGTCTTCGAAGCGATGTAGCCTTCGATGAATTCCGTGCCGAACAGTTCCTTGGCCAACTGGCTACCTTTCAGACGCTCAAGAGCCGCATGCAAGGTACACGGCAATGAAAGATTGTCCGGCACTTCGAATTCACCCTGGATCGGTGCGCTCGGTTCCAATGCGTTCTCGATGCCATGTAACCCTGCCGCCAGGCTTGCGGCAATCGCCAGATACGGGTTGGCATCGGCGCCGGGCAAACGATTTTCGACCCGACGAGCCACCGGCAAACTGGCCGGGATGCGCAGGCCGGCCGCCCGGTTGTCGTGGGACCAGCAGGCATTGTTCGGCGAGGCGTAAGGGTGGCACAAGCGCTGATAGGAGTTCACGTTCGGCGCAAACAATGCGGTGAAGTCGGCCATGCACACTTGCTGGCCGGCAATGAAATGGCGGAAGGTGGCTGTCTCCTGCCCCGCCTCGTCACTGAACACGTTACGCCCCGAATCGATCTCGACCACACTCTGGTGGATATGCATCGAGCTGCCCGGCGTATGCGCCAACGGCTTGGCCATGCACACCACGCTCAGGCCGTACTTGAGCGCCACTTCCTTGAGCAGGTGCTTGAACAGGAACGTCTGGTCGGCCAGCAGCAATGGATCGCCATGCAGCAGGTTGATCTCGAACTGGCTGACACCCATCTCGTGCATGAAGGTATCGCGAGGCAATCCCAGCGCCGCCATGCACGCGTAGACTTCATTGAAGAACGGCCGCAAGCCGTTGTTGGAGCTGACGCTGAACGCCGACTGACCGTCCTCGCGGCGACCGTCCTGCCCCACCGGTGGCTGGAACGATTGAGTCGGGTCGGTGTTAGGCGCAAAAACGAAGAACTCAAGCTCGGTCGCCACCACGGGCGCCAGGCCGCGGGCCGCGTAACGGGCAATCACCGCCTTGAGCTGGCCGCGGGTCGACAGGTTGGAGCTGGTGGTAGTGCCCAGTTCGTTCGCGTCGCAAATGGCGAAAGCGCGCGGTGGACTGCTCCAGGGCAAGCGGTGGATTTGTGCAGGGTCCGGAATCAGCGCCAGGTCGCCGTCATCGCTGCCATAAAAACGCGCCGGCGGGTATCCGCCCATGATGCATTGCAGCAGCACACCCCGCGCCAGCTGCAAACGTCGACCGTCGAGAAATCCCTCGGAGGTCATCACTTTGCCCCGTGGAACGCCGTTCAAATCCGGCGTGACACATTCAACTTCATCAATGCCCGTCAATCGCTGCGCGAGTGAACTCAGGCCAACGGTCGTCATGACGCTATCCTTGTTATTGTGCGGGCCGCGAACGGCGACCGTACAAAATAGGCTCCGCGTGTTCGGAATTTCAAGCAGCCCACATCAATAAAGACGCAAAAACCCGTAGGAGCTGCCGAAGGCTGCGATCTTTTAATTTCCAGGATCAAAAGATCGCAGCCTTCGGCAGCTCCTGCGAGAAACAATCATGGGAGGAAAAGTCTGAAGACCCCACCGCCCAACGGACCGCCATTGCTGATCTCGGTGTGCCCGCCCACGCCGTTGCGTTGATGCAGTGCGGCAATTCGTCCGGCAAAGTACAGGCCCAGGCCGGTGCTGCCAGTGCTTTGATTGATGCCCTGCGCGTAATCGGCCTGACGCTCGATCATCGGCGCCGGATAGCCCTCGCCATCGTCATTGATGGTCAAAACCAGTTGCCCGGCTTCGTCACTGACACTGATCAGAACGGCATGCCGTGCAAAACGAATGGCGTTGTTGATGCAGTTGGCCAATACCGACGCGATCAACTCACGGTCGAAGAAACCCAGCGGGCTCAGCGGGTCCACTTCATAGGTGGCCATGATGCCGCGGCTGGCGAACACCTCTTGATGACACGCCAGTTGCGCTTCGATGAAGTCGTCCAGTTCATGGTAGGCCGGTTGCAACGGCATCTGGTTGACGCCGAGCTTGTACAGCCCCAGCAATTGCACCAGCATGCCGTTGAGGCGGGCGAACTCGAAGTCGATCACGCCCTGCTCCGGCGTCTGCTGCGCCGGCTCCGGCAATCGCGCCAGCCACTGGCTGTGGGCCTGCATCAGCATGGCCAGCGAGTTCTTCATGTCATGCACGGTGGAGGCGATCACCGTGGAGAAGTCCAGTGCCTGTTCGTGTTCGTTCATTGGCCAAACGCCTTGCTCTTGAGCTTTTGGTAACGTGGAAAACGCGCGTCGGTGTCGGGCATCAGGCCGACCATTTTCAGGCAGGTCCGGCATTCCTCCAGCTCTGCCGAAGCAACGCTGGTATCGGTGCCGTGCAACAGCGACTGCGCCATGTTCAGGGCGATACTGATGTTCTTCGGTTGCATGGCCAGGGCTTTGCGAAAGACCTGCCGAGCCTCCACCAGATTGCCGGTCTTGTAGACGCGCACGCCCTGACGGTTGAGTTCAGCGGCGGCGTTGCCGGCATTGAGGATGCTCGGGTCGTCGGTCTGCTTGGCGATGTCCTTCATGACCGCCGGATCGTCGCCGTAGATTTCCACGCAGTTTTTCAGCATCGCGGTACCGGCCTCGGACTGCCCGAGCATTTTCAGTTGCTGGGCCACCAGCAGCGCCGCTTCGGCGCTCATGAACTGCTCCATGCCATCGAGGCGCAACAGTGCCTGCTCGGTGAGCTTGTCGGCCGTTTCCGCATCGTTGATCAGCAGACTGGTGGCCTTCATCAAGCGCGCACGAATTTGCAGGCCAGGGTCGCCAGGGTTGTCCTTGGCCACTGCGCTCAACGTGGTGTTGATTTCCAGCCGGGTGCGGGTATCCAGCCCCCTGTCGCGGCCCTTGCTGATCAAGGCGTGAGCCAGGCCGAGGTTACTTTCAGGGTCCTTGAAACGCGACTGCGCACCTTGGGCCACAGCCTGACGATAGGCTTTGGAAGCAGTATCGAAGTCTTCATTGGTCATTGCCAGCTTGCCCAGCATCGCTTGCCGGCGCACTGCCAGCGGCGACAGGCGAATCGCTTCTTCGAGAACGCGCTGCGCCCCCTTGGTGTCCCCTTCGGCGACCAGCACGTCAGCCATGCCGTCATACAGCGACGGCATCATCGGAAAGACTTTCAGGGCTTTTTCGTAGATACCTTTGGCCTGCCCGACCTGACCGCGCTTGAACAGCAACTTGCCCAGCCCGGCAAACGCCCAGGGCAACGGACGGTCGGCGATGATGCCGTCGTACAGCCGCTCCAGCGCTTCGTTCTGATTGAGGTCGCGCAAGGCATCGGCGCGATAGCGCAGGCATAGCGGCGAATAACGGATGTCTTGCTTGCACAGGGCGATGCAGGCGTTGAGCACCTCCATCGGCTTGCCCCGGTCGAGCGCCTGCAGGATCGGCTTGAGCAAGGTCTTGCGCTGTTCCAGGCGCTCCAGGCGCTGAGCCAGGCTGGAACGGTTGAACGGCTTGGTCAGATAGGCATCGGGCTCATGCTCCAACGCACTGAGCACCATGGCCTGGCTGGTTTCGGCGGTGACCATCACGAACACCGACTCATGGCTGATCAACTTTTCTTCCATCAGGTCTTCGAGCACCTGCTGGCCGTTCTTCTTGCCGTCGCCCAGGTGAAAGTCCTGCAGGATGAAATCGTAGGCCTTCTGCGAACACATTTTCAGCGCCTGTTCGCCGGTATCGGCAGTGTCCACTTCCTTGACGCCCAGTTCACGCAGCATCGAGCGAACCGAACTGCGGAAGTCCGAGAAATCATCGACGATCAGAAAACGCTTTTGGTGATACGACAGCATCGAAGATTTCCAGGCAATTTAAGAAGGAGAACCCAAAGGCAAATACACGGACGGACTCAGCTTCGCAGCCCTTGATTTGGCGCGCAGATGATAACTGGTAGCCCTTGGCCATCAAACAGCTTCTCATCGCCAGTCAGCACATGCACCGACCGCCACAGATGAAGAAGCTTGTAACTGTCCGGGTTATCGGCCAGCCATGGCATTCCCTTGAGAACTACCCCCAATGCTCACTCTGAATAGGTAAAGGCGTTTCTGGAAACGAGACATCGCGCACAAAAACGTGCTGATTCATGAACACCGGCAATACATGAACACCCGCAATTACTGGCGGCTGGCAAAGCGTATTTCGCCGAAAAGTTGACTAGGTTGATATTAGCGCTCCTAAGTTATCGCCATTCGTCGATTAATTGACGACCATGATGTGGATCCGATCTTGGCAATTGGCCATCTATGGTGGGCCTAATACCTTGATTTTCGAGAGTTACTCCCGCTTCTCGAGAGCATCGAACAGGCCTTGCCGCACCGGACCTGGATCGAGGACTGACGGACGGGTAGGCGGGTAGCGCTGCGCGTTGACCTAGAATCAGTTGAGAGCTGGGAGGGAGCACATCATCATGCGCAAACCACTGATAATTATTCGTATTTATCTGATCTCTCCGGCTTTGGCTGCCTTCTGGAAACGTTCGCGCCGCCTGCTGAGGCCGTTGATGGAAATGGCTCCGGGGTCGGTGATTACCGATGATCGCGGCTGCCTGGCGAGCAAATGGTTGGCCCGGGGTAATTTGCGGGTGGAATCCATCATTGGCTTTTCAAGGGGGTCAGGAAGATGATGACCGCCCCAAAAGAGCCAATTGGCGTGATGCTGATCGATTGTCGCCCCCTCGTACTCATGGGCCTTCACGACTTGATCAATGCCAGAAAGCCCCGGATGGAAGTGACAGGACAGGCCACCACCTATACCCAGGCGCTGGATCTTGCCGATCAGATGCGGCCCGATGTCATTTTTTTCAGTTTCTTTCCGGATGCGCTGAATCCCCTGGATGTCGTCGCCGAGCTCACCCGTAGCGCCGAAATGAAGGTGCTGCTGCTCAAGGGCCTTTACGAAGTCGTCCCCGCTGCCCAGGCGATAGAGGCCGGCGCTCGCGGCATCGTGTTGGCGGAAGACCCGACGGAATCGATTATCCAGGCCATTCTCAAGGTCCACCATAGCGACTGCGCAATGGATAGAGCCTGGGCCGGCGGCCTTTCCGGCTATGCCGCGAACGGGCATATCCCCATGAAGTGCAATCTGGAGCGGGCAAAACAGGCGCGGTTGACGCTGCGCGAGAGAGAGCTGATTCGCGCCATCGTGGGTGAGCCGTCCGCCAAATATGTAAGTATCGCCGGGCGCCTGGGGATCAGCGAGCACACCGTGCACAACCACCTCAGCAACATCTATCAAAAGCTTAATCTGATCAACCGCATCGACTTGCTGATGTATGCGCTGAAACACGGGCTCACCAACGAAGCGCCGACCGAGTCCGCCTGGGTGGAACTGGATTGAGTTTCAAGTCGATAGAAGGCGGTCTGCCCCTCACTTTCAAGGGCCAGGCCGTCACTATTCCCCCATCCTTGTCGCTGATCCGGGACAGAGTGCCCCCGCAAGACTGATGTCGTTCTCGGTAAATCCTGCCTCGCCCACCTGCACCTACCCTGCGCTCTTCAAGCCTTGTGCTGTTCGCCAGTCCACAGCGCATGGGAACATGGGTATCTCGCATCAGAACTGCAAAAAGAATGCGAGGGTGGTTTCCTGCGCCACCCTCGCCTCCGTTCATGCGCGCAAAGCCTCAGGCGCTGCCAAAAAAGATGTCGGTACTCTGAACATGAGCCCCGACCAAGGTGATGGTCGTTGTTTGTCCGCCAGTCTCGGCAACCGTCACGACACTGTCTGCGCCGGTGTTGTTGATCGATTGGACAACGGCGTTCGGGTCGCCGTTGAGCACCAGCTTGTCTTGCGTGCCCGAGCCAACATCGAAGCCGCTGACCTGGTACAAGTTCTCATTGACTGACAGATCGATGTTGAACGCATCCTGCTTACCGATCGTGCCCACCAGCGAGAAGTCGAAGGTGGCGTTGGCCGGGTCGTTGGCGAACAGGTTGGCGGCAAACGTACTCGTCGCCGAGTCCCCATCCTTGTCCGTCAGCGTCGCGCTGAACGCCAGCTGGACATCGCTGGCCAGACTCTCGCTCTGCTGAATGAACTGGATCACCGGGATCTTGACATCGCCCCGGCCCATCGTCAGCTGGACAGCGTCGATCAGTGTCGTGCCCTCCTTCTGCACGAGGAAGGACACCTGCCCGCCAGCCTCCGGCGTCAGTGTGTTCACCTCGACGAGGCTCGAATTCGAGCCATCGGCATAGTAGATCCTGTAGTACAGGTCCTCGGTCGCCGTGTTGTAGCCCGCCACGGAGTTGTCGATGAAGACCTTCATTCCCGTCAGCAGGCTCTCCGGATTGATGACGAAACTTTCATCGGCGGCGCTGATTGCCGCCAGGTTATCGCCCTGGAAAACGTTGTTGCCGACGCCGATGCCGGACGTGCTGACGTTCATTGCCGCCGGGTCAATGTACGACGGCAGGGGGTTGGTCTGTAGCGCGGCTTCGGTGGGGTCGGGTGCTCCGAGCCCGATACCGGTCAGAATGTCCGCAGTCGACGCAAGCGCCTTCGCGGAAAAGAACACGATCTCCTCGGATGTCGAAGGAATAGCCGGGTTACTTGTTTGAGGAATCAACAATGTGCGCACCGAGTCCGGGCCGCCCGCAGCGAGCGAGCCGTCGGCACTGCTGAGCACGATCGTCGAACTGAAGCCCTGCACCAGATCCAGTGCATAGCGACCATCGGCATAGGCGGTCAACGTGTAGTCGACGGTGGTATTCGCCGTTGCACCGTTGTTGTCGAAATCACCGGTCAAGGTTCCCGCGAACTGGTACGCGCCATTGACATCCGGTGACTGCGCCAGCTCGGTGAGCGTGCCGGTCCCGGTCGTGGTCGTGTTGTCTGGCCTGACGAGGGTGAACTGGTTATTGACCAACGAGATATCCAGACCGGCCGCACCCAGCCCGTCGGCTCCCGTTGCCATATTCCAGAACCCGGATTGCGCCAGGACACTACCGGTCCCGATCAGGTTGCCGAAACTGAGTGCCGGCCCGTCGTCCTTGAACACCAGGTTTTGCCCTATGTTCAGCGTCGCCTGGGCGCTGTCGCCGTCCCCGTCGGTCTTGATCGCCGTCAGCGTCACCAGGTTGTCCGAGGTCAACGTCCTCGAATCATCCGGATTGTTTGGGTCGGAATGCACCACGGCGCGGAGTTGGTCAAGCGTGACGCTGCCATTGGCGGCTACGCCGACCGTGAACACCAGCAGGTTGCTCGTGGCCGTACGCCCTTCGACCACGGTGCCATTGAGCGACAGGTTCACCGCCTGGCCCGAGGCCGTGTCCGTCAGCCCGGAGGCCCCGGCCGCCACGCCCAGCGCATAGCTCAGCGTGCCCGCCCCATCGGCGCCAAATGCCGAGTTGAAGTTGGCAGCGAAGCTCTGAGTGTCGTCGGTCGTCAGTAGCGTCTCGTCCACTATCAGCGTGGGCTCCACGCCGGTGGTGCTGATGCTCGGCCCGTCGTCCTTGAACACCAGGTTCTGCCCGATGTTCAGCGTCGCCTGGGCGCTGTCACCCTCCTTGTCGGTTATGGTCGCCGTCAGCGTCACCAGGTTGTCCGAGGTCAACGTCGTCGAATCATCCGGATTGGTTGGGTCGGGATGGACCACGGCCCGGAGTTGGTCGAGTGTGACGCTGCCATCGGCGGCGACGCTGACGGTGAACACCAGCTGATTGCCGAGGGCCGTGCGACCTTCCACTACGGTGCCGTTGAGCGACAGGTTGACCGCCTCGCCCGAGGCCGTGTCCGTCAGCCCGGAGGCTCCCGCCACCACGCCCAGCGCATAGGTCAGCGTTCCGGCACCATCCGCGCCAAACGCCGAGTTGAAGTTGGCGGCATAGCTCTGGGTGGCGTCGGTCGCCAGTAGCGTCTCGTCCACTGTCAGCGTGGGCTCCGCGCCGGTGGTGCTGATGCTCGGCCCGTCGTCCTTGAACACCAGGTTCTGCCCAATGTTGAGGGTCGCCTGGGCGCTATCGCCATCCCCGTCAGTCTTGGTCGCCGTCAGCGTCACCAGGTTGTCCGAGGTCAGGCTAGTCGAATCATCCGGATTGGTTGGGTCGGGATGGACCACGGCGCGAAGCTGGTCGAGCGTGACGCTGCCATCGGCGGCGACACTGACCGTGAATACCAGCAGATTGCTGAGGGCCGTACGCCCTTCGACCACGGCGCCATTGAGCGACAGGTTCACCGCCTGGCCCGAGGCCGTGTCCGTCAGTCCGGAAGCCCCGGCCACAACGCCCAGCGCATAGGTCAGGGTGCCTGCCCCATCCGCGCCAAACGCCGAGTTGAAATTGGCGGCGAAGCTCTGGGTATCGTTGTTCGCCAGCAGCGTTTCGTCCACCGTCAGCGTCGGCTCCGTGCCAGCGGTGCTGATGCTCGGCCCGTCGTCCTTGAACACCAGGTTCTGCCCGATGTTGAGGGTCGCCTGGGCGCTATCGCCATCCCCGTCGGTCTTGGTCGCCGTCAGCGTCACCAGGTTATCCGAGGTCAGGCTCGTCGAATCATCCGGATTGGTTGGGTCGGGATGGACCACGGCCCGGAGTTGGTCGAGCGTGACGCTGCCATCGGCGGCGACACTGACCGTAAACACCAGCAGATTGCTGAGGGCCGTACGCCCTTCGACCACGGCGCCATTGAGCGACAGGTTCACCGCCTGGCCCGAGGCCGTATCCGTCAGCCCGGAAGCCCCGGCCACCACGCCCAGCGCATAGGTCAGGGTGCCTGCCCCATCCGCGCCAAACGCCGAGTTGAAATTGGCGGCGAAGTTCTGGGTATCGTTGCTCGCCAGCAGCGTCTCGTCCACTGTCAGCGTTGGCTCCGCGCCGGTGGTGGTGATGCTCGGCCCGTCGTCCTTGAACACCAGGTTCTGCCCGATGTTCAGCGTCGCCTGGGCGCTGTCGCCGTCCCCGTCGGTCTTGGTCGCCGTCAGCGTCACCAGGTTGTCCGAGGTCAGGCTCGTCGAATCATCCGGATTGGTTG
>Ga0209050_1001988_pt1 | contig 19163 bp, 13 predicted proteins | sample Araplavi_mTSA_r2_FD_184276 | JGI IMG/M metagenome (GOLD analysis project Ga0209050, IMG submission 184276) | Arabidopsis root microbial communities from North Carolina, USA - plate scrape MF_Cvi_mTSA_r2 (SPAdes) (version 2) | ecosystem: Host-associated > Plants > Roots > Endosphere | place: USA... | reverse complement strand
TGATGGGATCGCCCGACCGCCAGATCGGCCCCATGTTCATTGTCCTGCAACCGGACTGGATCAGTGCCGTGTCCATACGCCTGGATGAAACAAAAGATGTCAAAGCGTCGCTGGCCCGGGTGGAGGCCGTCTTCAAAAAATACAATCCCGCCTATCCGTTTGAATACACGTTTGTGGATGTGGAATTTCAAAAGAAGTTCACCAACATCAACATGATCAGCCGGTTGGCGAGCCTCTTCGCGTCGTTGGCGGTGGTCATCACCGGATTGGGACTTTTTGGGTTGGCCGCCTTCACCGCCGAGCAACGCACAAAAGAGATCGGTATCCGCAAAGTGCTTGGCGCTTCGGTGTCCAGCCTGGTGGGGCTGATGTCGGCGGATTTTTCACGCCTGGTGATCATTGCCTTTGTGGTTTCGGCGCCGTTGGCGTGGTGGCTGTTGAACAGTTACCTGGAGCGGTATCAATACCGCATAGCGATACCGTGGTGGGTATTTCCTTTCACGGGTGTGTTGGCGCTCATCTTTGCCCTGCTCATTGTGAGCACCCAGGCCATGCGGGCCGCGAGAAGCAATCCCGTAAATTCATTGCGCAACGAATAACTTTGGCGGGAGGAGCTGCCGGTCAGGACAAGATCTTTTTCACGCGTCCAACGATACCGTTGTCCAGCCGCACCTTGATGCCGTGGGGATGGGTAGGGGAGTTGGTGAGGATGTCCTTTACAACGCCCTCCGTCAAGGCGCCGGAACGCTGGTCTTTTTTCTGCACGATGGCCACCCGTTGACCGGGTGTGATGTTGGCGCGGACGGTACCGTTCATGGGAGAAGTGAATTGTGTCTCAAAAATAATAATCTGGTTTCACTTTATCCATGATGGCCGAACGCCACGCTGTGAAGTTACCAGCCTTTCCCGCATTCGCTCCGAAATATTTACGGCTGTAAAACTAATTCCACTATCTTAGACAATTAAACGTAGCGCGAACACCGAAGCGGGAGCTGATCAAAAACGGAACCCTGTAAAAATAAAAACACCGGAAAGCCCCAAGTGGTGTGGGGCGATCCGGATTACCAACTATAACGGTCGGCGCCTTGCGATGGAGATTACTCCAACCGGCTGCGCTGCCTTTTTTTCTTTATGACTTCAGGTTCTTTTCACACGTGTTCAATTTGTCCAAATGCGTCTTCAGCGCGGGGAGCGTTTGGTTGATCCATTCTTTTAAGGTCGTGTCTTCCGTTTTGTCGTAGGTCGACTCGAAATCCTTGATGGTCTTTTCGTGTTTTTCGACCATGGTCTTGCACCACTGTTTGTCAAAGTCTTTCGCGTCCTGTTTCGACAGGTCGTTTACTTTCTCCTTGGCGTCATCTTTTTCTTCCAGGGGAATGGAGATGCCGCGTTGGGTGGCGAAATCTTTTAATTCAGTGAGTACTTTTGTGTGATCGTCGACCAGCATGGCGGCGATGGCTTGCACTTCGGTGTTGGCGGAGCGCGTCTTGGCCAGTTCAGCTATTTTGATCTCGGCATAGTTTCCCGCTACGGCGTCGGCTACGAAGTCGGCGTCTTTTTCGGAAGCTTTGGTATCGAATTTTTCTTCGTTTGCTTCTTTGGCGGTTTCGGTGCTATCGGTCTTTTTAGGACCGCAGCTGGTGAAGGCGATTCCGAGCATTAGAAGGGCAAAGAAATGAAGGGTTGTGCGTTTCATGGGGAGCTTTTTTTTGCGTGAAAAATGATGGTTGTGTTGTGAGATGACGTTTGTTATACTTCTGCAAATTGGTCGCGGTAGCGTTTGATCAGATCGTGCGATCCTTTGAGCAGGGCCTTCTGACGGGCCACGAGACCCAGCACGGAAGGTTCGAGTTCGTCGCCCATGGCGTCGTTGTAGGCGCGTTGGGCAGCGTCTTCTCCAAATTCGCACGATGCCAGGGTGGCATGCGCATCTTTTCCACTGAAGGTGGCTTTAACGTCCATCCAGGTTCTGTAGAGCTTGCCGGAAGCGGTGGTGTCGGATGCGGGTGTGCCGCCGAGGGAAATCACTTCCGCAGCAAGTTCTTCTACATAGTCGCGGCTTTCTTCGGCCATGCGATGAAAGAGTGTTTTCAGATCGGCTTCTGTGATCTCAGTATTGTTCGAAGCTTTCAGATAGCCCGCGATGCGGTCGTTATTGATCCGGATGAGATCGTTCAATATTTCGATGGTTTTCTCTGTTGTTTCCATAATGTTGTCTGTATTTAGTTTAGGATCTTTCTTTTCGGACATAGAAATTGTAAAAATCATGCCATGCGGCACGATCGTCGTTCAACCTGTCTTAAGCGGCTTTTAAGGCTCAGCAACAGCCGGGTTGGGGAAAAAGATCGCGGGTTTGGGTAGGGCATTCCCTAAGCAGGACCTGTTTCGGGTGACCGGGTGGTCTTATATTCGTTGTGCGCATGATATGGGAGGTCGGGATGAAAACTCTTTGCCGGTCAATAGAGTTATCTTAGGGTTGGTTACGCCACGCTTGTTGAAGATTGAATCCACTTTTTGAGACGTACTGCATTGCTTATGGGTATTCGTTTTTGTTTGTTTTTGATCGCATGTGCCACCGTTAATGCTTACGCCCAACTGCCGGTGGGGACCACGACCATTGTGCCACCTCAGGACACCACCAAAAAAGAATCACCGGTCTCGGTGCCTGCCGCGAACGATCAATCGTCGTCGCCGCGCAGCTACAGTAACATCGTGAAAGCCAACACCGAGACACGCAAGGGTATTTTCACCATTCATAAAACCGACAACAACTACTACTTCGAAATTCCCGACAGCTTGTTGGGTCGCGACCTGCTCATTGTTTGTCGCATCGCGCAAGGCGCTGCGGGGATCCGTCCCGAATACACCGGTTATGCCGGTGACCAGGTGAACAACACGGTGATCCGTTTCGAGAAAGGACCCAGTCATAAATTATTTTTACGGCGCATCACCTTCGAGGAAAATGCCGGCGACAGCACCGACGCGATGTACAACGCCGTGGTGCGCTCCAACCTGCAGCCCTTGGTGGCTGCCTTTGGTATCGGCGCCTATGGTCCGGGCAACCGGAGCAGCGTGATCGACGTCACGGACTATATCAATGGGGACAATGATATTTTCTTTTTTAACTCCGCCACCAAGAAGACCATGCGGGTGGGCAGCCTGCAAAGCAACACGAGTTATATCAAAGATGTGAATGCGTTTCCCCTGAACCTGGAGATCCGCACCATAAAAACGTATGTGAACAACGCCACCGACAATAACTTTACCCTCGAACTGAACACTTCGGTCGTGCTGTTGCCGAAGAAGCCCATGCGCAAACGCTTTTCCGACCGCCGCATCGGCTACTTTTCCGAGCGCTACACCGACTACGATGCGAATCCGCAAGGTGTAAAGGTGGTGAACTACATCAAGCGCTGGCGACTGGAACCTAAACCGGAAGACGTTCAGAAATATATGGATGGCCAGCTGGTGGAACCCCAAAAACCGATCATCTATTACATCGACCCGGCTACTCCAAAAGTGTGGGTACCCTATCTCATCAAAGGGGTGAATGATTGGCGGCAGGCGTTTGAGAAAGCAGGATTCAAAAATGCCATCATCGCGTTGGAGGCCCCCAGTCCCAAAGACAATCCCAACTGGAGCCTGGAGGATTCGCGACACTCGGCCATTGTGTATAAGCCATCGTCGTTTGCCAATGCGGCGGGCCCGATCATTACCGATCCGCGGAGCGGCGAGATCCTGGAAAGCCACATCAACTGGTACCACAACCTGATGTCCATTTTGCAGGAGTGGTACATGATCCAATGCGGCCCCAACGATCCGCGCGCGCAAAAGATGAAGTTCGACGATGACCTGATGGGACAGCTGATCCGCTCCGTGGCCTCGCACGAAGTGGGCCACTCGCTGGGACTTACGCACAATTTTGGAGCGAGTGCATCGGTGCCCGTAGAGAAACTTCGCGACCGCGAATGGCTGGCGGCCAACGGTCACACGCCCTCCATCATGGACTATGCGCGTTTCAACTATGTGGCGCAGCCCCAGGACAGCGTGGGCGAGCGCGGCCTGATCTCGCGCATTGGCGTGTACGATATGTGGGCCATCGAGTGGGGCTACCGTTGGTTTCCCCAGACTAAGACGGCCGAAGAGGAGTTGCCGATCCTGAACACCTGGGCCAATGACCGGCTGCGCAACGACAAATTGCGTTTCGGTTCCGAATTTGCCACGGGCGATCCGCGTTCTCAAACCGAAGATGTGGGCGACAATGCCATGAAGGCCGGCGAATATGGCATCCGGAATCTGCAGCGTGTAGTGCCCAACCTGATCCAATGGACCTATCAACCGCATGAAGGCTACCGGAGTCTGCAACGCATGTATACCGCCCTGACCAACCAGTTCGATTATTACCTGGGCCACGCCATGACCTATATCGGCGGCGAATACGAAACCCTGAAATCCATGGACCAACCCGGACCGGTCTACGAAACCGTGCCGGTGGAGATGCAGCGTGACGCGATGGACTTCCTGGCGCGACAGATTTTTAAAACACCCACGTGGTTGTTGGATACGGCCATCCTGACGCGCACCGGACAATCGCCCACCACCATTGTGAGCCGCTCGCAGGACATGGTGTTGTCCGGCTTGCTCAGCAGTTCGAACCTTTCAAAAATCGTGGCCTCGCAGGCGACCTATGGGCCACGTGCCTACCAACTCATCGACTTCCTCGACGATCTCGACGAAGGGATGTGGACTGAACTTACCACCTATGAGAACATCAGCCTCTACCGTCGCAACCTTCAACGCTCATATGTGGACCGCCTGCTGGAATTGGCTACCTCCGCGCGCTCCGACCGCGAGTTTCGCGACGTGGCGCCCATCATCGTCGTCAAACTCGGCGAGATCCAGCAGCACATCAAAAAGGGCATGCTCAAAATAAAAGACGTCATGAGCATCTACCACCTGCGCTACATCGACAACAAGATCACCGTAGCCCTAGCCGAAAAACAACGCTGACCCTTCGCATTTTTTCTTCTTGTCTAGCCCGCGCCATTGCGGCTCCGCAGTAAAACCCGACAGGAGAGGGGTAGGCCTTTAACAAAACGTTAAACTATCTTTAATTCCATAACCGGCATGGTTGTCATCCGGAGGATTACATTATTTTTATGCACCAACAGACCATATCCCTCATTCCCCATGGAAACCCGTCGTGACTTTCTAAAAAAAGTAGCCATGCTTTCGGCCGTCGCCGGAACATTACCTCCGTCGATCCAAAAAGCGTTTGCCATCAACCCTGCGCCGGGGACAACTTATCTCGACGCCGAGCACGTTGTGATCCTCATGCAGGAGAACCGTTCGTTCGATCATTGCTATGGCACCCTGCAGGGCGTGCGGGGTTTTGAAGATCCCCGGACGATCCGCCTGCCCAACGGCAACAAAGCGTGGCTCCAGACCAATGCCGCCGGCGAGACCTATGCCCCTTTCCGTCTCAACATAAAAGATACCAAGTCGACCTGGATGGGCTCCCTGCCGCACAGTTGGACCAACCAGGTAGATGCGCGCAATGGCGGCAAGTACGACCAATGGCTGCAAGCCAAACCCTCCGGTCATAAAGAATACGCCGACATGCCCCTCACCATGGGCCACTATACGCGCGAAGACATCCCGTTCTACTACGCACTGGCCGATGCCTTCACGGTCTGCGACCAGAACTTCTGCTCGTCGCTCACGGGCACCACCCCAAACCGTCTCTACCTCTGGACGGGAACCATTCGCGAACATGCACAAGCCTTTGCGCGCGTACGCAACGAAGAGCTCGACTATGACGTGCCGGCCAGTTGGACCACGTTCCCTGAGCGCCTGGAAGACCACGGCGTATCGTGGAAGATCTACCAGAACGAAATAAACGTAGGGGTTGGGTTTGAAGGCGAACAAGATGATTGGTTGGCGAATTTTAGCGACAACCCCATCGAGTGGTTCACCCAATACCATGTGAAATTCCATCCTGCCTACATTAAGAACCTGCCCAACGCCATTGAAAAAATTACGCACGATATTGCCGACGCAGAAAAAAAGCTGACGGGCCTGTCGGGCGACGAGGCAAAGAAACTTGCCGGCCGCATCGCCGACGGAAAACAAATGTTGGCGCGCTATCAGCAAGATCAGAAGACCCTGACCCCCGAAGCGTTTGCCAAAATTCCAGAACGCGAAAAAAGCCTTCACCGCAAAGCTTTCACCACCAACATTGGCGACCCCGATTATCATACCCTCGAAAAAGTAAAATATGCCGATGGCAACGAGATACGCGAGATGCAGGTGCCGAAAGGCGATGTGTTGCACCAGTTTCGTGAGGACGTAAAAAACGGTGCGCTGCCCACGGTGTCGTGGCTGGTGGCGCCAACGAATTTTTCGGATCATCCCGGCGCGCCGTGGTATGGTTCCTGGTACCTGTCGGAGTCGATCGACATCCTCACTAAGAATCCGGAAGTGTGGAAGAAGACCATCTTCATTTTGTGTTATGATGAGAACGATGGCTACTACGATCACGTGCCGCCCTTCGTGCCGCCGCATCCCACCAAACTCAACACCGGCAAGATGTCGCCGGGCATCGATGCCGCCACCGAGTATGTGACCATGGCCCAGGAACTGAAACACCGGCCGGCCGACGAGAGCCGCGAAAGTTCCATCGGCCTGGGATACCGCGTGCCGCTGGTGATTGCTTCGCCCTGGAGCCGGGGAGGAGCGGTGTGCTCGCAGGTGTTCGATCACACGTCGATCCTGCAATTCCTGGAAAAATTCCTGACGCACAAGACCGGAAAGAAAATTACAGAGACCAACATCAGCGCCTGGCGCCGGACGGTGTGCGGTGACCTGAGTTCGGTGTTCACGCCGTACAATGGCGAGAATATCACCCTGCCGCCGTTTGTAGACAAAGAATCCTTTTTAGAAGGCATTCACAAAGCCCAATTCAAAGGCCTCCCCACCGGATACCAGAAGCTGAGCGCCGGCGATATTGAAAACATAAATCAAAACGCCGTCTCTTCCTTCATGCCCCAACAGGAAAAAGGCATGCGCATATCGCGGGCGTTGCCATACCAGCTTTATGCACAAGGGAAGATCGGCGCCGATAAAAAAAGTTTTGGTATCACCCTGGAATCGCGCAAGGAAAAATTCGGGGAAGCCACCGTCGGTGCACCTTTTCAGGTGTATGTACAAGGCAAAGCGTATCAGGTCCGCAACTATGCTGTGGCGGCCGGCAAGAGCGTCGCCGACAGCTGGCCATTAACCGATTTCGACAAGGGAAATTATGCTCTCGACGTATACGGTCCGAATGGCTTCTACCGGAGGTTTGCCGGCGACCCGCAAGACCCCGCCCTGGAAATCGCGGTCGAATATTCGAAAAAAGGAAAAGACTTTACCGGAAATATAGAAGTGACGCTGGTGAATAAAAACACGAAGAGCGCCTACACCGTCGAGCTAAAAGACTTGTCGTATGCCTATGGTTCACAAGCCAAGGCGATCCCGGCAGGAGGGAAGGCCACGGTTGTGCTCGAGCTTGAGAAGACCCATGGCTGGTACGACTTCAGCATCATGGTAAGGGAAGCCCCCGCATTCGACCGCCGCTTTGCCGGCCGTGTGGAGACCGGCGTCGAAAGCTTCACCGACCCTGTCATCGGAAGATAATCAGACTTGTGCCTGCGAACCTCACATCCTCTCGCCGGCACAAGCTTTAAAAAATCTAACACCCGCCGGTCATTACATTCCGGATTCCGGTGTAGTGACGCGCTAATCAGAGCGCGCAGGTGTACTTCCTGATGTGGCAAACACTCCATTTCGTATCTTTGCAGCGGCTGTTAGTTTAATGGCAAAACCATAGTCGAATGGGTTCGAATCCCACCGCTTCTACCTGGGTAGTTTATGTCTGGCTAAAACCGATTATGTCACACCGTTCGAATCGGTGTACAGCTATTTTTTGTCATCAATAGAATATCGCCCCTTGGTCAACTGAGCCAAGGCTACATGCATACCCGCTTTTAGATTTACAAAAGCATCTGTTGTAAATCTAAAACTATTTTACATACATTTACGTAATTAATCATCAAGCATGAAAGGAACAAACCTGGGAGAGTTTGAGGAACTGGTACTGCTCACCATCGCCACGTTGGTAAACGACGCCTATAGCGTGGCCATCTGCGATGAATTGGAGAAGCACGCAGGGCGCTCGGCCAAGTTGGGCGTAGTGCATGCCGTGCTGAACCGGTTGGAAGATAAAGGACTTGTGAAAAGCACCTTGGGTGAAGCCACCAGCACGCGCGGTGGGAAGCGAAAGCGCTACTACACAGTGACCAACGGTGGCAAGGCGGCGCTGATCAGAGCCAAAGAAGTGCGCGACCAACTGTGGAATCGTATTCCTGACCTCATCCTCAAGAAAGCATGACACAAAAGAACAAAATCCAGCCACCCCGTTGGGCGCAGCGCCTTCTGCATTGGTATTGCAAGCCCGAATTGGCCGAGGACCTGGAGGGCGACCTGAACGAATATTTTGAGCGCAACATAGCCACGAAAGGTGCGCGGCGTGCGCGGTGGATCTACGTTGTGGATGTGTTTAAGTTTTTCAGATTGTATACGATACGCAAACCGGAATTTGTCAACCTCTTACTGCATTGGATCATGATTGGAAGCTACGTTAAAACCTCGGGTCGCAGTTTGCTGCGTCATAAATTGTTCTCGTTCATCAACATTGCCGGTCTGGCCGTCAGTATGTCGGTGGGCCTGCTGGTGATTGCGCTGGTGTCGGAGCTTGTGTCGTTTGATGATTTTCACGAAAAGAAAGATCGTATTTACCGGGTGATCACCTCCGATCAGCGACAGGGCGAGCCACGAATGGACCTGGCCACGACGTCGCTCGTGGCAGGAAGAAAAATTGAGGCTTCCGTTTCCGGTGTCGAAGAACTTACGCTGGTACGGAACGGCTTTAGTGGCGACGCGCACATCGGGGAGTCCGTCATTCCGGTGTCGGCCGTGTGGGCCGATGAGCATTTCTTTAACGTCTTCTCTTTTCCCCTCCTGCAGGGTGACCCGGCCACGGCGTTGAAGGAGCCCTATTCGCTGGTGTTGTCGGAAAAAATGTGCAAGACATTGTTCGGCGACGTAAACGTGTTGGGCAAATCCGTGTTGTTCGACACGACGAACTATGTGGTGACCGGTGTGGTGAAAGACGTCCCAAAAAATTCGCATCTCCGGTTCGACGCGCTGGTTTCCTTTTCGTCTGCCAAAGAACATCGTGAGGCCGGCGCTTACCTTGACAGTTGGAGCCATATTTATTCTGTATGTGTTTATGTGGTTCTCCCGAAAGGCTCCGATCCTGCCACACTGCAAGCCAACCTGGACAAGCTAAGCGCCGCCGAGAATGCCGGCATTGAACGTCGAACGATTTCGCTGGAGTTGCAACCTTTGGGGAACATCGCCTTGGGAAAAAACCTGAGCAACCAGATCGGGCCTGTGATGCGTCCTGTGGCGCTGTATTTTTTTGAAGGACTTGCCCTGGTTATCATCCTATCGGCGGGCTTTAATTACACCAACCTGTCCATTGCCCGGTCCATGCGCCGCACGCGCGAAGTAGGCATCCGGAAAGTAATGGGCGCCCTGAAACATCAGGTGGGATGGCAATTCATTGTTGAGTCTACGATCATTGCCTTGATGGCGTTGGTGATCGCCTTTTTGTTGTTCTTGTTTCTGCGCGGGCAGTTTCTTTCGTTGGATAGATTTTTATCGGACCTGGTGTCATTGGAGCTTACGCCGCGCATGGTGCTTTACTTTGTGCTGATGGCGCTGGTGGTGGGCTTTGGTTCGGGGCTGTTGCCGGCGGTATTCTTCTCACGGATCAATGCCATACAGGTATTGAAAGGCTCGTCTGCGTTGAGGATCTTCAGGCATGTCAATCTGCGAAAGGCGTTGATCGTCGTGCAGTATTGTTTCTCTTTGATTTTTATTACAACGACGCTGATCGGCTACAATCAGTATAAAAGTTTTCTCACGTTCGACCTGGGTTTTAACACGGCGCACGTATTGAACATACGCTTGCAACACAACAAAGAGGAACTGATAAAAAAGGAATTGGCGGAGCTCCCCGAAGTGGGAGCGATGTCGGTGTCCCGGATCGTGACCAGTCTTGGCAGCTTTCAGGGTTCCACGATGAAATATAAAGACCTGAACGATTCCTCCATGGCATGGCTCAACTATGTAGACGAGCAATACCTGCCCCTGCACGGCCACAAGTTCCTGGCGGGGAAAAATCTGAAGGCCTTACCGGAAGGTGCAGAAGAAAGCGAAGTGGTGGTAAATGAACAGCTCTTAAAGCGTTTCAATATTTCGCCACAAGACCCTGCGAAAGCTTTGGGCGAAGTGATTACCATGGACAAAAAGAAGCTGACCATTGTAGGCGTGGTGAAAGACTTTCACTACGGCACCGTGGAAAGTAAGATCGAGCCGATGGCCTTGCGCTACAGCGCGCATGAACCCTGGGGCTACATCAACGCCAAGGTGACCACAAACGATTGGCCGGCCACGCGCGCCCGCATCGAAGCGGCATGGAAAAAGGTGGACAAAGTACATCCCCTGGATGCTAAATTCTACGAGGACCAGATCGAGGATGCCTATCGCATGTTTGCCACCATGATCAAAGTGATCGGTACCATAGCCTTCTTAGCGGTATGCATTGCTTCGCTGGGGTTGTTCGGTATGGTTGTTTTCACCACGGAGACACGTCTGAAAGAAATCAGCATCCGCAAAGTGCTGGGAGCCAGTGAGGGCCGGTTGATCTATTTGCTGAGCAAAGGATTTTTCTTCCTGCTGATGCTGGCCGCCGCAGTGGCATTGCCGTTTACCTATTTCTTTTTTGATAAGGTGATCCTGGTCAACTTTGTGTATCATCCGCCGTTGGGATGTCTGGAGTTGGTGATCAGCTTGGTGTCGGTCACCTTGATAGCGCTGTTGATGATCGGCTCCCAAACCCTGAAAGTCGCCCGTGCCAATCCTTCCGAAGTCCTTAAAAGTGAATAATCCTTTGTGTGTCTGCGTCGTTGCGGAACCGTAAAGGCGCAGAGACGCAAAGAAAAGTGTCAAGTTCTTTTTGGATCCGGCGCCCGCCGCCTAAATTGCCCCCATGTTGAGACGGGCGGTTTGTATGTTGATCCTGGGAAGCATGGTGCTGCACTGTGCCGGCAGGCTTGGGCTGCTCTCGCATCTTTACGAGAACCGCCATCGCATCGCCTATACGATCGGCCTTATCGCCGAGGTGCCCATCGCCATGTGTAGCAGCGAGTATGATTTTAACGCGGGGCTCTCCCTCCGCGAAGACGACAGCGCCAATCAGCCCATTCAACACTTTTTTGTCCAGGCCCAGGAGATCATTCTTTTTATGCCCCCGGCCGCTACTCAGCCGCCGCTTACAAACGTCCACTATACGGTGAAGGCCGTTACGCCCTATTCGGGCCGGCCGTATTACGCCGCGAACGCCGACATTTTTCGTCCGCCCTGTCAGGGATAACGCCCTTCCTAATTGTCCCACCACGGTCGTGGGAAAATTCTGATCGCCCGTGAAAACGGATGCTTTCAGGCTTCAGCCTTTTCATTTCTATTAGGTTAGCGCTTCGCTCGCGTGGAGTGTGCGCATACGACATTTTTTATATCCATCATATCATGAAGACAAATCCATCTATCTATATACTCTTTGTTATTTTTCTTTTAGCAACAGCTTGTAGCTCGGATGACCCGGCACCGGGCAGCAGCGAGAAGGGTACGTTGACGCTCCATTTCGACAATGTGGCTGGTGACGACGATCTGACATTGAACACCACGTCATACACCAACGCAAGCGGCGAAACTTTCAAGGTAACGGCACTGCGTTATTTTATCAGCAACATCTCGCTAAAGACGGTTGCCGGCGACGTGTACACCGTTCCCCAGGATTCCAGCTATTTCCTGGTCGACGAAGCCGATGAAGAAAGCCAGGATCTCGTCCTGAAAAATATTCCTGCCGGCGACTACAACGCCGTCACGTTCACCTTGGGGGTCGACAGCTTGAAAAGCGTTGCCGATGTCGGTGCCCGGACCGGCATTCTCGATCCCACGGCTACCGACATGTATTGGTCCAGGAGTCAGGGCTATATCTTCTTTAGGATGGATGGCACATCGGATGCGATAGCAGGCGCCGACAAAACATTCGCCTATCACATCGGCGGCTATGGCGGCCCGAGCGCAGCGGAGAAGACATTCAATAACCTCAAGAAATTCGACCTCACGTTCGGTTCTTCCCAGGCACAAGTGCGCACGAGCATCGCACCCGAGGCCCATTTTTATATCGACATTCTCAAGGTATTCCAAGGCCCTGCGACGGTGAGCCTGGCAGAACATCCCCAGGTGATGTTCACGGAGTATTCCAAAACCATCGCCAACAACTATGCGGCGATGATCGCGTTTGGACACGTGCACAACGATCCCAAGCAGAACTAAAATTGAGCATCAGAACGGACCGGTCATCCCCCGGACGGGTCCGTTCCATGTGCTTTTTAAATAAACATCATCATCAACATTCATGAAAAAGAAAGGTATACTCACCCTGTTCAGCGCACTTTTTCTTTACGGGGCAGCCCAGGCTTGCGCGATCTGCGGCTGTGGCGCAGGAAATTATTACCTCGGCATCATGCCGCAGTACAGCAAGAACTTTATCGGCGTGCGCTATCGCACCTATGGTTTTACGTCGCACATTGGCGATGGCTACAATCCCTACGAAGCCACCCACGAGACTTTTCGAAGCACCGAGATCTGGATGCGCTTCTATGTGACGCCGCGTCTGCAGATCATCTCGTTGATCAACTATAACTTCAATCGTCAGCTCGATCACGGCGTGACCAAAGACCTTCAGGGCCTGGGTGACATCCCCGTCATTGCCAACTACAACCTGATCAACACAAACAATCGCCCCCATTCCGACGAACGCGTGGTGAATCACAATCTTTTTGTGGGCGGTGGTGTGAAGTTGCCGGTCGGCAAATATGCGTTTCAGGACGACCCTACGGAAGTTGCCAACGCCAACTTCCAGTTAGGCACGGGGAGCGTCGATTTCTTGTTGACCACCTTGTACACCCTGCGCTACAAACGCCTCGGTTTATCGGTTGACGCCACTTATAAAATGAATACCAAGAACTCGAACGACTATCGCTTTGGCAATCGCATCAGCGGCACCACGTCGGTGTTCTATGTACAGCAAATCAAATCGCTTGGCCTCATGCCCAATGCCGGCGTGTATTTTGAGGACTCCGGAAAAAACCAGGAGTATGGATTACCCATCGACATCACCGGCGGGCGTGCGTATTTTGCATCGGCGGGAGTGGAGACATATTACAAGAAATTGTCGGTGGGGTTTAACTACCAGTCGCCGTTCTCACAATTTCTTGCCGATGGCCATAGCAAAGCGCATGACAAGATGATGGTGCATGTGACGTTTTTGTTCTGATCGACCTTTAGGGTATAGATATACATCCCTTCATAAAAAATCTGAGCATAATGGCTAAATGGTCAAACGCATCCGATGACTCTAAATTGTATAAAACGGTTTGTTCAGATTATTCATTCCGCAACGCGTTTACCGGATTCTCTAAGGCGGCCTTCAGGCTGATCGCCCCGATGGTGAGCAACGTAATGCCGAGCAGTAGCGCTACAGGCAAAACGAACATCAGCCAACTCAAGGGAATGCGGAAGGAAAAAGTTTCCAGCCAGGCATTGCCCGCAAAATAGATCACCGGTGCGGCGAGACACCAGGAGAGGAAAAGAATCTTTAAAAAGTCTTGTGCAAATAAACCCAGAATTCTTGCAGCCGATGCGCCCAATACTTTTCGGATGCCCATTTCTTTTGTGCGTTGTGCCACAGAGAAAACCGAGAGACCCAACAACCCCAGGCAGGTTACCAAGATCGCCAGGGCGGTGAAGACGCTGAAGATGTGTTCGAATTGACGGTCGGCGTGGTATTGGCGGTCGAAAAAATCGTCGAGGAAAAAGTAGTTGAAAGGGTTGTCGGGGAAGGCTTTTGTGTATTGGGTGTGAATGGCGTCTACGGAGCTTTGCAGGTCAGCGGATTGTACGTTTATGGAGAAGTATTTCCAGGCCGACCATTCCGGAAGGATGTAAAGAATGGCGGAGTAATCTTCTTTCAGCGACATCTGGTGAAAGTTGGCCGTGACACCGATGATCTCCGCGCGGCGCACATCCGGTCCCCAGCTAAACACAACTTTTTCATGAAGGGCATCTTTGGGATTTTGGATACCCAGGCGGCGGACGAATTCCTCATTCACGACAGCGCGGATCGCCTCATCCTTGTCTTGGAGCCGGAAGGTCATGCGTTCGTTGTTGGTAAATAATCGGCCCTCCAGCAGCTTGATGTCGTAGGTGGAGAAGAACGCCGTGTCAATGCTCATGATGGATGAACCGAATTGCTCATCTTCAGGGGCGTTCACCCGTTGTATGCCAGAACCCTCGGTGATGCGTTGGCCGGGAACATCGGCGGATGCCGTCATGTTTCGGACGCCGGCAAGCTGGGAGATACTGTTTTTAAAGAAAGTAATCCGGTCATCTGCTGTGGAGTCGTACACGGCGGGCGCTTCCAACACGAGCAGTTGATCTTTGGCATATCCCGGGTCTTGCGACTGCATGAACGATAGTTGCCGGTAGATCGTGAATGCACCGGCAATGAGTAACACCGATAAGGCGTATTGGAACGCGATCATGCCCTTGCGCAGCAACGCCCCCGAGGCCGATTTGAGAAACTTTCCTTTCAATACTTGTACGGGCTGAAAAGAGGAGAGGACCAACGCGGGATAAGCTCCTACCAACACCACACCGGAAATGAACATCGCGGCAATGACCAGCACCTGGCGTGGGCTGATGATGCCCTCACGAAACAACACGTCGCTCATCGACTTGCCGACCAGCGTCTCGAACAACGGCCAGCAAAACAATACCAACGCAGCGGCAATGATCAAGGCGAGAAAATTGACCAGCAGGGCATCCATAAAAAATTGCAGCATCAGCTGCATCCGGTGCGCGCCGACAACTTTTCGCAAGCCCACTTCTTTGGCGCGCTCCAAGGCCTTGGCGGTGGAAAGATTGATGTAGTTGATCCACGCCACCACCAGGATGAAGACGGCCAGGATGGAAAGAAAATAGACCATGCGCTGACTGCCATTGGTGGATTGTTCACTGTCGAACTGGGAATGGAGGTGGATGTCGGCAATGGGTTGAAGAAAGAATTTCATATGTTGGTCACCACGATCGAAGGTGTCGCCAAGGTATTTTTTCTGAAATGCAGGGAACTTGGCTTCGAGCGCCTGTGGCTGGGCGCCCGGCTCCAGCAGGATATAGTTGTAGAACACACACCACACCCACAGCGTACGGCCGTCGCCAAAACTTTTCATAAGGGTGGGGAAGGAGATGAGGATGTCGAACTGGAGATGTGAGTTTTCCGGAAGGTCTTTCAATACCCCCGTCACTTTCAGCACCATCTCACGGTTCAGTTTCAACTCTTTGCCCAACGCCGGTTCGTCGCCAAAATATTTCCGGGCCATCTGTTCGGTGATGACCACGGTGTTGGGCTCTGTGAGGGCGTTTGCCGCGGATCCGGCCTTCAGCGGAAAGGAGAACATGGTCAGGACCGGCGGATCGGCAAAATAAACGCGCTCTTCATTAAAGGCTACCAGGCGGCCATCGGTGGTCGTGCGGGAAAACTCCAGCGAATTTGCAAAGTAGGATGTGAGTGACGACGTGAACAAAGACGTTTTAACCAACCGGGTAAATTCGGCCACTTCTGGAAACTCAGCTTTCAATGCCGGCGCCAGCGCCGGAGCGTTGGTCGCCAAAGCGCCGACGGGAGCGGTGCCGTTGTAAAATTGCATGGGCACCCGGTAGAGCCGTTCGCGTTTTGTGTGAAACGTATCATAACTTTCTTCAAACTGCACATACTCATAAATAAGAAAGCATGCCGCCAGCCCTATGGCCAGCCCGAGGATGTTAATAAGCGAAAAAACTTTGTTGCGCATCAGGTTGCGCAGGGCGACGAGGAAGTAGTTTTTCAGCATGACCGGCTGTTTTAAGTGAGGGTAGGAGCAAGCAATGAATATAGGCAAATAATCGCGCCCATAAAAAAACAGGAGCCGGAAAAACTTCCGGCTCCTGTTCTGACGGGTAACTAGCTTTGTCTCGCGCCTATGGCACGAGGAATGAAGCGTGCATCAATTTAATCGGGTTAAGACAACGGCCTTTTTATCAAGCGCTTCATCCAGGATGGTTAAGCTGCCGCCATTTTTGATTTCACCAAAGATCCTCTTTCCATCGGAAAAACGGAGTCCATTGAATTGGAGGTTGTCGTTTTCATCGACGGCCATCGCATACACCTCATAGTCGCCACTGTTCAGCAGTTTTGAATAGCTGTGGGTGTTGATGTCGACTTTATACAGATCGGTGCCGGTTCCAATATAGTAGTAGTGTGAAGAGTGGGCGAACACGCTTCCTTCGTTGAGGTGCGGCAGATCAACGGCCTGCACAGTGTTGCTGTCTTCAAAGTATTCCCAGCTCATGCCGTTGTGGTCTGCGTCATAAAACGTTTCCAGGAAGAGGATGGAGTTTGGCTTCCGGATGCGGTAGGCTCCTTGCGACGCCGTCGAGAACATGAGTTTTACCATGCCCGCTGCCGGGTTGGTGTCGTCTGACCAGACGTTGTCAATCGTCACTTGGTTGTTCGCGATAGTGGCTTTGTAAATCGTGGCGGCTCCGGTCTCGGATGTGCCATTGATATAAAAGTGGCCGTCGTTCCCCAACCAGAAGTCGCGATAACTTCTTCCCGCTACCGTTGCATCGAAAACGCCGCCTCCCACTTTCTTTATTCTCAAAAACTTATTTATGCCACTACCGTCATGGTCATAGTTGTAGAGAAGGTTGCCGGCCTTGTCGATATCAGAGAACCACACGGTTTGGCCCGAAGGCATATAGTCGGTCCGCGTGATGTTGTTGGGATCGGTGATGTCAAGTTTCTGGATTTGGTTATACATCGGGTAATACAGGTTGCCGTCGCCGTCTGCCTTGACGAAGTTCTCACCCAGTTTCCAATTCTCCATGTTTAAGTCGTAGTCGGTAAAGTCGAAGACAACACCATCCGATTTTCTCACGAGCAGCGAAAAATAGTTTTTGTCGTTGATCACGAATTTTCCCAGCATCACCAGGTAATCGGCATTAAGGGGGATGATCTTGTCTACGTCGATGGAACCTTCGCCAGTGCTGTAGTGTACTTCCTGCAGGTCACCGCTGGCGTCGATCTTGTAGAGTGCGTTGAAGAGCTGGTCCTGGGTAGCTTTTAAACGACCTCCGGTGAGACCGTTGGCACTGCCATCGATCAATACGAGATTCTGTGCGTCGGCAATGTCCAGGGCGGCGTCGCCAGCGACAATGCCTTCATCTTTGCTGCAGGAAAATGCCAGGCTTGCCAGGAAGAGACCGAGTAATGCACGGTTGAATTTTGTCATAGGGATTTATTCTGAAAGGTAACTTTGATTTGATCAGGGTGAACGGCGTTTGCGAGACTAGGATGGGTTATAAATGAGGGTAAAACTGGCTGAATTAGGCCGACTATCAGAAGAATTGTTGCCGTTGCGCCTACAGACGTAAGGTTGTATCCGATTTTTAAAATTTATGGCGAGAACTAAGAGAAGTGCGGGAAGTTACCGGGCAAACACCACATTATTCAAAAACCGGGTACACGGCGATCCCACTCGTCCGCTTGCAGGCGACCCTTGAAAACTCGTATCTTCACCTATGCAACCCAAAGAACCCACCCTCGGCAACGGCAAGATTTGCTACCTCCAAATCCCGGCCGCCGACATCAAAACGTCGGCCGATTTTTACAAGGCCGTCTTCGGCTGGAACATCCGCCACCGCAGCGACGGTGTCATCGCCTTCGATGATGGCGTCGGCGAGGTGAGCGGCGCGTGGGTACTTCATCGGCCACCCTCCACCACCGTGGGCGTACTCATTTATATCATGGTCGACGACATTCACGCCACCATCGAACTTATCCTCGCCAACGGCGGGGCCATCGTGCAGCCGATCGGAGGCGACGCACCGGAGATCACGGCGCGCTTTAGCGATCCCTATGGAAATGTGTTCGGAGTGAGTCAGCAAGGAGAGTGATGATGGCACACGTTAGACTCACTTAAAATACCGTATAGAAATCGCGTTCAGCAGATCCTTCGTCGTATAAATCTCTTGCCCTTTGATGACCGTTTCTACTTTTCGGATATCGCTGATGTTATTCAACGGATTGCCGTCGATCACGATGATGTCGGCAGCTTTGCCGGGTTCAAGTGAGCCATACGTTTTTTCCCGGCCCGCCACGGTGGCCGACTGCAGGGTGGCGATCTTCAACACGGCCGCCTGGGGGATTCCCGCGCGCACATAGTTCTCAAGCTCCTTGTGCAGCACAAATCCCGGCGTGTCGTCGGTTCCAGGCACGATGACCACACCATTGTCGTAGAGCACCTTCACCATCTTGAGCATGTTTTCAAATGACCGGGCATAGGTTTCCTCCATGCCGGCGGGCACTTCGAGCGCACCACCGGATTTATACTCGCGTTGCAGGTCCAGCGGCAAACGGTCCACAACGGCTGCCATGGTCGGCACTGGCTTTCCTTTTGTTGGAATGAACATCGTTTCAAAAAAACTGATCGTGGGATCGATCACAATTTTCTTTGCCACCAGCTGTTTGATGAAAGCTTTCACGGGCGCACTGTTCAGATCGAGCGATGCGGCGTTCTGTGCCACGGCATGGAAGCGCACGGGCGTGCGCGTGTCCAGGTCTTTGCCCAGGAAGTTGAGAAACACCATGTTCATGTGTTGGATCTCGTCGTAGCCCGCTTCGATGGCTTCGCTGGCCAGCATGTGCGCAGGGATGTGGCCACTCACGCGCAGGCCATTCCGGTGGGCTTCGGCGGCGATGGGTTTTACCCATTCGGGTTTCAAAGAGCTGTAGAGCTTGATCTGCGTATAGCCCATCGTCTTGTACTTCTTCACCGCCACGACGCCTTCTTCCGCGCTATTGATCCGCGCACCAATAGGTCCGGCATAGG
>Ga0209050_1001986_pt1 | contig 19173 bp, 11 predicted proteins | sample Araplavi_mTSA_r2_FD_184276 | JGI IMG/M metagenome (GOLD analysis project Ga0209050, IMG submission 184276) | Arabidopsis root microbial communities from North Carolina, USA - plate scrape MF_Cvi_mTSA_r2 (SPAdes) (version 2) | ecosystem: Host-associated > Plants > Roots > Endosphere | place: USA... | reverse complement strand
AGGCGGCCTCGGGGAGGAGCCGCCTTCGCCTTGAATAAAACTGCGAAGCTTAGTGCTTCAGGTCGAGAATGCTCGGACGGTCGCTGCGGGTGCGGTGATTTTGCAGCGCGGCGCGATCCGCAGGCACCCCGACAGAGCCGGGCGTCGAATTGCTGCTGCTGCCGACCTTTTCCACGTAGCGGGCGACGGTGCCGTCCGCGGCGATTTCCACGCCAGTTTCCCGTTTGCCCCCTTCGAGAACGATCGGGGCGCTCCACATGGCGGCCCAGACGAACTGATTGCGGGTGAAGGACGTCGGGTCGAGCGAGAGGCTCTTGATGAAGATGCCTTCGCGCTTGTTCTCCTTGATGTACTCGTTGGCGATCTTGAGCGCTTTCTCGATGGAGACCGGCGGATTATCGGCCACGGCGGAGAAAGTGAAGGCCGAAGCGAGCGAGAAGAGGACTGCGAGACGTTTCATGCGTGCGATGGAGTTTTAGCGAAAAAGAAGAGAGCTTTTAAAAAGCGGCTCATCCGCACCCGGCCTCGGTGAGTGACCGGGCCGGGGCGGATCAAGACGGAGAGTTTTACTTGCCGAGCGAGGCGCGGACTTCGTCGAGTTTGCCGGCGCTGCCCAGGAGGACATTGCGGCCCGCGATGAATTTCGCGTACTCGTTCTGGAAGATGATGCCCGGCGGGCGGAAATCGAATTCGCCCGGCTTGTCGCGGAAATATTCGCGGTGCACGCGGGTCCACACGAGACGGCCGTCGGTATCGATGTTCACCTTGGTCACGCCGAGTTTGGCGGCGGGCAGGTATTCGTTCTCATTCACACCGCAGGCGCTCGGGTCGAGCGTGCCGCCGGCGGCATTAATACGGGCGACTTCTTCCTTCGGCACGCTGGAGCTGCCGTGCATGACGATCGGCACCGGGGGCAGACCCGCGGTTTTGATCTTCTCGGCGATCTTCTCGATCACGTCGAAGTGCAGGCTCTGCTGCCCTTTGAATTTGTAAGCGCCATGGCTGGTGCCGATGGCCGCCGCGAGAGCGTCGCAACCGGTCTTCTGGATGAATTCGACGGCTTCCTCCGGGTCGGTGAGGCATTCGTTGCCTTCTTCCACGACGATATCTTCTTCGACGCCGCCGAGCATGCCGAGTTCGGCTTCGACGCTGATGCCCTTGGCGTGGGCGCGGTCGACGACGCGCTTGGTGATCGCGACGTTTTTGTCGAACGGATCGTGCGAAGCGTCGATCATGACCGAGCTGTAGAAGCCCGAGTCGATGCAATCGTAGCAGGTGGCTTCGTCACCGTGGTCCAGGTGGACGGCGAAAATCGCGTCCGGGAAGATTTCGGAGGCCGAGCGGATGATGGCTTCGAGCATCCGCTTTTCAGTGTATTTCCGGGCTCCCTTGGAAATCTGGATGATAAAAGGGGCCTGGCTTTCGATGCAGCCCCGGAAGAGGCCCATCGTCTGTTCCGCGTTGTTGATGTTGTAGGCGCCGATCGCGAACTTCCCGTAAGCGACCCTGTAAAGTTCGGCAGTTGTGACGATCATATTTGTGCGTGAGCCGCCAAGTAAGCGATGGCTTGGGGCGTCCGGCAAGCGCCAAAAGCGATTGTGGTGGAAGGGCATTGCTCACGGGCACGCTTCGGGCTAGCGGAATTGTTTCCAAAAATGCCAAAAAACCCCGAGGTTATTGCACCTGCCCCTGCTTCGTTCCATCGTCGAAGGATGTGGGTGGCTGGGGTGATGCTGGTCGGGGGATTGGCCTTGTCGGCCGCCGCCTTCGGCTTGGTGCGGGCTTTTGAGACGGAACGGACGGCCCGGGAGTTCCAATGGCGGGCGGAAATGCGGCGGAGTTCCCTCGATACCATCCTGCGCGGAGTGGAAGAGACGGCGTTTTCCATGCGCGACCGGCTGGAGGCGCCTGCGCCCCTGACCGCGGCTGAGTTTGGCCGGGCGGCCAAAGCGCAAATCGCCCGGCATCCGGGCCTGGATTCGATCGAATGGCTGCCCCTCGTGCGGCAGGAAGATCGGGCCCAGTTTGAAGCCCGCGCTCGGGCGGAAGGGCTGGAGATGTGGGTGATTCGCGACCAGCCCGATGATCGCGAGCCGGCCGGCCCGCGTCCGGAGTATCTGCCGCTGCTTTATACCGAGCCGGGCGTTGCGCGGGAGCGGGTGCTGGGGGTCGATCAATTCATCGGGAACTACCAGCGGGCCATTCAGCAAGCCCGGGAAACCGGCCGCCCCGTGGCCACCCGCCGCCTTTCGCTCGATCCGACCCGGAAGAGCGGCCCTTTTGGCGTCGCGATCGTCCTGCCGGTGTATGAATCCAGTGGGGCGACGCCTGCGCCGGGGACCGAACCGGGTTCGCTCCGTGGATTCATCCGCTGCATGTTGCGGATGCAGGATCTGGCCATGGAGAGCATGGTCTCGAGCGAGCCGCCAGCGGTGGATGTCCTCCTGATGGACCGCACGCCGGCGGGGACGGAGCCTCATCTCTTTACCGTCATCGGAGGCCGCTTCAGCACCAAGGGCATGCCGGTGGAAGCGTTTTTGGGTGGTGGTCTGCACACGGAATTGCCGCTCATGTGTGCCGGCCGAAAATGGGTGCTCATCGCCCGGCCGGAAGTCGACTGGCTGGCGGCGCGCCGCACGTTGTATCCGGCGGCCTTCTTTTTCATCGGCGCCAGTCTGACCTGCATGCTGGTGGTGTGGAAACGGCAGCGGGATCGCCGGGCCCAGGAGGTGGAACGCCTGGTCGATCTTCGCACCGAGGAGCTGCGCGCGACGCAGGAGCAGTTGCACGAAGATATCACGCGGCGCCGGGCGGCCGAAGCCCGGTACCGTGGGTTTGTGGAGCAGAGTTCGGAAGCGATCTGGCAGTGCGAACTGGATGAGCCGATGCCGCTTTCCCTGGGCGAAGACGAACAGGTGGCGTTCCTTTTTGCCAAGGGCTACGTCGCGGATTGCAATGACATCTGCGCGCGTCTGAATGGCTGCTCCTGCGCGGAGGAAATGCAAGGCGTGCGGCTCTCGGAAATGCTGCCCAAGGACGACCCGGAAAACGTCGAACACCTGCGGCACTACATCCGGAATCAGTTCCGCCTGATCGATGTGGAAACCGAGGAGATTGATCGTGAGGGTACCCGTCACGTCTTCTTAAACAACATGGTGGGTGTGGTCGAAAACGGCTGCCTGGTACGCGCATGGGGCACGCAGCGCGACGTGACCGAGTTGCGCCGCTACGAGGTGGCCCGTGTGGAAAACGAGCGCCGCCTGCGTCTGGCCATGGAAGCGGCCGGAGTGGGAACTTGGGAGTGGGATAGCACGACCCGGCGGGTGACCTGGACCGATCAGGTCAGCGAAATCTTCGGGTTCTCCTCGGATAAATTCGGCCACACGTTTGAGAGTTACATGGAACTTGTGCACCCCGAAGATCGCGAGCGGGTGGAGGATGCCCTGCGGCTGGCCGTCGTCTCCGGGGGAGAGTTCGAGTACGACTACCGGGTGATGCAGCCGGGTGGGAGTATTCGTTGGGTCATCACGCGAGGGCATGTGCAGCGCGATGCGAAAGGGAACCTCATCGGCATGCTCGGCGCCTCGCTGGATGTGACCGCGCGCAAGCAGGCGGAAGCCGAGCGGGTGGACATCGAGAAAAAGCTGCAGGAGACGCAAAAGCTCGAAAGTCTCGGCATTCTCGCGGGCGGGATCGCCCACGATTTTAACAACCTGCTCACGGGTATCCTGGGCAATGCCAGCCTCGGACGGATGGACCTGCCCGCCACTTCACCGGTGCAGCAGAGCCTCGGGCAAATCGAGCAGGCGGCCCAGCGGGCGGCCGAACTTTGCAAGCAGATGCTAGCGTATTCCGGTAAGGGCCGGTTCGTAGTGCAGCCGCTCGATTTGAGCCACCTGATCGAAGACGCGGCTTCGCTGCTCCAGGTGTCGGTGAGCAAGAACTCCCTGCTGAAATACCGGCTCGAGAAGAATCTGCCAGCCGTGCAGGCCGACGCGACCCAGCTCCGGCAGATCCTGATGAATCTCGTCATCAATGCCAGCGACGCGCTGGATGAACGCCCCGGCACGATCGAGATCAGCACGGGCGTGATTTTTGCCGACCGCGCTTATCTCAGTGCGATGCATCTCGCGCCAATGATTCCCGAGGGCAACTACGTCTTCCTCGAAGTGAGCGACAACGGCTGCGGCATGGATGCGGAGACGCAGGCGCGCATTTTCGATCCGTTTTTTACCACGAAATTCACCGGCCGCGGTTTGGGGCTGGCGGCGGTGTTGGGCATCGTGCGCGGGCATCGCGGCGCGATGAAGGTGTACTCCGAGCCCGGCGTGGGCACGACCTTCAAGCTGCTCCTCCCTGTGGCCAGGGAAGCCGCGCAACAGGTCCCGCGTGAAGTGCGTACGGAAAGCACCTGGCGAGGCCACGGGGTGTTGCTCATCGTCGACGACGAAGAAACGGTCCGCACGGTGGCCTCGCGCATGGTGGCGGCGGTGGGGTTCACTCCGATCGCGACCAGCAGTGGGCTGGAGGCGGTCGGTTTTGTTCGCCGCCGTGGTTCGGAGGTCGCGGCCGTGATGCTCGATCTCACGATGCCGGAAATGGATGGCGCGGAAGTATTCACCGAGCTGCGCCGGATCCAGCCCGAGATTCGGGTGTTGCTGATGAGTGGCTTCAACGAGCAGGAAGCCGTAAACCGCTTCGCCGGCAAAGGTCTCTCCGGCTTTCTGCAAAAGCCTTTCCGCCCGGATGTGCTGCGCGAAAAACTGCGCGCGATTTGTGAGCCGCCCGGACCGGATCGAGCCGGCCAAGCAGGCTCAATTTAAAATCATCCAAACGATATAGGTAGTATTGTTCAGGGCGTGCGCCACGATCGGGGCGAGAAGGGAATGGGTCCGCTGGTGAACCCAGGCCAGCACGGCGCCGACGAGGCAAATGCAGGGAACATTGTAAGGGTCCGAAAAATGGACGGCTCCGAAGAAAAACGCGCTGACGAAAATGCCGGTCCGAGCATATCCCGCCGCGCGAAATTTTCCGAAGAGGTAACCGCGGAAAAAGATTTCCTCGGCCAGCGGCGCTCCCACGCAGCCGAAAAGGAGCAGAGCCCATTTGGTGGCGGTAGGCAGCGCGGAAGAAGTCGCGTTCCACGGACTGGGCGGATCGAATCCCAGAACCGCTCTCAGCGCGATATTGTAAACTTCCCCCAAGCCTAGGAGGAGCAGGCCGGCGCCGACCCCGGTCAAAATGGCTGGCCGGACTGGGCCGGCGAAAAGTGGAGGGAGCGGATTTCTCTGGTGGGCGGCTCGACGGATATTGATCAGACCCACGCCGGCCATCGCAAGTTGGGTGCCGGCGAGGATCGCAGCCAGGATGATCGGCTGGGTAAACAGGCTGAAAACGGCGTGGGTGAGCCCTCCCGAGCCGCCGCGCAGGCCGTAAAAGCCGTAGCCAAATTTCTGGAGGTGTGGGCCGAAGCCCTTCCAGAAGTCGGGTGCTCCAACACCGCGGTACTCCAGGTGGATCCAGAGGTCCGGACTGCGACGTTCGATCCGGACGGATGTGACCCGAGGCTGGGAGAGCACCCAGGAGCGCAGCGCGGCATCATCAGCCGGGAGACGATTGACCAGGTAGGTGGTTTCCTGAAAGGCGGGGACTCGGGAAACGATGAGGGGAGTGGCGATCAGGGTGCCGAGGACCAATGTGGCGGCCAGCGCGAGATAGCTTTCTGCGAACAGCCGCAGTCTTGGCGGAAACTTGCGGGTAAGCCGTCCTGGCAAAGTAAACGGGCCTTTCATCACCGGCGCGCTATGTCGGAAAGCCGACGTGGCGTCCAGCAGGCGAGAGTAACGGTAAAAGGTCGAGGCGGCATGAACGGCAGGGTCACGCACCTCGGCAAAACGCTGAATAGTTCTTTTGTCCTATCCCGTCCGCCTTCGGCCGCCCGGCAGAGGTCTGCGTGCCCGTCTCGACTGCTACGCCAGAATGTCTTTGATCACGTGGCCGTGGACATCGGTGAGCCGGAAATCGCGGCCGCCATAACGATAGGTCAGCTTTTCGTGATCGATGCCGAGCAGGTGCAGGACCGTGGCGTAGAAGTCGTAGATCTCGAGTTTGTTTTCGACCGCGTAGTAGCCGAGTTCATCGGTGGCGCCGTAAGTCGTGCCCCCGCGAACCGCGCCGCCGGCGAGGAAGAGCGAGAAACCGAAGGGATTGTGATCGCGGCCGTCGCTGCCTTGCGAGAACGGGGTGCGGCCGAATTCGCCGGAGAAAATGATCAACGTCGTATCCCAGAGCCCGCGGGCCTTGAGATCGGTGATTAGTGCGGCGAGGCCCTGATCGACTTGATTGGCCATCGCCCCATGGCCCTCCTTGATTTTGCCGTGCTGATCCCAGGGATTCGCGGCCTGGCCGGCGCCGATGTTTTGCGTGAGGCAGCTGAGTTCGACAAAACGTACGCCGCGTTCGATGAGGCGTCGGGCGACGAGGCACTGGCGGCCGTAGCTGGCTTTCTGGGCATGCGGATCGTTCAGGCCGTAGAGTTCCTTGGTCGCTTCGGATTCACCGCGCAAGTCGCAGAGTTCCGGCACGGCGGTTTGCATACGATAGGCGGTCTCGTAGTTTTGGATGGCGGCTTCGACCTGCGCGTCGTTGGCCACGCGGATGAATTGATCGTCGAGTTCGCGGATAAAACCGAGGCGGCGGCGCTGGAGGGAATCGGCCTGCCTCGGAGTGATATTCGCGAGTGGTTCGGTGCCGTCGACCTTGAGGATGGAGGCCTGATTTTGCGCGGGCAGATAACCGCTGCTGAACAAACCCACCCCGCCGTGCGGTGGAGCCGCGTCCCCACTCTGCAGCACGACAAACGCGGGCAGATTGTCATTCATCGAACCGAGCCCGTAGCTGACCCACGCCCCCGCGCTGGGATGCCCGCTGAAGCTGAAGCCGGTGTGAAAGAAATAGTTCCCCTGAGCGTGTTCGTTTACGCGCGAAGTCATTGAGCGGATAATCGCGAGATCATCGACCTTCTCGGCGAGCCGGGGAAAAAGGTCGGTGCAGACGATGCCGCTCTGGCCGCGCGGTTTTGCTTCCCAGGGCGAAGCCATGATGTTGCCGTTGTTGTTAAACATCGTGCGCTGCACCGGCACGGGCATGGGCTGGCCGTGGCGCTTGGCGAGTTCCGGTTTGGGATCCCACGAATCCACGTGCGACACCCCGCCGGACATGTAGGCGAAGATCACCTGCTTCACCTTGGCTGGATGATGCAACGCGGGCAGCGCGCCGGGGCTGGCCTGGGCTTCGCGGGCGAAAAGCGAATTCAGCGCGAGCGAGCCGAACCCCATCGAAGTGGTGCGCAGCATTTCGCGACGCGTGAAGCAGGAGCGGAAGGGCGAGTGCATGGCGGTTAGGTTCAGCGGAGGTAGATGAATTCCTTGGCGTTGATCAGCGACTGGGCGAAGTCCCGCCAGAGCGGGCGATCGGAGAGCAGTCTGTCCGGTGTGAGCGATTCGTCGGCCGCCAGGGCGTCGAGGAAACGGTGCGTAGTGGCGAGTTCTTCAGTCGTCGCGGGCCGGCCAAAGGCTTCGGCAAACATCCAGCCAGCGCGGGCGGCGGCGTCGGAAGGTTCGGCCTTTGTGGCGCGATCGGCGAAGCGTTCAGCGCAATGGATCACGAACGGGCTATTTAAGAGGGTCAGCGACTGCGCGGGGACGTTGGTTTCGTCGCGGCGGCCGGTGGTGGCGAAGGGTTTGGGCGCGTCGAAAACGGCGAGGAAGGGACTTAGCGTATTCCGGCGAATGGTGAGGTAGAGGCTCCGGCGGGTTTGTTCCTTGGGCTGAGCCAAAGCGTTGTCGCCGGGGCCGTACATGCGGTCATCGAGCTGGCCAGCGAGCACGAGGAGCGAGTCACGCAGGGGCTCGGCTTCGAGGCGGCGAATGCGGGAATGGGTGAGCAGGTCGTTGGGAGTGTCGAGTTCGGCGGCCGTGGGAGGAGGGGTGCTGGCGAGCGCGAAAGTGCGAGTCGTTGCGAGGTGCGTGATGAGTTTCTTGAACGACCAGGCGAAGCCCCCTTCGGCTTCGGGCGCGGCGAAGCGGGCGGCGAGATAGTCGAGCAACTCGGGGTTCGTCGGCTTCTGGCCCATGCGACCGAAATTGTCCGGCGTGCCGACGAGGCCGCGGCCGAAGATCCAGTGCCAGGCGCGGTTGACCATCACGCGGGCGGTCAGCGGATTGCGAGGATCGGTGATCGCGCGGGCGAGTTCGAGGCGGCCGCTGCGGGAGGCGGGGGCCTTTGAGAAAGGCGTCGCATCGACGACGGAGAGGAAGCTGCGCGGGACGAGTTCGGCGGGCTTGAGGTGATCGCCCCGGGTGAGCAGCGGGGCGTCGTCCTGATCGGTTTCCAGCACCCCGGGGATGCGGTGAGGCTCGGGGATTTCGGCTTCGAGGCGCCGGTATTCAGTGACGAGAGCGTTGCCTTCCGGGGTGGTCGTGGGAAGCAGGCCAGTGCGGAGCAGCGCTTGCAGCAGGATGCGGTCGGGCTCGGTGAGATGACCGCTTTGCCAGGCCTGGATGGCTTGCTGTGTTTGCGCGGCGAGGGCTTCCGGAGTGGCCGAATCGAGCGTATCGAGCGCGATGACTTCGCCCGGGGTGCGGTCTTCGTCGTGGAAAGCGACGAGGCTGGCTTCGAACCAGGAAATGGGACCGTCAGCCGCTTTTTTGTCCGACTTGGTGAGATCGGCGCGGGTGGCGAACTCCAGATAGGCCCACGAACCGCGGCGATACTTCGTGTCGAGCTTCACCCAGGCGGGTTCGGCCTTGTCGAGCTGGGCGCGGGCGAAGATGCCGCCATTGTTGGGCAGGGGATAGCCATCGACGATCACGCGGACTTGGGCGCCCCCGGCGCCGGCGGCGCGGACGCTGATGAAATCGCTATCGATCTTGAAGCGTGGGGACTGGAGGATGCCGTTGTGCTTGGTTGAAAGGCTGTGCGTGTGGAATCCAGCCGGCATCAGCGTGGTGAGGAAAGCCTCGCTGCCGGGGAGGACGGCAAAATCGCCCGTGTGGAATGGCTGGTCCGGCAAGCCGCAGCCGTGGCGGAACCATTTTGCGGCCACTTGCGGATCGGCGAGATCCCAGATGAGGCGATATTTGTCGCGGAGCAGGTCAGTGTCTGCGGTGAGAGTCTTCGCGCGGTCAGCTTTGAGTTGCGTCCAGCGCTCGGCGCCGCCTTCGCGCACCGCGAGCCACGGAGCGAGCGGATGAGTCGCATTGGACTTCGCGGCTGCGATCGCTTTCATCCACGCAAGCGTGAGGCCGTTTCCGGGTTCGGTGATTTCGCGGCGAAGGTTGGCGATTTGCTCGGAGAGCGTGCGGTGCCGGGCTTGGGCCTCGGGACTGAGAGCGGCGAAAATGGCTTCGGGTTTTGCGATATCACCGCCGGGGCCGGCGGCATAGGAAGCCGCGATTTCGGACACGCCGAGCGCGCGGTCGTAGAGGCGGGCTTCCTCGATTTCCCCGGCGAAAAAGCCACGGCTGCGAGTGTGGCGGAGACCGAGCAGGACCCGCGCATTGCCGGCGGCGAAAACGGCCATCTGTTCGGCATTTGGCGTGAAGGGTTCGCCGTAGGGCTGGCCATTGCGGAAAAAGGCGATCCGGCGATCGGCCTGCCAGACGCAAGCGAGATGGATGAGCTGGCCGGGCTCTGCCGTTTCTTCGGGGGCCGGAATGGCGATGCTGCGGCGGAAATTGTCGCTGCCCGCGATCCAGCGGCGTGGTTGCTTTTCGGCAAAGACGACGGAATCGAAGATCGCGCCGTTTTGATCCTCCACGGAAATGACGCCGCCACCGCGCTGGGTGAGATTGGCGGGGGCGACCCAGGCTTCGAGAGTTTTCTCGCGCAGGTCGTGTGCGAGCGGCGCGGTGCGCATCTGTGCTTCCTTGCCATCGAGAACGAGGCGGCCGTTACGGACCTGGGCCCCGCCGAGGAGTTCGCCGTCGAGATGACCGATGGTGTCGTGCGCATCGGCATCGAAGGTCCAGCGGGCCATGGGGATGACCGGCAGGGCCGGTTTGGCGGCGCCGCTGAGTTTCTGGCGGCCTTCGGTTTCGACCGCGGCCAGTTGTTGCTCCACCTGGCTGATGCGCTCGGTGAGCTGCTGTTGCCGGGCCTGGGCGGCATCGTAGGCGCGCAGGCGGTCGGGGAAACGGGCGGCCTCCGCGAGCCAGGCGCCGGCGATGAGGGGCTTGAGCTTCGCTTTGAGCGCGGTCAGCGCAGCGTCGTTTTTGGTCAGCGCTTCAGGCTGATCAATGGTGACCATGGCGGGGCGACCGTTGGCGAAGATGCCCTGCAAAGCGTAGTAGTCGTGCTGGCTGATCGGGTCGAACTTGTGATCGTGGCAGCGGGCGCAGGAGACCGTGAGGGCCTGGAAGGCTTTCATCGCGGTGTCGATCTGGCTATCGAGCGTCTTGACCTGTTCGTCGCGGGTATCGACCGGCTGGAAACCGTGTTCGACGAGGCGCAGATGAGCGGTGCCAATGGCCGATTCATTGGTGTGCTCCGCAGCGTCGATCCGCGGGTTCGGCAGGAGATCGCCGGCCAGGTGTTCGCGGATCAGTTGATCCGCGGGAACGTCGCTATTGAAGGCCTTGATGAGGTAGTCGCGATAACGCCAGGCCTCGGGAATTTCGGGATCGCCTTCGCTGCCATGGGTCTCGGCGAAACGGACGAGATCCATCCAGTGCCGCGCCCAGTGTTCGCCGAAATGGGGTGAGGCGAGAAATCCTTCGACCGCTTTGGCCACATCGGGCTGCGCAGCAAAACGCTCGGTCTCAGCCGGTGTGGGAGGCAGGCCGGTGAGCTGATAACTCAGGCGGCGGAAAAGCGTGCGAGGGTCGGCGTCGGCTGCGGGTGCCAGGCCGCGCGTCTCCATGCCGGCGAGGAGGAAACGATCCACCGGGTGGGCGGACCACGCGGCGTCTTTAACTGTCGGGGGCGCAGAAGGGCGGACGGGTTGGAAGCACCACCACTGTTTCCAGTCGTTGAATTTCTGCGTCCAGATGCCGGCGGCGGCTTCTGCGGCCGTGGGAGGATGATCGCGCGGATCGGGCGCGCCGAGCGTGATCCAGCGTTCGAAATCCTCGATCAGGCTGTCTTCCAGCTTGGGCGCTTTCGCCGGCATTTTCATGTCCGGGTCGAGATGCTTGATGCTGCTGAGGAGCAGGCTGTCGGCAGGTTTGCCAGGGACCACCGCGGGGCCGCTGTCGCCGCCGGTGCGGAGCGGTTCGCGCGAGTCGACGCGCAGGCCGCCTTTTTGTTTTTCCGCGCCGTGGCATTCCACGCAGTGCGCGATCAGCGCCGGACGAATCTTCTTTTCGAAAAGCTCCAGGCCTTCCGGGGAATCGGTGGCGTGAAGGCCGAGGGGAAGCAGCGAGGCGATGCCGACGGCAAGTGAGAGGGAACAGCGCGCGGACATGATGGGTTACTCCTGGAAACGGCGCGCGGCTTCGGCGGCCTCGGCGATGATCAGTTTTCCGTACTCGGCAAAGCGGCCTTCCGGAATGCGGGTGGCCGGGCCGGCGATCGTGATGGCCGCGATGGTGTGGCCGTGGCGATCGAGCAGCGGGGCAGCGATGCAGTGGATGCCTTCGAAGTGTTCGCCATGGTCGAGCGCGTAACCACAGGCGCGGATGCGTTCGAGTTCGACCCGGAGCGTTTGGACCGAAGTGATGGTGTGCGGCGTGTGTGCTTCGAACTGGATTTGCGGCAGCACGGCTTCCAGTTCGTCGTCCCGGAGGAAGGCGAGCATCGCCTTGCCCGGAGCGCAGCAATACAGCGGCGGGCGCGAGCCGAGATCGACGATGTATTTAAAGGGGTGAATCGAGGGGAGCTGCTCCAGGACGACGCAGAAGGCCTCGGTGCGGCAGCAAAGCTGGGTGGTTTCGCCGGTCGCGGCGAGAATGCGGCGCATTGGTTCCAGCGAGCACTCAACCAGGCTGCGGCTGCCGGAGTGGGGTTGGCCGAGGAGCAGCAATTTTTGGGTGACGGCGAAGCGTTTGGTTTTCTCGTCGCGCCGCAGGTAACCGAGTTCTTCCAGCGCCCCGGCGAGGCGGAAAACGGAGGTCATGGAAATCCCGAGCTGAGTACCGAGTTCCGAGAGGGTCGCGCCGCCGGGCTGGTTCGCGAGGTACTCGAGCAAGGCCAGGCCGCGCTGGAGGGCGGGGACTTGCAGGTTGGACTCGGCGGCTTCCGTCCCACGGCGGGAGGCGGATCGGGAGAGGGATTTCATATGCGGAAAGAGTGCAGCATATGAAATCCGGCGCGAGTGAGTTTCTTAGAGGGGGTGTTTTTTGGGCAAGGCGGAGAAGTGCTGCGCCTTGGGCGCAGGGCAGGTGTCGCCTCACGCAGGGGGCTGCGTGAGCCACGAGGCTGACAGCGAAGCTGTTCCTCTTACTTCGCGAAGATTTCTGTCAGGGCGCGGCCTTCGGGCTGGGGGAACTGGATGCCGAGCAATTCGGCCAGAGTGGGAGCGACGTCGAGATTGCGCATCCTCGGGATGGTCACGCCCTTTTGGATGCCGTAGCCCGAGGCGATGAAGATGCCGTCGAGTTCGGGATCGGAATTGAGGTAGCCATGCGTGCCGAGGTAGCCCTTGGATTCGTCGACCACGGCGCCGGTGAGGCCGTCTTTGAAGGCGTAGCCGTCCTTCGCGTAGAGGATGAGGTCGCCCATGCCCTGATTTTCCGAGGGGGTGGGCATGCCGAGCGACGGGCCTTCCGTGCCGTCGATGACTTGGGCGACGCCTTCGATCCCGGCGCACAGGGTTTTCAGCTTCGGCAGGACTTCAGCTTTTTTCGCCGGATCAGTGACATAGGCGAAGGCGAGGCCGCCCTGGGACATGATGTAGGCATCGCAGCTTGCCGCTTTGCCTCCGGTGACGCGGATGAGGCCGGCCTCGGCAAGGGCGACATTCGGATGAATCGCCTGGGTGACCTTTTTGAAGCCGTGGTCGGTGGAGACGACGATGGTGGCTTTGTCGCGCAGGCCAGCTTTGTCGAGCGCGGCGAGGAGGCGGCCGATCTGGGCATCGGCGTAGGCGTAGGCGGTGTGGCTGGCGAGGGTGCCGGGGCCGTAGGAGTGATTGACGGCGTCGGTGGTGAGCAGGTGGAAGAGGAGCAGATTCGGCTTATGTGCCTCGATGATGTGCGCGCCGGCGCGGGTCCACATTTCATCGCGCCAGACGATGTCGCGGCCCTTGGACCAGTTGCGCAGGTCGTCGTCGGAGATCAGGCCTTTGGCGACCATCTCGCGTTCGGTGGTTCCACCGGGTTTGGGGATTTCGAGGAATTCGTGATCGATGGTGCCGGAGTTCAGGATCGCGACCCAATCGACCTGCGCGGCCTTCAGCCCAGCTTGGTGGGCGACATCGTAGAGGGTGGGAACGTGGACGAGGTCGGCCTTGTCGCGCCACGGTTCGAGCGCGAGAGGCTCAGTTGGGCCGCCGCGGATGAGCAGGCCATTGAAGAGCACGCCGTGTTTGCGCGGACTCACCCCGGTGACCAGCGTGGTGTGATTGATCCACGTGATCGACGGATTCGAAACCGTCATCGCCTCGGCCTGCACGCCTTCGGCGGCAAGGCGGCGCAGGTTCGGGACGGGCAGATTCGGATTTTTCCAAATCCAGGCGGGAAAGCCATCCACGGAGATGAGGATGACGATCCGGTCTTTCGCCGGGATCGGAGCCGCCAAAAGCGGCGAGACGAAGAGAAGAGCGAACAGCGCGAGGGTGAAGCGGAGGAATTTCACAGTTCAGCGGATAACCCGTGAACCGCCGCGATCACCAGTGCCAATCTTTGGCTGCTTCTTGTCGTTCCCGGTGGTGGGGCTATCCCGCCGTGAGCGCAGCGCGTTCGTTGTTCAGCGCGCCGGTTTTCTCGAGGAAGTAATCGTAGCCACCGGGGTAGGGGGTCACGGTGCCGGAGTTCACGTGCAGGACTTTGTTGGCCAGCTTGCGGATGAAGTGCACGTCGTGGGAGATGAAGACGAGCGTACCTTCGTAGGCTTCGAGCGCGAGGATGAGCGACTCGACGGTGTGAATGTCGAGGTGCGTGGTCGGCTCGTCCATGAGGAGCAGGTTCGGCGGATCGACGAGGAACTTGATCAGGTTCAGCCGGGTCTTTTCGCCACCGCTCAGCACTGCGGTCTTTTTGTAGATGTCGTCTTTCTTGAAAAGGAAGGAACCGAGAATCGCGCGGGCGTCGTTTTCGATCAGGCCGGCGGTGGCGCCGGCGTCCATCACTTCATCGAGGATGGATTTGTTCGGATCGAGGGTGGCCGCGCGGTGCTGGCTGAAGTAGCCGATCTTCGCGGTGGGGCTCGGCTTGCGGTCGCCTTTTTGGAAAGGCAGCACACCGGCGAGGATTTTCAGGAGCGTGGATTTGCCGGCGCCATTGGGGCCGACGAGCACGGTGCGTTCGCCGCGTTCCACGGTGAGGCTGAGATCGCGGTAAACGACGTTCTCGCCGTAGGCCATGGCGATCTTTTCCAGGGCGATGGCCATGGCGCCGATCCGCGGCGGCTGCGGGATATTGAAGCGGAACGGCTTCTTCGGCGGCAGGGGCTTCTCGATCTTCTCGATGCGTTCGATCTGCTTGAGTTTACTCTGCGCCTGCGCCGCCTTGGAGGTCACGGAGCGGAAGCGATCGACGAACTCCTGCAGCGCGGCGATTTCCTTCTGCTGGTTTTTGTAAGCGGCCGCCTGCTGCTCGTAGCGGGCATCGCGCTGCTCGAGGAAGGCGGTGTAGTTGCCCGAGTAAGAGATGAGTTTGCGCTCGGAGATTTCGTAAACGCTCTCGACCACTTCATCCATAAAGGCCCGGTCGTGGGAAATGAGCAGGATCGCGCCGGAGTAGTTCTTCAGGTAATTCTGCAGCCAGAGCAGCGAAACGAGGTCGAGGTGGTTCGTCGGCTCATCGAGCATGAGCAGATCGGGCTCCATCACGAGCAGGCGGGCGAGATGCGCGCGCATGACCCAGCCGCCGCTCATCTCCTTGGCGGCGCGGTTGAAATCGGTCTCCCGGAAGCCGAGGCCGGCGAGGATTTTCTTGGCCTTGGCCTCGCTCTGCGGGTCGTTCAGCGCCTCGTGTTTGGCATGGGCCTCCATGTATTGCGGTGACTCCACATCGCCGGCTTTTTCGAGTTCGTGCAGCCTGGCCTCGAGCGCGGGGAGTTCGCCGGCGCGGCCAGTGGCGACATCGAGGACGGACTCGTCGCCCACGGCTTCGCCTTCCTGTGGCAGGTAGCCGACCATGGTCCAGGCGTCGCGCTCCACGGTGCCGCTGTCGGGTTCGTCATTGCGCAGGATGATGGAGAACAGCGTGGATTTGCCGGCGCCATTGGGGCCGACGAGCGCGACGCGTTCGGAGTAGTTCACCTGCAGGGCGGCTTCCTCGAAGAGGACACGGCCGCCGACGGATTTCTTGAGATCGCGAATATTGAGCATGGAGACGAAGGTTCCGCTGACCTCGAATCAGCGGAAGGAGCGCCGGGGTCGAACGGCCGGCATAGTGTGCGAGAATCGCCCGCGGCTCAAGCGCGCGTTACCGCCTCTTGAAACCCGAAACCGTGAGAGCCTGAAACCTTCCCCCTCCTAGTCCTCCATCGTGATGACCTGCTCGATGTAGTGATGCCGGGTGAGCGTCTCGGTCTTTCCATCCGGCTGACGGAGGAAAATCGCACTGCCATTGGAGTGCAGGATGGAGCCATCGGCGCGCAAGGCATAGCTGAGCACGCTACTCGCGAGCGCCGTCTCGGTGCCGTCGGCTTCCTGCCGGACGAGTTCCCAGGAGCGGGGCACGAGGGCCGGGGCTTCCTCCGGGCCGGCTTTGCGCATGGCTTTTTGGGCCTCGATCACATTGCCCCAGAGGACCATGCGGGTGGCGTCGAGTTCCTTGCGCGCCCCCTGGCTGTCGGCGCTCAGCGGTCGGCCCGTGTAGCGCATGCTGAAGAAATTGAAGAATTGGAAAAAGGCGTAGAGCAGGCGCCACGGGAGGAGCAGGACATCGAGCCCGGTCTGCCACCACGGACGCCAGTGGTTTGGGCGGTAGGGGCGGCGGATGAAATGCAGCCGGCCGTTCGCATCGTACTGCGGCGTGAGCAGGTCGAAGCCGTGGTGTTCGGCCACGGTTTCGAGCTCGCCGGAGTCGAGGTCGAGCCGCTGCAGGTGAAAAGGACCGATGCCGACGGGGACCCCATCGCGATTGCGGCCGAGGCCGGCGCTTTGAAAGACGACGCCGGCTTCCTGCCCCGGCACCCAGTGCGGGGCGAGGTCGAGGGAGTCCCCCTCGGTGGCAAGATGGAGGTGCCGGCCATCAGCCTGCATGACACCGATGCTGGCGGTGCCGTTGTCGTGATAGACCGAGCAGGCGAGGCGTGGGTTGGTGGGGTGGCGGGAAAGATCGCGAACGCGGGTGGCGTTGCTATGCCAAAGGCGTTGCTCCTCGGCGGTCGGCGCTTCCACGGAAATGAGCCCGCAGATTTCCGGGGTCTCGAGGCTGTAGATCAATTCGCCTGCGCGCGGACCGCGGGTGACGCCGCTGATATCGATGGGCATATCCGCTGGATTCGGCCCCACTTGCGGCGCCCACACGCCCATGAAACGCGCTCCGCTGCCCTGCTGCTTCCAGGCGTTGCGTTCCTGCATGGCGAGCGCGCGATCACGGATGCTTTCGCCAAAGCGGCTTTTGATTTCCTTCACGGTTTGTCCGCTGCGGAGGTAGAGCCGGCCTTGAGAGAGAAATGCGAAACTTGCCATGGGATGCTGCGGAAAATCGGGTCGCGGAGGGAGCAGGAGATGAGCCAGCGTCCGGCGGATGCAAGCCGCGATTGCGGTTTCAGAAACTGCGGAGAAATTCCACCACGCGGCGTTCGGTCCAAGGCGCGATCCCGCGCTGGAAATCAAGGAAGCCGAGATGGCCGCCGGAATCGGGCGCCTCAAGGGTAAAGTGAGGATTCGCTTCGGCTTCCGCGGTGGGGAAACATTCCGCAGTCAGGAAGGGATCGTTGCGTGCGCTGAGGAGCAGGGTGGGAATCTGAATGGCGGGGATGAACTGCCGGGAGCTCGAACGCGCGTAGTAGTCGGCCGCGCCGCGAAAACCGTGGATCGGCGCGGCGTAGAGATCGTCGTACTCTTCGATCCCTCGGATGCGGTTCAGCGGCGCGAGGTCGAGCTGGCCGGGGAAGAGCTGGGCTTTGGCCTCGATCCGGGCGCAGAGGGATTTGAGGAAAAGCTGGCGGTAGAGCCAATTGTCGGCGTGCCGATCGAGCCGGCGGACGCAGGCTTGGAGATCGACGGCGGCGGCGACAGCGACCCCGGAGACCACGGCCGGATGAGGGGGCGCTTCGCCGAGGTATTTCAGCGTGATATTTCCGCCGAGACTAAAACCGACGACGGCGATCCGGGCGTAGGTCTGGGCAGCTCGGCCAATGAGCAGGCGCAAGTCGCCGGTGTCGCCCGCGTGGTAGTAGCGGAGCAGGCGATTCATCTCGCCGCTGCAGCCGCGGTAGTTCCACGCCAGCACATCCCAGCCATCGGCGTGCAGGGCGTCGGCCATGCCGCGCATGTAGCCATTGCGCGAATTGCCTTCGAGGCCGTGGGAAAGGATGGCTAGCCGGTCAGCGCCGGAGCGGAACCAGTCGAGATCGAGGAAATCGCCGTCGGGGAGTTCGAGGCGTTCGCGCACCGGGGAATAGTGGTGGCGCCGGGGGAGGAGAGCCGGGAGGATCGTTTGGACGTGGCGGGAGGGAAACCACAGCGGGGAAACGAAACTGGAAGAGATGACCGGCATGCAGGGTGAAGTTGGAGTACAGCTTTAGCCTGCTCGTGGCAGCAGATAAAACGCTGCCACCTTTCCCAGCCTAAAGGCTGTATTGTCGCCCATGATCCCGCGCGACCTACCTTCGGTAGTCCAACGATATTTGCCGCCTGCGGCGGGTGGGTTTTTGGGGGCGGCTCCGGGAAGAGCCGCCTACGTTCGCTGCGCGGTTACGGGACCCGGAAGATGAGGCGGACGGAGTCGAGGCGGAGGTGGGTGCTGGCGAAGGCGGCGAGGAGGTCGGTCTTCTGCTGGCGGGCAGTAGCGATTTCCGCGGGGGTGACGTGGTCGTTCAGCTCGGCGAGGGTTTCGAGGCGCTCGATTTCCTGGTCGAGCGTGGTGTTCATCGCGGCGGTGGCTTCTTCCACGATGGCCTTCATCTTTTCGCCGGCGAGTTCCTGAGTCTTGCTGAGCATCGCGGGGATGAGCTTTTTCTTCACCACGCCGCGGTCGAGCAGGCGGAAGACGTCGCCTTTTTCCAAATCGGCTTCGGCGACTTCTTCGTCGTCGGAGTGGTCGGCCTGGGCGTGATCGACAACGATGCGGATCGGCGTCGCGGGCAGGAAGCGGTCGGCCTGGAGCGCGGCTGGGGCGACGCACTCGGCGACGAGATGCGCTTCGAGGAAGATGGCTTCGCTGCCGCCGAATTTCCACACCCCAAAGGCGCTGTTACCCTGCTCGCTGCCGAGGAGGAGATCGAGGGCGGAGCGCAGCAGCGGGTGATCCCAGCTGGCAAATTGCAGGTCTTCCCGGCTGAGTGCGCGGGCGCGATCGAAGGTAATCGACTGGCCTTCCTCGGGCACGGTGAACGCGTCGGTGAGCAGGTGGCCGGGGCGCAGGATGTAGCTGCGCGGGGCCATTTCCTCGACCGTAACGCCGAAGTGGTCGCAGAGGCGGATGAAGAAGTTTTCGAACCCGCGATCTTCGTCGACGGCGGCGACCTGGCCGATGATTTCCTGGGCGCGCTCGGGTTTGCAGGAATTCAGCTCCAGCAGGCGGTCGTGGCCTTTCTCCAGCTTCTTCGCGACCTTGCCCTGCAGGGTACGGGACGCGGTGAGGAAACTGGTGAGTTTCTTTGCATTGAACGAGCGGCGCAGCGCGGCGAGGTCGTCGGCCAGAGCGTGGGCGATTTCGGTCGCACCATGCAGGTTTTTTTCAAAGGCGTTGAGGCCTTCGTGATACCAGCGGGCGACGACTTCCTGCTCGGTGCCGGTGAAGTAGGGCACGTGGATCCGGATGGTCGCGGTCTGGCCGATGCGGTCGAGGCGGCCGATGCGTTGCTCGAGCAATTCCGGGTCTTCCGGCAGATCGA
>Ga0209050_1001982_pt1 | contig 19199 bp, 13 predicted proteins | sample Araplavi_mTSA_r2_FD_184276 | JGI IMG/M metagenome (GOLD analysis project Ga0209050, IMG submission 184276) | Arabidopsis root microbial communities from North Carolina, USA - plate scrape MF_Cvi_mTSA_r2 (SPAdes) (version 2) | ecosystem: Host-associated > Plants > Roots > Endosphere | place: USA... | reverse complement strand
CCCCGGACTGCAGGAACCCGCGCCCACCACCGACAGCATTGCTCCATCCAAGACCTTCGATGTGGTGAACTGGAATCTCGAATTTTTTGGAGCGCGCAAAGAAGATTATGGCAACGAGGAATTTGGTCCCGAAGATGAAGCCCTGCAGTTGCAGAATGTTAAGACCGTGATGCAGTCGCTGAACGCCGACATTATTGCCGTGCAAGAAGTTTCCAACGACACCCTGTTCAAAGAACTCGTGTCACAACTCGGCCGCCGCTACGTCTGTTCTGAACGGTATTCGTATTCTTTCGACGGACTCAGCAATACTTTCCCACCGCAGAAAGTTTGTTTTATCTATGACACGGCCACGGTCAACGTAATTTCCTCGCGTGTTTTGTTCGAAGCGCGCTACGACTCCGCGCGTCTGATAGACCCGTCGCTGTTGCCCGGTTATCCTTCCGGTGATCCTTCAAGTTTTTATTCCAGTGGAAGGCTTCCCTTTGCGCTCACGATAAACGCCACCATCAACGGGGCGACCGAGAAGATCACGCTCATCGACATTCACGCCAAGTCGGGCGATGCCCCCGACGATCGCAGCCGCCGGCTATACGACGCCACGGTGCTGAAGGACAGTCTCGATGCATACCCTGCGGGCGAAAAGTTTATTATTCTTGGGGACCTTAACGACGATCTCGATCAATCCATCGTGGTGGGAGAAGCGACGCCATATGCAGCCATCGTCAATGATACGGCCCGCTATGCTGCCGTGACAAAAGCGCTGAGTGATGCCGGCGCACGTTCGACAGTGAGCTTCCAGGATGTTATCGATCACCAGATTCTTTCGAAGCCGTTGAAGGACGACTATCTGAAAGCGTCGGCCCAGGTGATCGTCCCTTTCCGGCAGATCCCCGGGTATGCCACGACGACGTCGGACCACCTCCCCGTGAAGACCCGCTACCGGTTCACATTGCCGGAGGTGAATTTTGTTCAGCAAAGCATTTCCGCTTCCGAAAAAACGGCAGCAACCTATACCGTTTCACTGACCCTGAGTGAATCCTTGCCAGCACCCCAGACCATCACACTCAACTTGAGTGGCACGGCCGTGTATGGCAAAGATTTCACGACACAACCGGCGGCCTCAACGGGAAAGCTTGTGGTGCAGATGCCCGCGCATACAACACAGGCAACGTTCCAGGTCACCGTCATCAACGATCGTGACGATGAGCTCGATGAAACGGCGGTGTTCACCGTATGGAATGCAGGAGGAGTAGCAGGGGGACCGCGAGGGGTGTTCACGCTCACCGTGCAGGACGATGACGTTCCGGTGATCTCATTCGTGGAGCTGGTACAAAGCGCGCGGGAAGGATCGGGCGACCAGCAAGTTTTTTTAAAACTGTCTACTGCGCCGGTCACCGACCAAAAAGTTACCCTTTTTGTTCCCGGTGGTCTGGGTGCCCTTTATGCTGTGGATTATGTGACCACGCCGCAGGTAGTTCAAACTAAGATGGTGGTGGACGTTCCGGCGGGCAGCCAGCGCGTTTCATTTACGATCACGCCCCTGGCGGATAACAAACGCGAGGTGCTGGAGGGCGTGCCATTCTATATTTCGGAGGTCACCCCAGGCCTGCAGAGCGGGGCACCCCAACTCAGCATTTTCACCATACTGGATGCTCATCGCCAGATCCAATTCCAGGTCTATCCCAATCCTTCCTCTGGACCGTTGGCGCTGCGGTCGGTCGATCTGGACGACAGCGAAGTGATGCAGGCGGAACTGAGAAGCCCTATGGCGGAGGTTGTGTATAAAGGATCGGGAACGCTTTCGGGCTTGAACCAGGCTTTATCGACCCGGATCCAAAACGGCCCGCGCGGTGTTTATGTGCTAACCCTGCGCATAGACGACGAAGCGTACCAGGTGCGCATTCTGCGGAACTGATCTAGACAGCAAAAAAAATAAGCCCAGCGGGCCGCGGGAACCTTCCCGCCGGCCCGCTGGCGTTTTTGGTCACATGGGGGTAAAACTTTAATAATATCTTAACGGACCGGGCAGCGTTGCGCCGGGGAGAAAATCTCATTTTTGTCCGGACTTTATCAATTTTTTTAGGCAAGCAATGCTGAAATTCTTCGAACTCAATTCCATACGCAGCCGTATGGTTTCGGGCTTTCTTTTTTTGACGTTCCTCATCCTCGTGCTCTCCCTGGTCTCGATCTACATCATGGAAAACACGAGCCGTGTGGCGGGCATTCACAGCAAGATCAGTCAACTGGAGATCTACACGCTGAGCCTTATCAAATCGGATAATGATTTTTTTGACCTCGAAGCGATCAACGAAGATTATTTCAAGACACGAAACAGTCACTTTCTGAAAGTCCGCGACAGCCTGAATGCCTTTATCAAAATAGAGTTATCGGGCTTGCTGCAAGACATTCGCCGGAACGACTACAGCATCCAAAGCAACCTGCTTTCCCTCGACAGCACGTTGACCCTCTACAACCGGAAGTTCGACCGGTTGGAAGGGCTTGTCTTTCAAAAAGGATTCAAGAACTATGGCCTGGAAGGCGAAATGCGGCTGCACGCCCACGCCCTCGAGGAGTTGGACGCCGATAACCACAACATCGTGAACATCCTGAACCTGCGCCGGCACGAGAAAGACTTTTTTCTTCGCCACGACACGACCTACATCGGGGCGTTCCAGGACCGGTATGTAGTATTGCATGCGGCGCTGCAAAGCGGCAAAGCCAACACGGAAGCGATCAGTCACCTCGATGAATACCGGCGGATCTTTCTCCAGCTATCGGCCATCCAAAAGGCGATCGGCTTGAGTGGCTTTGATGGCGTGCGCAGCGAACTGAACACGCTCACGTCGTCGCTGAGCGACCAGTACTATCGTCTTTCCAATTACTCCTACGACAAGTCCCTGAGCGCTCAGGACAATGGAAGGATTTTTTATTTCATCACCCTGGTGGGCGCCATATTTTTTTCGTTGTTGTCGGGGTATTGGATCTCCAAACGGTTGTCGGAACCCATTGCCCGCTTGTCACGGCTGGTCGATGACGCGCTCAATTCCCGCAGCGAGAAACGCACCGATTTCACCATGCGCAACGCGGCCAACGAGATCAACACGCTCACCAGCTCGTTTATCTTACTCATGGACCAGGCCCGCGACCAGATGAAAGACATCCGCGGAAAATCGAAAGAACTCAAAACAAAAAACAAACAACTGCGCGCGCTGAACCGCGAGCTCGACAATTTTCTGTACTCCACCGCGCACGACTTGCGTTCGCCGCTCTCGTCGTTGCTCGGGCTCATCAACCTGATGCGCTACGAGAACAAGGACGGCAGCCTGAAAGAATATCTGGCCATGATGGAAAAGAGCATTCACCGTTCCGAGTATTTCATCAGCCAGATCGTGAACTTTTCCAAGAACAAGCGCATGAAGATCGCCCCCGAACCCATCCACCTCGATGTGTTGATTGAGGAGATCTTCGAACAGAACAGCTTTGTGGAAGGATTCGACCGCATCGAGCGGCGGGTGAACATCAACCACGACCATATTTTTTATTCTGATAAAAATCGCGTCACCATCCTGTTCAACAATCTTATTTCGAATGCCATCCGGTACGCCGATGTCACCAAGGAAAATTCTTTCATCGAGATCAACGCCCGCATCTCCCCCCGGGAAATCGCCATTGTTTTTGGCGACAATGGCATTGGCATACCTCCCGAGCACCTGGATAAAATATTCGACATGTTCTACCGTGCCGACTACAACTCGAAAGGCACCGGGTTGGGGCTTTTTATTTTCAGAGAAACGATCAAGCGTCTCAATGGCGAAGTGCGGGTGGAATCTCAGCCGGATGTCGGAACAAACTTTTTTCTGAGACTGCCAAATCTGTATCGCCCGGTTACCTCGGATGCAGAGGCAGCGATGCTGTCGAAAATGCCTTTGGAAAGTCAATCGAATTAGCGCTTCAGCCGGCTTTACGTCCGTTGCAATCCATAGGATAAAACAAAACCGACAAGCGGATCTTCGCTGGGAAAAATAGGGAGATTTTTAGCGATGGTGTGGAATTGTTTCTGATATTCGTTTGGCGACATGCCGGAGAATTCACGAAAGGAGCGGATCAAGTGTGACTGGTCGGCATACTCGTTTTCATAGGCGACGTCGGACAGCTTGTCGTGCTTGAGGTTGCGTATTTGATTGAGGGAAGACTGAAACCGGCAGATGCGGGCAAATAACTTCGGTGAAAGGCCCACATATTGTTTGAACTTGCGCTCCACGCTTCGCTCAGAAAGACCAAGCGCTTTATGAAGTTCCTTCAGCGGCAAGCTTCCACCCGACTGCACAATTTGCGTGATGGCATATTCCATCTTGCTATCGGTCAGGATACTGTTTTTACGGACGAGAAAAAACAAGTAGGCGGCGAGCACTTCCACCCGCGCTTCAACGGTCTGAGCGTCGGCCAGTTGCTCGGAAAGGCGATAGCCTTGTTTGGCGCCCTCGGCGTTCAGATCAAGACAAAGGTCGGTGAGCTCGTGCGCATCTAATCCAAAAACCGATTTCAACGCATGCGGGTAAAACAAAACGCCAATGGTGGTGAAGGTTCCATTCAGACAAGTTTCCACGTGCGTCGTGGATTGGCCATACAGGAAAAGCTCGGGAAGTAGTTTGTCGCTTTGTGTATAGGTGCCTTGCTCGTGTGGCTGAAAGAGCAACCCCGGTCCACCGTCGGCGATCGTCCGGAAGGTATAGCGCGAGGGCTTCTGATCGTTGGTTTGCAATGCGTAGAAATACCGGACATAATTCTTCAGATAGGCTGGAGGGGGTATCTGTTGATATTTCATTCCGGATAAGTCCATAGGATGAAGGTATTAAAAGTTTGCTAAGCGTCTCTTTAGCATAGAACGTGTGGGGCGGGCGAAGGTTTTTGAGCACCTCAGCGCTCTCGCAACAGCATAAGAACAGAGCGGGCACATCCTGATGGTTGTGTCCGCTCCATTGCATGATCTCGATTCGTAACTAGTTGAGGAAGCGTCCATCGACGACCACGGTGTTCGCTTGACGTGTAAACCGGGCTACATGCTGGTCAGGCGTTGAAGCCTCCATCGATGGTGAGGGATGAACCCGTGATGTACTTCCCTTCATCGCCCGCCAGAAAGGAGACCAAACCTGCGATGTCGTCGCCGGTGCCGTAGTCGGCCAGGGCCATGCGGCTTCTCATGTGCGTGGCAAGTTCAGAGTCTGCCGGATTCATGTCGGTGTCGACCGGACCGGGTTGGACGAGGTTGACGGTGATCTTTTTTGACCCCAGGTCTCTGGCCAGCCCCCGTGTAAATCCTTGCAGCGCAGATTTGCTCATGGTGTACAACGTGGTTTGCGGGCTCACGGCATTGTCGGCCATGTTGCTTCCAATGGTGATGATCCGTCCGCCGTCGCCCATGTGTTTCACCGCGGCCAGGGCGGCAACGTAGACCGCCCGCACATTCACCGACATGATCTCTTCATATTCTTCCAGCGTGTGATCTTCAAAGGTCTTGCCGATGTAAATGCCTGCATTGCTGATGAGGATATCGATGCCGCCAAAAGCTTTCACGGTTTGATTCACAGCATCCGTCACATTGTCGGGAACACCACTGTCTGCTTGGATGGCCAGGGCTTTGCCGCCGGCTTTGTTGATGGCGGCGGCGATGGCTTGCGCTTTTTCGCCGGAGCGGTGATACGTGAAGGCTACGTTTGCGCCTTCCAGTCCAAGACGTTGTGTGATGGCCGCGCCGATGCCGCGACTGCCTCCGGTGACCAAGACCGTTTTGTTTGCAAATTTTTTCATGTGTATTCTTCGTTGTTTGATGAACCAAAAGTAGGGGAACAGCATTTACATTTGCATGTACTGGGTGCATTGTTAGGTACTAACAAAAAAGTAAAAAATGAGAAAAAACAGCTCTACGAACGCTTTGAACGAAAAACAACTAAAGGCCAGTTGTGGTATGGCGTATGCCCTGAACATCGTCGGCGGGCGATGGAAGCCGGCCATCCTGTGCCGGTTGATCTATGGAACCATGCGTTATGGCGAATTGAAAAAATCCATCGAAGGCATCTCCGAACGCATGCTGGTGGCGCAACTGAGAGAATTGGAAAAAGCTCAGATCATCGAACGCGTGGTCTATGCCGAAGTGCCACCGCGCGTGGAGTACAAGCTCACCGCGCTCGGGCAAACCATGCGGCCTATGCTGCGGGCCATGTCGGATTGGGGAAATATGCATCGCGAGCAGGTGGAATTTGTCCCTGCTGTAGCGTAAACCTATGTCACTTGCACCCGCTGCGGCTAGCCCTTGCAACGCGGGATACTTTCAAAGCCTTCGGTGTGCATCGAAAACAATGCCCTCCGATTCAGTAGTCCAACGATGACTAGAAACTATAGCTAGGGCTGGATTCGAGCGACGGCGCGTTGATAAGAATCTCATTCATCCAAAGAGGACGCGCCGGAGTTTTTCCTGAAGTTACCTGGTCGCGCCAGAGCTCGTCAGTCATCGGCACACGACTATTGAATTCATAGTAGCTGTACACAGCGCCTTTGGTTAAATACGGTTTGCCGTTGATCTCTGCGACAACATAAATTTCGTCTACGGCGCCCACGGCTTCTTCCAGATACGTTCCGTTATAATTGTAAACGTCGGCTATCTCGGCCACCAAACGTTCTTTTTCGGGGAGATGGTCGCTGCCGGAAAGTCTTATTGTAAAGTATTCGATCTTTCCGCCGAGCCAGGTGAGGTAATCAAACTCTTCTGCCGTCAGGTTTTCATGGGCGAGTTCTTTTTTGCTGATGGCGAGCAACTGCCCGGCGATCTCTTTCAGTTCTGTACTGTTGACGCTCACCTCGTCGGTCATGAGACCGAGACGGGTCAACATCTCATCCTGCAGGTTTAGCAGGTCGATCGCTTTTTGCCAAAAGGCTACGTTGGGTTCAACATAGCTCACGTGTTCGGGTGGGGGTGGTCCGCCCCCCTCGCCAGCCTCGGCGGCACTGGGTTGCTCAGCATACAACAGCATGTCGTGTTTCAGTTCGGTGTAGGCAGCGAGCGACGTGTTGATCGTCTTCTTTTGCCACTGCGGTGTGTTCATAAACAAGGGATAGTCCGGTCGCTTTTCGGAAACGGTCCGGATCGCGTCGAGTGTTTTGGAGTAGAGGTTGATGTCCCACGCGTTGTAATTTTTAAATTCCGATTGCAGGGTCTTCAACGAGTCCGGATATTGCGTCCACAGGGTACCTTCTTTGAGTTCATTCAACATAATATTTTCCGCATCGGCGTTTCCCAACACGGCCAAAAAATCCAATGCCTTGGGGAACGGACGTTTGGGCGTGGGGCGGAGTACGTGAACCAGACGGCTCAGCACTTCAGCATCGAAGGTGTAGCGCCCGGCCGTAAACCGGACGGAAGGTTGCGATAATTTTTTCGCCGTCGCTTCGTCGCCTCCCTTGGATTTGATCCTGCCCTGGCCAACCCCGATCAATTTTCCCCGGAGCGTCGACAGGAGTTCGGGGCGGTCGAGGTTGTCTAAGGTTTCGGTGGGCGCCAGCAAGCTGATCAGGTTGGCGAGCGATGCATGATCTTCCTCCCCGACGATAAACCGCAGCGCTTTGTTGAATTTCCCGAACGACTCCAGTGTCTCGGGCATGGACTGGATAGCGGAGGCAACAACAATCGCCTTCATCAAGCCGTTGTCGGTGTCGATCATGATCGGTGCCGTGTTCAGCCATTTCACGGCCTTGAAATAGCGCGATAGTGCTTCGGTCTTTGTATAGTTCCCCCTGGGTGTGAATTGGGAATATTGAAAATCGGCATCGCCCAGGAACTCCGACCCGGTGTCGGTGGCAGCGTTGATTTTTTGAACCTCCGACTGATAGGCATCCTCCATGCCGGGACTCACAGGGAAATTTTTGTCGGTGAGCGCTGAAAGCCCTATGGCCAGGTAGGTGGTGGCCCATTGCGCGGCACGCTTTGTGTTGGGCGAGGTCGATTCCTTTTCATACCGCACCGAACGATCGTAGGACCGCTTCAGCAGATCGCCCACCAGGGCGATAAATTTTTCTTCTTCAATCTTTTGTAGCAGCGCACTGAAATGTTTGTGCATGACTTGCAGGTAGATGTCGGTCGTGATGAAATTCGGAATGTATTCATAACTGTTGCGATCATAGACGTGGAAGAATTGCTCGTGGTTTGCCGGCACAAGGGCAAAGTTATTTTTCGAAAGCGCTTGCTTTAATTTCTCGTCGATCGCCTTGAATTGCATGACGTTGTACACGTGGTCCAGATCGATCATGGTGTTGTCGCCTTGCTTTGCATAACGCTTGGCGTTGAGCGTGTTTTCCAGCGCCAGGATCTTGTTTATGAATTGTTGTTCCTGTTGATCGAGCTGTACTTTGAATTCAGGAACATCGAAGATCGGTTGATACCACTTGAACTGGTTGAAGTAGCCGCGCAAAACGGCGTCGTCGAATAGATAGCCGTTGCGGGCGAAGATCTCGTTGCGCAGCAGCCAAAGCTCTACGATGGTCTTGTTGGACAGATCCTGCGTGTAGTTGAACACTGGTGGCAGTATTCTTTCGGGATACCATTCCTTGATATGTTCCAGTTGATAGTAAGCCGCCAGCGAAGATTTGTCTTCCACCACTTCATAGTCTGCGGTCTGGGCGATGGTCTGGGGAGGCGCCGTGGTTTCTGTCGAAGTTTTGGCCCCGCAGCCGAATAAAAGCAAACCGGTGAGAACGATGCAAAGGCGGTCAGGCGCTAAAAAGCTGTAAGGCTTCTTCAAACGATTTTTCATTATGGATGTAGTTGATCAGGATCAGTCCAAAGCTTTGCCAGGCATAGTGCCCGATGGCATATTTACCGGCTTTTGTTTTTTCCAGGGTCTGCACGATTCCTCCTTCCAGGGTTTTAAAGGTCACCAGTTCCTGACATACTTTCGAACCCAACCAGAGTGGTCGAATTTGTCCGTTGTCGATGCGCAGAATGAAGAGGCGTTTCTTTTCCACGGGGTCGAACGTCGTGGATTTGATGAGGCCTACCAGGATGTCGGTGCGACCATCATTGTTCACGTCGGCCGTGTCGAGGTGGTAGGGGGCGTAGGGAAATACGGCTTGATCAAGTTTTTCGCCTGCAGCGTTCAGAAGCGAGAGTTTGAAACCCGTGCGGGAAGTAAGTCGTTGGAACAGCGCCTGTCCCTGGAAATACGGGTCGTTGATGGTAAGTATTTTTCGATCTGGCAAAGTTTCCTTTGGCGCTGGCGCACAGGAACTCAACACCAGGAAGACAACAAGCCATTTCACATCTAAAGGTAACGAAAAACAAACGGTCTCGACAAGAGAATTTTGAGCCCTGCAGTTGAAAATGCAAACAGCGCCAGCGGGATAACCGTGACGAAAAAAACCAGTAAAAAACAAGATGCGATCAACCAAAGCTTCTGCAGTGAGGTTAAAAAAAAACGACACTAACGCACAGGGCGTGGCTCCATTTTAACACTCGGTTAACGTTGGCCACTGGCTTTTATGATTACTTTTAAATGATTCAAACCTTAAGCACCACGATGAAAGCAATATTCATGTTTGGCATGGTCATAGTTTTCCAGTGCCAGATCCAAGCACAGAACAAATCCGCAGAGACCTTGAAACGGATGAACGAGGAATGGATCCGTTCCTATCCTTCGAAAGATTCGGCCACCCTCGAACGGATCTTTGCTCCGGATTTCCTGTTGATCTCACCCGATGGCAACAAGATGACCTGGCGCGACGTCATCCGAAATTTGCGTCGACAAGAAATACTGTCCGTGAACGTCGACAGTGCCGACGTGCGGATGCTCGATGAAAAGATCGGCGTTGTCACCGCCTACATGACCTTTGTGGTGAAAGCGGACAATGTGTTAAAGACCGGGAGAACCTGTTACCAGGATATTTATGTGCAACGAAAGAAAAGATGGTGGGCTGTCGCGGCGCATGTTTCGCTTTTGTCGCTGCATTAGGGAGATAAGGCTTGTCGCGGCGCGAATAGCTGGACTGGGCTGCTCATTGGATTGCAGTGCGACCGCTTTGACTGCACTTTTTTTTTATTAAATTGAGATTCGCGCGGTTCGGAGCCTGTAAAGAATTAAGATTTGAAGTTCAAACCCATTTGAGAGACAAGGTGGCGATGGTGGCTCGGACGTGATAAGCACGCCAAACTAAATCACAAACCATGGATAAGCGTCAATCCCTTTTAAATGCGGTGGCCCTTGCCCGCCATCAATTTATCCAGGCGGCATCCGGCCTGACCTACGAGCAATCACAATTCAAACCGTCGGCCGATTGTTGGTCGGTTGTCGACAATGTTGAGCATATGGTGTGGGCGGAAATGGGAGGGATCAATGGCATCTGGAAAACGCTGGATGGAATACGAAATAAGAAGCCGATCTGGACTGGCGAAGCCATCCATCACGGTCTTCCCATCGAAAAGATCATTGAAAAAACCTGGAAGGAAAAAGAACAGGTTCCTGAAATGGCCAAACCCCGGTGGGGCGGATCGGTGGACTATTGGATTGAAGCGCTCGCCAATTGCCACAACCTGCTCGAATCGCTGTGCGATGAGTTGGAAGGATATGATCTCGAGCAAATTATTTATCCCCACATCATTTCGGGACCGCTCAACGTGGTGCAACGGCTGGAGTTTCTGCGCTTTCATTTGAACCGCCACCAACGACAGATCGAGACCCTTAAGGGGCACCCGGATTTTCCGGTGGCGAAAGAGGCTGTTGTTTAGCGGAAGGTGGAGTAGAGACCGGATAATCCCGAGGCCGGGAGACTTTTGCGTTGACGTTACAGTTTCAACTTTACGTATCGGATCTTGGAGCGATCGGCTGTGTAGGTGATATGAATATTGCCCTGGTCGTCATAGATGATCGCGGGATAACTGTACTCTCCTTTTTGATGTTCTTCCAATGTATAGAGGTCGGTCCAATGTAAACCATCGGTCGATGCGGCCACGGTTAGCACGGAACGGCCTTCCCACCATTCTTTGCCCGCCATTAATGGATTGTAGACCAACACTTGCAGCGAACGATCCGGTTTGCTCACGGCGTCTATGCCGGAGTTGGGGTTGGGTAAATTTGTCGCCGTAACGCGCGACCATGTTTTTCCATCGTTTTCCGACCAGCTTTGTACGATCACGTTCTCTTTGCTTCGGGCCAACAGTTGCATCTTGTGTCCCGGATAAAAAAGGAGTGAAGGTTGAATGGCGTTGAAGGTATCGCAATCCAGGTCGATCTTTTTCCATTGGGTTAACGCAGGGTCGGACCGTTCCAGGTGGATGATCCATTTTTTTTCATCGATGCTTTCGGTGCTGGAAGGATAGAGGATGTTGCCATCGCTCGCTTGTACGGGTTTGTTTTTGATGGGCCCCAACATTCCCTTGGGCAGGGGTGCCGGCTTCGACCATGTTTTTCCGTGATCACTGGAAACTTTGTACATCGCCCACCATTCACGGGGATTGGGTCCGACTTTGTAATGGAGATAGAGCTTCCCGTTTTTGTTTTGAAAAAGTACCGGGTTCCAGCAGGGCGATGGCTTGCCATCGGGTTGATTGCCCTCGGCAATGCGCACAGGTTTTGTCCAGCCCGCATTTTCTTTTACCGACATCCAGATGCACACATCGGGACTCCCCTCATGTGCGCCGCCGAACCAAGCGGCCATTAATTTTCCGTTGCCCAATTGCACCAATGTCGAGGCATGACAAGATTTGAATTCGGCCTGATCGAAAATATAGCCTTCCTCCAGGATGAGAGGTTTCGCGGTTTGCCCAAACGTGTGGGTTCCGGCGAGCGGTGATATCGCAAAGAGAAGCCAAATAAACCGTATACGGAATCGGTTGAAACGCATCATGAAGAACACAGAAACCTGAAATCTTAAGCCTGGGATATTGTCGGAACGATAGATCTGTTCGAATATCGAACCTTTTTCTTGAAGATTTTACAGGCCCCCTAAGATAACGATCTGATGGTGGTGAATTTTGGTGGGTGCCTCAACCCAGTTTAACTGCCAGATCAAATCTTTCGGCGGCATTGTCCCAATGGATGATGGGAAACAGATTGTCGACAAATTCAGCTCTCCGGTTGCGATATTTCAGATAGTACGAATGCTCCCACACATCCATGACAAGAATGGGGATAACTCCCCACTGGGTGAGCTTTTCATGATTTTCGCATTGGAGCACGGTGAGCTTTTGCGTATAGGGTTGATAGCCAAGAATCCCCCATCCATTGCCATCCACTCCCTTGGCGGTTTTGCTGATGAGAACTTTAAGTTTATCATAAGAACCAAAATCCTTTTCGATCTGCTTCAACAGGGCACCGGAGGGATCGCTTTTTTTATTGTTGAGGTTTGTCCAGAAAATGGTATGCAGAATATGGGAGGATAAATGAAACGATAATTTCTTTGTCCAATAGTCAACCGTATCGAGATTATTCTCGTCGATGGATTTTTTGATCATTTGCAGATCCTTGTTCGCGGCCTTCACGGCGTCACCATGATGGAAAGTATAATGCAAGTGAAGGGTCTCCTGGTCCATGTGGGGTTCTAGGAAACTTTCGTTGTAAGGAAGGGGTTGCAGCGCGAAGTTGCCATCCTTGTCGGTAAGTTTGTCCAGTCCGCTTTGTTGAAGGCTTTGTGAGAACGCGTTGTTTTCGGGCAATAGACTGGCGCCACCCAGGATGGCCGAAGTCTTCATAAAATCTTTTCTGTTCATAATACGATTTTTAAGAGTATACCAATAGCGGCTGCGACAATGATAACGACAGGTTCCGGAATTTTCTTGTAGCGGTACAGCACGGCGGCCGTGGTCAGCGCGATGAGTACCGTGGGCAAATCGGTCAACGTTCTTTTTCCCAGCACTAAAACAGCACCGGCAATGGCGCCAATGGCCGCCGCGGTCACGCCATCGACAAAGGCCTTGATGCCGGGATGTTTTCCATATTTTTTGAAGTAGGGCGCGGGGATGACCGTGAACAAATAGCAAGGAACAAACGTGGCCAGCGCGGCGACGCTCGCCCCGAGGATGCCTGCAACAAGGTAGCCGATGAAGCCGACCGTGATCACCACGGGTCCCGGAGTGATCATGGCCACAGCAACCGCGTCGAGAAATTGTTGTTCGTTGAGCCATTGATATTCTTTCACCAATCCGCCATACAGAAACGGAACGATGGCAAGTCCGCTGCCAAAGACAAACGCGCCAGCTTTCGTAAAGAACCAGGCGATCTGCCAAAGCCGTGACTCCATGACCACGGGTTGCAGTTGAAGAAATAAAACCGGTGTTATGGCTTGCGCTGAACCGAGCCACTTCGGCGGCGCTTTTGCAAACCAGACGGCAACACCGGCCAACAACATCAGCCACAATATTTCCTCCTCCATGACGAAGGTAATGATCGTCAGGACAACAAAAATCACCCAAAGCAATTTGTCTTTCCCAATGCTTTTCGTGGTGAGTTTGTAGCTGCCAATGGCAATGATCCCGATCACTGCGGAACCTACGCCATAAAAGATGGCCTGCATCCAGGGTAGTCCACCGAAGGACACATAGGCGTACCCAATGCCGAGCACCATTAAAAACGAAGGCAATACGAAAGCTAATCCGGCAAGCGTTGCGCCAAGCAAGTGATAGTGAACATAGCCGAGGTAAATGGAAAGCTGTGCGGCCAATGGACCCGGTGCCAGTTGTGACAGGGCAAGCCCTTCTTTGTAGTCGTCTTCGCTGATCCATTTTTTGTCTTCCACCAGGTCGCGGTGTATATAGCCCACGAGTGCCACCGGGCCACCAAAGCCCCAGGTTCCGAGCTTTAGAAAATAAAGGACAAGATCTTTTAAGGCGTATGCGGGTGTCATGAATTATCTGTCGGTTTTGCCAAACTTCTCGGGACGAATCCTAAGCATCAGTCACTGCTGCGCAGGTCCAGCGTGTGAAAGAGAAACAAACGGATCACATTGCTGGACATGTATTTGTTGCCGGAAGCTTCCTGTTGAAACACGTTCATATAACCCAGTTGGGCATTGAAGTGCGTGGTGAACTGGTATCCGACGCCGGCAAAGAATCGATTCTGGTCGAAGGTGTTGTAAACGATTTTTCCGCCGAAGTTTAAAAATACTTCATTCATCACCGCGACAAAAGGCGTTTTGGCCACGATCTCTTTTCCCTTCAAGGGAATAAAAAACGCGAAGTTGTATCGCAGTCTATAATTAAAATTATATCCATCCTCCAAAACATCGTTGGCGATCTTTCTATTGAAGCGTTGTTCGAACCGAAGCCATTGCAGGGTGGCGAGCCCGGGATATTTCTGGTTCCACCAAATTTGTTGCCATGCCCGGTGTTCCGGGCGCGAGGTCTCCAGGCCTTTCGCCGGAAAGTGATTCACAAACGCATAGCCGGCATTGAACCGGAGATTGTCTTTGATAAAGTAGGTCACGGCGGGACGGAAAATAAACTGGAAAGGCCGGTCGATGAAGTTGTCCGTTTGGCGATAGTGAATGTCCACCCAAAGTCCAAACCTTTTGGAAAGCCGGGTCTGATTGAAATAGCCCAGCCACACTTGCTCGCGGTGATGAACCTCTTTTTCAGGGGTTTGCGCCACACAAGGGGAGCTTGCCAGCGTCGCGGCGGCGATCAGAACCAAAAGAACATAAAAACGGGTCATATTTCAAACAGGATTACACCGTGGCAATGCTATCCAGTATTTGAAAGGAAGTATAGTATGAAAATTACTTTTGGGATGCTTTTTACTTTTTGCCCTGGCTTTTTCTATAAGACAAGGGACTTTTCCCGGTTGTTTTCTTAAAAATCCGGGCAAAATGGCTTTGGTCTGAAAAGCCGGTGAGGTACGCTATTTCGGCAAGGGAATGTTTTGAGTCGTTGAGCAGAACAATGGCTTTCTCAATGCGCAGCTTACGGATATAATCGCCGAAGGACAGATCGTCGAAGTATTTTGAAAACTCACGCGATAAATAGGAGGGATGTACGTTCAGGCTTTGCGAGATTTCCTTGAGACTCAAAGCGAGGTTGGTATCAATCTGATCCTGGATTATTTCCTTCAGTTCCTGTGCCCACGCCGGCGCTTTGCCGGGTTTCTGTTTAAGAAATTTCTTATACACATCCAGGAGCATGTTCTCGATGGGGCCCTGGGTATGTTTTTCATTTTGCAAATATTTAGCCCAACTGTACAGGGCGTCATAGATCAACATTCCTTTTTCAAGTAACTGCTGGTCATCTTTAATGTTGTGGGAAAGGCCGGCCGAGATGGCCCATAGACCGGAAGCCTGAGAGGCGATGTCGTGCCGGTCGGTGTCGGCCCCGCGTACAATGACCGCCAACACATTCAAGGCAGGGTCGTTGAGCTTATGCTTCTGCAGGATATAATCGAACGTACACTGATCGCCATAGTGGCTATATTCCACACCCGGTAAATCGAACGGCACAGCATCCAGTTCCTCAGCCTTTTTTAAAACCTGCTCAAACGGAACATAAATGATCTCAGCATCTTTGTCAATAAAGCGCTTTATCAACCAAGGACAAGCAATGCGATCGATCTTAGGACGCTCCCGGGTTATCCATTTCATAAAACTTATTCCCCGGCGATAAGGCCAGGGACGAGAAAGATACAGGACTTTCCTTGGTTATTCAAAATCAGGAGGAGGTAGCCAGTGTAAGTAGCCCGTGTCCAGTAGCCAGTAGTCTGGTTCGTTAATGTCTATTTCGATTATAGAGATCACACGCAACGATTTTTGCGTTCCGCGGAAAAAAAGCCCGGGGCCAACGGGCAATTCCCCACACAAGCAAACCCAACACACCGGCACCAACTAGCAAATGGGGACTACTGGTTACCGACTACCGGCTCCTGAACAATCATTCCCTTATGAACCATCACCCCCGCATGATTCCTATTGTGTCTCAAGGCTTCGTTAAAATGTTCCAGCGCCAGGGCGTCCTTGCCTTGCCCCAGATAGCCGAGGCCCATAATGTAGTGGCAGTGAATTTTATTTTGTTGATCGAGGTCTTGGTCAAACACGGCCAGATCGGGAAGGGATACGGCGAAGTAATCCAGCTTGATGGTGTCGTCCATGTGTGACGAGCCAAAAGTGATCAGGTTGTTGAAGATCTGTTCGGCTTTTGCCGGGTTGCCCAGTTTTTTGTGAGCCAGTCCCTGGTAGAAGATCTTGTCGGGTTGTTGATCGTTGTAATAGATGGCTTGGCCGGGTTCGCTTAGTCCCACGCTTGCTTTTTGGAAGTGGTCTTTTGCGCGGGCGGGATCGTTTAACGTTTCGTAGGCGCAGCCCTTGAGGTAATTGATGTCATTTTCCTGGGTGCCGTAAATTTTTCCTTCGCCAAGAAAGTGTGGATAGTGCGAGGCAGCCTCCAAATGTTTCAACGCGTTCTCGGGTTGACCTTTGGCCAGAAATTTTTTTGCCAGGGCGATGTTCGAAATAAGGTATTGTCCCACGACTTTGCCTTCGCCGCCTTCCCAGGGGTGAAACTGTCTTGCGGCCAAAAGGTCCAGGGCCTTCTCATGATCGTTCAAGAGATTGTATAAAGTGATGCGCTCAAGATAAAGATCATCGCGGTCTTCGGTCAGCGCGAGATGCTCTTCGAGACGGGAGAGGCGTTCGTTATGTGGCTTGTTCAATTTTTTGTAGAGCTGATCCAGTTCCATGAAGACACGGGCGTCGTGGGTGTTCAGGGCAAAGGCCCGCTCCAAAAATTGCAGGGCTTTGGCAGGATTGTTTTGTTTGTTGTGGTAGGCCAGCGCCAGGTTCCGGTTCACGGTGGGAAAATCAGGATCGAGGGTTACAGAAATTTCCCAGCATTGAATGGCCTCCGCATATTGCTTGTGTGCGTACCAAAAATTGCCAAGGTAATACGGCGCTTTAGAATCGATGGGATTGGCGTGCATCACCGCTTGCAATACCAACACATCTTCCACGCGATTCGGAAAACAATAATCGGGTTTGCAGCGGGCGCCTTGCTGGTAATACTGATGCGCAAGGGCAGGCTTGTTATTTCTTGAGGCGAAGTACCCTTTGTAATATTCCATCAGGGGGTGGGTGTCACCATCCTTGCAAATCTCCAGGAGCTGGATGGCTTCACCATATTGCCCGGCGTGCGCATAGTCAAATGCATATTCAGCGTAGGTGTGCGCGTTGTTGCGCGCCAGGGTTTGCAGTTGGCCGAGCGGGCTTTCGCGTTTGTTGTCCGGCGAAGGAGGGAAGAGGAGGAATGACTCGAATAAAAGTCCAAAGTTGAATTTATCGAGCGCCAGCGATTGATCGATGAGGTCTTGCGCCGCTTTCTGCCGGTTGAGTTTGCGAAGGATGATCACTTTCAGGTGCCGGGCTGTTTGACTGGTGTAGTTTCGGTTGAGCGATTTGTCGATGAGCTCCAACGCGTCTTCAAAATTTCCTTTTTGCGTGGCAAGCCTTGCCAGATGGAGGTATGCCCCGGCCTGAACGGGCGCATTCCAGGCGGATTTGAAAAAAGCCGCGTAAGCCTCTTCGTGACGATCCTGAAAAAAGAGGCAAAGTCCCAGGTTGAAATAGGGTTCGCCATCATAGGGATTTGCGTTTCGCTCGGTGAGCGTGGCGATGGCGCGTCTGAAGTGTGATTCTGCTTTGGCGAATTGGCCGCGCTTCATAAACCAAAGACCCATCGCCTGGTTGTTGCGAACATCCGTCGGCTCGCGACGCAACGCCTCCAGGTAATAGTCCGTCGCCAGGAACGTGGCATGACGGTATTGCTCGATGTGAAGTCCGGTTAGAAAAAGTTCTTCTATGCTGGTGATGTCTTCCGACGCTGCGGCTGCCTTCGCCGGTTCGGGGATCGGCTTCTGAATTTCTTTTTCAGGTCGATAGTGCACCAGTACTTTACCCGATGCGTCGCGCAAGGAAGCGATGATGTCTTCGGCGGCGACGGGGTGGGGCAGGAGCAGGCTGTGCTGATAGGGTTGCGCTGGCGAGATGTCGATCACCTCGGAATAAAGTTCCTCTGTCTCGGTTCGGAGCGTTACCACCGCTTTTTCATAGACGGCGGTGGCATAAAACTTAAGGCTGACGTGAGCGCCTTGAACTTCCACGTTGACGAGCGCGTCCCGGGTGGCATTTTTGACAACACCCAGTTCACTATACGGCATGAAGTATTGTGTGAACGTTCGCTCTTCGTCGGGGAGTATCCAGGAGAAGTCGGGTTGATTGTCGGTGAAGACACCCGTCATAATTTCAACATAAGGTCCGTCTTCGTCGGTCAGGTTTCGATCCCAGGCAAAACCGAATTCACCGTTGCCCCAGGTCCACTGCTTTTTCCCGGGAGACACGTGGTGGTTGGCCACATGCAAGATGCCGGCACGGGTATCGTGTTCGTAGCCTCCCATAAAATCGTAATTGGATTGTTGTGCCATGTACGACGTGGGCACGGGAATATTTTTGTAGCGCGAGATGTCTACGCCGGCGGAGTAGTCCACCTTATAATATTCCCCCCGGGCAATCGGAAATTCGGAGACATCTCTTCTTCCATGATCGAAAACGGCCCGCACATCCGGAGGAAAGACAGATTGATAGTCGTCGTTCACTTTCAGGGCGGGGTTGGCCCACCAGAGAAAGGTTTGTGGAAATGGCGTTCGATTGTAGAGCTTTACGTTGATCTCTAAATAATCTTTATCCGGATAAAGTCTGAACCCGGCCATCCCTTTGGTGTGAAACATTTTTTCAACTTCACTCACCCAAATGGTTTTGCTTCCATCGTCGTGTTCTTCGATCGTGAAATCGATGGGGTCGAATGTGCTGGGGCGATGGTGTTGTGGCCAGTTGAATTCTATGCCGCCAGAGATCCAAGGTCCTGTGAGGCCAACCAAGGCCGGCTTGATCACCTGGTTGTAATACACGAAATGGCGTTGACGTATTTTGTCATACGCCATCTGCACTCTTCCCCCGATCTCGGGAAGGATCATGATCTTGATGTATTGATTTTCCAGAAAAACCGCGTGATAAAGCTTGTCGGTTTTTTCGTCGAGTATCTTTTCAATGACGGGATTAGGATAGACGACACCGCTGCTGCCCTGGTAAACACGCTTTTCGGAGAAAATTGGATTTTTTTCTGGTTTTCCGATGCCATAGGTCGGAATCGAGACCTTCTCCTCCCAAACCACAACAGTGCCTTGCTT
>Ga0209050_1001981_pt1 | contig 19207 bp, 14 predicted proteins | sample Araplavi_mTSA_r2_FD_184276 | JGI IMG/M metagenome (GOLD analysis project Ga0209050, IMG submission 184276) | Arabidopsis root microbial communities from North Carolina, USA - plate scrape MF_Cvi_mTSA_r2 (SPAdes) (version 2) | ecosystem: Host-associated > Plants > Roots > Endosphere | place: USA... | reverse complement strand
ACGGGCGTACCCGCCTTCATCGACCTGATGTTGAAAGATGCGTACGACCAGGAGACGCAGGAGCACTACAGCAAGGGTCTGAAAGAATTCGAGGAGGCCGCTGAAAAAGAATACGGTGATCCGTTCATCGAGTTGAAGCCGGAGCAGCAGGCTGCCTTTGTGAAAAAGATCCACGATGCGGCTGTCGAAGAAGAAAGAAATCGCAAGAAACCCGAACCGGGCAAACCTGCGCCGAAGCGTTCGTTCATTCTGTTTACGAAAGAGTTGACGTTGTTGGGCTTCTTCACATCCCAACCCGGCGCCACGCAAGTGCTACAGTACGAAGCTGTGCCTGGTGCTTACAAAGGTTGTATTCCTTTGAAAGAAGCCGGAAACGGAAAGACCTGGGCAACCTAGTCTTCGGGTTACAGGATAAAAAAACATGCGCAGAGATGAAGGCTTCCTTTGTCTCTGCGCTTTTTTTTGTATCAAAAAAAACTCCGGAAGGGATGAGCAATGGGTTGCTTTTTCTTCCGGAGTTTGAATTTAAGATTCTTTAGGGTTACCAGCCGATGCCGTAGTCCTCACCATGATTGCTCGACCCACCCCAAAAGCTTCCATGCGTCCAGTCGATGTAGATCGCATTGATAGGCCCCGAAGTACGGTCATCAAACGAAAGTTTATATCCCATCTCAAATAATTCCTTCCGCGTAAACTCCGGCGTAGCCGACTGCAGCAAGATCGCGCCCGGCTTTGGCTTGCGATCTTCGCCGCCAAGCGAGAGATACATTTGATAGGTGTTGATGTTCGGTGCCTCTGCAGCTTCTTGCACATTCATTCCAAACTCGACAACGTTGAGAAAGAATTGCAAAAGATTCTGATCCTGAGAATCGCCACCCTGCACCGCAAACGACAAGTAAGGCTTGCCATCCTTCAATGCCATCGTCGGCGTAAGCGTCACGCGGGGTTGTTTGCCGGGCGCCACTACGTTGAAGGGATTCAGTTTCGGGTCGGTCACAAAACTTTGCATGCGTTGGCTCATGCCCACACCGGTCTTGCCCGCGATACACGCCGGCAACCATCCGCCGCTAGGCGTGATCGACACGACCCAACCTTCTTTGTCGGCGGCTTCCACCGAGGTGGTGCCCAACAAGAATTGTTCGAGATAGCGATCGTCCAAAGGCGATACGGGTTTGTTGAGGTTGGCTTGTCCCCATTGCTTCAAATAGTCTTGGTAGGGATTGATCTTGCCTTCGAAAGGGTAGGGGTCGCCGGGGCCGGCCTTGGCGTCGTTCTTATCCCAGCGAATGGACTTGGCGCGCTCCTTGGCGTAGGCCTTCGAGAGCAGGCCTTGGATGGGCTCTTCGGGGGCTACGGCCGGATCGCCATAATAAAAATCGCGATCGGCAAAGGTCAGGTTCATGGTTTGATAGAGTGTGTGGATGTAACGCGTGGAGTTGAAGCCCATCGCCTTCAGGTCGAAGTTCTCCAGGATGTTCAGCGACTGCAACAGGGCAGGGCCTTGGGTCCACTGCGAGAGTTTGTAGACGTCGATGCCTTTGTAGTTTACTTTCAGCGGCTCTTCGGTTTTTACTTTCCAGTTGGCCAGGTCATTCGTGGTGATGAGGCCGCCTTGTTCTTGTGCACCGCGCACGAATTCTTTGGCGATGTCGCCTTTATAGAAGCGGTCGTAGGCAGCATAGATGGCTTCCTTCCGGGTCTTACCTTTTTTCAATGCTTGTTGTTCGGCGTCCACCATTTTCTTGAGGGTCTCCAGCAGGTCGGCTTGGCGGAAGATCTCGCCGGCGGCGGGGGCTTCGCGGTCCTGGCCCAGGTGTGGGAGGAAGACAGCTTTCGAATAGGGCCATTCTTTGATGCGGTCTTTGCCGCGCTCCATGCTGTTGGCGGTCTGGGCTTCGATGGGGTAGCCTTCGGCCAGGGTCATGGCGGGAGCGAGGACATCCTTCAGGCTCATGGTGCCGTATTCGGCCAGCATGGTGCAGAGTCCACCGGGGGTGCCGGGGGTCACGGCAGCGAGGGGGCCGTATTCGGGAGGGAAGTTCATGCCCTTGCCTTTAAAGAACTCGGGGGTGGCACCGGTGGGGGCAACGCCCAGCGCATTGATGCCGATCACTTTGCCGGTCTTGGGATTATAGATGAGGGCCTGTGTTTCTCCACCCCAGCTCAGCACGTCCCACATGGTGCAGGTCGCGGCCAGCATGGCGCAGGCTGCGTCAACGGCGTTGCCGCCTTTCTGAAAGGTGATGGCGCCGGCCGTAGCGGCCAGCGGTTTGCCGGTAATGGCCATCCAATGGCTGCCATGCAACACCGGTTTTTGTGTTCCGCCCGGGCGCGTATTAAAGCTTTGGGCGTTTGTCTGCATTGTCGCACAAAGCGTTACGACAACGAGGTAGTAAGCGATCTTTTTCATGGTGGTTTAGGATAATGAATAGAAAGATACGGGGAAGCTGCGACGAAAACAGACCGTTGGTCAAAAATGCTGGTATGGATGACGGAAACGAATGAACCGACCGTCGAGTCGCCCGCGTTTGTGTCGCCTTGTTGGTGTTCTTCACCAACAAGAGCGATGGGGTCAACGATGATCCTGATAAGTATTCACGGGGATCACATGCAACGCATCCAGCTCACGCGCCGTAAGGGGAAGTGTAGAGGCCGCTTCCAAAACGTCCATCAACTGTTTCTCCGTTCGCATGCCCACCACTGCGGAGGCAACCGCATCCGGGGCCAGTGCAAAGTTCAAAGCCATTTCAGTAAGCGACCGTTTCGATTGGCTTACTTTTTTCATGGCCTGCACGAGCCTGGTCACGTCCTGTTCGGAATAATTCAGATATGATTTTGCGGGTTTATCGATCAACAGTCCGCTGGCCAGGCTTCCCCGCACCAACACGCTGATGGAATTTTTATGCAATAACTCCAGGCATTCCTCTTCTGGCCTGCGGTCCAGCAAACTATACTGCATCATCACACTCACGATGTTGGAGCGCTCCACATATTCGCGGATCACATTCGGACGGATGGAAGAGATCCCGTAATAACGGATCTTGCCGTGGGAGACAAGGATCTCGAACGCTTCGATCGTTTCGTCGATCGGATCCTGGATGGTGCCGCCGTGAAGTTGATAGAGATCGATATAGTCGGTGCGCAAACGCTTTAAGCTTTGCTCGGCCGATCTAAGAATATGTTCTTTCGATGGATTCCAGTCCAGCCCGCTGCCATCGGCCTTCCACACGTTGCCGGCTTTCGTAGCGATGATCACTTTCTCGCGGCGGCCGGCGAGCGCTTTGCCAACGGTGATCTCGTTCTGACCTTTTTGATAAATATCCGCCGTATCAAAATAGTTGATCCCTTCATCGTGTGCGCGATGAAGGAGCTGTGCATTGGCAGCATCGTCGCTCCCTAACGACATGCAGCCAAAGCTGACTTCGCTCACGTTGAGATCGGAAGTGCCGAGTGGATTGTATTGCATTACTTCACCAGTTTCTTTAATCCTGCGTCGATGTATTCTTTTGATAACCAGCGGCCGTTCAGCATCACGCCTTCGACATGGCGGGTTTGCGAAATATCTTTCAGGGGGTTGCCGCTGATCAATACGAGATCGGCAATCGCGCCTTGCCTAATCACACCCGAGTTGGGCAGGTTTAGGTAGGTCGCCACATTCACGGTGCCGGTCTTCATGGCCTCATACGGGGAGAGACCACTGCCCACAATATACAGAAGCTCATTGTGCGTGGAGAACCCGGGAACATTAAATACCTGGGGGGCGTCGCTTCCCAGCAACAACCCTACGCCGGCCCGGTGACAATCACGAATGATCCGGCGTCGCAGCGAGATGAGTTCATCGACACCCGCCGCACGATAGCGTGGGTTTTTGACGAGATTGTTTTTTGCTTCGATCCAGCCTTCGATGGTTTCCGGTTTCAAATATTTGTTTTCCGGATCGGTTTTGAATTTCTCGACCGTAAACCCCGGCGCAAACCAACGTTCGGCGAGCGACTGCGTGGGAACCACCCAGATGTGATGCTCTTTCAAGCCCTTTGCAAGGCGCGGGATTTGGGTGGTGTCGGCGCGGTTGGCGAGGTAGAGGGCAAATAATCCAGCGTGTGTTTCAGGAATGGTGTCGATGCCGGGAACAAGGCCTTCTACAAAACCGTCGAGGTGATCGATCGTGGAGTAGTCTGCGTCGATGGCACGCCAGATGCCCACGCCATAAGATACGTGGCCTACAAACGGAATGCCTACTTCCTTGGCGGTGGACACTATCGCGGGGAAAGTCTCCCGGTTAAGACCCGGGTGAAGTTTCAGAAAATCATAGCCCTCTTTCTTCTGACTGCGCACCATGGCTTCTGCAGCCTCGGGTGTCTTGACGGAGAGGCCATTGAAGGAAGGACCGGTCGTATAAAAATGCGGACCCAGCACTTCGCCCTGGTTGATCATGCTGCGCAGTTCCAGGTGTTTGGGATGGCCTAACATGCCGCGGATGGTAGTGATACCGTTGGCAGCAAACAAGAAGAGCACGTCCTTCATCGGCTCCAGGTCGTCGATAGGGGGCACGTGGGCGTGCATTTCGGCCAGGCCTGGGATGAGGTATTTGCCTTTGGCATCGACCACGAGCGCGTCTTTGCTGTATTTCGCGTTGGGACCCAGCGCGGTGATGGTGCCGCTCCGGATGACTACCGTTTGATTGGCGAGTACTTGTTCTTTGTCCATGGGCACGACGTTTACGTGCCGGATCACGATCTCACGCTGGTGGGAATCGACGAGTTGTTGGGCTTGCGTGGTGAGCACAAAAGCACAAAGCAGGAGGGAGAGGAGTGTTTTCATGGCGGGGGAAGGTTTGTGTGAAGTTACAATCTGTGGGGGTGGAAAAAAATAGTTGGGGGGATGGGTGGGGATTGGGGTGGGTGATGGTGGTAATTTTTGTGTGGGGAAGGAAGCCAATAAGGCGGAGGTGAAGGGGAAGGAATTTTGTTGGTGGGACAACAAAGGCGGGTGGTCAGAGCAACCCGGTGATGTCGTCGGATACGCGGGTGGGGCGCATGGCTTTGGCGTCCAGTAGGCACCAGGTGGTTTTGGCTTCGGCGAGGGTTTTGCCGCGGGCTTTGATGGTGACGAAGCGGTCGAAGCGCGCGCCGTGGTGTTCGCCTACCCAGGTGTAGCCCATCACGTCGTCATTTAGGAATGCGGGATTTTTGTAGTCGATCTCGTGGCGCAATACGACCCAAGCGTACTTGGCTTTCAACTCCGCGGAAGCGAGCGCATGCCAATGGGCGGCGGCTACTTCCTGGACCCAGCGCACATACACCACGTTGTTCACATGGCCCATCTCGTCGATGTCGGCAGGTGTGACCGTCAGGGGATGAGCAAAAGGGTTTTCGGCGGACATGATATTTTTTATTGGTCTGCAGGGATCATGCTGCATCGCTGCGTAACGCGGTGGCCTTCTCTTTTTTTGAATTGATGATCAGGATGATGATGCCGGTCAATACGAGCGGAATGCTCAGCAGTTGGCCCATGTTGAGGATCATTTGATCTTCGAATTCTACCTGGTTGATCTTGAAGAACTCATCGATAAACCGAAGGCTGAAAAGAATGATGAGGAACCAGGCAAACAGAAAACCGGTCTTCAATTGTTCACGACGTTTATACCACGTCCAGAAGAGAAATACAAAAAGCAGGAAGCAATAAATGGCTTCATACAACTGTGCGGGATGCCTGGGTACATTGTCGACCAAGGGGAAAATAAACGCCCAGGGCAGGTCCGTGGGGATACCCACCATTTCGGAGTTGGTCAGGTTGCCCAGGCGGATAAGGCATCCAGCGAGGCATGTTATGATGGCGACGCGATCCAGGATCCACAAATAAGGCACCTTTGTTTTGCGGGCAAATAAGTACAAGCCGATGAGCAAGCCGATCGCCGCGCCGTGGCTGGCCAATCCGCCCTCCCAGGTGGCGAAGATCTTTGAAGGGTTTTCGAAATAGTAGACCGGATCATAAAACAACACATGCCCCAACCGGGCGCCAAGCAACGTGGCCACGATGACGTAGATCGTCAGCGAATCCACGTCGGCGGAAGGCTTGCCTTCGCGGCGATAGATAAACGACATGATAAATTGGCCTAGCATAAAACCCAGCGCGAACAGCACGCCATACCAGCGCAGAGGGATGCCGAGCAGGGGAATCGTGGTGATGTCGGGGTTCATATCCCAGACGATGTAGGTCAGTACGGTCATGGTTCAAAAATACATAATTCTCCAGGGGTTCCGCTATTTTTTCCAGCCCACCAGATACAAGACCACCCCAGGGCCGGATTTAACACGGTTGATCTCCCAGGCATAGGTCTCTTGGTCGCGCACACCCTCAACCAAGGCCTGCAGCTCGTCTACCGAATAGGTGCGAAGGGCCGAGACGATGCCGTCCCACCAGATGAACAAGGGAACGAGCGGCACGAGGTATGTAAAAATGATCCTGCCCAGGCGGAACGGGCGGATAAAAGGCGTGGTGATCAACACCGTGATGGGCGAAAAGAACATGGCCAGCAGGCTGGGCAGGCTTCGTTCCTGGGCCTCAAAGATGCCAATAGGGCTCCCGTTGTCGACGGCATTTTGAAGGATCTGCCGGGCTTGGTCGGGCACAAAATGATGGAAGGACAAGAACTGGGTGCGCATACCCGCAAGCGCTGGCGGAACGTCCAGCGCATTGACTGGATACCCGACATAACGAAAGCAAGAAAGCTTTTGCGCCGTATGACGGAAGGCATCCAGGTTGGGATAGAAATCGGTGAGGATGATCGTCAGGTCGGGGTGGTTGGCCACGAGGTGTTTGCTGAGCCGGATCAACCCCCCGCCACCTCCCGAGGCCAGGTCGACAATCGTGCCGGTCCTGCCTTGCGCGAGGGCCTTTTCGATGACGGGGACCACCGGTTTGAAGAAATCCGATGCATTGGCCAGGAATTGGAGGAAGTCGGTCATGTAGTTGCGGATAAACGCAGGAAACCAGGGAAAGTCCTCAAATTCGAAGGCCTGTATACGGGGCATAGCGTTTTTTAGGTTGACGAAAATAGCGATTGCAAAAGGAGTTGGCCTGCGAGAACTATTTCGCATGGCCTATTGGTTTAGGATGAGGGCGGTTCGCCCGGCTTTTTTATCTTTATACCAATGACAATACACGTCAAAAATATGGTCTGCAATCGCTGCATCACGGTGGTGGAGCAGGAATTGAAAAACCTGGGGCTGCATCCCGAAAAGATCACGCTGGGCGAGGTGGCCCTAAAGGAGACCAGCCTCTCCGAAGACCAGCAGCACCAACTCGATGCCGCCCTCCTCAAAAACGGTTTCGAACGCATCGACGATCGCAAGGCCCGCATCATCGAGCATGTCAAAAACACCATCATCCAAAACATACATCACACCGACCGCGTGAGCCGAAAGTTCAATTGGTCCAAAGTGCTGGCCGACGAAGCCCATTACGAATACAACTATCTCAGTAACCTTTTTTCGTCGATGGAGGGTATCACGCTGGAGCAATACATCATCCGCCAGAAAATTGAGCGCGTCAAAGAGTTGCTTTTCTACGATGAACTAACCCTCAGCGAGATTGCCGACAAGCTGGGCTACAGCAGCGTGGCGCACCTCAGCGCGCAATTTAAAAAGCTGACAGGGCTCACTCCTTCGGAGCTTAAAAAGTCCCGCGCCCTGGAACATCCACGCAAACCATTGGACACCGTCTATTAAATTTATTGGGGCAGACGCCAACGGTCCTGCTACACTTCCCAACCTTTGCGATAGGTCCTTCCTACAAACTGATTGGCCTCTTCCAGGTTGGTGATTCTCGTGTTCTCTCCATCCCACAACAACTTTTTGCGGCCGTAGAACTCCATATCGTCACCGCTTTTTCTTCTCAACATATAGCTGCGAATGGCAAGATTACCCATCAACACGGTTTCGGTCATCGGCCCGGCATAGTCGAATGATGAAGTCAGGGCCTTATGTTCTTTGCTGCCGAAACCTGCTTTACAGGCTTCAACCCATTTCCGCTGGTGACCGTATTCGGGCTCATCCGTAGAGGCGGTTTCCGGACCGAAATCCGTCGTGCCATCGTTCAGATAAAGTTTCGGCATCATCGGCGAACTGTCGTTGATGTTGGTGGTGATGACACCTTTTTCACCCACCATGAGAACGCCATTGGCACTATTTTTACCACCAAAGTCTTTGTCGGCAGGAATGATCTCCGGGCGGGAGGGCCTCAGGCCACCATCGCTCCACGTCATTTCAATGGGGGCTTTGCTTTTCTCGGTTGCGGCAAAGTGCAGGGTAATGAACGATGAAGGCGGACATCCTTCAGGATGATAATCGGGTGTCCACATTTCGCTATAGATAGAACTCACGCTGCATTCTGCATCCGTGGGATATTTCAGTCCGAGCGCACGGAACGGGATATCGATCAGGTGACACCCTACATCGCCTAACGCGCCCGTACCGTATTCCCACCAGCCGCGCCAGTTAAATGGATGAAGGTTCGGCGTGTAGGGTCTCATCTCCGCAGGGCCAAGCCAAAGATCCCAGTACAGGTCCTTTGGTTTCTTGCTTTCATCGGGTGCAGGCATGGCGAACCCCTGAGGCCACACGGGACGATTCGTCCAGATATGCACCTTTGAGATCTTACCGAGCTTTCCGGAATCGATCCAGCCTTGGATCATGCTGTGCAATGGATTCGATCCCCCCTGGTTTCCCATCTGTGTCACCACTTTTTTATCACGCGCCATCTTTGTCAGCAGGCGCGCTTCGCGGATGTTGTGGGTCATGGGCTTCTGAACATACACGTGCTTTCCGCGCTGCATAGCAAACGCTGCCGCGGGCCCGTGTACGTGATCGGGTGTGGAAATGGTCAATGCATCGATGTCCTTTTCCTGGTCCAGCATCACTCGGTAGTCGTTGTACAATTTGGCTTTCGGAAAGTTTTCCACGGACCGTTTCGCAGAGCCTGAGAAGTCGACATCACATAACGCCGCTATTCTTTCACGTCCGTTTACGGAAGCGTTCTTGATATCGCTGGTGCCTTTTCCGCCCGCCCCGATCGCGGCAATAACCAGTTGATCACTGGGTGCAGTGAAACCAATACCTCCCAGCACGTGCCTGGGCACAATAAAGAAGGATGATGCAACCAGGCTTTGTTTGATGAATTTTCTTCGCGATTGGCCTTTCATTGTATTATGTTTACGCATGACGGATGTTGGTTGATGGCTACGAATGATTTATTTTCGAATATAGAAAAAAATTAATGATAATGTCATTCGGGTTTTTTAAACTCCACGGCACGAATGCCCAGCGGCCAACCTGAAATGAAAACACGAAGACAATACTTATGTAATGCATTATTTCCCGCCGCTGCGGTTTTTATCGTTGGGTTGATACGAATGCCAAAAGATTGCGGACAGTGCGTGATCCTGTTATTTGTAGGAAGTGGATTGCTCTGCATGTTCTTGTTATTCCTCGGGCTCTTCTATTTTTTAATGAATATTAAAGTGTACCAAAAACAGACCAGTTTGGCTTGGACTTCTTGCGAGTTTTAGTCCAACTGCTCTGCTCGCAATTTCTTTGGTCAAAAATTATTATGATCCACAGCGATCTGATAATACCGATTTTGAAATGGCAATTCCCGGCATCGTGGTCGCGTTTTTTGTCAGTATCTGGACATTTTATTTATACTTACGAGATACGCCAATGGACACTACATACGCTGACGAAAGCGATAGCCAATAGCCATAGGTTGCCCAGGTAAGGCCAATTTCTGCCACAACATAGTCCGTTCACGGACAAAAGTCTGCGAAGCCGGACGGCCCGCGTACGCATGCTCCTGCAGGCAGCGCCAGGAGCGGATTTTATTTTGGTATCAGTATTGACTAATGTTTGTCGCGTAGGATTCAAAATCACCTGCGCGCCGGACACCCATGCCCATGACGACGCTACAAGGCCGCCTCTTCCTGAGGATCATCTCCAGGAACCGTGAGGCCTATGGGCTGAAGATCGTTTCCCTGGCCACTGCTTTTGCGTGTTCGACGCTCATTATCCTTTTTGCCATAAATGAATTTGGCTACGACCGGTTTCATAAAGACTACCATTCGGTTTTCAGGATTCTGCAAAAAAATAATAAAGAGGACTACAACGGCAACCGTCTTTCCAACCGCATTCCAGCGACGACCATCACCCAGCTCAAGGCAAAAGCAGGCGATGCATTGATCGTGGCGCGGGTCAAGGGCATGGAAGCCATCAGCATCGGGACCGTTGGAAGGACGTTTGAAGATCAAAAAATATATGCAGCAGACCCGGCGCTGACGGATATCTTTTCCTTCCGGATTTTGGACGGCGCGGTCGCGGCGTTTACGGATGACAGGCAAACCATCATGCTCTCCGCTTCGGCAGCGCTGCGCTATTTTGGACGCCGCGATGTGGAGGGGCAGGAAGTGAAGCTCAGCGCCGTGGGCGATACGCTGGTGTTTCGTGTGGCCGCCGTATACAAAGATTTTCCCGCGAATGCGCACACGGAATTCAATGCGTTCATACGCTTCGACGGCCCATCGATCAGCGCGTTGGGGTTCAGTCCCAAAGATCACATGGCCTATGGCAAGTGTCACGACCGCCTGCGGATGGATGCCCTTATGAATGAGCAACCCAAGCCAAGCGATCTGACCTACCGCTGCCAGCCCCTTGAAGAAATCTACTTCGGTCCGCGGGTGATGGGCGAGGACGTGAAACACGGCGATCATTACAGCATCATTATTTTGATTTGTATTTCCGGGCTGATATTCTTTTTAGCACTCAGCAGCTTTGTCAACCTCACCACCCTCACCTTGCCCCATCGCGCAAAGGAATTGGCCGTGAAAAAGCTCGCCGGCACAAGCCAGGCAACATTGTTGATGGCGTTTGGAAGGGAGTCGTTTTCCTTAGTGGGCATTTCCCTGGCGCTGGGCTTAACCGTCTTGATGGTGGCGGCTCCGGCAATCGAAAGCCTGCTGGGGATCGATCTCATTGCGTTGTTCCTGGGCTTCGACAAGATGTTGATCGTTATCGTTGCTGGCCTGTCGTTGATCCTGGGCATCGCCCCGCTGTTCATGACGTTCCGGTTCACACAGGCCACCCCAAGCCGGCTCCTGGGCACGGCGCCCATCACATTTCCACGCTTCAAGCGGATCATCACCTTCCTGCAGTTGGGCATCAGCATCTTTCTCATCGTGGCCTCGATGGTCATCCGGCGACAGGTGAACTATTCCCTGCTCAAAGAGCCGGGCCGCAATTTCGACCAGGTGGTTTATCTCTCATACCCCAAAGACCTGACCGACGAAGGATTGCGGCTCATGCGGTTAGGCTGGCAAAAGTACAACGCGAACATCGTCGATGTGATCGCCACGTCGCAGTTGCCCAACAAGATCAGCAGCAAGGAACTGAATTCGGAATTTTATTTTATGTCGGTCGATCCCGTATTCAAAGATTTTTTTAACCTGAACATGACGGAAGGAAACTGGTTTAAAGCCAACAGCGGCGATTCGTTGATGGTGGTCAATAAAAAGGGAAGTCAATTGTTGGCGAACGACCGCCGCCTGGTGATCGGTGTCTTCGGGGGATTGAATGAGGAATTCGATCAGCCTGAAAAGCCCGTGAAGATACACGTTGCGTCCTATCTCCATTATAATTTCCTTTGCGTCCGGATATTGGAGGTGGACATCCGGAGAACGGTAAATTATTTGTCGGATTACTTTAAGGATGAAACCGGGAAAGCACGGATCTCTTTCTTGGACAAGCGTTTCGAAGAATGGTTGACTTACCAGGACCGGCTCAACACCTTGTCGGAAATTCTGGCCATCATCTCGGGCATGCTGTCGTGTTGCTCCATCTATGGATTGAGTGTGAGCATTGTTCGCGACAAACTAAAACAGATCGCTATCCGCAAGCTGTTTGGTGCCAGCAGTATGAAGATCACACAATTGCTTATGCGGGAGTTTGCGCGCCAAATGCTGATCGCCATTTTGATCTTCGGTCCCTTCACGTTCATCGTGCTGAAAGAGCTGCTGCGAACCTTTGTGTACTCCACGCACTTTTCATGGACCGACCCGTTTTTCCCGCTGCTTTATTGCGTGGTCGTTATCAGCGCCATTTGTGGCTTCCAGGCCCTGAGCTTGAATCGCGCCGACCTCACCTCGGCGTTGAAGGATTAGGCCAGGCGTCCGTCCAACCATGCAAGGATATCGGCCATCACGGTTTCCTTGCCAAGATCGTTCAACATGTCGTGATAGTGGCCTTCATAGAGCTTCAAGGTTTTATCGCTGGAGCGCGACGTTTTATAAAAGTATTCGCTGCCACTGGGTTTTGTTGCCTTATCCAAGGTTCCATGAATGATGAACAAAGGCACTTCGATGTTGGTAAATTCGGTTTTCAATCGCTCATCCGCGAGCACCAGTTGTTGCACCGTGCGGGTGGGCTGCACTTCGTGCGCGATCAGGGGGTCATTATTCATCCGCTCCACCACCGCCGCATCGCGTGAGAAGTCTTCGTTTTTTAGTTTTAGGACATGGGCATGTGGCGCGATGTGACTGAGCCCCTTCAACACGGCAAGTGCAAAATCCGGAGCCGGTACCTGGTAGGCAAAACTTTCGCAAACAAACCCAGCCACCCTATCCTGGTGCGCCAACATATACAAACACGACAACACGCCACCGGCACTGTGGCCCAGTACAAACAGGGGTACCGTTGGATGCGCTTGTTTAGCAATGGAAACCAGTTTGTCTACATCGCCAACCAGTTCGTTGATGTCGTCGATGTAAAATCGCTCCCCGTCTGATTTGCCACGACCCCGCAAATCTATTGCATAGGCTTCGTAGCCGCTGCCCACCAATTGATCGGCTGTCCATTGATAATAACCGCTGTGGGAATTAAACCCGTGGACGATCACGACCACCGCCTTAGGGTTGCCTGCCGGTTTCCAATGCCGGTAAAATACATTAAATCCGTTGCTTGAGCTGAACGTGGCCGTGAGGGGTTTTGTGACGGTTTCCATTTACACTGGGGTTTAGGGCTAGAAGTTAGGCAATTTTTATAGTTCCGTAGGGTGAAGCGATATTAATTTTCAATCATTATTCTGGTGCACGTGTTCATACGGCTCCGATCATTGTTGATGGCCAACGAATACCAGGATTACGATCCGGCGACAATAGCAGCTCTTAATTGAATGTCAATAGGGGTGGAGGAGAGATGAGTGATAATGGGATAGGGCAACCGTTATCGTTTGAACAGGCTCATAACTTGGTCCTTTTTATTTTCTTTGGATCTGAAGCGAAGTCCACTTTAACCGTTTTGCATGAGAAACACACTATTGATCGCCTTCCTGCTCCTGCAGGTTTGTTGATCGTTGACGGTTCCGACTTTGCGCTCCAGCAACTTTCAGTCTATTGTGCCGATCCTGCCTTGCCGGTAATTCTATAAATCAAACCAGCAATTCTGTAAAACTAAGTCCCGGGTTTCCCTGTAATGTTGTAGTATCCTTTGAAGATAATATCGGGGGATACCAGAGATATGGCAGAACAGACAGTAGGCATACCAACAAAAGCAGGCAAGCTCACCCGCGAATCTTTTCCCGTATTGGAGATGACCTGTGCGGCGTGTGCGGTCAGCGTGGAATCTATTTTGAAGACGGCACCCGGTGTGAAAGACGCGGCGGTTAACTTTGCTAACCAGTCGGCCTGGGTTGAGTTCGATGCGCAACGCACGTCGCCGGCAGCCCTGCAGAAAGCGGTGCAATCCATTGGCTATGACCTGGTCGTGAATGTAGAGGATCCGCAGGCCGTAAAAGAGGAGGCGCAGCGCAAACAATACGAGGCGATCAAATTTCGTACGATCGGCTCAACGGTGCTGGCGTTGCCCGTAGTGATCATCGGCATGTTCTTTATGGATATGCCCTACGGCAACTATATCTCTTTGCTGCTTTCCGCTCCCGTGGTATTCTATTTTGGTCGCCATTTCTTTGTCAACGCCTGGAAGCAGGCGCGGCATGAGAAGGCGAACATGGATGCGTTGGTGGCATTGAGTACGGGCATTGCATTTTTCTTTAGTGCATTCAACACCTTCTTCCCGGAATTTTGGCACGCACGCGGGCTTCATGCCCATGTTTATTTTGAAGCTGCCGCCGTCGTGGTGGTCTTTGTCTCGCTGGGCAAATTGTTGGAAGAGCGGGCCAAGTCCAACACGTCTTCAGCATTGAAAAAACTGATGGGGCTGCAACCGACGACGGTACGGGTCGTCAGGGATGGCACAGAACAAGACGTGCCGATGGCAACCGTGAAAATAGGAAACACCATTGTCGTGCGCCCCGGTGAGAAGGTCCCGGTTGACGGCGCCGTGCTTTCCGGTTCTTCGTTTGTCGATGAAAGCATGATCACCGGCGAACCGGTGGCCGTGGAGAAGCGCAAAGACGACAAAGTATATGCGGGCACCCTAAACCAAAAAGGGAGCTTCACGTTCGACGCCGAAAAAGTCGGAGCCGATACGTTGTTGGCCCAGATCATCAAGCGGGTGCAAGAAGCGCAGGGTAGCAAAGCCCCGGTGCAAAAACAGGTCGACAAGATCGCGGGCATCTTTGTGCCTGTGGTGTTGGCCATCGCGTTGCTCACGTTCGGGGCCTGGATGGTCTGGGGTGGAGAGCAGGCTTTCACACACGCCCTGCTCACGTCGGTGACCGTGCTCGTCATTGCTTGTCCCTGTGCCCTGGGGTTGGCCACGCCAACGGCCATCATGGTGGGCGTGGGCAAGGGTGCGGAAAACAACATCCTCATCAAAGATGCAGAGAGCCTGGAATTGGCCCACCGTGTCAATGCCATCGTACTCGATAAGACGGGGACGATCACAGAAGGCAGGCCGGCCGTCAAAGACCTGGTTTGGGATGGAGGCGTGAAACAAACCGATGGTTATCGCGATCTGCTCTTCACCATCGAGTCGCGGTCGGAGCACCCGCTGGCCGGGGCCGTGGTCCAGTGGCTGAAAGACGCTGGCGCCACACCACATCCCATCGATGCATTTGAAAGTCTTACCGGGCGCGGTGTTAAAGCCACGGCAGGAAAGGATGTCTATTATGTGGGAAACAAAAAGTTGCTGGACGAGCATAACATCGCCATAACTTCATCGGTGGAAGCAGCGGCATCTCAATGGCAGGCCAAAGCACACACGGTCGTATATTTCGCAAACCAAAATCAAGTGCTGGGCGTAGCGGCCATTGCCGACACCATCAAGCCGACTGCGGCCACGGCCATAAAAGCCCTCCAGGCAAAAGGCATTGAGGTCTTTATGCTCACCGGCGACAACGAACAGACCGCCCAGGCCATCGCACACCAGGCTGGAATAAAATCGTATCGTGCAGGCGTGCTTCCCGCGGAGAAGGCCGACTTCATCAAGACCTTGCAGCAAAAAGGAAAGATCGTAGCCATGGTGGGCGACGGCATCAACGATTCACAAGCCCTGGCCCAGGCCGATGTAAGCATCGCCATGGGAAAAGGTTCCGACATCGCGATGGATGTTGCCAAGATGACGCTCATCACGTCCGACCTGGCGTACATCCCCAAAGCTTTAAACCTCTCCACGAAAACGGTGCGGGGCATTCGACAAAACTTGTTTTGGGCGTTCATCTATAACGTCATTGGCATTCCGCTGGCGGCAGGAGTGTTGTTTCCCGTGAATGGGTTTTTGTTGAATCCGATGATAGCGGGAGCGGCCATGGCGTTGAGTTCGGTGAGTGTGGTGGCCAATAGCCTTCGATTGAAGGCGGCGAAGATCTGAGGGAATTATGTAAACCTTTCCCGTAATTCTGAAACACCTGGAGCGGAGCGGTTGCGTTTATTTGTATAGAATCAACTCAAAAAAATGTATGGAAACTTCAAAATTCAAGACGAATATAAAATGCATGGGATGTGTGGCGAAAGTGACGCCGCATTTGGATGCGGCCGTGGGGGCGGGGAATTGGAAGGTGGATATTGAAAATCCTGCTAAGATCCTTAGTGTGGAGGGCGATGAGGGAAAGGTGAAGGAGGCTTTGAAGAAAGCTGGATACGTGGGGGAAAGAGTGCAATAAAATTCACCGAAGGCGCGAAGGACGCAAAGTCGGCGCAAAGCGCTTCGCGTGGCAGTCCCTTAGTGCCTATTTACCATATTTAAAAAAAAACGTTATCTTTGTAGCCATTGTCATGAAAGCCATACGCTTTATATCGGCCATTACCTTTAGTCTGCTGGTGTTTATCTCCTCCAGCAGCTTTGTTGTGGGCATACACCGGTGTGGCGGGCAGGTGCAGAATATGGCTTTGCTTACGAAAGCTGAAAAGTGTGGGATGGAGCAGCAAATGCCGCCGTGTCACCGCCACTTTCAAAAGCCTTGCTGCGAAGACGAGACGGTGGTGCATGAAGGGCAGGGTTTCAAACACACGCTTACCGAATACCACATTGGCCACGCTCCTGCGATGGACATCGAACAGCCCGCTGTGCTGATCGCCGAGATCATTCCAACAGCGCCTTTGGCGCGTACATTCTTTTATCCTTACGATCCCCCTTTGCGATCGACAGACCGCACGGTTTCGCTGCGGGTTTTTCTTATTTGATTCAATATCATTTCCCGGAAGGTTCTCTTCCTGATGTAGCCGGCATGCCCGGTGCATAACTCCTTTTTATTTCAATTCCTCTTACGTTTTCAATCATGATTGAAAAAATAATCTCCCTGTCCTTGCGGAACAGGTTCCTGGTGTTGCTCGTGGCCGCCGGGTTGTTGGTCTGGGGTGTTCAGGCCGTCAGGGTAAACAAGATCGATGCGATTCCCGATGTTTCGGAGAACCAGGTCATCGTGTTCACCGAATGGATGGGCCGCAGTCCGCAGATCATCGAAGACCAGGTGACCTACCCGTTGGTCACCAACCTGCAAGGCTTGCCCCAGATCAAATATGTGCGGGGCACATCCATGTTCGGCATGAGCTTCGTCTACGTCATCTTTCAGGATGACACCGACATCTACTGGGCCCGCGAGCGCGTGTTGGAGCGATTGAATTATGCTGCCCGCTTATTGCCGGAAGGGGCCACACCCACGTTGGGTCCCGATGGGACAGGGGTGGGCCATATTCTCTGGTACACGTTCACGGCGCCGGGCATGGATTTGGGTGAGCAGCGGGCGCTTCAGGATTGGTATGTGAAGTTCGCCTTGCAAACCGTGCCCGGTGTGAGTGAGATCGCTTCGTTTGGCGGGTTTCAAAAGCAATATCAGGTGAGTCTTAATCCTACGAAGCTTGCCTATTATAACCTGTCGGTACAAGACGTGATCCAGGCCGTGCGTGCCAACAACAACGAAACCGGCGGACGCAAATTCGAGATGAGTGACATTGGCTACATCATCAAGACCTCAGGCTATTTGAAATCCATCGAAGAGATCGAGAACATTCCCGTGAAGACGGTGAACACAGTGCCGGTGAGCATTCGCGACGTAGCCGCCGTGCAAACGTCGGGAGAGACGCGTTTGGGGATCTTTGATTTGAATGGTGAGGGGGAAGCCGTGGGAGGTATCGTGGTGATGCGCTATGGAGAGAATGCCGACGAGGTGATCGGGCGGGTGAAGCAGAAGATGGAGGAAGTGTCGAAAGGGTTTCCCGAGGGGGTGAAGTTCAATGTGGTGTACGACCGGAGCCAGCTCATTGAAGAGTCGGTGTCGTCGGTGAAGAAGACGTTGGTGGAGGAAATGATCGTGGTGTCGCTGGTGGTGTTGATCTTCCTGTTTCACTGGCGGAGTGCGGCAAGCATCCTGATCCAGATACCGGTGACGCTGGCGGCGAGTTTTATTCTTTTGAATGCTTTTGATATTACTTCCAATATCATGTCGCTCACGGGAGTGGCGTTGGCGATTGGGGTGATTGTGGATAATGGGATCATCATGGCGGAGAATGCCTATAAGCATTTGTCGCACCGGTTTGAGGAACTTAATCCGGAGGAGCTTTAAACAACGCTTATGAGAAAAAAATATAATGCTATACCGGAAGAAGAACGGTTGGCGATCATCGAGAAGTCGTCGCGGCAGGTTTCGCGGGGAGTTTTCTACTCCACGGTTATCATTATCGCTTCGTTCTTGCCCGTGTTTTTGTTGACGGGGCAGGAGGGGAAACTGTTCCATCCGCTGGCGTGGACGAAGACGTTTATCCTGGTGGTGGATGCGGTGCTGGTGGTGACGCTGGCGCCGGTGATCATTTCCTTTTTTATGAAGGGAAGGTTTAGAAGCGAGAAGCACAATCCGGTCACGCATGGGTTGGAGAAACTATACGAGCCTGTCATCCGGGCGTGTATGAAGTGGCGCAAGACCACGCTTGCGGTCAACCTCCTTGCGCTGGTGGTGAGTGTGCCTTTGTTGCTTTCCTTGGGCACGGAATTTATGCCGCCGTTGGATGAGCAATCCATTTTGTTTATGCCCGTAACGCTGCCCGACATCTCCAATGAAGAGGTGAAGCGCATTTTGCAGGTACAAGATAAAATCATCAAGTCGGTGCCCGAAGTGGACAAGGTGCTTGGCAAAGCGGGGCGTGCCAATACGGCGACCGACAATTCACCCATCAGCATGATCGAGACCATCATCATGCTCAAACCAAAATCGGAATGGCGGCCCGGCATCACCAAGGTGGCCATCATCAACGAGCTGGATGCCAAGATGCAAATCCCGGGTGTCGTCAATGGATGGACACAACCCATCATCAACCGGATCAACATGCTCTCGACGGGCATTCGAACCGACGTTGGCGTGAAAGTTTATGGCCAGCAACTCGACAGTATCTATGCGTTGTCGGAGAAAGTGAAGAAGGCCCTGGCGGGCGTTCCGGGTGTGAAAGACCTATACGTCGATCCCATCACGGGAGGGAAATACCTCACCATCCAGGCCAACCGCGAAGCGCTGGGCAGGTTTGGGGTGAGCGTCAACGACATCAACACCATTGTGGAATCGGCCATCGGCGGAGCGGCCATCGGACAAACCATCGAGGGCCGTCAGCGCTTCACCATCAGTGTGCGCCTGGCGCAGGACTTTCGCAGCAGCATCGACCAGATCAAACGCATCCCTGTAAAGACACCGGCGTTGGGCATCGTGCCCCTGTCGAGCGTCGCCGACATAAAATTTGAGGACGGTCCGCCGATGATCGTTCGGAAAACGCTTTGCT
>Ga0209050_1001978_pt1 | contig 19287 bp, 14 predicted proteins | sample Araplavi_mTSA_r2_FD_184276 | JGI IMG/M metagenome (GOLD analysis project Ga0209050, IMG submission 184276) | Arabidopsis root microbial communities from North Carolina, USA - plate scrape MF_Cvi_mTSA_r2 (SPAdes) (version 2) | ecosystem: Host-associated > Plants > Roots > Endosphere | place: USA... | reverse complement strand
TTTGTCCCACCCCTGGAATACATCTAAATTATGACCTTTTGAAGGCTTTTAAAATTTGTAAATTCTAATCCCAATTGGATCAAATATAAGGGGAGCTTACATCATCATTATCTTTTTTTTTGGTGGGGTAACGTACTAGTATTCCAAATTGCTCCTTCCTCTAAGTAAGTGGGCTCTCGCCTTTTCATTTTAGACAATACTTTACTAAAGGCAATAGATTGATCTGAATGAGCTTTTGATTGCTCCTTTTTTGCTAGATTTTTAGCCATCGATATTGCCTTTTTTTGAACGGAAATTGCCTCGTCTACCCGTCCCAGTTTATATAACAGATTAGCTTTGGTATCTAAATAGTCATGATTATCTTCTAGCTGAATGGCGAGGTCAATCCAAGCCAAGGCATAAGTTAATACGCTTTTGTCATTGCAATGCAGAAATACATCCCATGCACCTGTCATATTCAGCTGAGTGTAAACCTCAAGTCCTCCGGTTTTCGGAGGATAAGCCTTTATTTTTTTATTTTTATATTTTGCCCATTGTCTCCAATCCTCTACGATGTTCCTATAAAATCGTATCTGATAGTCTAAAATTAATCTACTGGCGTCTACACGTTCATATTTTTTGCTAATAGTTAACAGTATTTTATCCCAATCGGGTGGGGGAAGCGGTGTGCTGTTTTTTAGTAATTTGTTGTCTATTTCATCCTTCGCGATAATTCGGGAAACCATATACTCAGACCAGCCTTCAGATTTTTTAATCTGGTCTATTTTTTCTGGTTGAGTATAACATAAACGGAAGATGAGATCTTGGGTGGTAATCAGTTCTCTAAATTTTTCCAGGAAGTCAATGTTTTCTGCTGTGCATAATTTTTCTTCACTTAAATTGTCTAAATAAACATTTTTATATTTTTTCGCAAGGCTGTTGGCTAGTTTTTTATCCCCCACTATATCATTTATAATGAGGATGTTATCATGTGATAGTAATTGTTCTTCACTCAAGCTAGTGATATAGTTTTTCGCGATTTGTTTAGCGAGTGTGTCGTCTGCCAATATCTTTTTCGCAAATAAAGCCAAGTTTCTCATCTTACTAAAATTCTTCTCACCATTTTTGAAGGCCTCTATTTGCGCATAGTACAGAAGGTTGTCGGGTGCTAATGACTGGGCGACCAATTTGATGAAATCTATTGGTCTTTTATATCCGACGTCTTTATAAACAAGTTTTCCGTCGGGAGAGAAGAAGAGGAAGCATGGTAAACCATCAATTTTGTATTTTTCCTTTAGCTTACGGGCATTTTCGTACCAACTTTTTATATGTTCGTTATCCCGTTGGGTACTGTCCATCTGTAATTTTATGGCAATAAAATTGTCTTTCAGGGCATTTTCTACACTGTCGTTGGGATATACTTCTCTGTCCATCCTTTTGCAAGGACCGCACCATGTAGCATAGCAATCGACAAATATGTACTTGTTTTCGGCTTTCGCTTTATTTAATATCTGTGACCAGTCGAGCCTTTGATCAAATTTGATTCCCTTTTCGTCATTAGCTATAGCCTTCGAAGATTGGGATGAAGCTTTAATTGTCATAAGGAGAAGTAAATATGCGATGGGAGATATTCTAATCATATTTTTTTTTTTGGGGGGTAAGTAAATCTGGGCATCTCAGCCTAATATTCTATTAGAGCCGCGCATACAGTTCTATGCTAGACGACTCAGGTTGTCAAATCATTGTTTTGATATTAATAGTGTCCATTGAGCAAAGGAATTCGGCGGCAGATGGAGATTTAGTGCGGCCATCTTATTGTCCTTCATTTCCTAGGCTCTTAGGTTCTTTTATTACCCATCGTGCTAGTTTTGCATTTATTATGTGCGTGTAAATCCTAGGTGTTGTTTGTAGAACTTGCAGCCGGACCGATTACCTGGTCTTTATCGAACTCTTTTCGTTTGATCGACCATGTCCTATCTGACTTTTATCGCGGGATCTTTACCTGTTTGGCGATATGTAATAATATTCATCTTTTCTAGCAGTGGACATAAAGCTGATTGATGTATGTATTCATCAAGTATACTCAGTAGCCGGGATTTTGTTGGAGATTCATATTCCTATTTATCTCATTTTGCGGAATTGGGTATAACCCCTTGTATGGACTCCATGCACCGCCTTTTAGAGGAGTTACGATGCTCATAACTGCGTCTATAATATTTGTCCTTTTTAAGTCCAGCCAGCGATGGCCCCATTCAGTAAAAAGCTCGACCTTGCGTTCATGTAGGATCGCGAATAGTAAATCTGATTTAGTCGCAGCTGTTGTCTTTTGAAGACCTGCCCGGGCACGAATCACATTTAGATCGGAGGCGGCGCCGGAATAGTTTCCCTGTTGGGCCCTGGCTTCAGCGCGTATTAGATATTGTTCAGCTAACCGCAGAACCATAATGTATTCTGCTGTCGGAGCTTCCATTTTTCCTATTTTGTATTTGTTAGGATAATAATAAGTAATACCGTTTGCTACAATACTGTCTGTCCAATTGTTTTTACGGTTATCTCCAGTTTCGAAGCTGTTCACGACATGGTTGCTGAGGTAAACGGGATACTCATTTGAATTGGGACCCATGTTGGGAAGTATAAATAAGGCGCCTTCTCCTGTGTTAGAAGCTGTGCCAGCACCCACGGGTTGCAGTTGCCATATTGCTTCGGTACTGTTTTTCAGGAAGACGTCATTTAAGGCAGGTAGGTTATAGAAAGATGAATGGTTAATTACCGCGGAGGCTGCAGTCTCTGCATTTAAGTAATCTTTTGTAAATAAGTAGACCCTAGACAACAATGCAGTGGCCGCCCATTTGGTTGGACGTACTCTTTCAGCGGATGATATATTATAAATAGAGATTGCGTCTGCTTTTACATAACTATTGCTTAAGAGATTTTCCGCATCCTTGAGATCAACAATGATCTGCTCGTATATTTGGCTTTGAGAACTTCTAGGGAGGGTCGCCGTAGTCTTGTAATCAGTAACGATAACAAGGGGTACATTACCATACAAATTAACAAGATAAAAGTAGCTAAAAGCTCTAATAAATTTAGCTTCACCTAATAATTGCTTTCTTAAAGAAGGGGTTAAGCCCGCAGCGCTTTCTAGCCCTGCAATAGCCGAATTAGCAATGAAAATAACAGGGTAAATGGTATTCCAAAAAACTTCAGTTTCAATTAGGCTAGTTAAGTCATTCTTATAGTAGGGAGAGTACCTCTGTACGTTAAGATCGTATAGTGATAATTCGTCCGCTGATAACCCGGGATACAAGGACACACTTGTAAGACCGCCTCTGCCTAAATCAGAATTCATGTCGCTTATTTGGGCATATATTCCTGTGAGCACAGCAGCGGCGGTGGCGTCATTTGAGTATATATTTCTCTCGTTGGTGCTAGTAACAGGTATATCTACTTCTATTAATTTTTTACATGATATATGCATCGCAACTATTGAACAAAAAAGAAGCAACAAGTGGCATTTGCATGTAGCAGTTTCAGATATTTTAGGTGTGTATTGTCGCATAGTATTTTTATTATGATGATTATCTCCTTTCTTATAATTCAAGTTGTACTCCAAACGTTAATACTTTTAATGGTGGTAAATTGTTGGTGGTTGTATTTTCAGGATCCAATCCTTTGTAACGTGTTAGTGTTAGAAGATTTTGTCCCTGGATGAATAGCTTACATTGTTGAATGCGATTTCTTTTCATCCACATTTCTGGTAACTGCCAGGATAGAGATAGGTTCTTAAGCCTGATATAAGAAGCATCTGAATTGTAACCTGCATCCGAAAATTGCGCTGCATCATATGGTCTGGTTATGTCACCTGATAAAGTAGAGCTGTATTTTTGAATTGCGGTCTTGTCATCCTGCTTTTGCCAGCGTTCCAATACGAATGAGGGTTGATTACCATAGTTATTTGTGGCATCACTGTAGAAAAATCCAGGGTAAAAACCAAATGCTTGGTTTACGCCTGTTTGTTTAACAAACTGGAATAGTAGATTCAGTTCTAGTCTTTTATAACGGAAGGTATTTTGGAAGCCACCATAATATTTAGGATCCGTACTAATTAATACGATTCTATCGTTAGAAAAATCGGGAGAAGATGTGGGTTTTCCCTGGCGATCAGCAACTTGATATAGGCCCGTGGCAGGGTCCACTCCCACAAAATGGAAGGCCTTGATAAGGTTTATTGGTTGCCCAATCACATAGTAGTCTGCGTAGGTTGAAGTAGACAGCTCTTCATATGATATCAATTTATTTTGGGGAAGAGTCAAATTAAAGCTGCTACTCCAATTAAAATTTCTGCTTTCAAGATTAGTAGTATGTAAAGAGAATTCCCACCCCGTATTTTGTATAGTTGCTGGGAAATTTACCTGAATACTTGTGTTGCCCGTCATGATAGGCAGAGCGTAACCTTGCAACTGGTTGGAAGATCTGTTTCTATAATAGTTAAAATTCAATAGTATTCGATCTTTTAACAGGCCTAGGTCCAAGCCAAATTGTAACTTTCGTGTTTCTTCCCATTGTAAATGTGGATTGGGGAGACCTGCGGGTGAAAGAGCACTCGCACCTTGGTATGCCACAGGTACGCTTAAGGTGTTATATAAGCTCATAAATTGGTAATCACCAATTTGATCGCTGCCGGTGATGCCATAACTTGCTCTCAATTTGCCGAAGCTAAGTGGTATGATTTTTTTTCTAATGAGATTTTCATTGGAGAATATCCAGGCGCCGGCTATTGCACCAAAATTATGAAACAGGTTTTCGTCTCCAAAACGTGAACTGCCGTCTCGCCGTGCAGTTAAGTTAAGAATATATTTATCCTGCCAATTATAATTGATGCGTCCAAATAGAGCGTTATAGCGGTACTTGGAAATAATATTTTGTCTGACGGAAGATAGAGGGGCTGCTCGAATATCTTCCATCACTTGATCGTTATTAAATCCAGTGGCACGAAACTGTTGTCCGTTTCTGTTGTTTTGTAAGATTGTAGTTCCTATTAGCACTTCCAAGGTTCCCTTTTTTATGCTGCGTTTGAATGTAGCTTGAGGCTCTATGATCCAAGAACTGATTGTGCTGTTTCCAAATTGGGAGAGCCTTGTGGTATTGGGCCATGTCTCCGGAGCATACGAGAGTAGAGGAAAGGTGCTTATTTCATTTGTTTCTAAGCGAGTATAACCGAAGCTGCTTTTGATCTCAAGATTAGGCAGAATCTCATAACTTATCAGGGCATTGCTTATTAAGTTATTGGCTTTGTGACGATATTTATTGTATAAGAAAGCAAGTGGGTTTTTCCAAGTGGCATTGCCATCAGGTAGTGGGGCCCAGTTTAAACTGCCATCTATACTATACAGGGATGGTGCGTTGGGGGCCAGTCTTATTGCGGCTTCAGTGAGGTCCGTTCTTACTAATTTATTATCGTCTGTTAAGTAATTGCCGGATAGTTGTATACGAAACTTTTGATCGGAAGAAGAGTTGGAGATATTAAAATGAACTGATATTTTTTGGTCAGACAGGTCACTGGGGAATACAGTCGTTTCCCGGTGATAGCCAGCACCTATTAAAAATCGAGTATTGTTATTACCGCCTGAGACCGAAGCCTGAGCATCTGTATAGTGGGCGGTACCGCCGATCAATTTTTTCTGCCAGTCGGTGTAGCTCGTCGTGTCCCACGTCCCGTTGACATCGTAGTCAGTTGGTCCTGGAACAGTGCCGTCGTTCTTCAACGCCTCATGGCGCATTTCCAGGTATTGATGAGTGTTGAGCAGATTCAGTTTACGGGTAACTTTTCCCCAGCCGCTTTGAAATGTGATCCCTACTTTTGTCTGCCCGATTTTTCCCTTTTTAGTGGTTATAAGGATAGCCCCATTCGCTGCCCGGGAACCATAAATGGCGGTCGCATCTGCATCTTTTAATATATCAATGCTTTCAATATCGGCAGGATTAATAAAGCTAAGGGGATTCCCTCCTCCTGCCTGATCATATGTGTTGGTGTTTCCTGAGCTGCCGAGAATGCCAAAAACACCGCTAATGTTGGGGAGTAATTGGGCTGTGTAGGGTACACCATCGATAACGTATAAGGGATCACTCCCTCTTTCCAAACTATTTCGACCTTGTATGCGTACTGTAACGCCGCTGCCGGGCACTCCGGTTGCCTGTGTAATAAATACCCCTGGTACCCGTCCCTGTAACGCAAGTAGAGGGTTATTTACCGGTTGCTTCTCTATATCTTTGGCCTTTACAGTGCTAATGTTACTGGTGCTTAGACGCTGCGTTGTTGTTCCATAGGCCATAACAATTGTTTCATCGAGGCCGCTCACCAATACATTTAATTGCGCCAATATGCTTCTCCCTTTTACTTCCAAAGCCCTCGTCTCATACCCTATTGAACTTATTACCAACACGTCTCCATTCTTTACCTTTGCCAACGTAAATTTTCCATCCGCATCCGTCGTCGTCCCCTGACTCGCCCCCTTTACCTGTACCGTTACCCCTGGTAATGGGCTCCCCGCTGCATCCGTCACTTTCCCATTCAGCAAAGCCGGCGTCACCGTGCTATCCGCTGCTAATTCATTCTTTTTTGGCACTTCCTCCAGCTTCTTATATATCACCACCACATCATCATTATACGTCCACGACAGGCTCCTTCCTTTCAACAAGAAAGAAAGCACCTCGTCCAGCGGTGTATCCTTAAAACTTACGGTCACTTTTTCTTCCTGATTCAGCATAGTAATACTCGTATTATACATCACCGCAAAACCCGTCTGTTTTTTTATAGCTTTAAAAACCGCTTTCAGCGGAATCCCCGAACCATTAATCGTTACCCGGTGGTCACTTGCTTGTGCACTGGAGTATAAGCAGGTAAGGGATAGCAAAAGGGCGGTCAGCAACCGGCAGTACAATCGGTTGCGAAGTAGAATTGATCGCATACGCAGAGAATTTGGTTGGTCAGTAAATTTTGTTGATCCCTACACAGGCTTTTTGGGGGGAAAAGACACTGGTTAAACGAATAAATAACGATTATTTAATGTTGCTTTCTACTTAAAAAACGGGGGTACTTGACTGCTGTACTATTGCGTTAACATTTTTTTCATTCCCGTTAACGAGCTGTTCACGTTTCAATTATTCAAATCAATATACCTTTAACTTGCCTCAAAAGACTGTTGAAGTAACGGATTTGCTACGCACCAAGCTCTTATCAACCATGTTAGTACAAGAACAGGATATACTTTTACTTGAACAGCTAAAAGCAGGCGATGAGCGAGCCTTTGCCGCGTTTTATAACAGGTATCGTAAATACCTGATGGTGGCCGCTGTATCTTTGCTGGAAGACGAAATGGAAGCGCAGGATGTAGTGCAGGAGTTCTTTATAGACTTCTGGCAAAAGCAGCTGTTCAACAAGATAGATCCCTTATATAACAAGGGCGAAGTTGGTCCCGTAAAGGCTTACATCCACCGTATCGTCTATAATCGCTGTCTGGATAGAATCAGTCAAAGGAAAAGCCGGCAGCACAGAATCGACATCATGCCCAGCCCGGATATCAGCTGCCCGCCGGAAAGCCGGATCGAAGCCCATGAGTGGCAGCAGCAGATTGGGATGGCCTTGCAGTCTGCCATCAATAAAGTCCCTCCTTTATCCGCCAGGGTATTTCAATTATCCTATATAGAACACAAAAGCCGCAACGAAATAGCCACCATCATGGGTGTAAGCCCACATACCGTTAAAAATCAACTACTTAGAGCAGTTAAGATCTTACGGACCCAGCTAAAAAGGGGATAAATTTTTCTTCACAATAGTACAATTACCCACAGAAACCAGTATTTCTCATGATGAAGCGTGACCCGCGCCATATACATGCATTAATGACCTCCTGGCTCAGTGGTGATATCACCCAGGAGGAAGCCTTGTATTTGAAGCAACTGATCACAGAAGATCCTGCCGTTAAAGCTGCCTGGATGGAATTCCGGGAAAAATTCTCCCAGGAAGATAGAAGAACTAAATTCGAACGCTTTGAGGAATTACCCTGGACACCAGCCGAAGAGATTACAGGGGCTGCACCACGCCCAAAGCGGGTCTTTAAACTAGTCATGCGTGCTGCCGGACTGGCGGCCGCAGTGATAAGCAGTCTCTTACTAGTCTGGTATCTTTTCTCTAAAAGCAGACAGCCTGAGTTAGGACAACCGGTTGCAAAGATCGCCAATGGCCAGGTGGAGCATAAAAAAGACATCGCCTTGCGGCTGGCCAATGGCCAGGTCATCAACCTGTCTGGTACTACAGACAGTATTCTCTTGAAAGACGCCCGGCTCAATAATGCCGGTAAAACCTTATCCTATACCTTGGTGGATGCCGATAAGGCTGCTGCCGGATCATCATCCCTCAACCGTTTAACGGTCCCTATCGGGAAAGACTATAAAATCACTTTGTCAGACGGTACAGAAGTCTGGCTCAATTCCGCCACTACCTTACAGTTTCCATTCCGCTTTATAGGTAAAACCCGTGATATCATCATCAGCGGAGAAGCCTACCTGAAAGTAGCCCAGAATACTAAGCAGCCTTTCCTGGTACATACTCAAAATGGAACGATACAGGTACTGGGTACTTCCTTTAACATCAATGACTACGACTCCGGAGTGTTAAAAGTAGCCCTGGTAGAAGGGGCAGTACGCCTGAAGGCAGGGGAGAAGGACCTGATTGTTAAACCAGGTAAGGAGGCCGTGTATACGGTTAATAAAGGCATCCTGGTGCAGGCTTTTGATGAAGAGGATGTACTGGCCTGGCGCTCGGGCAAGTACTATTTTTATGATGCTACCCTAGAAGAGATCATCTCCGTACTGCCACGCTGGTACGGGATCCAGGTGGTCATTGACAATCCCAGCCTGAGCAAGGAACGCTTTACAGGGATGATGGACCGCAACAAACCGGTCCAGAAATTCCTGGACGCCCTTTCTCAAACCATGAAGATCAGGTACAGCCTGGATAAAGATATACTGCACATGCAGTAGTGTGTCATCATTTTCATTTTTCACCAATAGATATGTATGGTGTGGGCCGTTTTCTAACGGCTCTCTTTCTTTTGCTAATAGACACTTGTTAAAACAACTATGATCAGCATGATTTTCAAAAAAAAATTTTGATCCGAAGTAGTACCAAACACCAGCTTTGTACGTATATATAGAGTAATATACCAGGCACGACTGACTATGTGTGAACTAAACACACCCCAATCTATGAATAGAAGGGATAGAACAGTGAACAAAGATCCGTCTGTTATGCCAACCAACTTTATTGAGTAACCCGCAAAAAAACACCAACAACAATTTATGGACTTCAATCAGGACGAATTCCTCATTTTACTGCTACGCCAGCTTGAGAATTGTACCAATTGGGACGAAGACCGGTACATTGACCACATCCTGCGGAAGTATGAAGTCGCCCGGCAACTGAAACAGGATGTGCAGGAAACTTATCCGGCGGAGGCGAATAAACATCCCTACTTCGTAAGGGGAATGCGCCCGCTGACGATAGTAAAAGGCCTGGAACCCGTAAGGGAAACACTGGCGTCGCTACCGCTGCCATCGCACCGGAAACGAATATCTTTGAATATCGCCGCTGCCGTGCTGGTAGCAGTGGCCACTACAGTGAGTCTCTTTCTTGCTCCCTCAACAAGACCACATAAAGCCTCCGCACAAAACTCAAAAGGAGTGACCCTGCAGCTGGCAAAAGGTGAGCGTATAGTACTGGGTGATGCGATGGCCACCATCCCCACCCGGTACGCCCTGCTCAGTACCAATGCAGCCATGCTGCAGTTCTCGGCGAAGCCGGGCAAAGAAGGAACGCTGGAAAATAGCCTCCGGGTGCCGGCAGCCGGGATGTATAGCATCACCCTGGCAGATGGTAGCGTAGTGCACCTGAACGCGGCTACTGAGCTGCGCTTTCCCTTTGCCTTTAAGGACAATAGCCGGGAAGTATTTGTGGATGGGGAAGCCTACTTTTCTGTGGCAAAGGACGCCAAGCGCCCTTTTATCGTACACACGAAAAAGGGAGATGTGAATGTGCTGGGCACAGATTTTAATATCAATACCTACGAAAATAAATTGGTAGTATGTTTGATCTCCGGATCGGTGATGGTGAAACGGGGTAAAGGAGACGGAATACAGCTGAAGCCCTGTCAGGCAGTAGAGCTGGACCCCGAAAGCCTGGAAAGCTCCCTGGTAGTATTCAGCAGCGAAGAGGTGATGAGCTGGCTGCATGGACAGTTCCGTTTCCGGCAACAGCCCCTGGCCGCCGTGTGCAAAGCGGCAGAACGTTTATATGGTGTGAAGATCCGGCTGGACAGCGAAGCGCTGGGAAAGGTGAAGTATAACGGTATGATCGATAAGAAGGAACCCTTGCAGCGATTCCTGGAGAAGCTGAAAGAAAATGGAAAAGTAGATAAATGGTATTATGATGAGCATGGAACGGTGCACCTGGACTGATACATAAACAATGGATAAAATAATTTCATCATCGCTATGCTGTCCTTTAGAAAACACTTGCGGCAACAGCAACGGGTATCTGATAAAATACTCGCTGACGTTTTCTTTGATGTAGACGAATTTATTGAGCTGATCGTGCGCAAACAGGCGCGGCGCACTACCTGGAAAGAGAACAGGTACATCCGTATGCAGGTAAAGCAGAACCCCAAAGCTGCACAGGCCTGGCAGGATGCAAAGGAGACTTCCCCGCATGAGCATTTCAGCCTGTACGGATATCATCCGCCATTGAGGAAGGTGCTGGCAGTATGCGGGCTGGTGGCATTAATAGCAGTGGGCGTCTACGCGCTGATGCGGCGTTACGATATTAGTGTCCAGGTACACATCGAACCAAAGGAAGCTTATAATCCGCGTTTTACGAAAAAACCGTTGGGTGAAATAGCCGCTATGATCGAGGATACTTATGCTAAGAAAGTGGTCTTCGACAGAGCGGAGATCCGGCAGAAGCTGCTGTCTGGCAAGATGGATATCAGCAAAGGGCTGGAAGATTTCCTGGAAGATCTGCGCAATAACGGCGTGGATAATTACATGGATGATAAAGGGCTTATTCATATCAGATAAGGATAGGAAAAAAAAGATGACACAGGGTGAAATACGGCTATTTTGCCGAACCAGGATCCAGGCATACCTTTGCTACGTATATTTAGTTAGGACTACCAACAGTCTCATAGCAACACCGAACCCCTATTCGTATGCCTTGTAAATCACTGTTCATTCTCCTGTTGATCGCCGTCGCGGCCCACTGCGGCTATGCGCAGGGTTATCCTGGCGCAAGGAGATTGACCTATCGGCAGAACGACATGCCGGTAGAGCAACTCTTCCGGGTGATCTATGAACAGACAGGGATGACAGCCTTTTACAATGATGAGCAATTGAATAGTTATGAAAGAGTGTCCGTCAATTGCAAAAATGAGCCCCTTGATAATGTACTGGCCCGCCTCTTAAGAAAACGCGGCATGGCCTGGTGTTACCGCAAAGATGTTTTCGTGATCGCTTACAAACGCGATGGAGATGTTGACCTGGGCTATTTGCCGGGGGAGGATAAACGTATGATCAGCGGCATGGTGGTGAATGAAAAAGGCGCTCCATTAGATGCAGTGGCCGTGATGACAGGGGATAAGCTGATCGGCATGAGCACGGCGAAAGATGGTAAATTTCTGCTGCGGGAGGTGGAGCCGGACGCCAGGCTGCTGGTGCAGCGCACAGGATATAAACCAATGATCTTATCCTCCTATGCGGATTCTATCTACATACAGATGATCCCGATGATAGCGCCGCTGCAGGAGGTAAACGTAACGGGCATCGTGCAGGGAACGCTCACAGGATCGGTGAGCCAGGTGAAGAGTAAGGAGATCGCAGAATCGCCGGTGAATAATGTGCTGGGTGCATTGCAGGGACGGGTACCGGGCTTGTATATTAACCAGACCACCGGTTTGCCGGGCGGCGGCTACAGGATCCGCTTAAGAGGGAAGAATAGTATAGAGAGCAATAGTGATCCGCTGATCCTGGTGGATGGCGTGCCGTTTCCGAGTGTATCGTTCAATGAGAATTTCTTTAACGTAGGAACTACTACCGGAGCAAACGTGGCGCCCAGCCCATTGAATTTGCTATCGGTAAATGATATTGAAAGTATACAGATCTTAAAGGATGCGGATGCGACGGCGATGTATGGCACCAGGGGAGCGAATGGTGTGATCCTGATCAATAGCAAGCAGCCGGATGTGAGTACCAAAGGGGTGTCTACTACGGTCAATTTCTACCAGGGTATTGGAAAGGCCACCAACCTGGTGCATTACCTGGATACAAAGCAGTACCTGGAGATGAGAAGGGAGGCTTTTAAGAATGATGGCGTTGATCCGGATCCGGCGGTAGATCATGACCTGCTGAAATGGGATCCGAATCGTTATACGGATTGGCAGAAAGAGATGATAGGGGGGACGGCGAATATTAAGGATGGCAGTGTGGTATTAAAGGGGGGGAGTAAGCATTTTGGTTATAGGGCGAGTGGCTTGTTTAGGCAGGAGAGTACAGTATATCCTTCGGAGAATTTTAAGTATAAGAAGGGGGGAGGAATGCTGCAGCTAAGGTTCAGTTCGAAGGATGAGAAGCTGAAAATGGAGCTTTCTGGAAATTACGTTGCGGATCGCAACTACCTGCCAACAACAGATATGACTACTTTTTCTACAGCGCCTCCTAATACGCCCAGGGTTTATACGGATGACGGTAAGGTGAACTTTGCAGATAGTACATTTGATAATCCCTATGCTTTTTTGTTACAGACCTCAAAAGCTAAATCAAGCAATTTTAGAACCTACCTCAATACAACCTGGGAGCCCCTGAAAAATTTAATGCTAAGCGCAGATATCGGGGGCAGCACTTTTAAAGTAGATGAGACACAGATTGTTCCTGCAAGATCTTTCGTTCCTTCTATGGGTTACTCTGACTTCGGACGTTCTTATTTTTACACTAATAGGTATACAAATGGGTTAATGGATCTGCGGACTAGCTGGAGGAAGACCATAGGGCAAGAACAATTCTCCATACTGGCCGGCGCTCGGTTCCAGTTTGAGGGGCAACTTAAGATGGGGCATCGTGCACTGGCGTATGTTGGTGATGATGAATCGATGAAAGATATTAATGCTGGTGGGCCTATAGAAAAATTGGATAGTGCAAGGACGGATTTCCAGAACCAGTCTTATTACGGCCGGTTAGAGTATAAGCATGCAGATAAGTATCTGCTTACTTTAACATTCAACAGGGATGGTTCAACCCGGCTTGCCAACCGGTATGCTAATTTTGGTGCTATTGGCGCTGCCTGGATATTCAGCAGGGAAGGCTGGTTTGGAGAAAATAAAGTGTTAAGCTTTGGTAAGCTTCGGGGAAGCTACGGAATAACCGGAAATGATCAATATGTAAGGAATCTTAACAAAGCAGCTTATGTATGGGGCATGCCGTACTATAAAAACGGAATGCAACAAGGCAAGTTTGACTATGTTCCTTCCTATGGCTGGGAAAAGATCCGTAAGGCAGAATTGGCTGTTGATCTCGGTTTTATAAATGATCAGATCTTAGCCACTTTCTGCTACTACAATAACAGAAGTACGGATCAGTTGCTTACCGGTCGCTTCCAGACAATTGCACGTGAGCCTTCGAAGGACATCTATATGCCAGTGAATGTTCCCGCAATTGTGGAAAATAAAGGTTTGGAGATCGACTTGGAGGGAGTTGTTTTTCGGAATGGATCACTAACATGGAGCACTAACCTTAATCTAAGCTTTCCTAAAAATCGCTTGGTTTATTTCCCGCAATTGGAGCGTTCAACCTACAGGCTTTTTTATGCTGAGGGTATGCCGCTTGATGTACTCATGAGCTTTCATCTGAAAGGAGTAGATCCTAGTTCTGGCATTTATCAGTTTGAAGATGTTGACAATAACGGGCCATCTCTAAGTGACCGCAAATTTGGCAAAGAGTTCGGACCTTTTTTTTACGGCGGATGGTACAACCATGTTCGTTATAACAACTTTGAAATTAGCTGCCTCTTCAGGTATACAAGACAAAATAATTATAACTATTTATATTCAAGTTTTATCACTCCAGGCGGAATGGCCAATCAACCGGTAGAGGTGCTGAACAGATGGCAAAAACCGGGAGACGAAGCTTCAATACAGCAATATACCGCTTCCTTATTTAATGAGGCGGGAGCAGCTGTCCAGCAGGCAAAGGAGAGCGACAGACGTTTGACGGCGGCAAATTATTTCAGGTTACAATCGCTAGTTTTAGCCTATTATCTGCCGCAAAAGAAATTGATGAGAACCAGAATAAAAAGTTGTAAATTGTATATTCAGGGTTTGAATCTATTTACACTAAGCAGGTACAAGGAGAGGGATCCTGAAATTACTGCTGGCGCTGATAGATACCCGTCATTGCGTGTCGCAACAGCTGGCCTGCAGATTTCATTTTAAATATCTACGCTTGTTAACCATATATTTGCTACTCCATTTTTTGCTATTCCTATTTTCTACCCTTGTTTTACTAACTCCGTATTTGCTACTCCGCTAGAAAATTGATGGCATTTTGTATCAATTGGTTTATTCTCATTAACCTTTAAATTTTATACCATGAAACGTACCAACTTTACGCCCGTGGGGGGTGTCTGTCTATTCGCTTTACTGCTTTCACTTACTAGCGCTTTTGTGAACAAACGATTTACAACCGCCCGTTATAAAGAGACAGGCTCGTCAAACTGTTTTTTGCCACAAACCATGCCGGATAACTGCACCAGTATCAATACCGGTGTCCTGTGTACTTCAACCTCAGGATCGGTTACCAGGACCTGGTATCAGGGAGGATCTTGCGTAGTTCCTTATTATCTGGTGCCATGAAAAATAAAAGTAGTGGCAGTCTTTGCCCTGCCGCTACTTTTATCTCTATCCACCCACTGAAACCCTATGTTAACTATATTTTTGTATCTTACCAGCCAATAAACCTTACCTCAAAATGGCCCGAATCCCACCCGTAGTCCCGAGCGAAGCGCTCAGTTGGGTACGTGTCGCATTGGAACGACACTGTTCCCGCTTCCAAACTCACGTTACGAATATGAAATGTACACTGGCGCATTCGCTCACCGCCTTCGATGTGTACATGCAATGGTACATCGTATTTGATGACATGCGGCTCATGCTGGGCCTGCGCCAGGCTAATCTCTATGGCTATGCCATCTCCAAAGGCTGCAACTGTTTTCTCTGGACCACCTATTTCCGAAAGTTTATTGAGGATGCCGGCGAAGATCCGGAGCATCTCGAACTGAAAGAAAAGGAAGCAGCGCTGATGGATTTCGGCAGGGCAGTTGCCGTCAACCATGGCAAAACACACCAGGCGCTGTTCGATAAATTAAGCAAGTTCCATAACCCGCGCAGGATGGTGGATATTGCCTCATTTGCAGGACAGATGGTCGCTGCCTGTGTATTCAGTAACGCCATGGAAGTAGACCTGGATAATTATCTGAAGGGGTATGTGACGGAAACGGAAAAGTGATAGCACTTACAATGAAGTATTTGTTACGGGCGCAGCACGCGCCTGTATAGAACGCTATTTAATATTTTTGGAAAAGATACGTAACTGCTGTAATTTACAGTATACTATTAACCTCAAAACACCATAACAAAGAACGAACAAATTTATCCCCAAAAGATCCCGTACCATGAGGCGTTTTAAATTTTCCAGTTCGAGAAGAGGTATTATATATCGTCGTTGATCCCCGGGGGCATCCTTAGCCAGGTATTACAATTGCATTTATTTATCCTCTAATAGCTAACTTCAAATCCATTATTTATGAACCTCAAATCTATCTTTGTATGCTTGCCAGCTTTGTTGTTGACGTTTTTATTTACCTGTCCGGCTGCTGTCGTATGTGCGCGGCAAATGGACAGCGATACGACAGTAAATGCTCCCACCAGCAACAGGGTTATTGATACGGCGAGTGAAGGTGTGAAAATGAGATCTGATTTATCTCATGTTGCGCCGGATCCGCAGCGTGTAGTTGAAGCCAACGAATTTGTGCTGGATACAAGAAACCCATCAACACTCTCGTTATACAATAACTTTGGTAACAGCGGCCCCAGGAAGGTTTCCCGGTTAAGGCTTGAGATGCGGGCCAGGCAGACAAGCGCATTCAAGATCATCAATATTAATCCGCTTCATTATAATTACTATTTAAATGGCCAGCTGGTAACGCAATTTATGGAAAATAACCGGCTGCGTCTGCGCTGAATGAGCTGGCAGGGGTGGTGCCGGTAAGTGAAATTGTTTCGTTGGATGTGTTTACCATGGATAAAGAAGTACTGAACCAGAAAATAGAGATAGATAAAGCGAAAGATGAGCTGAAGATGCTCCAGAAGACCGTGGAAGCAGCCCAACAAGAATGGGTGCAGTTGTATGACAGTACCATGAATGCCGCCCTCACGGGAGGGGACCAGAATAAGCTGAAAAATGCGTCATTGATAAAGTATAATAACGTTCAAACAGCTATGACAACGTTAGATAACCGATTACAGGAATTGGTTTTATTGCTGAATAAGCTGGCTATTAATGCCAATGGTACTTCCATTATTACAGAAATGCAACGGAGCCTGGAACAGTATAAAAAGAATCCTGTCACATCAGACCACGTAGACGGAATGAATCGCTATATCGCAGAATATATGAAATTGGATGAAGTATGCAAGAAAATAACGGAGCATCTGAGAAAGATTCCACAACAGTCCGACAGATTTGCGAGCTATGAAAGTCTACATACGTATATAAGTGCCAGAGATTTCCAAGCGTTCAACAATAATTATTTAAACGAATTGTGGAAAGAGCTGGATTTTATCGGGTATCCAACCGACATGCTAAATTTGATATTGAAAAATCCAGGATCAAAGTATGTTGCCCAGCAGCGGCTGGAGATATTCAGGATAAAGGAGTATATGACCGATAAGAAGATAAGCGCTTTTGGAAATATGTTAACTGAATTGTATATGGAGGTGGGTAAGCTTTTACAGGATGCCCACGTCGAATTTTCCCGGGATTTGAATAGGATCAAGGCGCTGAATTCAATAACATGGGAGGATGAGCAACTGATTAAACATATTGCGGGACAGATCAGCGATATTTTTGGGTTGATTCAAACAGTAAACGCGCATGTTTCTGTATTAAGAGTGTTTATGCAGACAGATAATTCACAGTCCAGGGAATTAGGGAAAACTATTAATTCGCTCTATAAAAGACTGCTTAACTTTCTGAAAATAACAGACTATATAAAGGAAGGAACGACAGCCCAATATACCCTGGCCGCGCATGCCAACGGTTCCAACATCGACCTGATAAGGTATACGGTAAGACAGGAAGACGCGTTGACAAAAAATACCCAGAGCTATGTATATGATATCTGGATCAGGGGTGGATTGAAAATAGATTTCAGCGTTGGCATTTTTGCTACGGGTTTGATAGATGAAGCATATGAGAAGAAAGAACACTTCAACGATCAGGAAGTGTCTATTGACTCTTTATTTACCCTGTCAAAGAAAAATCGTGGCTGTTATGGCTTCGCCTTTGGCGGTATGGTCAATATTTCTCCCCGGATGGGCGCAGACTGGATAGCTCCCGGTCTTTCACTGGGCATTGCCTACGGGGATAATCAGAACCTGCAGTTCCTGGCAGGAGGAAGCCTGTTGCTGGGCAAATCAGAAAGGATACTGCTGCATGCAGGATGCGCCTTCGGAGCTGCTAAGGTGCTGGATAGGAGCGCCATTACTTATAAGGACGAAACGAAGGGCCTCATCAGGGGGGATATAAAGAATTATCCTGTACCAATGACCGATAAATTCCAGTGTAAGTTCATTTTTGGGATCTCCTATAACCTGAGCAAGAAGAACGCATTGCAGGCAGTGTCTGGCCAGGGACTTACCAAATTCAATAGTAATATGCAGGCGGTACAGTAAGTATGACCCCTACTTCAGAAAATCGCCGTCAATAATAAGCAACTTCACGCCGGCCGTTGTTTTAGAGCGGTGAGAGCTCAGATCATCCGATACAATATAGGTCATGCCTTCTTTGAGCGTATAGGCCTGGCCATTCTCATGCTCTGTGACGAATTCGCCCTGCAGGCAATGCACAATATGTCCTTTGGTGCACCAATGGTCTGCCAGGTAGCCGGGCGAATAGGTAACGATCCGCAGCTTTAAGCCGGGGAACTGTAATGCCTGGGCGCTGGAGGCGCCTTGCAGGCCTTTATTTTCCGTAGGTGAAATAGTACGCCAGTCGATTACTTTGAAGGGAATGTTACTCATGTGAAAGGGATTTATAGCGGTTATTTTGAGGCTTTATCTGGCGCCAGGTTCAGGATCCGGATATTCCGGAAATCAATTTCCTGGCCTTCGCTCTGGAGGGCGATGTAACCGGAAGACAATAGTTTGCCATCCTGTTTCTGTTTCGGATCATAACGGTTCACGACGGGGCCGCCTATCTGCGGTTTGGAGTACTGCAGCACGGTATCGCCGTTGATGATATGCGTGATCAGGGAATCGCCCAGGACGATCAGCTCTGCTTTGATCCATTCGTTCTTATCGTAGGTCTTTGAGCTGGAATTGATGCAGTGGCGGGTATCCAGCTTGCCTTTGTAAACGATATGTGTACCCGGAGAGCACATATTGCCGGTAGGGCGGGGCTGTCCGTCATCCAGGCCGGCGAGGAACTGCATTTCGATGGAAATGGGCCAGTCCTGCTCTTTCGGCATGGTGCGCGGATCCTGTGAATGATACATCAGGCCACTGTTCAGCAAGGTATAAATGGGCGCAGTTTTCATCCATTGGCCGGTAAAGCGGTATTCCAGTTTAAGATGATAATATGAGAAAGGTGTTTTGAAATAGAGGTGGCCGAATTGCTCGTTAAAGTTATCGCCGTATTGGTCGTAGCGTACCTGGATCATGCTGTCCTGTACGCGGAAAGTGTTCCCGAAATTATCACCGGTTTCATGGTGATGGATCTTCACGATCCAGTCATTAATATCTTTGCCGTTAAACAGCGAAACCCATTGTTCCTGGGCGGAGGCGCTATGCCCTGCGATGGTCACCAGCAGCAACAGCGCCAGTGCACGTGGAAAGTTCATGCCTGTCATAATGGTTTGAGTAGCTGCTTAAAGATAGAATTATTTCTTTTTCTTTTTCCGTTTGTTCTCCTTCAATGCTTTTTCATGTT